>Ga0209391_10001386_pt1 | contig 12491 bp, 8 predicted proteins | sample PPLLak3March2015_FD_187246 | JGI IMG/M metagenome (GOLD analysis project Ga0209391, IMG submission 187246) | Freshwater sediment microbial communities from Prairie Pothole Lake near Jamestown, North Dakota, USA - PPLs Lake P7 Core (1) Depth... | ecosystem: Environmental > Aquatic > Freshwater >... | reverse complement strand
CCATCACCTCGCGGTCGACGCAGGGCGAGTCTTCGTCGCTCTCCGCCTTGGCCTCGGCAATGATCTGCAGGTTGTCGACGCCGATCGCGAAATGGCTCACGATCATCTCGACGTCCTGGTTGTAGCGCGCGTCGGGCTTCAGCTCCGGCACGCCCTTGCCGAGGTCGCCGATGTGCAGGTGGCGCGCCTGCGAGATGCCGAAGGCGAGCAGCACGGCGCCAATGACGATCGCCACCCACGCGGTCTTGCGCGAGGCGAGCGGCCCGAGCTTCTCCCACAGCCAGTCGCCGGCAGTCTCCTTGCCCGACAGCTTCTTCGCCTCCGCCGGCGAGAACTTGTAGTAGGACATCAGGATCGGCAGCAGCACCTTGTTGGTGATGATCATCACCGTGACGCCGATCGTGGCAGTGTAGGCGAGCTCGCGCACGATCTCGATGTCGACGAACGCGATCACCATGAAGCCGAACGCGTTCGCGAGCAGCGCCGTGGCGCCCGGGATGAACAGTTTCTCGAACGAATGCGTCGAGGCGGTGACGCCGTCGGCCCCGTGCAACGTCTCGAGCTTCCACGCGTTGGTCATCTGCACCGCGTGTGATACCGCGATCGAGAAGATCAGGAACGGCACCAGGATCGACATCGGGTCGAGGCCGAGGCCGAACACCGGCAGCAGCCCGAGCAGCCAGATCACCGGGACGATCGCGCAGATGAGCGCGAGAGACGTGAGCACCAGCGAGCCCGAATACCAGTAGAGCAGGATCGCAGTGACGACGAACGCCACGCCGAAAAACACCAGCACGCCGGCCGCGCCCTGCGCGATGTCGCCCATCGCCTTGGCGAAGCCGATGATGTGGACCGTGTAGCCGTCCTGCTCGTACTTGCCGCGGATCTCCTCGAGCTTCTTGGCGACCTCCTGCAGGTCGAGCCGCTGGCCCGTGTCGGGGTCGTTCTCCTGCAGCGTGGCCACCACCATCGCGGCCGACTGGTCGTTGGCGACGATGCGGCCGACCCAGTCCGACTTCATCAGGTTCTCGCGCACCTGGTTGAGTTGCTCGGGCGTGCCGGCGAAGTCGGCGGAGACGATGTTGCCGCCGCGGAAGCCGTCCTCGACGACCTCGTTGTAGCGGACGTTGGGCGTGAACAGCGACGTCACCGAGCTGCGCTCGACGCCCTTGATGTAGAAGACCTCCTCCGTCACCTGGCGGAGCTTCTCCATGAACTCCTTGTCGTAGATGTCGCCCTTCGTGTTCTTGAGCGCCACCAGCACCTTGTTGGCGCCGCCGAAGTCCTGCTGGTACTCCAGGAAGGTGGACATGTAGGGGTGGTTCAGCGGGATCATCTTGGTGAACCCGGCCTGCACCCGCAGCTGGCTCGCCATCACTCCGAGCACGATGGTGATCAGGATATTGAGGATCAGCAGGATCTTGCGGTGGTGGAAGATCCAGTAGGCGACCTTGCCGATCCAGTCGCGTGAGAATTGCTGCTTTTCGATCTCGGCGTCGTGGCCGGCGAGGATTTTCGGGTCGTTCGACATGGTGTTTGCTCTCGCGTCAGGCGTGGCGGTTTACTTGGTCACCAGGGCTGCCGTGTCGAGCATTGCGACACCGGCTTCCCCGACGACGACCAGCCCGCCGGCCGTCTCGGCAACCGCCGAGAATCCCTTGCCGGCCGGCGACCACTCGATCTTGAACGTCTGCCCGTTGTCGGTGCTCGTGGCGACGAGGCCCGCATTGCCGACCAGCAGGATGCGCCCGTCGGAGAGCACCCGGCCGCCGTTGAACGATGCGGTGGTCTCGATGGCGACCTCCTGCCAGGTGGTGCCGGCGTCGGCCGAGCGATAAATGCTGCCACGCATGCCATAAATCACGAGCGTGCCGTCCTTCGCCACGACCATGCCAAAGAACGAGCCGGTGTACGGCGACGGCACGGCGACGAACGTCACGCCGCCGTCGTCGGACCGGACGAGCGTGCCCGCTTCACCGACCAGCCACAGCACCCCGTTGACCGGGACCACCTGCGAAATGTGAGCCTCGAAGTACTCGTCGATCACCTGCCGGCGCGTCCAGCCCTTGCCACCGTCGGTCGAGTCGAAATAGAAGCCGAAGGCGCCATAGGCAGCGAACTTGCCGTCACCGAGCGCCGCGACACCGAGCAGCGATTCGCCCATGGCCTCGTCCATCGGCACCTCGGTCCACGAGTTGCCACCGTCCTCGGTGCGCACCAGCGAGCCGCCGTGCCCGACCGCGACGCCGAGCTTGTCACCGTTGAACGCGACGCCGGTCAGGGTGCGCACGACCGGCGTGCCGACCGCTGTCCACGACTTGCCGGCATCGTCGGAGAGCATGGCGAAGCCGCGCTCGCCGACTGCCACCAGGCGATCACCGGCATTCGCGACGTCCAACAGGTAGATGCGGTGGGGCTTGATGTCGACGACCGTACCCGCGCGCACCGAGCCGGCCGGCGCAGTCCCGGCGGTCCCTTCGTCCGCGACGGACGCAAACGCCATCCCCGCGCCCAGTGCCAGGCACGCCATTCTCGTCCAATTCTTCATGGAGAAACTCCCCGAGCGACCGCGGGCCGTCTGCGCCCGCCTTCCCATCAGGCATCGCCGCCCCGGATCCGATGCAGACCCGGGGCGGCGCGCCGTATCGACTCACCCGGTCCTTGCGGACCGTCGCAACCTTACTTCGTGCCGATGCGGCGCAGGGCGTCGGGCTGGAAGTCCGCCCACTTGCCCTTCTCGCCGAACTTCCACGGCGTCTTGACCTCGTTGTCGAGCAGCGAGAACAGGTAGCTGCCGTTGGTGAGGTCGTGCCAGATGTTGGCCCGGTACCACGGCACCTTCGCGTCGTAGAACTGCATCATCGGGTGGACCGCGACGCGCCAGAGCTGCTTGCGCGTGTCGTACGCGTCCTCGTACACGACGGTCCAGGTGTCCTCGTCGAGATAGAACACGCGCTTGCCGTAGACGTGCTTGCTGCCCGCCTTCAGGTTGGCCTCGACTTCCCAGACACGATGCAGCTCGTAGCGCAGCAGGTCGGCGTTGGGCGTGCCCTTGCGGATCAAGTCCTCCTTGTACCGCAGCTTCTTGTCGGAAAGCTTGAACGAGTTGTAGGGGATGTAGATCTCCTTCTTGCCGACGATCTTCCAGTCGTAGCGGTCGGGCGCGCCGTTGTACGCGTCGAACTGGTCCGTCGTGCGGAGGCCTTCCGTGCCGTCGTTGATGTTGTCGTACGCGAGGTCCGGCGCGCGGCGCACGCGGCGCTGGCCCGCGTTGTAGATCCACGCGGAACGGGCCTGCTTCACCTGGTCGAGCGGCTCGTGCACCAGGAACACCGTGCCCTCGAGCGTCGCCGGCGCGGTGAAGTACGACAGGAACCCGAGCAGCAGGTTGTCCTGCGGCTGGTCCAGGTTCGAGTTGAAGATGCGGTACTCGTGCGCGCCGATCTTGTAGAAGTCGCCGTTCGCACGCACCGGGAAGCTGTGGTAGTTACGGTCGATACCGCCGCCCAGGTAGCGCTGCTGGTGGTTCCAGATGGCTTCCATGCCGCTCTTCGGGATCGGGAACGGCACCGACGAGCGCCCGCCGGCGATGCCGAACCCCTGCAGCTCGAGCTTCGGCGAGATCGTCCTGACCTCGTCGTACACCGACTGCGGATAGCAGGCGGTACGGCGCGTCTGGTAGACGTTCATCTTGAAGTTGTCGTACTTGTTCAGCATCGCCAGCGTGCCGGGCGTCAGCTTGTCCTTGTACTGCGCCGCGTTCGCCTTGGTGATGGTGAACAGCACCTTGTCGCCAGCGAACGGATCGATGTAGCCCTGCGCGGGCGTCCAGCCGGCGGGCGGGCTGCACAGGCCGCCCGTCCACGCTGGAATCGTGCCGTCCTTGTTGCCAGCCTTCTCCGCGCCGACCGGCGTGAGGTCGGCGCCGAGGCGCGCGACCTCCGCATCGGTCATCTTCGCGGACGCGGGTGAGGCGACCCCGACGAGGGCCGCAGCCACCGCGGTGGCGAGAATCCTGGTCATCGTCTTCATCTGCAAATTCTCCCGGTTCTGATCAGAACGTCACGCTGAACGACGCGGAGTAGTAGTCGCGGTCGAACAGCGGATCGAAGTTGTTGTCGGCGTAGCTGACGTAGTTCAGGTCGACCACGTACTTCTTGTTGAGGTCGAACTTCACGCCGAGGCCGAGCGTCTGGCGGTCCTCGATGAACTGCGGGTCCATCGAGATGCCTTCGACGTCGTGCGCCCAGTACACGCTCGGCGTCACGGTCACGCCGGAGTTCATGACGTTGTTGTAGCCCATGGACAGGCGCATGCGGTAACCCCAGGCCATGTCGGTGACGTAGCCGTCGTTCTTGCAGCCTTCCGGCTGCGGGTTGTACAGCGTATTGAACACCGGTACCGGCAAGCCGACGAACGTCGGCGAGCAGAGGTCGCCCTGGCTGTAGGGACCAAGCACAGGCTGCCCCGATGGAGCACCGCCCGGGCCGTACTCGGGGCCCGAGCCCGTGCCATACATGAAGCCGCGGCCGTAGCGGAGGCCGCCCTTCGTGTAATCCGGCACGTCGTTCCACTGGCCGCCCACTTCGCCGACGAACACGATGTTCTCGGCGCCGAGGAAGTTGCTGAACGTCTTGACCGCGTTCAACTGCAGCTGCTGCTTGTCGAAGCGGGTGTAGCCCTGCAGGTAGGCGCCCTCGCCCTCCGCGGCCACGCGTGCCGACTCCTCGCGATACGGGCCGATGCCCAGGATCGAGGCGCCGATCAGGTCGTTGCCGTTGATCTGCGCCGGCGCGTCCTTCTGGTAACTGGCCTCGGCCGATACCGACCAGCTGAACAGGTTGGTGGCGGCGCTGACGCCGAAGATCTGGATGTCGTCCGGGTATTCCCAGAAGCCCTTGCCGGACTGCAGGTCGACGTTGCCGCCGACGCCCTTGATGATGCCTTCGTACGCGGCCTCGAGGCCGGGCATCAGGCTGCGGAACAGCGTCGTGGAGGTCGGTACCTTGTAGAACCAGCCGTAGGCGTCCTGGCCGATCAGGCCCTGCGCCAGCAGGCCGGCGCGGATCGGTGCGGGCAGTTCGCCGGGACTCGTGCCGCCGAGGCCCGACGAGTATGGCAGGCGGCTGTGGATGTTGATCGCGTACAGGCCGATCTCGGTGTCGATCGCGTCCACCGGGAAGCGGAATGCGAAGCCGAACTGGCCGCTGTCGCCGGGTTCGCGGCCCTTGGTGGCCGGCACATACGTACCGGGGCCGCTCACCTGCCACGGCTGCGAGCCGAGCTGCGGCACGATGTTGCTGGTGTTGCCCGGCGCGAGGTTGCCGAGCTGGCCGCCCACGACCGTGATGCTGCGGCACGAACCCGGGCTGCTCGAAATCAGCGTGCTGGTCTGCGTGAAGTAGGTGCCGCAGCCGTCCACCGAAGTGTTCTCCCACTTGAGCTGGTAGAACGCCTCGAGCGAGCCGAAGCTGAAGCCCCAGTTCGCGTAGGCCATCCACACCGGCAGCAGCACTTCCTTGAGTTCGGCGCCCGCGCGACGCACGGCCGGTACGTCGATCGGGTTAATCTGGTTGACGCCCTGGATGAAGATACTCTCGCCCCAGTTCACTACCTGGTTGCCGAGGCGCAGCTGCAGGTCGGTTTCGCCGACCGCGAACGAGCCGTACACGTAGGCGTCGAGCAGGTAGACGTTGTCGAACTTCTGCTCGTCCTCGAAGCCGTCGTCGCTCAGCTTGGCCTTCGGCCACAGGTTCTGCCCCGGGGGCGAGACGGGCAGGCAGTTCGACGTGGGCGTCCATGCGGCCGTGCACAGCGTGTAGCCGGGCACCGGGCCGAGGCCCTTGCGTACGCCGTTGAACTCGTTCGACTGCGCGCCCACGCGCACCTCTTCCTCGTTCAATGCCTGGTCGTACCACGCCTTGGCACGGACGAGGAAACCGAAGTCGCCCTTCTTGTATTCGACGTCGGTGATGAGCTTGAAGGGTGTCGTGAAGCGATCGCCCTTGTCGTAGTTCAGGTTACCGTCACCGGCCGCATGGTTGCCGGCGAGACCGTCCCTCGGACCGACCGGCGTGCCCGGCACGAGCGGGGCCGAGTAGAGACCGATGAGCGAACCGTCGGCGCGCGTATAGAGCCTGCGACTCGGTTCTTCCGCGCGCCAGCTCGAACCCACCGACAAGGTGGTATTCCAGTTCAGACGCGAGCCGTCTTCGAATTCGAATTCGAGCGCTGAAGCACTGCCGGCATAAGACGCGAGCACTGCACCGATGACGGTGGCGAGCACTGTGTTGCGCCGACCCTGGACCATGGATTCGCTCATCATCAGAAATCCCCCAATTGCCTCGAGTTGACCGCCTCGCCCGCGCGAAGCTTGAATGCTGCACTGCGTCAACCGTTCTTCTCACGGTTGTTAATCGTGCGGAGGCTAGCCCCGGTTCTCCCGAGCGGCACTCGGGAGTATCCGAAACGCCACTACCACATGCCGCAGTCGTGCAAGCGTGCCAGTGTCTTGCGCGCCTGACAACAGACATGTGGGTTGCGTTTTTGCCATGCAGCAAAAATGCTGCAGCGCACACTCAACATTTCGCGCGCGCCACCTTGGCCGCCGCACGTCGCCGGACCGGCGTGCGCAGGAAGAACTTCTCGGCCTCGTCCACGAGCTGCGCGACGCTGAGAGGGCCGCGCGGCCGGTACCACTGCACGATCCAGTTGAGCGCGCCGAACATCATCAGCCGGTCCACGCGCGTCGGCATCGTCCAGTCGCCGGAGCGCTGCAGCTGGCGAATCACGTCGTCCCAGACCTGCTCGTAGCGTTTCTGCAGCGCGATGACCCGCTCGCGGCCCTGCTTGTCGAGCGACCGCCAGTCGTAAAGCAGCACCGGGATGAAATCCTGCCCCGGGCCGAGCAGCGTATCGAGGTGGGTGCGCACGAGCGCACGGAAATACTCGCGCGGCGGCAACTGCTCGCGCTCGATCGCCTCGATGCGTTCGAGCGCCTGCTGCAGGCCCTCCTCCATCACGGCGGCGAGGATGTCCTGCTTGGTCTTGAAGTGGTACACCCAGCTGCCGGACTGCAGGCCGGTGGCCGCAGCGATGTCACGCACCGAGGTGGCGTCGTACCCCTTCTCGCGAAACAGCCGCGCCGACTCGCGGACCAGTTGCCCGCGACGTCCAGCGTCGTCGGCCCGCCGGCTCACAGACCCAGCTGGCGCGCAGCCAGGTCCTTCATGATCTCCTCCGCGCCACCGCCGATCATGTTCACCTTGACCTCACGGTAGATTCGCTCGGATTTCGTGCCGCGCATGTATCCCATGCCGCCGAGCGTCTGCACGGCGGCATCGGCGCAGAACTGCATGCAGCGCGTCGCGACGTTCTTCAGCATGCAGATCGAGGCGACGAGCTGGGGATCACCGGGCGGGCTGTGGTCGAGCCGCCAGGCCGTTTCCTCGAGCATGGCGCGCGCCGTCTCGATGCTCGCGAGCATGTCGACCAGCCGGTGCCGCACCACCTGGTGGTCGGCGAGACGCTTGCCGAAGGTGTGTCGCTCCCGCGCCCAGGCGAGCGCCTCCTGGTAGCAGGCCCACGCGAACCCGACCGCGCTCGCCGCCAGCGAGAACCGCTCGGCGTTGAAGTTGAGCATGACGGCGAGGAAGCCCGCACCCTCGGGACCGATCAGGTTGGCGGCAGGCACCCGGCAGCCGTCGAAGTGCAGGTGCGCGGTGTCGGATGCCCACCACCCCATTTTCGCCAGCGGCGTGCGCGTGAGGCCCGGCGTTTCGCCCTCGACGAGCAGCATCGACAGGCCACGCGATCCGCGCGCCTGCGGGTCGGTGCGCACCGCGACGGTCAGGTAGTCGGCGCGGATGCCCGACGTGATGAAGGTCTTCTCGCCGTTCACCACGTAGTGGTCGCCGTCGCGCACGGCGCTGGTGCGCAGCGCCGCGACGTCCGAGCCGCCCGACGGCTCGGTGATCGCCAGCGCCGCGATCTTGCGGCCCGCGAGCACCTCGGGCAGCACGCGGCTCTTGATCTCGGGGCTGCCGAGCGCGGCCACGGGCGGCGAGCCGATGCTGTGCGACATGAGCGAGGCCACGACGCCACCGGCGCCGCACTGCGCGAGTTCGATGCTCGCGACCAGGCGGTGGAAGTAGTCGACGCCCGGCACGCCGCCGTACTCCTCGGGGAAGCCGATGCCGAGCAGCCCGACCTCGGCCGCCTTTGCGTAGAGCTCGCGCGGGAAGCCGCCCGCCTCGTCCCATTCGTTGACGTGGGGCGTGATCTCCTTCGCCACGAAGCGCCGCAGGGTCTCGCGCAGCGCGAGATGCTCGGGGCCGTAATAGACCGGGTTCAGGCGCAACTCGTCCATGGCCGGCATGCTAGGCGAGCCCCTTTATTCAAGCAAGCGCTTGATCTAGGATGCGGGCCATGAGCTACCGCAGCGTGTTCCGCCCCGGCCTGTTCGCCGGCCAGACCATCGTCGTCACCGGCGCGGGCAGCGGCATCGGCCGCTGCACCGCCCACGAACTCGCCGCGCTCGGCGCGCACGTCGTGCTGATCGGCCGCACGGCAGCCAAGCTCGAGGCTGTCGCGGCCGAAATCCGCGAGGACGGCGGCGAGGCGAGTCACTTCTGCTGCGACATCCGCGACGAAGAAGCGGTGAAAGCCGCGGTGGCAGCCGTGCTGGCCGCGCGTGGCCGCATTCACGGGCTCGTGAACAACGCCGGGGGCCAGTTCCCGGCGGAGCTCGCCGGCATCTCGGCCAAGGGCTGGCAGGCGGTGATCGCCAACAACCTGACGGGCGGCTTCCTGATGGCCCGCGAGTGCTACGTGCAGTGCATGCAGGCCGGCGGCGGCGCCATCGTCAACATGCTTGCCGACATGTGGAACGGCATGCCGGGCATGGGCCACAGCGGCGCCGCGCGCGCGGGCATGCTCAATCTCACCGAGACGGCCGCCGCGGAGTGGGCGCCGGTGCGCGTCAATGCGGTGGCGCCAGGCTGGATCGCGTCGAGCGGCATGGACACCTACCCGGACGCGATGAAGCCGCTTATCCAGAGTCTGCCGCGTCACGTGCCGGCCCAGCGCCTGGGCACCGAGTCCGAGGTGTCGGCGGCGATCGTGTTCCTGCTTTCGGAGGCCGCCGCGTTCATTTCGGGCGCCTGCCTGCGTATCGACGGCGCGGCACCAAACGCGCGCCGGCACTGGAGGATCGCTTCGAGCCAGCCGTCGCCCGAGTTCGACGGCTTCCATCGCAGCCGCAAGCCGCGCGTCCTCGGAGGCTGACCGATGCCGGCCTTCCAGTCGTCCGTCGCAACGCAGGGCGAGGCGTTCGTCGAGAACCGCGCCTACCTGATCGGCTTGATCGACGAGCTGCGCGGCCTCGAGGCCCGCACCGAAACCGCGTCCGCCAAGTCCGCGCCGCGCTTTGCGAAGCGCGGTCAGCTGCTGCCGCGCGAGCGCCTCGGCCTGCTGCTCGACGCGGGCGCGCCGTTCCTCGCGCTGTCGTCGCTGGCGGGCTACCTGCTCGACGTCAACGATCCGGCGAGCAGCGTACCAGGCGGCGGCTGCATCGCCGGCGTCGGCAGCATCGCCGGCACCACCTGCATGGTCGTGGTGGACGACTCCGGCATCGAAGCCGGCGCGCTGCAGCACATGGGCCTCGAGAAATTCCAGCGTGCCCAGCAGATCGCGCTGGAGAGTCGCCTGCCGTTCGTGCACCTCGTCGAGTCGGCGGGTGCCAACCTGCAGCGTTACCGCGTCGAGGACTTCATCAACGGCGGCTCGCACTACGCGCGCCTCGCGCGCCACTCCGCGGCCGGACTCCCCGTGCTCACGCTGGTGCACGGCAGTTCGACCGCCGGCGGCGCCTACATGCCGGGCATGTCCGATTACGTGGTGATGGTGCGCGACCGGGCCCGCGCGTTCCTGGCGGGGCCGCCGCTGCTGCGCGCCGCCACCGGCGAGATCGCGACCGAGGAGGAACTCGGCGGCGCGGCGATGCACGCCGGCATCTCCGGCCTCGCCGAGTATCTCGCAGACGACGACTCGGATGGCATCCGCATGCTGCGCGAACTGGTGACCCGGCTCGGCTGGCAGCGGTTCGAAGCGCCGCTGCCCGCAGGCCGCGAGCCGCTGTATCCGGCCGACGACCTGCTCGGCCTCATGCCGAAGGACGGTCGCAAGCCGGTCGACATGCGCGAGGTGATCGCGCGCCTCGTCGACGGCTCGGACCTGCTCGAGTTCAAGGCGAACTACGGCCCGGCCACGGTCTGTGCGCACGCCGACATCTTCGGCATGCCCGTCGGCATCCTGACCAACAACGGCCCGCTCGACCCGGCGGGCTCGACCAAGGCGACCCACTTCATCCAGGCCTGCTGCCAGAGCGGCATCCCGCTCCTCTACCTGCAGAACACCACGGGCTACATCGTGGGCAAGGAATCCGAGCGCGGCGGCATGATCAAGCACGGCTCGAAGATGATCCAGGCCGTGGCCAACGCCTCGGTGCCGCAGGTGACCATCCATTGCGGCTCGTCGTTCGGCGCGGGCAACTACGGCATGTGCGGCCGCGGCTTCTCGCCGCGCTTCCTGTTCGCGTGGCCGAATTCGCGCACCGCCGTGATGGGTGCCGAGCAGGCCTCGACCACCATGGCGATCGTCATGGAGGATTCCGCGCGCGCCCGCGGCCAGGAACCCGACCGCGCGCAGATCGAAGCGCTGCGCGCCATGATCAACGCGACCTTCGACCGGCAGACCTCGGCGTTCTACACGTCGGGCCGGATGCTGGACGACGGCGTCATCGACCCGCGCGACACGCGCCGGATGCTCGGCTACGTGTTGTCACTCTTTCGCCGGTCCGACCGGGTGGCCCTGCGGCCGCTCGATTTCGGCGTGGCGCGCCCCTGAACCGGAGACACCGATGCAGTTCACCCAGGAACACGAAGAACTGAAGCGCACCGTCGAGCGCTTCGTCGCGAACGAGATCAACCCGTACGTGGACGAGTGGGAGCGAGCCGGCATCTTCCCGGCGCACCAGCTGTTCAAGAAGCTCGGCGACCTCGGCCTGCTCGGGCTCACCAAGCCCGAAGCCTACGGTGGCGCCGGCCTCGACTTCAGCTACTCGGTGGTGATGGCCGAAGCGCTCGGCAACACGCGCTGCGGCGGCGTACCGATGGCGATCGGCGTGCAGACCGACATGGCCACACCCGCCCTTGCCCGCTTCGGCTCCGACGAGCTGCGCAAGGAATTCCTCGCGCCGGCGATCTCCGGCGACCAGGTGGTCTGCGTCGGCGTCTCTGAGCCGGGCGCCGGCTCGGACGTCGCGGGCATCCGCACCACGGCACGCAAGGATGGCGGCGACTACGTGATCAACGGCGGCAAGATGTGGATCACCAGCGGCACGCAGGCCGACTGGATGTGCTGCCTCGCCAACACCGGCGAGGGCAGCCCGCACAAGAACAAGTCGCTGATCATCGTGCCGATGAAGACCCGGGGCGTGTCGGTCGAGCGCAAGATCGAGAAGATCGGCATGAACTCGTCCGACACGGCACTGATCCACTTCGACGACGTGCGCGTGCCGCAGCGCCACCTGATCGGCCAGGAAGGCCTGGGCTTCATGTACCAGATGCTGCAGTTCCAGGAAGAGCGGTTGTGGGGCGCCGCGAACGCGCTCAAGGGCCTCGACAACGCCGTGCGCGACACGATCGAGTACACGCGCAGCCGCAAGACCTTCGGCAGGCCCGTGATCGACAACCAGGTCGTGCACTTCACGCTCGCCGAGCTCTCCACCGAGATCGAATCGCTGCGCGCCCTGGTCTATCGGGCAACCGAGATGTACATCTCCGGCAAAGACGTGACGCAGCTCGCGTCGATGGCCAAGCTCAAGGCCGGACGCCTGACGCGCGAAGTCGCAGACAAGTGCCTGCAGTACTGGGGCGGCATGGGTTATACGTGGGACAATCCGGTGTCGCGCCTGTACCGCGACGGGCGCCTCGCCTCGATCGGCGGCGGCGCCGACGAGATCATGCTCGGCATCATCTGCAAGCTGATGGGCATCCTGCCCAAGGCCTGAGCGGCACTCCATGACGAGCCCTGCCACCGAATCCGCGGAACTGCTGCAGGTCCGGCGCGACGCCGGCGTCTGGTTCGCGCGCCTCAACCGGCCCGACAAGCGCAATGCCCTGTCGGATGCGCTGGTGGCAGCGATCAGCGCGACCTGCGAGCGCGTCGCGGCCGACCTCGAAGCGCGAGCGCTCGTGCTGCACGGCGCGGGCGGTCACTTCTGCGCCGGCGCCGACTTCGCCGGGTTCCTGGCGTTGATGCAGACCGCGCCTGGTCACGCCGAGGATCCCATCGCCACGTACAACCGCCAGTTCGGTGCAATGCTCGAGCGGCTCGCGGCGCTGCCGGTGCCGACCATCGCGGTGGTGACCGGCGTCGCGATGGGCGGCGGCTGCGGGCTGGCCGCCGCCTGTGATCGCGTCATCGCTGCC
>Ga0209391_10001384_pt1 | contig 12503 bp, 8 predicted proteins | sample PPLLak3March2015_FD_187246 | JGI IMG/M metagenome (GOLD analysis project Ga0209391, IMG submission 187246) | Freshwater sediment microbial communities from Prairie Pothole Lake near Jamestown, North Dakota, USA - PPLs Lake P7 Core (1) Depth... | ecosystem: Environmental > Aquatic > Freshwater >... | reverse complement strand
GTACAGGGTCCAGTGCCACTACAGCCCAGGCCCTTGTCGCTTCAGGGTTACCTAACCTGAGAACAACAAATCCCCTGAACTGGGACAGAAGGCATAACTTTAACATTTCGCTTGATTACAGGTACGGTGAAGGCAAGAGTTATAACGGCCCCACCATCAGAACCAAAAAAGGAACAGAAAACGAAAAAGCCCTGCAGGTCCTGTCAAATACCGGAGTAAACTTCACTGTTACCGGAGGTTCGGGAACCCCTTATACTGCACAGGAAAATATTCTTGCATTTAATTCAGGAGGCACACAAGTGCTTAAAGGTACTATCAATGGTTCGAGGTTGCCTTGGCAGTTTAAGGTGGATATGAGGCTTGATAAAGAATTTTACACAAAATGGGGATCTGGTGATCAAAAAGCATATTTTGATATCTATTTACAGATTATTAACCTGTTCGATACTAAAAATGTTTTGGCAGTATATCCGGCAACAGGTGTTCCGGATGATGACGGTTATCTTGCAGCCGCAGAATGGCAAACACAGATCAATCAGCAAGTTGATCCGCAGGCTTATCGCGACCAATATAGCATCAGGATAGATGATCCAGCGAATTACAGCTCTCCCCGTCAGATAAGGTTGGGATTGCAGTTTAACTTTTAAATGATTGAAATCTAATTTTTGAAAGAGAATGAAATTAAAATATAGAAATAATATGAGAAATATTTTCCGCATTCTGTTTGTTTTACTTTTCTGGTTAACAATTGCCCGAATGAGTTTCGGAGTGGAATACAAATTTGGCAATTTTAAAAGTACCGAAAGTATCAAATCCACCGCTGCTGGTTGCGGCGCTCCGTCAGGATTTAAGTTTCTTCAGGTGAACAACGTCAGGGGACGCATCAACACTGGTGGCGATATGTGGTGGGATTTACCGGGCGGTATTGGATCACAGTATTTTGTACCGGCTAATGGATCAGCTACATCGCTGTTTTCCGGTTCACTTTGGATCGGTGGTCTCGACATCAATAACCAGCTTAAACTGGCTGCATTGCGTTATCGGCAGGTGGGTCAGGATTACTGGACGGGCCCGCTAACTATTGATGGAACGGCTGCCATTGATGTTGAAACCTGCACGGAATGGGATAAATTCTTTGACATAAAAAGAGCAGATATTGACGCTTACGTTGAGCATACCAATCCCGAAACAGGCGCTTTTATACCAAGTCCCGATTATCAGATACCGGAATATTTTTTTAGTTACCCAGCGCATGGTGATATTTCGAAAGGACAGAGCTTTTATCTTGCACCATTTAAAGATGCCAATGGTGATGGAGCGTATGATCCGACACAGGGGGACTATCCTTATTATGATATTACCAATGAGCTATGCCCATTGAATTATGCAGGTGATCCAACCTATGTTCCTGCTCCGACAATGGAATCGGAGCTTTATGAAAATTATTTCGGCGGCATTCTTGTCGACCAGGTTTTGAAAGGGGATGAAACTTTTTGGTGGGTTTTTAATGATAAAGGCAATATTCACACTGAAACCAGTGGAGCCGCTATCGGTATGGAAATCCGGGCGCAGGCTTTTGCGTTTTCAACCAACGACGAAATCAACAGCATGACCTTTTATAGTTATGAAATTATTAACCGTTCAACCTATGAACTGACACAAACCTACTTTAGTCCATGGGCAGACACCGACCTTGGATATGCATGGGATGATTACATCGGTTGCGATGTAGAAAGAGGTTTGGGATATTGTTATAATGGATTGCCTGTGGATGAAGGAGGCCCTGAATCTTATGGTGATCAGCCACCGGCAGTAGGAGTCGATTTTTTCCAGGGGCCTTACATGGACCCTGATACCTGCGATAACCCATCATACAAAGGCGATGGCTTACTGGGCCCTTCATTTGATGGAAGTTGTGAAATTGTTACCTCGAACGGAATTGTAAGAACCATGCAATATGGGGAGAATGATGAATTTACAGCTGATTTTAAAGTCCGAGCCGAAGCCATCAATGGTATCAACTTTGGAAATGGAATTAAAGATGATGAGCGCTTTGGAATGCGCAGGTTTGTTTATCATAATAATGGTGGTGCTGCTTATATGAACGACCCCGCCAGTGCACCCCAATATTATAATCTTCTTCGTGGAATATGGAACGATAATTCCAGGATGTTGTATGGTGGTAATGCCCACTCCTCATCCGGTGCTGCCGGTCCTGAATGCGACTTTATGTTTCCCGGCGATTCAGATCCCTGTAACTGGGGAACCAATGGCCAACCACCTGAAGGAGGGCTTAATACCAATGGTAATTACTGGACAGAAGAGGAGGTCGGAAATCAGCCATCGGATCGCCGGTTTATGCAGTCTGCTGGTCCGTTTACTTTAAAACCCGGCGCTGTAAATTATATTACAGTTGGTATTCCATGGGCAAAAGCAATCTCCGGTGGACCCTGGGCTTCTGTTGAGTTGCTCCGGGTTGTTGACGACAAGTGCCAGGCTCTTTTTGAAAATTGTTTTAAAGTTATTGATGGTCCTGATGCTCCTGATTTGTCTTTCAGAGAAATTGAAAAGGGAGTCATCATTTTTATTACCAATAGCCCCTCTTCCAATAACTACAGAGAGTCCTATAAAGAGCTCGATCCGCAAATCAGGGCTGTATCCTTCGATTATGATCCATACTTCACTTTCGAGGGTTATCAGATTTTCCAGCTGCTCAATTCCGAAGTAACCATTGCAGAAAGCAGGTACGATCCTGATAAGGTCAGACTCGTGGCACAATTTGATGTTAAAAACGGAGTTGGCAAAATAGTTAACTTCAAATATGACAACGCCATTGGTGCAAATGTACCTGTTATAGAAGTTCAGGGAGGGGACAATGGTATTTCCCATACCTTTACAATTAATACGGATGCTTTTGCAACAGGAGATAATACAATGATCAATAATAAACAGTATTATTTTAGTGCGATAGCTTATGGCTATAATAATTACAAAGAATACGACCCAACCGATCCTACGGCTTTAGATGGTCAGAAAAAACCATACCTTGCTGGTCGCAAAAACATCCAGCTTTATTCTGTGATTCCTCACAAAATAGTTAACGGGATTATTCCCACCGCAAATTTTGGTGATGGCCCTGAAATTACAAGAATTGAAGGTCAGGGTAATGGAGGGATGGTGCTGGAACTTACCGAGCAAACGATAGCAGAGATTTTAAGCAAACCACCGGCTTATTTGGTTGTTGATGAGCTTGTAACAGATTCCATAACCGGCGAAGTTATCGATACATTGTTCAAATATAATTATGGTCAAGACGATTATCCGATGGCCTACAAACCAACCTATAAAAGCGGTTTTGGTCCGGTAAGCGTAAAAGTAATTGATCCTTTAAATGTAAAAAGAGCATCCTATACCCTTAAATGTGATACTGCGTTTATTCATTACACATTCTATAATGTCACTGGCGCTCCTGAAATTGAACCAGGAGGAGATACCGCTGGAGTAAAAGCCTTCGAAAATTGGTATCTGATTGATAACGAAACGGGACAGATTTATAAATCTGAAGTTGGGACTTTCGTCAATTACGAACAGATTTTTCCTGAGTTGGGTATATCAATTACATTTGGTCCTGTTTTTTACCCCGGGTTGTATACTGTTGGTAAAAAGGAAGTGGTAAACTCATCTGGTCAAACATCATTAGAAAATGTGAAGTTTGTGATTGCTGATAACAATGGCTTGCTTACTTCAGCAATAGAATATGCTGACAGCTCAAAACAATGGCTTAGAGGGGTAGAGGATCTTGATGGAAATTGGCCATTTAACTGGATCAGGTCTGGTACCAGTTTTAATCAAACGTTTTGGGATGACTATTTGGATCAGGCAAACGCCTATGATCCGGAGGAGGCGTATGAAAAGATTTTACTTGGTACCATGGCTCCCTATTATTTATGTTCAAAAGGAAATGACCAAACAACTGAACAAATAGGTCCGGTTTGTTATGAAACCATTTCAAAAACCGAAAGTAAGGGTTTAAGGGGAATTGCAAGTGTTGACATCGTATTTACTTCAGAAAAATCAAAATGGACAAGATGCCCGGTATTAGAAATGTGTCAGGATTCTTTATTATCGCAGGGTAGAGCTAAAAGATTTAATCTTAGAAAATCTGCGTCTGTCGATAAAAACGGAAATCCTTCAGGGTGGCCATTAAATAAAACAATCTCCTCTAATCCTGAAGATCCTAACTATATCTTCAGTTATGGTATGGGTTGGTTCCCGGGATACGCCATAAACCTTGAAACCGGTGAACGGATGAATATAATGTTTGGAGAAGATTCCTGGTTATCAGGAGAAAACGGAAGAGACATGCTGTTCAACCCAACCTCCAATTTGTTTAGTCAACCCGCAGGTGAGATATTATTTGGCGGAAAGCATTATATTTATGTCATGTCAAGTGCTGAGGTTGTTAAAACTACTCCTTCCGCTACCATAAAGTATAGTTTTCCTGCTTATGATGCTGGCCAGGTTTTAGCAACTTCTCTCGATACCATTCCCGATCTTCTCGCCTTTCGTAAAATTTATATGGGCCTGATTTATTCAACTGTAATGTATGTAGGGATGCCAATGTCAAATCCTGATGTGCCCTGGTTATCGAATGAAGCAACAGTAAAAATCAGGGTAGGTAAGCCCTATGAGCGATATTACAACGCTCCGCTTGATGTTGAGGGAAGTGTTAATAACCACTACCCTGCATATGAGTTTTCTACTGACGGAATCGCCACAAATTTCTATAACGAAGAAAAAGCTTTAGAAGATGTTGATTTGATTGCTGTAGTACCGAATCCATATTATGCATTCGCGGTAGGTCCGGGTTATGAAGAAGTACCATTGGATAACAAGGTAAAGATTACCAACCTGCCTGAAAAATGTGCTGTTTCGATTTACAATATCAGTGGAACGTTGATCAGGAAATTTACCAAAGACGATCCGGTTACATTCATTGATTGGGATCTTAAAAACCAGGCCGGCATTCCCATTGCCGGAGGAATTTATCTGGTGCATGTAAAGGATCAGACCACCGGAAAAGAAGTCATTGTAAAATGGTTTGGTTCACTGAGGGTAGAAGATTTCAAACAATTCTAAAAAAGTTAATGATCAGAGTATAAAAACATCAAAATTATTATAGCATGAAGAACTTTTACAAATACCTGGTTGCGATATTCTTAATAACAGTGATAGCGCTTCCTGTACAAAAAGTTAATGCCGGAAATAAAGACAGAGCCGGTCAGGCAGGAGCAGATGAATTGCTGATCAATCCCTGGGCAAGGAGTTCAGGATGGGGTGGCGCAAATGTGTCATGTATCAGGGGTATTGAGGGAATATTTAATAACGTTGCAGGACTGGCGCATACACCTAAAACCGAAATCGTTTTCTCCTATGCCGATTGGATGAGGGGTGCTGACATCCGGCTGATGTCATTTGGATTATCCCAAAGGGTTGGTGAATCCGGGGTTTTTGGATTTAGCTTTATGTCATTAAACTTTGGAGAAATTGATATCACTACCATCGATCTGCCTGATGGTGGTATCGGTAAGTTTTCACCACGTTATCTGAATGTTAATATCTCTTATGCCAAGGCATTTTCGAACAGCATATTCGGAGGGTTGAATGTGAAAGTCATCTCTGAATCCATTTCGGATGCCTCAGCATCGGGAATTGCCTTTGATGCAGGGATTCAGTATATCACAGGAGAATTGGAAAACATAAAATTCGGGATTTCATTGAGAAATGTTGGAATCGGAAAAATGAAGTTTTCAGGTGACGGTTATTCCTTACAAACAATGGTCCCCAATAACAATAATCAGTTTACTACTACACAAAGAGGAGCTTCATTTGAGATTCCAACCCAGTTGAATATCGGTGCCGGGTACGACTTTCTGTTTGATGGCTCAAGGTTTACATTGGCGGGCGCATTCATTTCAAACTCTTTTAAGAAAGATCAGTTTTCTCTTGGCGGTGAATTCTCATTTAAGGAATACGTTCAGTTAAGGGCCAGCTATACTTATGAAGAAGGAATTACCAAACCCATAACTGATCCCACCAGGACAAATGCTGAAAGGGGCTTTGCAGGCGGATTGACTGTGCAGGTTCCTTTAAAGAAGGAAAGCAAATCTGTTTTTGCAGTTGATTACTCTTTCAGGCCGATGGAAAACTTTAGCTCCGTTCATACTATAGGCGTCAGATTTACTTTATAGGCTTTAACATAGCTATAAAAATAGCTTTATCTTAAAAATAAAAGGACCCTTATCTTAAGGGTCTTTTTCTCTTTATAAAATCATAGCTAAACTATATGACAAAATTGAATTACTACACAAAGGAAGGCTTGCAGAAACTTAAAGATGAACTTGAGCATTTGATCATGGTCGAACGGCCTTCTATTTCAAAGCAAATTGCAGAGGCACGTGATAAAGGTGACCTTTCTGAAAACGCTGAATATGCTGCAGCCAAAGATGCTCAGGGTATGCTGGAACTGAAGATTTCAAAATTGCAGGATCTCATTCACAATACAAGGATTTTTGATGAATCGAAACTGGATGCGACTAAAGTCCTCCTGATGTCAACGGTTACCATCAGAAACCTTAAAAATAATGCTTCGATGAAATACATCCTTGTTCCCGAACAGGAAGCCGATTTTAAAACCGGAAAAATCTCCGTAAATTCGCCTATTGCAAAAGGACTTTTGGGTAAAAAGGTTGGCGACAATGTTGAAATCAATGTACCGGCCGGTACCATTCCTTTCGAAATCATTGAAATTACCAGATAAACTAATAAAATTATGGCAAGTATATTTACAAAGATCATCAATGGTGAAATCCCCTCCTATAAGGTAGCCGAGGATGAAAATTTTTATGCTTTTCTGGATATTAACCCACTGGCCAAAGGACATACGCTTGTCGTTCCAAAAAAAGAGGTGAATTATATTTTTGATCTGGATGATCAAACCTATGGCGGACTGTTTACCTTTACTAAAAAGGTATCACAGGCTATAAAAAGCAGTGTAGAATGTATCCGGCTTGGGATGGTGGTTTACGGGCTTGATGTACCCCATGCACATGTGCACTTAATTCCCATCAAAGGCACAGGAAATGAACTCAGTTTTAGTAATCCAAAGGTAAAACTCACTCCGGAAGAATTTGAGGAAATTGCTGAAAGGATTTATAAAGAGTACAATAACCTTAAAGGTTGATTCTAAAATCAATAAGCCCTTTCATTCCTGCCCTCGATATAATTTATAAAGGATTTATTTACCACCTTGTTACCTCCGGGTGTAGGATAATTACCCGTAAAGTACCAGTCGCCCGTATGACCGGGTATGGCTTCATGCAGGTCTTCAATGGTTTGATAAATGATTTTAACTTTTGAATGAATATCTGCCGTGGTGAGCATTTGCGCAATCTTATCAGAAATTTGATTTGCGGAAAAAGGCTTGTAAATTTCTTTCACATAATTAACAATTTCTTCCTTGGACTTATTTTCCTGGGCCTTGCATTTTTTATAGACAGCATTGATGATGTTTTGATTTTTTGTGTCCTTAAGCAATTCAATTGCAGCCCGGAATGCAATAAAATCAGTGAGTTTGGCCATATCAATACCATAACAATCAGGATATCTGATTTGCGGGGCTGAGGAGGCAACGATGACTTTTTTTGGTCCTAACCGGTCGAGAATTCTGATTATACTTTTTTTCAGGGTTGTTCCACGCACGATCGAATCATCCAGCACTACAAGGTTGTCAACTCCAGGTGTAATTACCCCATAGGTCACATCGTAAACATGCCCAACCAAATCATCACGCTGATTATCCTGAGTGATAAAAGTTCTCAGCTTCACATCCTTAACGGCAATTTTTTCGATACGAGGCATGATTTGAAAAATTTTGTCAAGCTTTTGAGGCGTAATTTTATTGCCGAGTTGAAGGATTTTATCTTTTTTAATTGTATTGCAAAATTTTTCAAGCTCTTCTGCCAGGCCGCGGAAGGCAACCGCCGCCGTATTGGGTATGTAAGAAAAGACTGTGTTTTCCAGATCGTAATCAATTTCCTTAAGAATTTCAGGTGAAAGCAGCTTTCCTAATTTTTTCCGCTCATTGTAAATGTCTTTATCCGTGCCGCGGGAAAAATAAATTCTTTCAAACGAACATGATTTCTTTTCCATCGGCTCCCTGAAAAGAAACTCACCGGTTTTTCCATTTTTCTTAATAATCAGAGCGTAACCGGGCTTTAACTCTTTGATTTTTTCAACGGGAACATTAAAAACTGTTTGAATGGCCGGGCGTTCCGAAGTCGCAACCACCACTTCTTCATCCTGATAATAAAAAGCGGGCCGTATTCCTGAGGGATCCCTCATTACAAAAGAATCCCCATGTCCCAGCATTCCCACAATGGTGTATCCACCATCCCAATTAACTGAAGATTTTTTAAGGATGCTTTGCACATTCAAATCTTCGGCAATTTTTTCAGTGCTTTCTCTTTTGCTGAACCCTTTCTTTTTCAGTTGCCTGTAAAGCTGTTCGTTTTCCTCATCAAGGAAATGACCTATTTTTTCAAGAATCGTAATGGTGTCAGAAGTTTCAACAGGATATTGGCCATATTCTACCAGCCGGTTAAAAAGCTCATCCACATTGGTCATATTGAAGTTGCCTGCGAGGACCAGGTTGCGTGTTTTCCAGTTATTGGAGCGGATCACCGGGTGGAGGTTTTTCACGTCATTGCTGCCAAAAGTGCCATACCGAAGATGTCCTAACAACAGTTCACCTGTAAAATCAAGATTGTTTTTTAACCACTGAGGATCATTTATCCGACCGGGACTTTTCGTTTGAACTTCAGCAATTTTATCGTAAATCTCATTGAAAATATCCTTTACAGGGTTTTCGGAGTTGGATCGAATCCTGCTGATGTATTTGTTTCCAGGTGAAATATCAATCTTTAACCCGGCGATTCCTGCTCCATCCTGTCCCCGATTGTGTTGTTTGTGCATCAGGAGGTGAAGCTTCTTCAGGCCATAAAAGCTGGTCCCGTATTTCGAGAGGTAGTATTCAAGAGGCTTTATTAATCGAATGAGGGCAATACCACATTCATGGTTGACGATATCACTCATGAATAAAAAATTTAAAGTGAAACAATCACTTTTAATAACTTAGCTTCGAATTTGATTTGCAAAAATACATTATTAAAATGAAGAATTTCGGTAATTTCAATTCTCTCCCTGTTCATGACACAATACATTGTTAAAAACTTTATAGGCTTAAAACCAGCACAAAATAATGATTACAACTAAAAATGAGAATAACAGCGATATGGGTTAAACAAAATCAAGAAAAAAATTACAAGACAGCGTTAAACATAATTAATTAGATTTGCCCGAATGATCACAATAAGAAAAGCCATAACAGAGGATGTAACAAGCATTGTTGAGTCTCAACAAAAAATGGCGCTCGAAACCGAGTCCCTTAAACTTGATCCCAAAATTTTAAAAAGAGGAGTTCAGTCAGTGTTTGATGATCCAAACAAGGGATTCTATCTGGTTGCAGAAATCGATCAAAAGGTAGTTGCCTGCACCATGCTTACTCCGGAATGGAGCGACTGGCGAAACGGTACTTTTCTCTGGATACAATCAGTTTATGTGGAACCTGCATACAGGCAAAAGGGCGTGTACGGAAAAATGTACTCCTTTGTAAAGCAACTTGTAATGAATTCAAAAGAATACCATGGATTAAGGCTTTATGTTGTAATGAACAATAAGGTAGCTCAGGAGGTTTATGAGAGGACCGGTATGGATGGCAATCATTATAAAATGTTTGAATGGGTTAAATAAATTGTTGGAATTGAATTTACTAAATTAATATTAAGAAAATATGAAAAAATCTGTAGGCTTGCTGGTTGGTTTTCTGTTAATGACCCTTGTTGGAATATCACAGGTAGATCGCTCGGATTGGATAGGTATTTACCCGGATGGCTGCACTTCCATTACAGTTGGCAAAAAAGCCAGTGGTGATGGTTCTGTTTTTACTTCACATACTGACGACAGCCATCGCACCCGTTCAAATATCTTCATTCAACCCGCTTCAGATCATCAATCCGGATCCACCACTACTATGTACAAAAGGGTAGCCTGCGATACGACCGCCATGCCCTCCTATTCCAACATCCCGATTGGAGAATTACCCCAGGTGAAACATACCTATGCCTTTATCAATTCGGCATACCCTTGTATGAATGAGAAGCAGCTTGCAATCGGCGAATCTACTTTTGGTGGAAGGGAAATTCTTCAATCTGATAATGGACTGATTGATTGCCAGCGGCTTTGTCAATTGATGGTTGAAAGATGTTCAACTGCCAGGGAAGCAATTAAAATGGCAGGAGAATTAACCCAGCAATATGGCTGGATCGATGCCGGTGAATGCCTTACCATTGCTGATAAAAATGAAGTATGGCATTTTGAGATCGTTGGTCCGGGTAAGGGATTAAAAGGGGCAATCTGGGCGGCACAAAGAGTTCCTGACGATCATGTTGGGGTCAATGCCAATGCAAGCACCATCAAAGAAATTGACTTGAAAAACACCGATTATTTTATAGCATCTGACAATATCTTTAAAGTTGCTCAAGATAGCGGCTGGTGGAATCCTGAAAAAGAACCATTCCAATTTTGTTATGCCTATGCTCCAGAAAGCAGGGCTTCTATTGCATCACGAAGAAGAGAATGGCGTGTATTTGATTTGCTGGCTCCTTCTCTCAAGCTTGATCCGAATGCTGAGAATTATCCATTTTCTATAAAACCTGACGCTCAGGTTACGCCAGAGAAACTGGTTGCAGTCTTTAAAGATTATTATGAAGGCACGCCTTATGATATGACCCGTCTCATAACAACTACTGATAAGGAAGGTAAAACGATTGTATCGCCGATGGCCAATCCTTTTCTGCCATACGACCAGTTAGCGATCCAGAATGTTCAGGGTGGCTGGTATGACGTGAACAACAAAACCGGCGACATTCATTTTCTTGGCGAAAGAACCATCGCCCGATGGTACACTATGTATGCAACTATTCTTCAATCCAGAAGCTGGCTGCCCGACGAAATTGGCGGTGTTGCCTGGATAGCGCTCGACAATGTTGCAACTTCAATCTATATTCCTGTTTATTGCTCGGTTACCGACTTACCTGTAAGTTATAAAACTGACGGGAGAAGAACCGGGTTCTCATCTGCTTCTGCCTGGTGGGTTTTTAACCGGCTGGGAACTTTAGCTGCCCAACGCTGGGGAGATATGCGCCATGATGTGGATGCTGTTTGGAATCCGTGGCAAAATGAATTATTCAACAATCAGAAACAAGTGGAGCAGAAAGCGCTCGAATTGTATAATTCAAAAAACCCGGAAAAAACCGTTAATTACCTGACAGGTTATTCCAATGTGTGGGGAGAAAAAGTTGTTAAAAAAGCATGGGAGCTCAGTGATTTTCTCTGGACCAAATACGATGAGAAATTCTAATAGCCAATGAACAATATTGATTCCTGTTTGTATCAATAGATAATTCCATGAATTTTCTTTAGGATTTCATTATGCGCAACATTCAATTCCTGATATTCTTTTCAACGGTCATAACGATCTATTCTCTTGTTTGCTGGTATATTTACAGCAAAGGATTACAGGTATTTCCTTCAGGCACACAATCCAGAATCTATTTTAAGTTTATCTTCTTCTTTCTGGCGGCATCTTACATCGTTGCGAGGTTCCTCGAAAGGATTTGGCTTTCGGTTTTTTCTGATATTCTAACATGGATAGGTTCTTTTTGGCTGGCTGCATTTTTTTATTTTCTGATGGCGGCTTTGGTAATTGATATTCTCAGGCTGGCTAATTTTATTGTTCCTTTTTTCCCGGAGGTTTTTAAAACACAGGGATTCCGGCTTTGGTTATTTAAAGGCGTGGTGGGTTTGGTTTTAGTCCTGCTCCTTACCGGATTTATAAACAGCCTGCTGCCGAGAATAAAACAACTTGACATAACGATTAATAAAAAAGTCGAAGGTCTTGATCATGTAAAAATTGCCTTCGTTTCCGATATCCACCTTGGAACAATTATCGGACCCAGACGAACCAACAATATTGTAAATAGAATCATTGCACTTAATCCCGACCTGATACTTTTAGGAGGCGATGTTGTTGATGAAGACCTTGCTCCAGTAATCCGGAACAATCTTGGTGATTCTTTGATGAAGCTGAAGGCTCCACTGGGAGTTGTTGGAATTACTGGAAATCATGAATACATTGGGGGCGCAGAAAAAGCAGTTAAATATCTTGAAGCTCATGGTATCAAAATGCTGCGCGATTCATCCATTCTGATTGATGACAAATTTTACATTGTTGGCAGGGAAGACAGGGACAAACCGAGGTTTTCCGGAAGAAACAGAAAAGAAATTGAACAACTATTAACTGGTATTGATAAAACCAAACCTTT
>Ga0209391_10001382_pt1 | contig 12514 bp, 12 predicted proteins | sample PPLLak3March2015_FD_187246 | JGI IMG/M metagenome (GOLD analysis project Ga0209391, IMG submission 187246) | Freshwater sediment microbial communities from Prairie Pothole Lake near Jamestown, North Dakota, USA - PPLs Lake P7 Core (1) Depth... | ecosystem: Environmental > Aquatic > Freshwater >... | reverse complement strand
CGAGTGCTAGCAGAAGCATTATAGGGGTCGATCTCTAGAGTTCAAGGGCCGGGCCGTGGAAGTCATGTGCGCCGGCGGGGCTGTCGACCCTTGGCTAGCATCGGGCGTCGAACGAACGGGAGCGTTCCCATGACCCAGGCTTTGTGGCCGCGGCGACGCGGTGCTTCGAGGGCCGCCGTGCTGGCACTGCTGGCCGCCACTGCTGGCATGGCGGCAGCGCAGCCGGCACTGCCCATCTTCGACGCCCACCTGCACTACAGCCACGACGCGTGGGAGCGCCTGCCGCCCAAGGAGGCGGTGGCGCTGTTGCGCCAGGCGGGGCTCAAGCGCGCCATGGTCTCCAGCAGCAGCGACGAAGGCACGCAGAAGCTGTACGCCGAGGCGCCCGACCTCGTGCTGCCGTCGCTGCGCCCGTACCGCACGCGCGGCGAGATCGGCAGCTGGATGCACGACGCCAGCGTCGTCGACCACCTGGAAGCGCGGCTGAAGCGCTACCGCTACGTGGCCATCGGCGAGTACCACGTCTATGGCGCCGATGCCGACCTGCCGGTGATGCGGCGGGTGGTGCAGCTGGCGCGCGAGCACAAGCTCTTCCTGCACTCGCATTCCGATGCCGAGGCCATCGAACGTCAGTTCAGGCAGGACCCCGAGGCGCGCATCCTGTGGGCCCACGCCGGCTTCGATGCACCCGAGAAGGTGCGCGAGATGCTGCGCAAGCACAGGAACCTGTGGTGCGACCTCGCCTTCCGCAGCGACCACGCCACGATGGGCAAGGTCGACGCCGCCTGGCGCGAGGCCTTCCTGGAATTTCCCGACCGCTTCATGGTCGGCACCGACACCTTCACGCCCGAGCGCTGGCACTACGTCGTCGAGCATGCGCGCTGGTCGCGGCAGTGGCTGGCCGACCTGCCACCGGAGGTGGCGGAGCGCATCGCATGGAAGAACGGCGAGGCGCTGTTCGGCGCCATGCTGGCCCGCCGCGCGCCATGAGGCCGGCGGCGGCGCTGCTGTCGCTGCTCCTGGGCGCCGGGGCTGCGGCCCGCGCTGCCTGTCCGCCCGCGCCCGAGGCCGGCCAGCCCCTGGCCTCCGGCCCGGTGCAGCTGGCCTGGCGTGCCGAGCCCGAGGCCATCGCCGTCAGCCGCCCGTTCGCCCTGCGGGTGACGCTGTGCCCGCCCGACGCCCGCCTGCTGCGCGTCGATGCGACGATGCCCGAGCACCGCCATGGCATGAACTACCGGCCCAGCCTGCAGCCCCTCGGCGACGGCGTGTGGCGCGCCGAGGGCCTGCTCTGGCACATGTCCGGGCGCTGGGAGCTGCGGCTGGATGTCGAGGCGGCAGGCGCCACCCACACGCTGCGCCAGTCCGTCACGCTGCGATGAGGGCGCTGGCGGCGCTGCTGGCTGCGCTGGTGTCGCTGTCCGCGGCAGCGCACACGCTGCTGGACTTCACGCCCGACGAGCGCGAGCGCATCGTCGCCCACGGCCCCTGGCCGCCGCCGGCCGTGCGCGACCCGTCCAACCGCGTCGATGGCCGGCGTGCCGCCATCGACTTCGGCGCGCTGCTGTTCTTCGACCCGCGCCTGTCGTCCGACGGCCGCTTCTCGTGCGCCAGCTGCCACCTGCCGCCGCGGGCCTTCCAGGATGGCTTGCCGGTGGCGGCCAGCAGGGCCGGCGCCACGCGCAATACGCCGGCGCTGCTGGACAGCGCGCACCGGCGCTGGTTCGGTTGGGACGGTGCGCAGGACAGCCTGTGGGCCGCCAGCCTGTCGCCACTGCTCAAGGCCGACGAGATGGGTCATACCGCTGCCAGTCTGGCCGCCGCCGTGCGCCGCCAACCGCATTTCGCCGCCGCCTACCGCCAGGCTTTCGGCGCTGCGCCAGGCGGCGACGACGAGAAGGTGGCGGTCGACGTGGCCAAGGCGCTGGCCGCCTGGCAGGCCACGCTGGTCTCGCCGCGCACGCCCTTCGACGACTTCCGCGATGCGCTGGCGCGTGGTGACGCGGCCGCCGCGGCGCGCTACCCGCCGGCCGCGCAGCGCGGGCTGCGCCTGTTCATCGGCGAGGGGCGCTGCAGCGTCTGTCATGCCGGCGCGGCGTTCAGCAATGGCGAATTCGCCGATATCGGCGTGCCCTTCTTCGTGCCCGGCGGCGTCGACCCCGGCCGCCACGGCGGCCTGCAGCAACTGCTGGCGAGCCGCATGAACCGCCTCGGGCAGTACAACGATGCCGGCGCCGCCGATGCGCGCGCCGTGGCGACCCGGCACGTGATCGTCGAGCCGCGGCATTTCGGCGAATTCAAGGTGCCGGGACTGCGCCAGCTCGTGCACACGGCGCCGTACATGCACAACGGCAGCCTGGCGCGCATCGAGGACGTGGTGCAGCACTACTCGGCGCTGAACGAGGAGCGGCTGCACGCCGACGGCGAGCGCATCCTGCGCCGGCTCGACCTCACGCCGCAGCAGGCGGCGGATCTGGTGGCCTTTCTGCGCAGCCTCAGCCGTTGAGACCCGGACCGCGGCGGTCCGCGCGACCTGCTCGACCGCCGGCAGGGACGCGGTCGAGGTGAAGGAAATGGCTCAGCGCGTGCGCGTGACCTTGGCCAGGTGGCGCGGCGCGTCGGGGTCGTAGCCGCGCTGGCGCGCGAGTTGCTCGACCATGGGATAGAAGGCCTGCACGATGGCGATCGGATCCAGGTCCTCGTGCCCCGTCAGCACCAGGGGCAGCTCGGCGCCCGCAGTGCCGGCCGGCGCGGCCAGCAGCACCCGCGCACCGCGCTGTCGCATGTCGCGCGCGAGCTCCAGCAGCCCGGCCTGCGCCGGCCCGCGCGGCGCGAAGATCAGCAGCGGGTAGCCTTCCTCCACCAGGGCCATCGGCCCGTGGCGCAGCTCCGCGCCCGAAAAGGCCTCGGCCTGCATGCCGCAGGTCTCCTTGAGCTTGAGCGCGGCTTCCATCGCCACCGCCAGGCCGGGGCCGCGGCCGATCACGAACAGGCGGTCGGCGCCGCACAGCACCGGCAGCGCCGCTTGCCAGTCGCAACGGGCTGCCGCGTCCAGCGCCGCCGGCAGCGCGGCCAACGCGGCGAGCAGCGCGGCATCGGAACCCGTGCCCTGCGCTTCCCAGTGCGCCACCAGCCGCGCTCCGGCCACCAGCTGCGCGATGAAGCTCTTGGTGGCGGCCACGCTGGCCTCGGTGCCGGCGTGCAGCGGCAGCACCCACTGGCAGGCCGACGCGAGCGGCGAGTGCGCATCGTTGACGAAGGCCACGGTGCGCGCGCCACCGTCGCCGAAGAAGCGCGACGGCGCCACCAGGTCGGGGCTCTGGCCCGACTGCGAAAAGGCCAGCGACACCAGTCCGGCACAGCGCAGCCGCGCCGGGTACAGCGTCACCAGCGACATCGGCAGCGAGGTCACGAGCCGCCCCAGCCGCGACATCACGAGGTAGCCCATGTAGTGCGCGGCGTGGTCCGAGCTGCCGCGTGCCACCGTCACCAGCGCCTGCGGCTCGTTGGCCTGCAGGTCGGCGGCAAGGGCGCGGTAGGTGTCCTCGTCGGCGGCCAGCTGGCGGGCCACGGCCTGCGGCGCCTGCAGTGCCTCAGCGCGCATCAGCGAGTTCAATCGACTCTCCTTCGACGATCACGCCGGTCACCTGCAGCTGCGGATCGAGCACCACGACGTCGGCCCAGGCGCCGGGCGCCAGCCGGCCGCGGTCGGCCAGGCCCAGGTGTTCGGCGGCCAGCGTCGAGGTGCGGCGCGAGGCCTCGGCCAACGACAGTCCCAGGCCGACGAGGTTGCGCAGCGCCTGGTCCATCGTCAGCGTGCTGCCGGCCAGCGTGCCGTCGGCCAGGCGCACGCCGCCCAGGCATTTGGTGACGGTGTGGCGGCCGAGCCGGTAGCTGCCGTCGGGCATGCCGGCGGCGGCGGTGGAATCGGTGACGCAGTACAGGCCCGGAATGGCGCGCAGCGCGACGCGGATCGCCCCAGGGTGCACGTGCAGCAGGTCGGGAATGATCTCCGCGCGCTGCGCCAGCGCCAGCGCTGCGCCGGCCATGCCGGGCTCGCGGTGGTGCAGTCCGGTCATGGCATTGAACAGGTGCGTGAAGCCGGTGGCGCCGGCGGCCAGCGCCGCCGCGCCGTCTTCGTAGCTGCCGGCCGAGTGGCCGATCTGGACCACGAAACCGTGCTTGCGCAGCGCCACGATGAGCGCCAGGTGGCCAGGCAGTTCGGGCGCGATGGTGATCAGCCGGATCGGCGCCAGCGCCTGCAGCGCCAGCACTTCGGCCAGCGTCGCCGTGGTGGCGAAGTCCGGCTGCGCGCCGAGCCTGCCGGGGTTGATGTAGGGCCCCTCCAGATGCACGCCGAGCAGGCGCGCCGCGCCCGGCGGCCGCGTCGCCACGAAGGGGGCGAGGGCACGCAGCGCGGTCTCGATCTCGTCGCGCGGCGCCGTCATCGTCGTCGCCAGCAGGGCCGTCGTGCCGTGCCGCGCGTGGACGCGGGCGAGTTGCGCGGCGGCGTCGCCGCCCGACATCGTGTCGTGGCCGCCGCCGCCGTGCACGTGCAGGTCGATGAAGCCGGGCAGCAGCAGCGCCGAGCCGCTGGCGCGCGCGGCCGCCTCGTCGACCGCGTCGCCGGCGAGGACATGGATGCGACCGCGGTCGTGGTGCAAGGTGCCGCGCACCCAGCCCTGTGGGGTGAGGATGTGGCCCTGCAGGCCGGCGGCGGACTTGCTCACCGGTGCATGCGACGGCCTGCGGCCGCCAGGCTGGAATTCGCCCTCGGGAGTCCCGCGGTGCTCATCGGGACGATGCTCAGGCGCCCGGCGGCGCGCTGTCTTCGTCGGTGGGGGCAGCGGCCGGCACACGGAAGCGCTCGCTGGCCCAGGCGCCGAGGTCGGCGCTGCGGCAACGTTCGCTGCAGAACGGCCGCCACGGATTGCTCTCGCCGAAGATGGCCGGCCGCTGGCAGGTCGGGCAGGGCACGCGGCGTGCGGCCGTTTCGTTCACCGGTCTCAGGCGCACAGCGCGAGTTCGAAGGTGGCGTCGGTGCCGGTGGCGCGCAGGCGGCCGTCGGCGTCTGGGCGCATGAAGCGGATCGAGATCAGCAGCCGGTGGCCGCTGATCTCGGGCACCACGCCGTCGCTGCCGTCGATGCGCACCCGCATCAGGTGGTACAGCTTGCCTTGCTGCAGGCTCTGCTGGTAGTGGCCGGCCGGGGCCACCATGCGCTGCGGCGTGCCGCTCTCGCGCAGCAGGCCCAGCAGCACGTGCAGCGCTTCGGCCAGCGGCAGCAGCGTCGTCATCCAGCCCTGCAGGTCCGCGCGGCGGCGCTCGGGCGCCTGCTGCTGCCAGGCGTAATAGGCGGGCAGGTCGAATTCGCAGGTGCCGCCGGGGATGTTGATGCGGCTGCGGATGCTCATCAGCCACTCGTTGCCGGCCAGCGCCTGGCCGGCCTTGCCTTGCAGCTGGTTCAGACCGTCGAAAGCGTGGTCGATGCGGCCGATGACTTCGTCGAGCGCGGCCTCCGAGATGCCGGGGTGGCCGCGGAAGCCGTGCAGCTGCGTGCGGTGGCGCTCGAGTTCCTTCAGCAGGTCGCTCTTGACGTCGGCGCGCGAGGCCACGTCCATGATCTCGAACAGGGTGGCCAGGGCGAAGTGATGGTCCACCGCGGCGTCGCGCGCCACCAGCTGGCCGAGGCGGTCGAACAGGTGTTCGAGCCGCAGCATCGTGCGGATGCTTTCGTTGAAGGGGTACTCGTACAGGACCAAGGCGGGCTCGGGTGGCGGGCGGCAGGTCGGATCGCTGCCGCGGACGATTGTTCCACAGGCCCCGCGCGCGACGTATCGCGCCGTATCAGGCCGCCGAGGCTGCGTCCGGTTGCCAGAGCGCCCACAGGGCGCGCAGCTCGGCCTGGAATTGCGCCACGGTGAGCCGGTCGTTGTAGATCACGGCGTCGGCGATCGCCCGCCGCGCCGCGCGCGTGGCCTGCTGCGCCAGCACGCGGCGGGCGGCAGCCTCGGTCCAGCCCGGACGGGCGGCGACGCGGGCGAGCTGCGTCGCCTCCTCGCAGTCGATCACCAGGATGCGATCGACGCGCGCGCGCCAGGCGCTGGACTCGGCGAGCAGGGGCACGTCGAAGACCACCGGCCGGCCGCCCCCGGCATCCGCCCGGCGGCGTGCCTCGGCACCGATCAGCGGGTGCAGGATGGCTTCGAGCCGGATCTTGGCGGCAGCGTCGGCGAAGACGCGCTGGCGCATCTTCTCGCGGTCGAGGGCGCCATCGGCGGCGATCGCGTCGGCACCGAACTCGGCGGCCAGCGCGGGGATCGCGGCGCCGCCGGGCAGCGACAGCTCGCGCGCAATGGCGTCGGTGTCGACGAGCCAGGCGCCGCAGTCCACCAGGCAGCCGGCCGCCGTGCTCTTGCCGCTGCCGATGCCGCCGGTGAGGCCGATGGTCGTCATGCGCGGCGGCCGCCCGGCGCGAATCACCAGCCCATCCACCCCAGCACCGTCGGCAGGCCGGCCAGCATCACGACCAGCCCGCCGCCGGCCAGGAAGGGGCCGAAAGGAACGAAGCGGCCCTCGCGCAGGGCGCCGCCGGCCTTCATCCCGAGGCCGACGATGGCGCCCAGCACCGAGGCCATCAGGACGATGGGCAGGATCGCCTGCCAGCCGAGCCAGGCGCCGAGCGCCCCCAGCAGCTTGAAGTCGCCGTAGCCCATGCCTTCCTTGCCGGTGACGAGCTTGAACAGCCAGTACACCGACCACAGCGACAGGTAGCCCGCCGCGACGCCGCCGAGCGACTGCGCCAGCGTCAGCTCCGGCAGCCAGCCGAGGGCGGCGGCCACCAGCCCGGCCCACAGCAGCGGCAGCGTCAAGGCATCGGGCAGCACGGTGGTGTCCCAGTCGATCAGCGCCAGCGTCAGCAGCGCGGCCACCACGCCGCACCACAGCAGGGCCTGCAGCTGCGGCCCGACGCGCCACGCCACGAGGGCGAAGAGCACCGCCGTGGCCAGCTCGACCAGGGGGTAGCGCAGCGCGATGCGCGTGCCGCAGCCCGAGCAGCGCCCCTTCAGCGCCAGCCAGCTCGCCACCGGCAGGTTCTCGTACCAGCGGATGCGGTGGCCGCACGACGGGCAGCGCGAACCCGGCCGCGAAAGCGTCAGCGGTTTCAGGTCGGCGAGCGACTTCTCCAGCGTGCCGCCGGCCTGCGCCAGCGGGCCCGGCGCCGCGGCGGCGAAGACGCGCTTGTACGAGTCGGTGTCGCCCAGCTGCGCCGCGACGTCGCCCCACCACTGCCGCTCCAGCATCAGCGGCAGGCGGTGGACGACGACGTTGAGGAAGCTCCCGACCACCAGCCCCAGAAGCGCCAGGGTCCAGGGCGAGAGCAGCAGATCCAGAGGAAGAGCGCTCAGAGAGTCGGGCACGAGCAGCGGCGATCGAGGCCAAGCGGCCGCCACGGAACCGGCTCTGCCGGGCCGTCAGCGGCGCCCCCCTGGGGGGGAGCGCCGAAGGCGCTACGGGGGGGGGTCAAACCACAGCGCCCAGCTTGAAGATCGGCAGGTACATCGAGACCACGATGCCGCCGATCAGGGTGCCGAGGATGACGATGATGATCGGCTCCATCAGGCTGGACAGTCCCTTGACCATCTCGTCGACCTCGTCCTCGTAGAACTCGGCCGCCTTGGCCAGCATGTGGTCCAGCGACCCGGACTCCTCGCCGATCGAGGCCATCTGCAGCACCATGGTCGGGAAGACGCCGGTCGTCGTCATCGAGGCCGTCAGCGCAGCGCCTGTGGAGACCTCGCGCTGGATCTGCTCGGTGGCCCGGGCGTAGACCGCGTTGCCCGAGGCGCCGCCCACCGAATCGAGGGCCTCGACCAGCGGCACGCCGGCGGCGAACATCGTCGACAGCGTGCGCGTCCAGCGCGCGAGCACCGACTTCAGCACGAGGTCGCCGAAGACCGGCAGCTTCAGCAGCACGCGGTCCATCATCATCTGCACCTTCTCGGAGCGCTTCCAGGCTTCGAGGAAGAAATAGATGCCGCCGCCGAGCAGGCCGAAGATCGCCCACCACCAGCTGACGAAGAACTCCGACACCGCGATCACGAACAGCGTCGGCGCCGGCAGGTCGGCGCCGAAGGAGGTGAAGACCTCCTTGAAGGCCGGGATGACGAACAGCATGATCACCGTCAGCACGATGAAGGCGACGACGATGACCGCGATCGGGTACATCAGCGCCGACTTGATCTTGCTCTTGATGGCCATCGTCTTCTCCTGGTAGATCGCCAGGCGGTCGAGCAGCGCCTCCAGGATGCCGCCGGCCTCGCCGGCCTCGACCAGGTTGCAGTACAGCGCGTCGAAGTACATCGGGTGCTTGCGGAAGGCCGCCGACAGGCTGGTGCCGGTCTCGACGTCGGAGCGGATGTCGCCCAGCAGCTTGGCCAGCCGCGGGTTCGCGGCGCCGCGGCCGACGATGTCGAAGGCCTGCAGCAGCGGCACGCCGGCTTTCATCATCGTCGCCAGCTGGCGCGTGAAGATGGCGATGTCCTTCTGCTTGATCGAGCGGCCGCCGGCGGTGCGCCGCTTCTTGACCTTGTTGACCAGGATGCCCTGCCGGCGCAGGTTGGCGTTGACTGCGGCCTCGCCGCCGGCACGCATCTCGCCGCGCACCACCTTGCCGTTCCTGTCCTTGCCTTCCCACTCGAAGAGGGTTTCCTTGAGGTTCTTGGCGATCGCTGCTGTGGCCATGGATGTCTGCGCTGCTTGCGGGTTGGTGGGAGGTGCCGGGGCGGCTACTCGTTGGTGACGGTGATCACTTCCTCGAGCGTCGTCACGCCGGCGCGGACCTTGGCCAGGCCGGCCTGGCGCAGGTCGCGCACGCCGTCGGCCTCGGCCTGCCTGGCGATGTCCATCGCCGTGCCTTCACTGAGGATGATGCGCTGGATGGCCTCGGTGATGGGCATCACCTGGTACAGGCCGACGCGTCCCTTGTAGCCGTTGGTGCAGCTCGAGCAGCCGACGGCGCGGTAGGGCTTCCAGTTGCCGTCGATCTCCTCCGGCTTGAAACCGGCCTTGAGCAGGGAGTCGCGCGGATAGTCGGCCGGCTTCTTGCAGTTCTCGCACAGCCGCCGCGCCAGCCGCTGCGCGCTGATCAGCAGCACGCTGGCGGCGACGTTGAACGGCGCCACGCCCATGTTGAGCAGCCGCGACAGCGTCGTCGGCGCGTCGTTGGTGTGCAGCGTGCTCATCACCAGGTGGCCGGTCTGGGCGGCCTTGAGCGCGATGTCGGCCGTCTCGAGGTCGCGGATCTCGCCGACCATGATGATGTCCGGGTCCTGGCGCAGGAAGGACTTCAGCGCCGCGGCGAAGGTCAGGCCCGCCTTCTCGTTGACGTTGACCTGGTTGATGCCCGGCAGGTTGATTTCGGCCGGGTCCTCGACGGTGGCGATATTCACGCCCGGCTGGTTGAGGATATTCAGGCAGGTGTACAGCGACACCGTCTTGCCGCTGCCGGTGGGGCCGGTGACGAGAATCATGCCGTAGGGCCGGCCGATGGCGTGCATCAGGCGGTCCTTCTCGGTCTTCTCGTAGCCGAGCGCCTCGATGCCGATCTTGGCGCTGGACGAATCGAGGATGCGGATCACGACCTTCTCGCCGAACAGCGTCGGCAGCGTGCTGACGCGGAAGTCGATCGCCTTGCTGCCGAACTTGAGCTTCATGCGGCCATCCTGCGGCACGCGCTTCTCGGCGATGTCCATGCGGCTGATGACCTTGATGCGGGAGGCCAGCTTGTCCTTGATCGCGATCGGCGGCTGCGTGATCTCGCGCAGCTCGCCGTCGATGCGGAAGCGCACGCGGTAGGTGTATTCGTAGGGCTCGAAGTGCAGGTCGGACGCGCGCATGTTGATGGCGTCGATGAGCATCTTCTGCAGGAAGCGCACGACCGGCGCATCCTCGACCTCGGAGGAGACATCGGCGGCGGCCGCGGCGGCCGCGGCCTCCTCGTCGGTGACGTCGAAGTCGAAGTCGGCGCTGGCCAGCGATTCCAGCACCTCGTTGGCGCTCGCGGTCTGCGCCTCGAGCTGACGCATCAGCTTGTCGTACTCGACGATCACCCACTCGGGCGTGAGCTGGGTGGCGAACTTGATGCGCTCGACCGCCTCCTGGTCGGTGGGGTCGGCAGCGCCGATGAACAGGCGGTTGCCGCGCTTGCCGAGCACCACCAGCTGGTACTGGCTGGCGATCTTCTGGTCGACGATATTGCGTGGCAGTTTCTGCGCGTCGACGGCGTTGAGGTCGAGCAGCGGCAGCGCCAGCGCGCTGGACAAGGTATGCGCCAGATCGTCGGACTTCACGGCGCCGGCGCCGACGACGGCCGAGACGAAGCTGCCCTTGCGTTCGCGTGCCGTCTTGGTCAGTTCCGCCGCCGCCCTCGGCGTCAGCTTGCCGGCATTGACGAGCACGCGCGCCACGCCGGACAGCGAGGATGGCGGCGGTTCAACCAGGGTCTCGACGGCCATGGATTTCAGTTCGGCGGCTGCATACCTTGAAGATCATCGCCGATCCGCCTGGGGGTGTAAACGGCGAAAAGCCACGCCTGGACGGGGCTGACAACTTGATGCAAGTTGCCGCGGCCGCCGTCGCGGTCGATGGAAACCTGGTCGGGGTGAGAGGATTCGAACCTCCGGCCTCTACGTCCCGAACGTAGCGCTCTACCAGGCTAAGCTACACCCCGATGGTGCCGCGCCGCGGCTCGAGGCCTGTCGGGCGGCTCACGGCCTGACATGCCCGTCTCACGACGAGCGGTGGATCGACCGAACGCACAATTCTAGCAGAGCGTCGCGCGCCCGCGAGGCAGGCAGTGCGGCGAGCGCCAGCCGTGCATCGTCGGCTTCCTTGAGCGCCGCCGCGCGGGTGGCATCGAGTGCGCCCGTGTCCTTCACGATGGCCAGGATGTCCGGCAGCTTGTTCACCTCGCCGTGCTCGATGGCATGGCGGATGAGCGCCCGCTGCGGCGCCGCGGCGCGCTCCATGGCGATGAGCAGAGGCAGCGTGGGCTTGCCTTCGCGCAGGTCGTCGCCAACGTTCTTGCCCAGGTCGTCGCTGTTGCCTTCGTAGTCGAGCAGGTCGTCGACGAGCTGGAACGCGGTGCCCAGCGAACGCCCGTAGCTGGCGCAGGCGTCCTCCAGCGCCGGCTGCGCACCGGCCAGCACCGCGCCCAGGCGCGCGCTGGCCTCGAACAGCTTGGCCGTCTTGTAGCGGATGACCTGCAGATAGTCCGCCACGGCCAGGTCGGGGTCGTGCATGTTCATCAGCTGCAGCACCTCGCCCTCGGCGATGACGTTGGTGGCGTCGGCCAGCACGTCGAGCACGCGCATGCGGTTGACCGAGACCATCATCTGGAAGGCGCGCGAGTAGAGGAAGTCGCCCACCAGCACGCTGGCCGCGTTGCCGAACATCGCATTGGCGGTGGCGCGCCCGCGCCGCAGCGCCGATTCGTCGACGACGTCGTCGTGCAGCAGGGTGGCGGTGTGGATGAACTCGACCACCGCCGCCAGCTCGAGGCTTTCGGGCCCCTCGAAGCCCAGCGCCTCGCAGAACAGCAGCACCAGCCGCGGCCGGATGCGCTTGCCGCCGGCGCCGACGATGTAGCCGGAGATCTGGTCGATCAGCACCACGCGCGAAGCCAGCCGCGCGCGGATGAGATCGTCCACGCGCCGCATGGCGGCGTCGGTCGGGTCCGCGGCAGTGGACGGTGGGGCGGGGGTGTCGAGCAACGGAGCGCGCTTTCAGCAGCGGCGCATTATAGGAAGCACGGACCGCGTGCGGCGTGCAAGCCGGGCGACGGCGGGGCCGGTGCTATACTGTGAGGCTCTGCGCCGGATGCGGGTGTCCCGCATGGGCCGCGCCGGGGCCTGGTTCCCGGGTCCCGCGAACCGTCCCCCAAGGAGCCGGCGCGCAGGTTCTTCGAAAGGTCACACATGTACGCGGTCATAAAAACCGGTGGCAAGCAATACAGGGTCGCTGCCGGCGAAAAGATCAAGGTAGAACAGTTAGCTGCGGACGTGGGCCAGGAGATCGTCATCGACCAGGTGCTCGCCGTCGGCAGCGGCGCCGAGCTCAAGGTCGGGTCGCCCTGGGTCGCAGGTGCCCATGTCACCGCCACGGTGCTGGCGCAAGGCAGGCACGACAAGGTGCGCATCTTCAAGATGCGGCGCCGCAAGCATTACCAGAAGCACGGCGGCCACCGCCAGAGCTACACCGAGCTGCAGATCGGCTCGATCAACGCCTAAGCAGGAGCACCCACCATGGCACAGAAAAAGGGCGGCGGCTCCACGCGCAACGGCCGCGACTCGCAACCCAAGATGCTGGGCGTCAAGGTCTTCGGCGGCCAGCAGATCCAGGCCGGCGGCATCATCGTGCGCCAGCGCGGCACCCGGTTCCACGCCGGCACCGGCGTCGGCATGGGCCGCGACCACACGCTGTTTGCATTGGTCGACGGTGCGGTGTCGTTCGACAC
>Ga0209391_10001381_pt1 | contig 12524 bp, 8 predicted proteins | sample PPLLak3March2015_FD_187246 | JGI IMG/M metagenome (GOLD analysis project Ga0209391, IMG submission 187246) | Freshwater sediment microbial communities from Prairie Pothole Lake near Jamestown, North Dakota, USA - PPLs Lake P7 Core (1) Depth... | ecosystem: Environmental > Aquatic > Freshwater >... | reverse complement strand
CGCAGGCCTTGTTCGCGACCGCGACACTGCCGGCGGGTACGCCCCACTACGCCGGCATCGAGGATGTGTTCCCCGCCGCCCGTCGCCTGCAGCGCGCGCTGTTCGACCTCACCGGCCTGCGCTCGACCGACGCCGATACACGACCGTGGCTACGTCACGCCGCGTGGCCCGTCGATGCGTTTCCGCTGGCCGATGCCGCCATGCCGACCCCGGCCTCTCAGCCAGTCGACGACTATGCGTTCGTGCGCGTCGAGGGCGACGGCGTCCACGAGATCCCCGTCGGTCCGGTGCACGCCGGCATCATCGAGCCGGGCCACTTCCGCTTCTCGGTCGTCGGCGAAAAGGTGCTCCGGCTCGAGCAGCGTCTGGGCTACGTCCACAAGGGCATCGAGCGACGCTTCACGGAACTGCCGATCCTGGAGGGGCATCGCCTCGCTGCGCGCGTGTCCGGCGACTCTGGCGTCGCCTTCTCGTGGGCGTACTGCCGGGCGCTCGAGCAGATGAGCGCGGTCGAGCTGCCGGGCCGCGCCTCGTGGCTGCGAGCACTCGCGCTCGAGCTCGAGCGCATCGCCAACCACCTCGGCGACCTCGGCGCACTCGGCAACGACGCCGGGTTCGCCTTCGGGCTCGCGCAATTCCTGCGCCTGAAGGAGCGGCTGCTGCGCGCGACCGCGGAGGCCCTCGGCCAGCGCTACCTGCTCGACTTCGTGGTGCCTGGCGGCACGCGCACCGACCCCGGATCCGCCGGTGCGGCGCTCCTGTCGCGTTGCCTCGATGAACTCGCGAGCGAGCTGCCGGTGCTGCGCGGAATCTACGAAGAGCACACCGGGCTGCGCGACCGCTTCGCGGGTGCCGGCACGCTGGCGCCAGAACTCGCGGCCTGGCTCGGCGTCGTCGGTCTCGCCGGTCGCGCCAGCGGCCAGCCGCTGGATCTTCGCCTCGACGCGCCTGTGACGCCCTACCCGGCGCTCGGCGTGCGGCGCTGCACGCAGGCTGGCGGCGACGTGCTCGCACGCGTCAACCTGCGCTTCGACGAACTCAACGAGGCGCTGCGGCTGGTCCGCAACATCCTCGGAAGCCTGCCGGCGGGCGCCCATTCCATCGAAGTGCCCACCCCATCCGTCGGCGCAGCCGCCGCAGGGCTCATCGAGGGATGGCGCGGCCCGGTCGTGATGGGCCTCGAGGCCGGTCCCGACGGCACGATCCGCCGCTGCCATCCTCAGGATCCGTCGTGGCACAACTGGCCGGCGCTGGAGCACGCCGTCATCGGCAACATCGTTCCGGACTTCCCGCTCATCAACAAGTCGTTCAACCTGTCCTACAGCGGTCACGATCTCTGAGGCCGCCCCATGCTCAAGACCCTGCGCCAGATCGCTCGCACCGGAATCGTCACCGAGCCACCGCCGCCCCCGGCGGATGAGCTGCGGGTGCGCGAGGCGCTCGGCGAGCGCGTACGCAGCGTGCTCGGCCGCGCGCTGTGCATTCGCCAGGTGGACGCGGGCTCGTGCAACGGCTGCGAACTCGAGATCCACGCGCTCGGCAACCCGATCTACAACATCGAGGCGCTCGGGATCCGCTTCGTCGCCAGCCCGCGCCACGCCGACCTGCTGCTGGTGACGGGCCCGGTGTCGCGCCACATGGAGGTCGCGCTGCGTCGAACCTACGAGGCCACGCCCGATCCCAAGCTGGTGGTGGCGGTCGGCGACTGCGGCGCCTGCGGTGGCATCTTCGGCGCGAGCTACGCCAGTTGCGGGGCCGTGTCCAACGTCATTCCGGTGGACGTCGTCGTGCCGGGTTGTCCGCCCTCGCCGGCCCGGATCCTGGCGGGCATCCTGGCTGCGCTGCGGGGACCGGCGGTGGACGCACCCCAGTCTCGGTAAGTCACGAGTTACGGCGCGGCAGCGCGTGCCGAAACTGCGCGCCGTCCGGTCCCTGCCCGTCATGCGTTCACCCACCTCGATCTTCGCCGCACCCGCCCCCCTCCGACGCGCAGGCCCGACGCATTCATGAGCCTTGGCGACACGCTGCTCGCCTTCCTGTCGCGGCAGGACATCCTCCTGTTGTTCCTGCTGGTCGGCACCGGCGCTGTCGTCGGTCGAGTGCGCCTCGGCGGGGTCGAGCTCGGTGCGGCGGCCGTGCTGTTCATCGGGATGGCGCTGAGCGCGCTGGGCGAATCGCGCGGTCACCGGCTGGTCGTTCCGGAGGCCTTCGGCACCCTCGGTCTCGTTCTGTTCACGTTCTCCGTGGGCATCATGTCCGGCGCCGCCTTCTTCGCCTCCATCCGGCGCGACCTGCGGCTTGTCGCCGCGACCGTAGCCATACTGATCGCGGCTGCAGTACTCGCAGTCGCCGTCGGCCATCTGCTCGGGCTGCCGGGAGCGACCGTGGCCGGCAGCTACACCGGCGCACTCACCAACACGCCGGCGCTCGCTGCCGCGCGTGAAGCAGCCCAGGACGACGCCGCGCCCACGATCGCCTATGCCGTGACCTACCTCTTCGGCGTCGTGGGCCCACTGCTCGCCGTCAGCCTGGCACTGCGGGGACGGTCGGCGGACAAGGACCTGCCGCCGACCCTGACCAGTCGCAGCATCGCCGTGGACCAACCGTCGGCGCCGACCTTCGGCGAACTGGAGCGGCGGTTCGAGCAGCGCATCCGCTTCTCGCGCCACCAGTCCGGACCCTCGGAGTCCGACGCGCGAACGCCAGGCCACGACGCGCGTCCCGACCCCGGCGACATCGTCACGGTCGTGGGGCCCGCGGACCTCGTGGATGAAGTGACGCGACTGCTCGGACGCGTGTCCGTGCAGTCGCTGGAAGCGAGCCGCAGCACGCTCGATTTCAGGCGGATCACATTGTCGGACGAGGATCTCGCCGGGCGCACGATCGCCGAACTCGACCTGTTCGATAGATTCGGCGCCAAGGTCATCCGCGTGCGTCGCGGCGACGTCGACGTCCTTGCCAGCGACGACTTCGTCCTGCAGCCGGGCGACCGGTTGCGGATCATCGCTCCGCGTGCGGACATGGCTGCGGTGACCGCCTTCCTCGGCGATTCGGAGCGCGGCCTGTCAGACATTCATCCCATCGTGCTCGGCACCGGCATGGTGCTGGGCCTGCTGCTCGGCGGCATCGAATTCCCGTTGCCGGGTGCGAATTTCTCGATCGGACCTGCCGCGGGCACGCTGCTCGTGGGCCTCGTGTTCGGCGCGCTGGGCCGGATCGGACCGTTTCTAACGACGCTTCCGCACGCCGCCGGCCAGGCCATGGCGGATTTCGGGCTGCTGGCGTTCCTCGCGCAGGCCGGAACACGGGCCGGAACTCAACTCGAGAGCGCACTCACGTCCGGCGAAACGCTCCGGATCGTCCTGCTGGGCGTGCTCATCACATCGTTCGTGTCCGCGAGCCTGTTCGTGCTGATGCGCCGGCGCTTCGGCATCGGCCGCACGCGCCTCGCCGGCATGATGGCCGGCGCTCACACCCAGCCGGCGGTGCTGGCGTTCGCCAACGAGCGGACGAAGTACGACAGCCGCGTGATCCAGGGCTACGCCCTCGTCTATCCGGCCGCACTCATCGCCAAGATACTGATCGCCCGCGTGCTCGGCGCGCTCTAGAGGTGGCCGGATCGCCGATGCGGTTCGGGGCCCGCCTCCTACGACCCCGACGATGGGTAGTCGCTGTAGCCTTCGGCGTCCGCCGTGTAGAGCAGGTCCTCGCGCAGGGCGGCGAGCGGCGCGCCGGACTTCAGCCGTTCGACGAGATCCGGATTGGCGATGAAGGGCCGACCGAACACGGCGAGCTGGATCAGCCCGGATTCGAGCATCGCGGTGGCACTCGCAGCGGTGAGGTTGCCGGCGGCGATCAGGGCGCCCTTCACGTGAGGCCGCAACGCGGGCAGCAGCGCCTGCGGGTCGCCGGCATTGTTGAGCTTCGGACTGAAGGCGTCCGGCAGCATCACGTGCACGTAGGCCATGTCCGTGGTCGGCAACGCATCGAGCAAAGCGCGGTGCGTCTCGAGCGGATTTCCGTCGACGAGGTCGTTGAACATGTGGCCGGGCGAGACCCGGATGCCGGTCCGCGCGGCGCCAATGGCCCGGGCGACCGCCTCGACGACCTCGACCACGAAGCGGATGCGCCCGCTCACCGACATCCCGTAGCCGTCCGTGCGCAGGTTGGTGTTGGAGGCGAGGAACTGGTTCAGCAGGTAGCCGTTGGCGGCGTGCAGCTCGACGCCGTCGAACCCTGCGGCCATCGCGTTGCGCGCTGCGGTGACGAACTCGTCGATGAGCGCAGGCAGCTCGCCGGTCTCGAGCGCGCGGGGCGTGGGGTAGTCCTGCAGCTGCTGCTGGTCGGTCCACATCTGTCCGGCGGGCCGCACGGCCGACGGCGCGACGGGTGCATCCGGGATCTGGCGGTTGAGCGGGTGTGCGATCCGGCCGCAGTGCATGAACTGCATGAACATCTTCGCGCCGCGCTCGTGCACCGCGTCGGTCACGCGCTTCCACGCGGCGATCTGCTCCGCGGTGTGGATGCCCGGCGTCCGGCAGTAGCCCTGGCCCGCGAAGCTCGTCTGGGTGCCCTCGGAAACGATGAGCCCGGCGCTGGCCCGCTGGGCGTAGTAGTCGCGCACGAACGATTGGGGTACGCCCATCGGATCCGCCCGGTTCCGGGTCAGCGGCGCCATGACGATGCGGTTCTGCAGCGGAAGACCGGCCAGCGTGGTCGGTGCGAAGAGACTGGTCATCGGAAGTACTCTCCAGGGGCTTTTCGAAGCCTGGGTGGGCGTGAAATCGTCACGATGGGCGCACGGGCGCCCCCGCTCGGCCGTCGCTGATCTCGACAGTGACATGCACGAGCTCCTCGTGGATCGACAAGGCGTGGCGCACCTCGTCCGTCCGCAGCGCGACATTCGACTCCAGGCAAAGGATACACGCGTACTTGCCCCGGCCGACCCGCCAGACGTGCAGATCCCGCAGCACTGCATTCGCCCCGAGGCCGTCGACGACGGCTCGCACTTCTTCGACCACCGGCGCATCCATCTCCGCGTCCAGCAACACCCTGCCCGACTCGCGCATCAGGCCCCACGCCCAGCGACCCACCAGCACGGTCCCGACCAGGCCCATCAGCGGATCGAGCCAGGTCGCGCCGAAGTAGCGCCCACCGATCAGTGCGCCGACCGCGAGCACCGAGGTGGCAGCGTCCGCGACGACGTGCAGGTAGGCCGCACGCAGGTTGAGGTCGCGATGTCGGTGCTGATCCGCGCCGGCACGACCGTGGGCGTGCGTGTGCTGGTCAGGGTGGCCCGCCTCGCCCGTCGACAGCAGCCAGGCCGACACAACGTTGACGGCAAGGCCGAGCACCGCGACCGGGATCGCTTCGTCGAAGCGGATCGGTGCCGGCTCGACCAGCCGGCGGATCGATTCGAAGCCCATGTAGCCCGCGACACCCATCAGCATCACCGCGCTCGTGTACCCGCCGAGGACCTCGATCTTCCAGGTCCCGAAGGTGAACCGGCGGTCGTGCGCGTAACGCCGGGCCAGTGCATAGGCCCCCGCCGCTACGCCGAGCGCGAGCGCGTGCGAGCTCATGTGCCAGCCGTCCGCCAGCAGGGCCATCGAGCCGAACACCGTGCCGGCCACGATCTCCACGACCATCATCACCGCCGTCAGCCACATCACCTGGCGCGTGCGCCGCTCGGCGACGGGGTTGTGGTCGTTGAAACAATGATCGTGCGAGGTCTCGGGGACGTGAGGCATGCGACGGCGTCCGATATATACTATGGGGGAGTATATAGGAGACCGCTTTTCATGGCCCACGTGAAGCGCGACCGCGCGGCGCTGCTCAAGCGCACCCGCCGGCTGAAGGGACAGGTCGAGGCCGTCGAGCGCGCCATCAACGAAGGGGTCGAGTGCGACGACGTGCTGCAGCAGCTCGCCGCCGTCCGCGGGGCCGCGAATTCCATGATGATCGAGGTCCTGGAAGGCCACGCGCGCGAGCACCTCGGCGCGCGTTCGCCGGGGGAACTCGACGTGCTGTTGACGGTGATTCGGCGCTATCTGCGTTGATTGGATGGCGGCGGCGCATAATTCGCACCTGGGCCACTCGCAGAGAACCAAGCCATGGGCATCGACCTCGAGCGCCGCGACCACCTGCTGCTCATGGGCGTGCGCCGCCCCGAGAAAATGAATGCGCTGAGCCGCGAGATGTACCGGTCGCTGGCGCGAGCGTTCCACCAGCTCGAAAACGACCCGGACCTGTGGGTCGGCGTGATCTGGGCCGAGGGTCCGCATTTCACGTCCGGCGTCGACCTAAACGACTGGGCCGCGGCGTTCGCGTCAGGGACGCCGTTCCCGGTCGGCGAAGGCGAGATCGATCCGTTCTCCATCAGCGGTCCACGCTTGTCGAAGCCGCTGGTGATCGCGGTGCAGGGTCGCTGCTACACCTGGGGCTGGGAGCTGTTGCTCAACACCGACCTGCGCGTCGCCGCCAGGGACACGCGCTTTGCCATGCTCGAAGTGCGGCGGGGGTTCTACGCCTGCGGCGGAGCGACGCTGCGACTGCCGCGCGAGATCGGCTGGGCCAATGCGCAGCGCTACCTGCTGACGGGCGACGAACTCGGCGCCGAGGAGGCCTTCCGCCTCGGCCTCGTGCAGGAACTGTGCGAACCGGGCACGCAGCTCGAAGCCGCGCTGGCGCTCGCGCGACGCGTCGCCAGGGCTGCGCCGCTCGGCGTGCAAGGCAGCCTGCGCTCCTCCCGCCTCTGCCTGCACGAGGGCGAAGCAGCCGCCATCGGCCCGATGTTCGCCGGCATGGCCGAGGTGATGCGCAGCGAAGATGCTGCCGAAGGCGTGCGCTCGTTCGTCGATCGGCGCGAAGCCGTCTTCAAGGGACGCTAAACTCCTCCCGCGGTCCATCGCCCGCTCTCCCAGAGTCGCCACAGATGCGTCATACCCTGTTCGTCGCCTGCCTGCTCGCAGGCTTCCCGTCCGTCCCGGCGGCCGCCACACCGGATCCCCGGCCGTTCGACGTCCGCGACCTGATCGCATTCGACCGGCTGTCGGAGCCGGGCGTCTCGCCCGATGGCCGGCAGGTCGTCTTCACCGTATCCGCGCTCGACATCGCCGCGAACAAGCGGCGCTCCGATCTGTGGGTGGTTGGCACGGACGGCGCGGGACTCCGGCCGCTGACCCGCCACGTCGACAACGACACGAGCGGCACCTGGTCGCCGGACGGCAAGGCCGTCTATTTCCTGTCGACACGCAGTGGGTCCTCCCAGGTCTGGAAACTGCCGCTCAACGGCGGCGAAGCCCAACCGCTGACCACCCTTCCCCTCGACGTCGGCAGCTTCGTGCTATCGCCCGACGGCAAGTGGCTCGCACTCTCGATGGACGTGTTCCCCGGCGCCACGCCCGAGGAAACGCGCAAGCGTCTCGATGACACCGCCGCCGGCAAGGCGACCGGCAGGATCCACGACCGGCTGTTCTTCCGTCACTGGGACAGCTGGGCCGACGGGCGCCGCAGCCACATCTTCGTCATGCCCGCGTCGGGCGGCACGCCGTTGGACGTCATGAAGGACATGGACGCCGACGCGCCGTCGAAGCCGTTCGGCGGCAGCAGCGAATACACGTTCACGCCCGACGGCCGCGCGATCGTGTTCGGCGCGCGCAATGCCGGCCGTGAGGAAGCCTGGTCCACCAACTTCGACCTGTTCGTGGCTCCCATCGACGGCAGCGCCGCCCCGCGCAACCTGACCTCCGCCAACCCCGCCTGGGATGCGCACCCTGCGTTCTCCCCCGATGGCCGGACCCTCGCCTACACGGCGATGCAGCGGCCCGGATACGAGGCGGATCGCTTCCGTATCGTGCTGCGCGCCTGGCCAGAAGGCACCGAGCGGGTGCTGACGGAGTCGTGGGACCGGTCTGCGGGCGAGCTCGCGTGGTCGGACGACGGCAAGACCCTCTTCACCACGTCGGACGACCTCGGCAATCACTCTCTCTTCGCCATCGATGTCGCGAGCGGCAAGGTCCGGACCGTCGTCGGCAAGGGACACGTCGCGTCGCCCCAGGTCAACGGGAGTCGCCTCGTATTCCTGCTCGATAGCCTGCGTGGGCCCGCGGAGCTCTACTCGACGCGAGCGGACGGCGCCGACACGAAGCGTCTGACCGGCATCAACGACGAGCGCCTGGCGGCCGTGCGCCTCGGCGAGCCGTCGCAGTTCACGTTCGAGGGAGCGAACGGGGACACCGTATACGCCTGGATCGTGAAGCCCGTGGACTTCGACCCGGCGAAGAAGTACCCCGTGGCGATGTTGATCCACGGCGGTCCCCAGGGTTCGTTCGGCGACCAGTTCCACTATCGGTGGAATCCGCAGACCTATGCGGGCCGCGGCTACGTGGCGCTCATGATCGATTTCCACGGCTCGACTGGCTATGGGCAGGCGTTCACGGACGCGATCCGGGGCGACTGGGGTGGCAAGCCGCTCGAGGACCTGAAGCTTGGCCTCGCAGCCGCGCTGGAGAAGCATCCCTGGATGGACGGCGATCGCGTCGCCGCACTCGGCGGCAGCTACGGCGGCTACATGGTGAACTGGATCGCCGGGCAGATGCCCGACCGCTTCAGGGCCCTCGTCACTCACGCGGGCAATCTCGACGAACGCTTCGCCTACTTTGCGACCGAGGAACTGTGGTTCCCAGAATGGGAGCACGGCGGCACGCCCTGGGAGAATCCGGGCGGCTTCACCCGGCACAATCCGGTCGACTACGTGCAGAACTGGAAGACGCCGACGCTCGTCATCCACGGCGCCAAGGACTTCCGTGTCGTCGAAACCGGGGGCTTCGCGACGTTCACCGCCCTGCAGCGCATGGGTATCCCGAGCCGGTTTCTATACTTCCCCGACGAGAACCACTGGGTGCTGAGGCCTGCCAACAGCATCCTCTGGCACGACACGGTGCTCGACTGGCTCGACCAATGGATGAAGGCTGATTAACGCAGGTATGTCGAGCGTGGCAGGATCACGTCAGGTTGCCGTAGAACACGAACAGCCTTCCCGAACCGGGGCAGGATCTCCGGCACCAGCGCCATCCACGGAATCCAGGACATGAACAGCCGCATCGCATGCGCCTCTCTTCTCGCTTCCACCCTCCTTCTCGCTGCCTGCGGCCAGAACCGCGGCGAGCCCGCCGCCGGCCCCAGTGCCGACTTCATCATCTCAGGTGGTCCCATCCTCACCATGGAGGGCGACCGGCCGGCCTATGTCGAGGCGATCGGTCTCGATGACGGGAAGATCGTCTTCGCAGGCTCCGCTGCCGAGGCCATGAAGCTGAAGGCCCCTGGCACCGTCGTCAGGGATCTCGCCGGCAAGGCGCTGCTGCCCGGCTTCATCGATCCGCATAGCCACTTCATGGATTCGCTCACCATGGCGGACCGCGTGAATGTCTCCGCCCCGCCCGTCGGCCCTGCTTCCAACCCCGACGAGATCGTCACTGAACTCAGGAAGTCCGCCACCGCCAAGGGCCTGAAACCGGGCGAACTGCTGCTTGGCTGGGGGTATGACGAGAATCTCATGCCCAGGGGCACCGAGCTCACCCGCGATATTCTCGACACAGCCTTCCCCGACAATCCCGTGGGCGTGATCCACGTCTCCATGCACGGCGCCGTCATCAACTCGAAGGCGATGGAGATGTTCGGCTACACCGACGGCATGCCAACCCCCGCCGGCGGCATCATCCTTCGGAGAGAGGACGGCACCAGCCTTCGCGGCCTGGTCATGGAAACCGCCTTCCTGCCGATGTTCGCCAGGATGCCTTCCCCTACGCCCGAGACAGAGCTTGCCGCGGCCATGGCCGGGCAGCTGATCTACGCCGCCGCCGGCGTGACCACCGCCCAGGAAGGCGCCACCCACGCGCCCCAGGTCGCCCAGCTCCAGCGCATCGCCAGGGCGGGCGGCTTCATCATCGACGTCGTCACTTACCCCTTCATGACCGACCTCGAAGCGGTCTGGAAAACGACGCCGCCCGCCGAGTTCGGCAAGTATGTGAGCGGCCTCAAGCTCGGCGGCTGCAAGATCACGGCCGACGGTTCGCCCCAAGGCCGCACGGCCTGGTTCACCACTCCCTATCTCACCGGCGGCCCCGCCGGCGAGAAAGACTGGACGGGCGAACCCGGCCTGCCGCCCGACGCCATGAAGGCGGCCATGAAGACCTGCTACGACAACGACCTGCAGGTGCTGCTCCACGCCAATGGCGACGCCGCGATCGATTTCCTGCTCGAAGCCCACAAGGCCGCCGCTGGCTCGGACCTCGCGAAGGACCGCCGCACCGTCTGCATCCACTGCCAGTTCATCCGCCCTGACCAGCTGAAGCAGTTCGCCGAACTGAAGCTCATCCCCGCGCTCTTCACCGACCACACGTTCTTCTTCGGCGACACCCACGTGAAGAATCGCGGCCTCCAGCAAGCGAGCTTCATCAGCCCCATGAAGGCCGCGCGCGACCTGGGCTTGCGCCCCACCAACCACACCGACGCATTCGTCGTCCCCGTCGACCAGATGATGACGGTATGGACGGCCGTGAACCGACCCTTGCGCTCCGGTGGCACGCTCGGCGCGGATCAGCGCATCACGCCCTATGCAGCGCTCCAGGCCATCACCATCGACGCCGCCTTCCAGCACCACGAGGAGGACAGCAAGGGCTCGATCAAGGTCGGCAAGCGCGCCGACCTCGTGATCCTCTCGGCCGACCCTACCCAGGTCGCGCCCGAAACCATCAAGGACATCAAGGTCCTGGAGACGATCAAGGACGGCAAGACCGTATTCCCCGCCGGCTGAGGCACGCGTCTGGCCGGACAGTGGCGCAATCAGCACCATCGAACCCGATGCGTCCTGCGACGTAGACGATCTCAGCGCACGAGGTGCAGCAAGTGCCAGAAAGCAGAGCGGCCCCGGAGGGGCCGTTTGCTTCGACATGCCAGCATCGACGACACCTCTGCTGCGCCATCGCCATGCGTGCCACGCCAGTCTCGAGCCAATCCATCCGCCACTCTCGCCGACTCCGATCCTGGAGCCGCTTCCAGTCGCGTGACTGCCAAGTGCGATGTCCGTGCTCTGCCCAGAGAGAGAAGCGCATTCGCACTGCGGCCGTCCGCGCGTGATCGCAATAGGCCACGAACGGCATCAGTGGTCCGGATGCGCCTCACAGATTCTCGCCGAGTCAGTATTCCCCCTGACCGGAACGGCACCACAGCAAAGGCCCGACCGCTCGATACCGCCCGCCATGATTCGCGTCGCATGGACGGATTCGCGAGGAGTGGATGTTCCGCGGCGAGCTGTTCCAGGTGCTGCGCTCACGGCTGGCACTGTGGCGCGGCGCGCGAGCATGCGCAGCATGCGAGCTCAGTACAATCTGTACGCTCCTTTGAGCGTGATTCCATAGATCGCGCCGTCAGGGCCGATTCGCCACCCCGGGCCGCCCGGTGCGCCGTATGAGATTTGAGTAATGCTCCACTCGCCGTCGAACGGCCGGTTGTGGGACGAAATGCCGGTGCTCCACAGCTTCGTGCCCGTAGCAGCCTCGAAACCTTCGATCACCAACTCCCCGCTCGGGCTGATTTCCTTCCGCTCCGGTCGATCCAGCGCCGTGTAGAACACGCCGCCGGCCGATGCCGTGAGGCTCATGGTAGATGGCACCTCGCGAACCCACAGCAGGCGCCCGTCACTGGTGCGCCAGCCCATCAGTTCGGTCCTTTCGGTATTCACTACCAAGCCCACGATGACCGGGCCGGCCCCGATCCATGACGACAACGTCCGGGCACCGAGCAACCCACGCTTTTCCATCACCCGACGCGCGAGCGCGTCGGTGGTCCACAGCACACGGCCCGACACCGGGTCCAGCGCCCGGAGCGCGTAGTTGTTCTCGTCTTCCACCCGGATGATGACCTTGCCGTCGACCACCATCGGTCGACCATCATCGCTGCGGTGCCTGCGCCCCTGGCCATCCACCTCTCTCACGGGCTGCGCCGTGTGCTTCCATTTCAGCGCGCCGGTGGCTACGTCGAAGGCGTGCAGTTCTCGCGTGGGCGGTTCCGGCTGATCGATCGAGACACCGCTGATGAACAGCGTGCCGTCGAACGCGACACTCGTCGAAAAGGTCGGCAGGCAATGCGGGTCGAGCGGATCGCAGTCGATCCGGAAGCCCTCATTGCGCCACACGATGCGATCGAGCCTGGGCGACAGGGCGTTGAGGTAGCTGCGCTGGTTCTCCTTCGAGGCGGTCGTGACCACATAGGCGCCGCCGATCTCGCTCGTGGGGCCGTTTTTTACGGGTTGCAATCGCTCCAGGACGCGCCCGGTCTTGAGGTCGAGGAGCATCCAGTTGGTGCCAGGCTGGTACTCCCGACGCAGGGCGAACAGCACCTTGCCCGGCCCGGCTTCATGGAAGCTCGCCGAGCCCATGGTGCCGCGGACATTGCCTTCGTCGCAGACGGCTGGCAGGCGCCAGCGCACTTTCCCCGACTGGATGTCGATTGCGCTGAGCCCC
>Ga0209391_10001380_pt1 | contig 12524 bp, 15 predicted proteins | sample PPLLak3March2015_FD_187246 | JGI IMG/M metagenome (GOLD analysis project Ga0209391, IMG submission 187246) | Freshwater sediment microbial communities from Prairie Pothole Lake near Jamestown, North Dakota, USA - PPLs Lake P7 Core (1) Depth... | ecosystem: Environmental > Aquatic > Freshwater >... | reverse complement strand
GGCCGACCGAACCGCCCCCGCCGACCGAGCGCATACCGAACTCCGCGTAGGTCGCCAGGTTTTAACTCGACTACGTGACGGTGGCGCCGCTGCGGCTGGTCAGGTTGCCGTTGCCGTCGCATTACCTTTCGATCGATCGTCCGGGGCGCGTTGGAATCCTTAGAGCGTGCCGCGGCCCCTCTCACCGACACGACTGTGGTCGGATGAAACGTATCAGGATCGGAACGCGCGGTTGGCGGAACCCGCTGCTGGGCTGCCCGGGACCGCCTCCACCCGATCGGACGCATGCCCCAGCAACTCACCGCTGGAACTCGTGCCCGGGGGCGTCCCGACAAAAGGCGTCTTCTGCTCGCCCGGAACAGGCGCGCGCCGGCCCATGCGGAACAGCGCATAGACGGCCAGCAACACGTGCATGACGGCCAGCAGCGGCAGGAACGCGTCGTTGCCGATCAGCTGCATGAATGCGGCAACGACGATCGGGGCAATGAACGCACCGGCGCCGTTCACGAGTATCAATGTGCTGCTTGCGCCAAGCTTCTCATCGGCCGGCACGTGATCGTTGACGTGAGCCGAACTCAACGAATACAGGGTCAGGCTCATGCCGCCGTACGCCGCAACCATGGCGAAAAAGACGAGGCGCGAGATATCCGCCAGCCACCACGCGCCGATTGCGCCGAAGGCCGCCAGCAGACAGACCGCGATGACCACCTTGCGCCGGTCCATCCGGTCGGAAATGCGACCGATCGGCAGTTGGGTCACGCAGCCCGCAAGAATGGCGACAGCCATGAACAGCGAGACCTCGAAGGTGGTGAAACCCTCGCCGTCAGCGTAGAGGGCGCCAAGCGAGAAAAGACAACCCGAGACGGCGCCGGCGACCGCCACGCCGACCACGCCGAGGGGCGAGCGACGGAACAGATCGCGCGAGCTTACCCGCACCGGCACGCTGATCTCGGGCGCCGAGCTGGACGTGAGGGCCATCGGCACCATCGCGATCGAAATCAGGATCGATACCAGGATGAACAGGATGGTGCTGCGAGGATCTGCAACGTTGAGCAGTAACTGCCCGAGACCGAGGCCCGCGTAGCAGACGAGCATGTAAAGCGACAACAGCAGGCCGCGATGCTCGTTGTCCACACGGCCATTGAGCCAGCTCTCGGCCACCACGTAGATGCCCGCAAAGCAGAATCCAGAGAGGATACGAACCAGCGTCCAGGGCAACGGAGCAACGAAAATTCCCTGGAGCAGGATCAGCACCGATGCGAGCGAGGTCAGCGCAGCAAAGACGCGGACGTGCCCCACCGAGTTGACCAGGCCAGGCGTCATTACCGACCCGGCCATGTACCCGAGGTAGTAGGCCGCCAGCATAATGCCCGCAAGCAGGGTCGGAAATCCCTCGAGGCTTGCCCGCAGGCCGACCAGCGTGCCCTGCAAGCCGGCGCCCAGCATCAGCAGCGCCATTCCGAGTAACAGAGTCCAGGTCGCGGCCAATGCGGTGCGCATGTGAGGGTATCCACCGTGAGCCGCGGGACTATACCAAGATCGCGTTACGGGCCCACCGCGCGATGACTATTCGCAGCCTGCCGACGATCGGCATTTTGTATTGCCCGACATCCCCGGCAGCCGGGCATGTTTTCCCCATGTTCCGCCGAGTGTAGCCAGAGTCAGGCGGACCCGATGCTTTATGCCTCGCCGCCCATACCGAACCGCGCGTCGCTTGTCGGTTTACGATGAAACGTGATCAAGACTTTCAGGCACAAGGGGCTCGAGGCTCTTTTCAGACGCGCCCGCATTCCCTGACCGGCGAACTCAGGGGGTTCCACTCGATCATGGTCAACGGTAACTGGCGCGTGATTTTCAGGTTCGTTGGGCAGGACATCGAACTCGTCGATTATCTGGACTACCAATGACAAACATCGTTTGTGAGCAACATGCGCAATCATGCACATCCGGGCGAGGTTCTCCCTGAGTATCTCCCCGAGGGGGTACCGATCGGCGAGGTCGCTAAGCGCCTTGGCGTCACCCGACAGTCTCTCAGCGCTGCTGAACGGTCGTTCCGGCCTCAGCGCATCGATGGGCGCTGCGCCTCGAGGGGTCGCTCGGGACCAGCGCCGAGATATGGCTCATCATGCAGACGAGCTACGACCTCTGGCGAGCGCGCGAACGCCCACCGCGAGTCCAGTGAATGTCCGCATCGAATAGGGCGGCCTGAGGGCGTCGGCGCGTCGGACTTTGAACCGTTCGGCTACTCAGAGCCCGGCCCCAATCCGTTCCGAACCGTTCGCCGAACGACCTCGCTGCCTCTGAAGCCGTCGCCGTCAAGAAAATGCGCCGTCTCGCCCGGGTATCGGGCGGTGCCTGTCGAAGGTCGTTCACCCGATTGTCGGCTTCCCAAAGCGGCGCCTCACAAGGAGCGGCCGGACGACCAGCGAGTACGGCGTGACTCCTCGGTCGGTCAGTTCGGTCGTGCTGACGTGCGTGCAGCAAGGACCTTGTCGATCCGCTGCCCGTCCATGTCGACCACCTCAAAAGTCCAGCCCTGCCACCGGATCGAGTCGCCTGTCTTCGGAATCCGCCCGAGCTGCCAGAAAATCAGTCCGCTGATCGTTTCGAAATCCTCATCGACATCGTGGTTCGGATCGGGCCACTCGACCGGGAGGTACTGCGGAAGTTCCGTCATCGGAATCTGTCCGTCGAATAGCCATGACCCATCCGCGCGGCGGACGGCCACGCTGTCCTCTGTCGACGAATCGAATTGCCCGGTAATGGCTTCGAGCACGTCATGCAGAGTGACGAGTCCCTGCAATTCACCGTATTCGTCGACCACGAAAGCCATGTTCAAGCGGGACTCTCGAAATCGATCCAGCACGTCTCGCCCACTGATGGTCTCCGGAACGAACAGGGGTGGCCGCGACAAGGACTCAAGGTCCAGTGGCTTGCCACGCAGGAGTGCAAGGAGCAGCGCTCTCGCCGAAACCACACCCACGATGTCGTGCTTGTCGCTCTTGACGACGGGGTAGCGCGAATGCGGGTGTGCTTCCATCGTCGCGATGACATCTTCAGGAGTGGCGTCGGCGTCCAGCGAGGCGATGTCCGGCCGCGGCGTCATGAGCGTGGCGCTCGAGCGGTCGTTGAGTCGGAACAGGTTATGCACCATCTTCCGTTCTTCTTCCTCGATCACGCCGGCGGTGGATCCTTCATGCAGCACGGCGTGGATCTCTGCCTCCGTCACCGCATTGCGACGCGCATCGTCGATCCCGAGAAGACGAAGTAGCGCTTGTGTCGAGCTCATGAGCAACCAAACGAAAGGCTTCGTCGCAATCGATAATGCTCGGATTGGTGCCGCGACAAGCCGGGCGACCGCTTCCGCGTGAATCTGCCCGATCCTCTTCGGCACCAGCTCGCCGATAACGATGGAGAAGTACGTAACGATCGCGACCACGGTTCCTGTGGCCAGGTATCCAGCGACCTTCGCAGTCGCTCCCCACGCTATGAACTGCTCGGCCAGGGGCGGTGCTAACGTCGCCTCGCCGACAATGCCGCTCAACATCGCTATGGACGTAATACCGATCTGTACAGTAGACAGAAAGCGCGTTGGCTCGGAGCCGAGCTCGGCTGCAATTCGGGCAGCCGAGTCGCCCTTGTCAATGAGCGGTTGGAGGCGTGCCCGACGCGCGCTGACCAGCGCGATCTCGGACATCGCGAAGACTCCATTGAGAACGATAAGAATGACCAGGGCGTAAATTTCCATTCAGGAGGCCTCTGAAGCCCAGCGGCGCGACCGGTTGGCTGATTGCGGTAGTCTACCGGGGTCGGGTCCGGCCGTATGGGCACCCCTACCAGAGGACCAGCGTTTCACTCGTTCATGACGCACAAAAGTGGAAAGAGTGCGTTAGCAATGCTTGCGGCGTATCTCGCCTGTGCGGCCGCAGGATCTCTGCTTGCGTATTCGTTGCTTCGACTGGTCGGCATGGCCTAGACCCTGCGCCGAAGCGTTTAAAGACCGTTTGTGGCCGAACGTTCGCGGATCAGTCAGGACTCCCAACTCCGGCCTGCCGAGCCTTGGGCAATCCTAGGTGATGGGCTTTGCATGAAGTCCGCCTACTCCTGACCGGCGCTATCGATTGTCGAATAGTGCAAGTCGTTGGCCGTCAGTCGAACCATTGGCGCTCGTAAGGCCGACTACTGCAGAGTAGTCATCACGAGAACGGTTACTGCCTTGACAATGGCCAGCAGGACACCTGACACGATGGTCAGCGACAGGGCTGAGACGCACAAACCCGAAAGCACCCACAGCTCGTCGCGCTCGAGGATACCGAGTGCAATGAGTGCGATCGCGAACGCCGGCGGGTTGTTACCGAGCGGTATCGGCAGAACCAGGATCACAGCCAGCATGAGACCGATGAAGCCGAGTGCGTACTCCATCGGTGGCAACGCCAGCCCGCTGAGTCTCGGCCTCAGCAGCTTTTCCGCCCGCTCCAACCATGGCAGCACGCGACCCATCAGCACTTCGAAATCGGCCCGCGCCATGGATCGTCTGGCAATGAAATCAGGCAACCAGGCCTTGCGACCGAGCAGCAACTGTGCCGATAGAAACAGCAGCGGCACGCCGAGCACCGTGGAAAGGCCGGGAGGACTTGGGATGGCGTTGGGAACGGCGAACACGAACAGCAGGGCCGCCAGCGCACGATCGCCGCGTGCCGCGAGCGATGGTCGGACCATGAAATGGTCCAGTGGAGAGTCCCGATGACCGGCATCAAAGGTCCAGCGATCGATCCCGAGGCCTTCCGCGTGGAAGGCCACTGTTGTGGTATCCGCCTGCCCGCACTGAAGGATCTCACCGGAGAAGGCCTCCGGTTCGAATTTTCGCCTGAGACCCGGGCGGAATTGGTCGCGGCGGGCCAGCCCCGCGCCGAGGACGAGAACGATCCGCCAAAGCGTAGCTAGTGGCGTGCGCAGTGATCGCCGACTCGTGAGAGCACTCTCACAAATGCACGGCGGCGTGACCATTGAACATCCCTGTTGCAGCGGCTGTTCGCAGCCACGGTACTTCTGCGAAGTCTCAATCTGTATCGTGGGGTGAGAAATTTCGAAGCGGTCATGCAGTTCGGCAGTATCGGCATCGATGAACGCATCACCTGGATAGCCGCCACATACCTACGACGATGACTACGGCGATGACTACGGCGATGGATTGGACGCGAAGGCGGCGAGCCCCCTTATCGTGTTCCTTGTCGGATGCCTGCCTCGTACCAGTCCTTGCTCGAGTTGACGACACGGACGACCAGCAACATGACCGGCACCTCAATCAGCACGCCGACTACTGTGGCGAGCGCGGCGCCTGACTCAAATCCAAACAGACTGATGGCCGCGGCCACCGCCAGCTCGAAGAAGTTCGAAGCACCGATGAGCGCCGACGGACAGGCAACGCTGTGCTGCTCGCCCACTGCGCGATTGAGCAGGTAGGCAAGTGACGAATTGAAAAAGACCTGGATCAGGATCGGCACCGCCAGCAGCGCGATGATCAGCGGCTGCTTGAGGATGGCCTCACCCTGGAAGGCAAAGAGCAGCACCAGTGTCAGCAACAGTGCCGAGATGGACCACGGCCCGATTCTGGCCATCGTCGCGTCAAATGCGGCCTGTCCCTTGCGCAGCAAGGAACGACGCCAGAGCTGGGCGAGGATGACTGGAATGACGATGTATAGCACCACCGAGGTGAAGAGCGTGGCCCACGGCACCGTGATGCTGGCCACACCCAGGAGGAAGCCGACCACCGGCGCGAACGCGAAGATCATGATGACGTCGTTCAACGCCACCTGAGAAAGTGTGAAATACGGATCGCCGTTGGTGAGCCGACTCCACACGAAGACCATGGCCGTGCAGGGTGCGGCGGCGAGCAGGATCAGACCTGCAATGTAGCTGTCAATCTGCTCGGCAGGTAGCAGTGGTGCAAACAGGTGGCGGATGAACAGCCAGGCAAGAAAAGCCATCGAGAACGGCTTGACGAGCCAGTTGATGGCGAGGGTCACGCCGATGCCCTTGATGTGCCTTTTGACCTGGTGCAGGGCGCCGAAGTCGATCTTGAGCAGCATCGGAATGATCATCACCCAGATGAGCAGACCGACCGGAAGGTTGACCTTGGCGACCTCCATCGCTCCGACCGCCTGGAATACCCCGGGCAGGAGTTGCCCAAGGCCAATGCCGACGACGATGCAGACGAACACCCAGATCGTCAGATACCGCTCGAAGAAGCTGAGCGGCGCCGCAGCGGCACGCTTGCCGGTCACCTCACATTGCACAGACATGGGAGTTCGATCCTCTACGCGACCTGCGCGGTGCGAACAGATTCATTGCCGGCACGGACCAGCGCCCGCAACCGCTCGACGCCGATCGGCTCGCAATCTTGCAGGGCGACGAGAGCCACGCGTGAGCCATGGCGTTCCCTCACGGCGTTGATTTGCGGCCACTCGCGCTCAGCGCGGAGGCGCAGCAGCGGGGCCTTCGTATCGGTCGCAGCGAGGCTGCTTTGCAGGACGGCTTTTACCAGTGGGTTGTTGGCAAACTCGAGTGGCTGCTGGGCCAGGTTGATGCGATCGACCTGAATGCCTTGCTCGCGCGCCCATGCCGCGTCCGCTGCGAAGCGTACGAGTTCCTGATCGACTTCCGCGTCGCATACACCGGTGCTGCAGCAAAGGCTCGGATCGAAAATCTGAATGGTCTTCACGGTGGTCTCCATCAATTCGTCGTTATGCGATCGTCGAGCCAATGCGGTCCATCTCCGCTTTCAGCTTCGCTCGATCGTTCTGCAACTGGTCGAGTGGCAGGGCAAGGAATGCTTCGATGCGGTTGCGCAACCTGCGGTACGCCTTCATGAATTCCGCATCGATCTGCTCGTCCGTGCCCGTGGCATGGGCGGGATCGTCGACGCCCCAATGCGTACGCAGCACCGGTCCGAGGTAGGCAGGGCACGTCTCGCCGGCGGCGTTCGAGCACACCGTGATCACAATGTCTGGCGTCTGCGGCAGGTCGTCCCAGCTCTTGCTGTAGTACCCGTCGGTGGAGATACCCTCACGCTGAAGCCGCGCCAGGGATCGCGGATGCACCCTGCCGGTTGGCTTGCTGCCGGCGCTCATTGCGCGCCAGCCCGCCGGAGCAAGATGATTGAAGGTTGCCTCGCCGAGGATCGAGCGACACGAGTTGCCAGTACAGAGGAAGAGGACGTTCACGAGCGTCCGATCTCCGACAGGCGCTCTTGAAGTACCAGCTGCTCGAGGCTTCGGATCGGGAGGCTCAGGAACAGGCTGATCCGGCGCTCGAGGATCCGGAACGCTTCGTCGAAGGCCTTGCGCTTCTGCTCGTCCGTTCCGTCGACGGCCGCCGGATCGGGAATACCCCAATGCGCCGTGATTGGCTGACCGGGCCACATCGGACAGACTTCGCCCGCGGTGTTGTCACAGACCGTAAACACGAAGTTGGGCGGAGGCGCGCCCGGCACGGCGAACTCATCCCAGCTCTTGCTGCGCAGCCCGTCGGTCGAATAGTCCAATCGCCGCAGCAGTTCGAGTGCGTACGAATTGACCCGGCCCGCGGGGTGGCTGCCTGCACTGAACGCGCGGAACTGTCCTTGCCCGCGCTTGTTCAGCAGGGCTTCGGACAGGATGCTTCGGGCCGAGTTGCCCGTGCAGAGAAACAGTACGTTGAAGGGCTGATTCTTCTGGCTCACGCGGATTTCCTCCTGCGTTCGATCGTGTTGTTCGGCGCGCAGGCTGGGGCGCACACGGCGCCCTGGCTGCAGCAGTTCTCGGTCAGGTAGCCCACCAGGTCGTTCATGCGCTCGAAATGCGCGCTGTAGTAGATGAACCGCCCGTCCTTCCGAGCCGTCACGAGGCCCGCTCGCGCGAGTTCCTTGAGGTGGAAAGACAGGCTGGGTCCGGGGATCTTGAGCCGCTCGCTGATCTCGCCGGCTGCGTGCCCCTCGGGGCCTCGCTTGACCAGCAGGCGATAGATGGCGAGCCGCGAGTCCTGGGCGAGTGCCGCGAGTGCGGTGATGACGTCCTGTTGCTTCATCGTTTCACGATATATTGAATTGTTAAGAGCGTCAACGAATGGTTAGATCCCCGCGTTAGATCACGCCGAGCGAGCCGGAGAGCGTCAGATAGGCGCCGATCCCGACGATCAGCCACGCGTTCACGGTTTGCAGCGGACCCTGCCAGCGCTGCACGCCACCGAGAAATTTCGCACCGGCCTGCGCGCCGAACAGCACCGCCAACGCGACCACGGCGACCGGTACCGCGGTGGCGAGGCCATAGATCACGAAGAGCGGGAGTTGTGTCGGCGCGCTCATCGTCAGCGGCAGCAGGCTGCCAAAGAACAGCGCCGCCGAGGTCGGGCAGAAGGTCAGCGCAAACAGCACGCCCAGCAGGAATGCGCCGGGCAGTCCGCGATCGGCCAGGCCTGCCGTGGCGCCGGGCTTTGCCGGCCCGAAATTGAGCCGCAGCGGAATCCAGTCGAGCAACACGAGCCCGACGACGATCAACAGTGGCCCGATGAACGGCTCGAGGGCCGTCTGCAGGAAGCGCGAGGTCTGCGGAGCCGCCGCAATGCCCCATGCGACGAGAACCCCCACGGCCACGTAGGCGACGGCACGCCCGGTGGCGTAAGCCAACACACCTGCGATGGCGCGACGCTTCGTGTCGAGACGTCGCGCGAGAAATGACACTGCCGCAATGTTCGTCGCGAGCGGGCACGGGCTGACGGAGGTCATCAACCCAAGCCAGGCCGCCGCGAGCACCGCAGCGAGTAGACTCAAGAAACGCTGCCCAGGTGACGGCGAACGGCGTCGACCACGTACGCCTCGAACGCCTGCTCATCCTTCTGCTTCGACCAGACTTCCTGCAGGTTCTCCCACTGCACTTCCTGGCCCTGCGCCCGGTCCGAGACGATGACCGTTTTGCTGATGAGCTGGTAGTCCTGCACGAAGTGCTCGTTGCCGGGGCCGTCGAGGTTGACCGTCTGCAGCACGATGCGTCCGCTGGCGATCTCCGGCGCGAAATTCTTCTCGACGGTCTCGCGCGTGAGACGCTCGATGCGAACGCATGTCGCGCAACGGACATCGCTGCTGAAGTACGTCACCTGGATCACGTCGGGGGTGATGCCCGGCTGGGTCGTAACGACCTTCTGTCGAAGCGCGGGCAGATCGGCCGCCTGTCGTGCCTGTTGGATCGCAGCCCAGCAACCGACGCCGGCGAGTGCGATCAGCGCGAACTTGAGGACGCGTTTTTTCATGCTCAGCTCAGCAGCTTCTTGGTTTCATCGAGCGACGGCACCTTGCCGCTAGCCTTGACCACGCCGTCCACCACGAGTGCGGGCGTGAACATCACGCCGAAATCCGCGTAACGCGTCACGTCGGTGACCTTCTCGACCTCGTACTTCAGCCCCAAGTCGTTGGCCGCCTGCTCGGCGACTGTTGTCAGCGCGCGGCACTTGGCGCAGCCGGAACCGAGAATCTGAATCTTCATGCGTCATCTCCCGCGGGGTGGCCCCGCATCAGCTCACCAGAAGGCCGTAACCCCAGCCCGTGATCGTCGCCATGACGACGACCAGCAAGATGTAGGTGCCGGTCTTCTTCAGGCCGATAATCGAGTTGAGCACCAGCATGGCCGGCAGACTCAAGGCGGGACCCGCGAGCAGCAGCGCCAAGGCAGGACCTGCACCCATGCCGCTGCCGACGAGCCCTTGCACGATCGGGACTTCGGTCAGAGTGGCGAAGTACATGAACGCACCCGACACGGCGGCGAACAGGTTGGACGCGATCGAGTTGCCGCCGACCAGGCTGCTGATCCACTCGGACGGGATCATCCCCTCGTGCCCCGGGCGTCCGAGCAGGAAGCCGGCCACGAGTACGCCGCCAAGCAGCAGCGGCACGATCTGCTTGGTGTAGTCCCATGCCTGGTTGAACCACTCGCCGGCCTCGCCTTCGCGACCCGCCGTGAGCCACGCGAGTCCCAGGACCGCGACGAGGAACGGCCAGGTCGGGTGCCCGGGCAGCACGATCGCCGTGATCGCAGTCGCCACAGCGACAGTCGCAATGCGCGTCGGCTCGAGTTTGAACCAGCGCCACAGCATGATCGCGAGCACTACGCCGAGCAGCGAGGTGACCAGCCACTTGGCTGAATAGACGGCAGCGAAGAAGCCCGTGGTCTGCGACGCCGCACCCCAGTTGGCGAACACCAGGATGCCGACCAGCACCGCGAAGAAGGTGGCCGTCTGCGCAAGGGGTCGGCCGCCCTCAGGCTCGGGCAACGCAACTGCTGCGGCGGCCTTCTGCCGTTCCTCGTGGCGGAAGATCAGCGCCATCAGTAAGCCAATGACCACGCTGAACACCACGGCACCCGCCGCTCGCGCGAGGCCGAGTTGGACACCCAGGACCTTGGTGGTCATCACGATCGCAAGCACGTTGATGGCCGGGCCAGAGTAGAGAAATGCCGTCGCCGGACCAAGCCCTGCGCCCATCCGGTAGATGCCCGAGAACAGCGGCAGCACCGTGCACGAACACACGGCCAGAATGGTCCCCGAGACCGATCCGACGCCGTAGGCGAGTGGCTTTGGAGCGGCGGGCCCAAGGAAACGCATGACCGACGCTTGCGAGACGAACGCGGCGATCGCGCCTGCGATCCAGAATGCCGGCAGCAGACACAGCACCACGTGCTCGCGCGCGTACCACTTGGTCAGTTCAAGCGCCTCGGTCACGGCGCCATCGAACCGCGGCTGACCTACCGGCAGAAAATAGACGGCCGCGAAGACAGCGGCCAGGAAACCGAAGATCTTCAGCTCATGTCGTACGCCCGGGTCGAGGGTCAGGGTGGTCATTGCGTTCTCCGTCGTGCCGCCTCAGGCGCAATCACAAGCGACCCGCTTTGAGGGGCGCCCGACGTGTGCTTTGTCCAGGCAGTCGATGAAATGTGCTACGCAGGCCAACTCGAGGCGATAGAAAATCTTCTGGCCGCGCTTGTCGCTGGAGACGACGCCGGCTTCGCGCAGGACGTCCAGGTGCTTCGAGGTGGTCGACCAGCCGAGCCCCACGGCGTGAACGAGATCGCAGACGCAGCGTTCGCCGTCCATGAGTGTTCGAACGAGCGTCAACCGTCCGGGACTCCCGAGTGCCTTGAAGACCTCGTCGGGAGATGCGCTGAGTGATTTGCTGGCCATGGCGGCAGTATTTCGCTAAATGGCGAAACTTAAATCAGGAGCTTCCGATGTCCCCCGCTTCTGAATAGCGGAACGCCCGTAAGCCCCCCGCCACAGAGACACGTGATGACCTGCCGGCCGGACGGAGCGGTGCAGGGTTCCGTGACCGACCCGATTGCCGATAGTCCGATGGTCAGCCCAGAACGCCCCATCCGGGCGCAAATAGTCCGCGGGTGATGCCCGAAAGACGTTGCAAATCAGAAACTTAGGAACGGTGGCCAGGGACGGAATCGAACTATCGACACGCAGATTTTCAAGGCAACTGAGAATTTCTCATTCACCGACCGCACCGCCCCACCCGACCGAGCCCATACCGAACCGAACCCCTGGAAACCGGCTTAGCTTTCTTAGTGCCCCAACACGGTCAACGGCTTACGGGTATCGCGACCGAACTGTTTCCGAGCCGCGCGCCGAGCGGGGCCGCACAGTCCTGTCGGGCCGACGTCCAAAAGAGTTTCGGTTGACCTCAGCGTGGCAGCGGCGGTCCACCACCGCGCAATGCATCCGCTCACCCGAAGAAACAGGCATGCGCATCTTCGGAGACCAACGAAGCGAACTCATCTATGGACTTCACTTCCGGTCTGGGTTCATAGCCGTGCCACTTCATATCTTGACGCTGCCAGAACACCCGCCAGATGCCGCGCGTTCTGACGTAGGTTGCCTTCGCCACGGCCGACTCGCGCTTCTCGTCCGCCGGTCCGCGCCAGACGGGTCAAATCTCGAAAATCTCAACGCTTTGTCCCTTGACGCGGAAGCCGAGGTCCAATTTCGGACGAACATGTGGCGGAGGCCGACGCCGCTTCATCAAGGCATCCATGGCCCGTTGGACTCGCGCCAGTTCTATATCCGCGAGCGCCACCGTCGCTATGCCACTTTCCGCAGATCGACCGTATGGGCCCTGATGCTCACTTTGAGACGCTTCCTTACGGCCCCAAAAATTGCCGCCAGGTTGTCCATACTTGGATTGCCTTTGGGCGACAGCATTCGATGAAGGCTCTTACTCGGCATGGCCGTTAGCTTGGCCAATTGTTCGAAGCCGAGGGTTGCATTCACGAGATCGCGCAGAATGAGACGTGCCGTCTCTGGCTCGCCACTCAGGAACAGCGTTGCCGCTTCATCCAGCAGTGCCCTGGCGAACGCGGGGTCGCGCTCGACTCGAGCGACGACGGTCTTCTTGAAATCGCGAGTGAGCGCCATGGTCCTTACCTCTTTCGCTTCTTCACATTGTCACCGGCCGGTGCAGGCGTCTTTCGTGCCTTGTACTCGGCGTGCAACGCCTT
>Ga0209391_10001379_pt1 | contig 12532 bp, 9 predicted proteins | sample PPLLak3March2015_FD_187246 | JGI IMG/M metagenome (GOLD analysis project Ga0209391, IMG submission 187246) | Freshwater sediment microbial communities from Prairie Pothole Lake near Jamestown, North Dakota, USA - PPLs Lake P7 Core (1) Depth... | ecosystem: Environmental > Aquatic > Freshwater >... | reverse complement strand
CGATCACCCAGAACCGCATGCGTCTCGCGCGCATGACGGGCGCCCAGGCGTTGAGCGCGATCATGAAGCCGGGCGGCCAGCTGGTGTCGCAGGAAGTCGCGGAGTCGATCGTGCGCTTCGTGGCGGGCGGGTCCGAACTCGCCAACGCCGAAGTCGAGCCGTCGCTGCTGAGCCTCGTCTGCCGCGAGCTCAACACCGTGCGCCTCGCACAAGGCCGCGCGGAGATCTCCGCGGACCTGCTCGCCGGCTCGCGCGACACCATCCTCACCGAGTTCTACGAACGGGCGCTCACGGACCAGCCCGCCGGCGTCCGTCGCGTGATCGAGGACGAACTGCTCACCGAGTCGGGCTTCCGCGAGAGCCTCGCCGAGGAACGCGTGGCCAAGGCGCTGGCGGCCGCGGGAGCGGAACCGGGTGCGCTGGCGAAGCTGGTCGACCGGCGCCTGCTGCGTATCGAGGAACGCCTCGACATGCGGCGTGTCGAGCTCACTCACGACGTCCTCTGCAGCGTCGTCCGTTCAAGCCGCAACCTGCGGCACGAGCGCGAGGCGCGCGACGAGGCCGAGCGGCAGCTCGCGGAGCAGCAGGAACGGGCGGCCGAGACGCGGCGCACGCTGCGCAAGACACGCCAGTTCGCTTTCATCGCGGCAGGGCTGATGCTGGTGGCGCTGGTGAGCGCGGTCTTCGGCTGGATCAACTGGAACCGCGCCAAGGCGGCGGACCGGCAGGCGCAGCAGGCGCGCGCGGATGCCGAGAAGCTGGTCGGCTTCCTGATCGAGGACTTCTACGCCGAGCTCGAGCCCACCGGCCGGCTCGAGACCATGGGCAAGCTCGCTAACCTGGCGGTGGAGTACTACGACGGCCTGCCGCCCGGCCTCGTGACGCCGCAGACGCAGCTCTATCACGGCATGGCGCTCGTGCGGATGGGCGGCGTGCAGCTCGCCTCCGACAAGACCGAGGACGGCATGCGGAGCCTCGAGCGCGCGCGCGGACTGTTCGAGCAGCGGGTCGCCGCCGGGGACGAGGGCGAGGGCGTGGCGCTCGGGCGTGCGCTCACGTTGTTCACCCCGTATGTCGCCTGGGGGCCCGGCGGTGCGCCCGGCTCCAAGTCCACCGACCTGCCCGAGGCCGCGGCGCTGCTGCGCCCGTTCGCGACCTCGGCCGAGGGCTCGCGCGAGGCGAAGATCGTCTACGCCGACATCCTCAATCACCTGAGCCACGCGCAGCCGCAGGCCCAGGGGGTCGAGAGCTGCGAGGAAGCGCGCGGCATCCTCTCCAGCGTCGGGGCACGCGACCTCACCGACCTGACGGCCGCGTCCGTGTACGCGGACACGGCCGACTCGCAGGCGCGTCACTCGCTCGAACTCGGCCGCCTCGAGGACGCCGAGCGCCTCGAGCGCGAGGTGTACGAGATCGCGGAGGCCGTGCTCGCGCGCCGACCCGGCGACCTGCGCTCGATGAAGAACCGCGCGCTCGCCGCGGACCTGCTCGGCCGGATCTCGCTGCGGCGCGGCGACTTCGCGACCGCATTGGACTTCGCGACGCGCTCCGAGCAGGCCAGCGACGACATCGTGCGCTTCAACCCGGGCGACCTCGGGAGCTGGGTCTACCTCGTTCGGGCGGGCAACCGGGTAGCGAACGTGCTGTACCAGCAAGGTCGCTTGCGCGAGGCACTGGCCAAGTTCGAGTCCAACGCTGCGCTCGCCGGCGACGGGCGGCTTCCGCCCAGCGCCGTGGCGATGTTCGAGGACGCCTGGTACGACCTCGCCGAGTCGCAGGTGGAACTCGGTCTGCGTGCGGAAGCGGAGCGAACCCTCGTCTCGGCGGCGGCGGCGACCGAGGCCGGTGCGGCGCAGTTCGCCGAAGGCAGCCCGCGCCGACGGTTGACGCTCGGCCGCCCGAGGGCGGAGCGCGCGTGGCTCGCTCTGCAGGCGGGCGAGGCCGGGACGGCGTTCAGCGAGTTCCAGTCCATCGTCGCCGAGCTCGAGAAGTTCGAGTTCCCGCCCGATGACCAGCTGGGCCAGAGCATCCGCGACGACTCCCTGAGCTGGATGCTCGGTGCATTGACCGACGCGGCAATCCAGCTCTCCAGGTTCCCGGAGGCGGAGGCCGCAGCCCGCCGGCGCATGGCGTTGCCCGACAGCGCCTTCGGCGACGCGGTCCGGGAACGAGCCGATCGCCAGCTGCGGCTCGCCTTCGCGCTGGCGAAGCTGGGCCGGACCCGCGAGGCGCGCGAGGTGCTCGAGCCCGCGCTGGAGTACTTCCGTGCTCGACGGGCAGTCGGCGGCGCGGGGACGCAGTTCCATCTGGAATATGCGGAGCTGCTGTACGTCAGCGCCATCGCGCAGGACGACGATGAAGCCGGTCGTCGCGTGCGCCAGCAGGCACTCGCGGCGGCGGCGACCGAACTTGACGGGCTCTCGGATGAAGCGCGCCAGCTGCTCGCGGCGCGCATGCTCCGCGAGCGGATCGCCGCGGCACGCCTTATGTGAAGCGATCGGGGCTGCGGGAGTCGGATTTCCTTACAGGCTCGTGCGCAACCTGGTGCGGAGCCCGTCTCCGCACGCGGCGTCCACCCGCGAATTCCGCGGAGTTTCGCCGCAGGTCCGCATCGCCTCGCGCGGATGGCACGGGCGTTGCATTGAAACCGTGCAAATGGAGGACGGAAGATGACGTCCAAGAGGCACGCTTTCCCAACGACCCTGCACCGCGCTGCGCTCGCGGCCGGCCTGCTCGCCGCGATCACGGTCGATGCATCCGCCGCGGCGGATCGCGGCTTGCTCGCGGGCGACGCCGTCATCGAAGAGCCGGCGCAGGCATCGCCGCCGCAGGCCCGGCCGTCCGAAGAGCAGACGCCGCAGCAGAGCGACCAGCCCAAGGAGCGCAAGCGGACCCACGACGGACCGCCGAAGGACGAACTGCTGCCGAACGGTCGCCGACTGCCCGCCTGACGCGAGGCTCGGACTGCTGCGAGCGAGGCACCCGACCCGGCCGGCGCGATCAGGGCATCGTGATCAGGGCGGCGGGACGGCCGCCGCTGCTGTCACCGGCATCGCATCCACCTCGGCCTCGGCGAGCTTGACGCGTACGGCGTCCAACTCCTCGACCGTCGCGATCGGCCCGATGCGCACGCGGTAGTAGGTCTCATCCTCCAGCGACAGGCGCTGGATCTTGGCGTCCACGCCATACTGCGCGAGCTTCGCCTGCAGCTTCTCGGCCTCGGCCACCTGCTTGAAGGCGCCGGCCTGCAGCGTGATGCTGCCCTCGGCCAGGGTCGCGCGCGCCGTGTGACTCTGCAGCGCGCTTTCCGGCACCTCGAGCTCCTGCGAGGGCAGGATGTCGTAGAAGTCGTAGCGCGGTGCTTCCTCGCTCTCGGCCACGGCCGCCGGCACTTCCGGCGCCTGCGCGGAGGCGGGCGGCGCGTCCGCCGCAGGCTGCGGCACGGGCGGCTCGAGGTTGCGGTAGTGCAGGTGCACCCCGAACGCCACCGCGAAGCCGATGGCGAGGCCGGCCGCGAGGCCGATCCAGCCGTTGAAATCGTGGCCACCGGGCGTGTGGCGCTTGACGTGCTTGTAGTCGCGGCTGAGCGTCTTGCCGGTCGCCACGTTCACATCGCCTCGGGAGCCGACACGCCGAGCAGGCCGAGCCCGTTGCGGACCACCTGCCGCAGGCCCTGCACCAGCGTGAGACGCGCGTCGCGCAGCGCCGGGTCGTCCACGAGGAACTGGTGGGCGTTGTAGTAGGTGTGGAAGTCGTTCGCGAGCTCGCGCAGGTAGTGCACGAGCGCGTGCGGTGCGCGGTTCACTGCGGCGGCCTCGACCACCTCGGGGTAGCGGCTCAGGGTGGCGAGCAGCGCCTGCTCGTGCGGCTCGACGAGCAGCGCCAGCGAGGCGCGCCCCCGCGCGGCGTCATGGGTGAGCTGCTTCTCGCGCATCTGCCGCAGCACGCTGCACACGCGCGCATGGGCGTACTGGATGTAGTACACCGGGTTCTCGTTCGAGTGCGAGGTGGCGAGCTGCAGGTCGAAGTCGAGGTGCTGGTCGTTGCTGCGCATCACGTAGAAGAAACGCGCCGCGTCGTTGCCCACCTCGCGCCTGAGCTCGCGCAGCGTGATGAACTCGCCCGAGCGCGTGGACATCTGCACCTTCTCGCCGCCGCGGTACAGCGTGACGAACTGCACGAGGCGCACCTCGAGCGAGTCGCCCGGCTCGCCCATGGCCACGAGCCCGGCGCGCACGCGGGCGACGTAGCCGTGGTGGTCGGCGCCGAGCACGTCGAGCAGCGTGTCGAAGCCTCGCTCGCGCTTCTGCAGGTGATAGGCGATGTCGGAGGCGAAGTAGGTCTTGATGCCGTTCTCGCGTACGACCACGCGGTCCTTCTCGTCGCCGAAGTCGGTGGCGCGGAACCACTCGGCGCCGTCCTTCTCGTAGACGACGTCGTTGGCGCGCAGCCGCTCGAGGGCGCGGTCGATGGCGCCGCCGGTCGAGAGGCTGCGCTCGGAGAACCACTCGTCGTAGCGGACGCCGAATTCCTCGAGGTCCTGGCGGATGTCGGCGAGGATGTCGTCGAGTGCGATGCGGAAGGCCTGCTCGAAGCCGTCCGCACCGAGCAGCCCGCGGGCCCGCGCGATGACCGCGTCGATGTAGAGATCCTTGTCGCCGGCGGGCGCATCGGGCGGCAGGTCGCGGAAGATTTCGGCCGCGGGCCGCACCAGCGTGCGCCCGACCTGCTCGACGAGCTTGTCGGCGATCGGGTGCAGGTAGTCGCCCCGGTAGCCGTTGGACGGGAACGGGAACTGCTCGCCGAAGCACTCGAGGTAGCGCAGCCACACGCTCACGGCGAGGATCTCCATCTGCCGGCCGGCATCGTTGATGTAGTACTCGCGGTGCACCTTGAAGCCCGCGGCGTCGAGCAGGTTCGCGAGCGTGGCGCCGAAGGCGGCGTGGCGGCCGTGGCCCACGTGCAGCGGCCCGGTGGGATTCGCCGAGACGAACTCGATGATGACGCGCCGCCCGGCGCCGAGGGTGCTGCGGCCGTAGGCGGCCCCCTCGTCGTGCACGCGCTCGAGCTCGCGGTGGTAGCCCGAGGGTGCGACGAAGAAATTGATGAAGCCGGGCCCGGCGATCTCGACCTTCGAGACGAGCTCGCTCGGCGGCAGCGCGTCGATGATCGCCTGGGCGAGCTCGCGCGGCTTGCGCTTCGCCGCCTTGGCGAGCTGCATCGCGGCGTTCGTGGCGAAGTCGCCGTGGGTCGGGTCGCGGGTGCGCTCGATCGTGGGTGCGGCCTGCGTCAGGGCGGCCGCGCGCAGGTCTTCCGGCAGGGCGGTGAGCGCGTCCTGCACGAGCTTTTCGATCAGGTATTTCAAGGCGTTGCCGTGGAATAGAGAGGGCCGGCGAGGCCGGTCAGTCTAGGCAATTGCGGTCGGGGATGCGAGTCCGGGCTGTCCCCGCCAAGGGTGGCCGGGCGCCCGCGTCAACGGCTCGACCGCTGCCGCGTTGATGTTCACTCCCACCCCCGATCGATGGAGACCACCATGCGCTGGCTTGCACTGTCCGCCTCGCTGCTCGTTGCCCTTGCCGCCCACGCCGGCAGTCCCGGCGAGGGGTCCGCCGGAGCGAAGCCCGGCCGGGGCCCGGTCGATGCCAACAACGACGGCATCGTCACCCGCGAGGAGGCCGGCAAGTACCCTCGCCTTGCGGCGGACTTCGACGCGGCAGACGCCAACAAGGATGGCCAGCTCGACACGGCGGAGCTGCAGGCCCACCGCGAGAAGATGCGCGTGGAAATGCGCGCCAAGGCCGAGGAACGCTGGAAGGCGGCCGACACGGACGGCGACGGCCGCCTGTCGCTCGCCGAGGCCCAGGCGTCGATGCCGAAGATGGCGGAGCGCTTCGGCACGTTCGACGCCGACAAGGATGGCTACGTCTCGCGCGACGAGATGCACAACTTCCGCATGAAGACGAAGCGGCGCGAGTAGCGCGCCGTCGATCCCCCGGCCGGCGGCGGCCGCGCCGCCGCGCCGTTCAGAAGAGCTCGAGCGGATCTACGTCCAGCGACCAGCGGACGCGGCGCGTCTCGGGCAGCTCCTCGACGACGGGCAGCCAGCGCGCGAGCAGGCGCTGCAGCGGCGAGTGCGTGGGTGCGTGCAGCAGCAGTTGCGCCCGGTACAGCCCGGCGCGCCGCTCCATGGGCGCGCTCGCGGGCCCGAGCAACTCGACCTCGGCCGGCGCCAGCGACGTGGCGACCTCGCGAGCGCGTTCGAGGAACTCGAGCGGCGTCTCGCGTCGCGACGCCTCCGCGCGCATCACGGCGACGCGGGCGTACGGCGGCCAGCGGGCGGCGCTGCGTTCCTCGAGCGCGGCGGTGGCGAACGCCTCGTAGCCACCGGCGATCAGCTGCGACAGCAGCGGATGCTCGGGATACTCGGTCTGGATCAGCACTTCGCCCGGGCGCTCGGCGCGCCCCGCGCGGCCCGCCACCTGCACGATGGTCTGCGCCAGCCGCTCGCTGGCGCGGAAATCCGTGCCGAAGAGCCCCTGGTCCGCGTTCAGCACCACCACGAGGCTCACGTCCGGGAAATGATGCCCCTTGGTGAGCATCTGCGTGCCGACGAGCAGTCGTACCTCGCCGCTCGTCACGCGGTCGAGCGCCGCCTCGAGCGCGCCGCGGCGACGCACGACGTCGCGATCGATGCGTTCGAGCGGCACTCGCGGGAAGAGCTGCGCGAGCGTCTCCTCGATGCGCTCCGTGCCCTGGCCGACGGGCTTCGCGGGTTCGCCGCAGCTCGGGCACAGCTCGGGGATGCGCTGCTCGCTGCCGCAGTGGTGGCAGCGCATCCGGGCTTCGCGCTGGTGCACCGTCAATCGCGCGTCGCAGCGCGGGCACGGCGCCGCCCAGCCGCAGGCCGGGCAGAACAGCGTCGGCGCGTAGCCGCGCCGGTTGAGGTAGAGCAGCACCTGTCCGCCGGCATCGAGGTGTCGCTGGATCGCGAGCACCACCGGCGTGGCGATGCCTTGCGTGGCGGCGTGCCGTCGCAGGTCCACGAGGTGGATCGACGGCGGCTTCGCGCCCGCGGTCCGCGCCGGCAGTTCGAGCAGCGTGGCGCGTCCGCCGCGCACCCGCTCGAGGCTCTCGAGCGACGGCGTCGCCGACCCGAGCACCACCGGGACGCCGAGGCGCTGGGCGCGGGCGAGGGCGAGATCGCGCGCCGAGTAGCGGAAGCCTTCCTGCTGCTTGTAGGACGCGTCGTGCTCCTCGTCCACGACGATGAGGCCCGGACGCGCGAGCGGCGCGAAGATCGCCGAGCGCGTGCCGATCACCACCGGCGCCTCGCCGCTGCGAGCGGCGCGCCACGCGCGCAGGCGCTCCGGGTCGGTGAGCGAGGAGTGCAGCACGGCGAGCGGCGCGTCGAAGCGCTCGGTGAAGCGCCCCACGAGCTGCGGCGTCAGCGAGATCTCGGGCACCAGCACCAGCGCCTGCTCGCCGCGCTCGACGACCGAGGCGATGGCGCGCAGGTACACCTCGGTCTTGCCGCTGCCGGTCACGCCGTGCAGCAGGAAGGGCGCGAACCGGCCGGCGGCCCCGTCGATCGCGTCGATCGCGCTGCGTTGCTCCGCGGTCGGCGTCAGCCCGGCGCGCGCAACGACCGGGCGACGGGACGCGGCTCCGGTCGCGACCTCGAGCCGCACGGCCCAGCCGCGCTTCACGAGCTCGCGCAGGTGCTCGCGCCAGCGCGGCGAGCGCGCGGCGAGCGCGGTGGCGTCGGTGGCAGCGTGCGCGCCGAGAATCTCAACGAGCTCGAGCAGGCGTTCGGCGCGAGACGACAGGGGCGGCAGCTCGCCTGCGCGTGCCGCGGCCGTGAGCGCCCAGCGTTCCTCCACGCCGTGCGCGGACGTGCCGGCCCGCAGCGGCGCCGGGAGGGCCGCAGCCATCACCTCGCCGGGCGGATGGTGGTAGTAGTCGGCGGACCAGCGCAGCAGCTCGAGCAGCGGCGGATCGAGGATCGGCTCCGCATCGATCACGGCGATCGCGGCGCGCAGCTTCGCCGCGGGCACGTCGGAGGAATCGCGGGTCTCGACGAGTATTCCCACGACGCGGCGGCGACCGAAGGGCACCCACAGCCGCATGCCGGGGGACAGGCTCGAGGGGGCGACGCCCGGCGGCGGTCGGTAGTCGAACAGCCGCCGCAGCGGCACGTCCACGGCGAGTCTGAGGATGCCGTCCATGCCCGAGCGACTCAGCGGACGTTGTCCACAGAGGCTGTGGAAAACTCTGTGGACTTCGCGGGCGTATCGAGCCCAAGTACCGGTTCCGATTGCCGGTTTGGGGCGTTGCCGACAATTTGACCGAATTCCTTCATTCTCTTTTCAATCATTGGCTTACGGCACCACGTTTGCGGCGTCCAGGACCCGGATGCGACCCTGTGCCCCGGCGGCCACCGCGGTTCGGCCGCAGCGCGGGCCGCGGTGAACAAAACCGTTCGTGAAATCGGCGTCAACCAATTGGCGGCACTGGCGTTTTGCAAGGAGGACCGGCCGCGAGGCCGGTGCTGAAGCCGCGAGTCTAACCGGATGTCCACCCCTGCTACTCTCGACGCACCGGCCGCCGCACGGCGAGTGCGGACGGTGCGCAGGGGTCGCGAGGAGGTTTGCCTGGACGGTGCCGAAACGCTCGATCGATTCCTGGCCGGGGTGGAGCGTCCTGCCTTCCGCATCGCCCAGATGGCGCTGCGGGATCGGGACGAGGCGCTCGATGCCGTGCAGGACGCGATGCTGCACCTCGCGCAGAGCTATGGCGCCCGTCCGGGCGATGAGTGGCGGCCGCTCTTCTTCCGCATCCTCTACAACGGCATCCGGGATCGCCAGCGGCGCCGGACGGTCAGGTCGCGTCTGTTCGGCCTGCTGCCCGGTCGCCACGGTCGCGACGAGGAGGAGGGCGATCCGTTCGAGCTCATCGCCGGCGATAGCGTCGATCCGGCGCGTCAGCTCATGAACGACGAAGCGATGGCGCGGCTCGAGGTCGCCGTGGCCGCGTTGCCGGCGCGTCAACAGGAGGCCTTCTCCCTGCGTTGTCTGCAGGGAATGGACGTCGCGGAGACCGCCACGGCGATGGGATGTACCGAGGGCAGCGTGAAGACACACTATTTCCGGGCGCTGCAGTCGCTGCGCTCGGCGCTCGGCGAGGTGTACTGATGAACGGCCACGACCTTGAACCGCACGACGAGGCGCTGGAGCGGCGCGCGCGAGAGGCCTTCGAGGGCAGCGTCGCGCGGCTCGATGAGGACACGCGGTCGCGCCTGCGCGAGGCGCGGCGCGCGGCCGTCGACGCGTTCGAGGCACGAAGGCGACCCGCCTGGCAGGGATGGGTGCCGGTTGCCATGGCGGCGTCGGCGCTGCTGGTCGCCGTGTTGCTATGGCGTGCCCCCGGTGAGCCGCCCGGTCCCGTGGTCCAGTCGGGCGGCACCGAAGCGATCGAAGCGCTCGAAGTCGTCGCGGCCGGTGACGACCTCGACCTGGTGGCGGAGGACCTCGAGTTCTACGCCTGGCTCGAGCAGGCCGACTTCGACGGCAACGCGGCCGGTCAGGGTTGACGGTGTGAGTCGCTCCGTCCCGGCATGGCTGGCGCTCGCCATCGCGACGCTGCCCGCGACGGCGGCTGAACCGGGCCGGCCCGCTCCAAGTGCGGAGCTGCTCGAGTACCTCGGCACCTGGAACGGGGACGAGGAATGGCTGCACACCGAGGAACTGCTGACGGCACCGACTGCAAAGCCGGATGCGAACCGCGACAAGGTCGAACTGGAACGAGTGAAGCGCGCCGGCGAGCGCTCACCGACGGAGCAGTGAACATGAAGCGTGAGATGTGGATCGCGATCGCCTGTCTGGCGGTGGGAAGCACCGGCGCCTTCGCCCGGGACGGCTCGGGCGTCGCCTGGCAGGACCTGTCCCCGGCGCAGCAGCAGGCGCTCGAACCGCTGCGCGAGCGCTGGGACAGCATTCCCGCCGGCCGGCAGATGAGCCTGTCGCGCGGCGCCGAGCGCTGGCAGCAGATGACGCCCGAGCAGCGCTCGCTCGCCCAGGAGCGACTCGAGCGCTGGCGCAACCAGCCGCCGGAGCAGCAGCAGCAGCAGCGGGAACGTTACGAGCGCTTCAAGTCGCTGCCGCCCGAGGAGCAGCAGAGGCTGAGAGAGAATTTCCGTCGCTTCCGCGACCTGCCGCCCGAGGACCGCGAGCGCCTTCGGCAACGCTGGCAGAACCTCTCGCCGGAGCAGCGCGAGCAGATGCGGGAGAAATGGGAACAGATGACCCCGGAGGAACGCGACGCTGCCCGCGAGAGGATGCGCCAGCTGCGCGAGAGGCGGCAGCAGTCGCGCCCGCAGGAGCGAGGCCAGTAGCCAGGCGGCGTTCCGCGGAAGGAGTCGTGCGCCCGGATGAGGCCGTGGGCCCGGGACTCATCGCGGCAGGACGGAGAGTTCCTGCAACGCCTGCGCAGCCTCCGGACGGGCGGGCTGTATCTGGCTGAGTTCGACGAGCAATGCACCGGCTGCGGCGGCATCGACCTCCGCCAGGGCGAGCGCCATTTGCAGCAGCGGGTCGTAGGCAGGACGAAAGTCCGGACTGGTGCGCAGGACCGAGAGCAGCGGCTCGCGAACCTGCGCCAGCATGCGCCGGACGTCGGCGGTTGGCTGCACGCCGCGACCGGCCTCGATGAAGCGATCGCGCGCCGTCCAGTACGCCGCCAACCGGTTCTCCCAGCCAGGCTCCGCGGTCCTCGCGACTTCATCCGGGCTGATCTGGAGCTCGCGCAGCAAGGCGATCAATCGATCGCCGGCCGTTGAATCCGGAACGTAGGTGATGCGCGGCGCGCGGTATGCGACCACCGGGTGATCGTCGGTGTTGAGAGGCGCATCGCCGGCGAAACGCGCGAGGGCTCGCGGCCCGGCGATGAAGCTGCCCAGCAGCGCAAACTCGTCGTCGATGCCGAACCCGGCCAGGCCAAGCGCATTCGCCGAGTCGGCCAGTCGTGCACGCACGCGGCCCACGTCGAACCGATCTGCGTCCAGGATTGCGACGAGGCCGACCACCGGTGTTTCGAGGCTATTGGTCGCGAGCAACGCCCACCCATCCGGATAGACGGCGACGAAGGCGCGCACGATGCTGCGCAGCGTGTCGAGGTCGAGCTGATGCAGCGGCAGCCACTGGCAGAACAGTCCTCCCGGGGCGAGCCGGTCGCGCACCGCCCGGAAGTGCTCGACGGTATAAAGCGAGCCCGATCCGCTGCGTGCCGGGTGGAAGTTATCCGACACGATCACATCGTAGTGCCGCGAGGTCGCGCGCACGAAGCGCCTCGCGTCGGCGGGCACGACGTTCAGGCGCGGGTTGGGCGCGCCATCCTCGAGCCTCTGCCTGAAATACACCGACGCATCGATCACCTCGGGCAGAAGCTCCACGGCATCGACCACGAGCGCCGGATCCTGTGCAGCCGACGAAGCCGTGACACCGGTCCCGAGGCCCAGGAAGAGCGCATGCCGTGGCGCGGGGTGCAGCAGCAGCGGCAGCAGTGCCTGTCGCGCATCGGCAAAGAGCGTGGCGCTGCTGCCTTCCTGCTGCCGGTTGTTGATGCGCAGGCGCGCCACTCCGTCCGCATCCTCGACCACACTCACGGTCGCCATGGCGCCTTCGCGGTAGCTCACGATCCGGCTGCCTGCGTCAGTGTCGACGAAGGCGAGCGGCGGTGCCCACACGGCGAGTGCCGCCGCAGACACCGCGGTGACCCAGACCATCGGCGTCCGCCAGGACCGCCAGTACGCGAGCGCGAGGTAGCCCGCGACGACCATCAGGAGCGAGAACTTCGGGCCGATGGCCGGCACCAGCACGACTCCAAACAGCGCGGGTGCCGCCGCAGCGCCGAGGGTGTTGACCCCCAGGGTGCGGCCGAATTCGATGCCGGATGCGCGCGCGCGGGTGCAGAGGTGGCTGAACAACGCGCCCATGAGGAACGTGGGCGGCAGGAAAGCCGCGACGGCCAACATTGCTTCCGCCGACAGCGCAGCCATCATGCCGGCGCCCAGCGTCCCGGTGACCGCGACCTTGAGACTCTCGGCTCCCCACAGGGTCGCCATGCCGACCAGGCAGGTCGCCGCCGTCATCCACAGCAACTGGTCACGCTGGTTGTCGTCCGGGCTCGAACCCGCGAGTCGGCGCCGATACCACGTCGCGCCGAGCGCCGTGCCCACGAGATAGACGGCGAGCAGCATCGCGAAGGTGTAGACGGTGTTCTCGGTCACCTGGCTCAACACCCGAACGACCAGTACTTCGTAACCGATCCCCAGCAGGCCCGTGACGGCCAGCACTGCCGGTATGGCGCGCACCGCTGGTGCCGGCGATTCCCGCGCGGCGGGAGCGTTCGAGTCGTCGAACAGCGCCAGCGTCAGCGCACCGGAAAGGAGGTTCAACGCGGCGCATATTGCGGCGGCGCGCGCCAGGCCGAACTGCGGGACCAGCCAGAACGCGACGGACAGGACCCCGACGAACGC
>Ga0209391_10001378_pt1 | contig 12538 bp, 13 predicted proteins | sample PPLLak3March2015_FD_187246 | JGI IMG/M metagenome (GOLD analysis project Ga0209391, IMG submission 187246) | Freshwater sediment microbial communities from Prairie Pothole Lake near Jamestown, North Dakota, USA - PPLs Lake P7 Core (1) Depth... | ecosystem: Environmental > Aquatic > Freshwater >... | reverse complement strand
GCCGAGGGCGTCGAAACGGCGGCCCAGCCTGCCTTCCTGGTGGCCGAGGGGTTGCGATGCCGCTCAGGGCTGCTACATCGGCGCCCCCTTGGAAGCGGCAGCGATTGTCGGACGGCTGCGAACCGCGGTAGCTGCCGTCGGCGCGAACCCGATCGGTTAAGATCGCGCCCTCGCGCAAGCGGCTGGAGTCGCGGAATTTGCCTCTGGCGTAGTCCGATACGGCCAAGTAGCTCAGTTGGTAGAGCAGAGGATTGAAAATCCTTGTGTCGGCGGTTCAATTCCGTCCTTGGCCACCACATTCACGACGCATCGGCCCCGCAAATTCGACGCGGGCCCGAAGGGACTGCCGATGAAGCCGAGCTCACGCCTGCTGTTTCCCGTCCTGCTGCTCGCCGCTGCCGCCGCCTCGGCCAGCGATGATGTCGGCCAGATCAAGGTCGCCAAGGGCCAGGTGATGGTCGACCGCAGCGGCAAGTCGCTGCCCGCCGAAGTCGGCATGACGCTGGCCGCGGCCGACGTGGTGAAGACCGGCACCGACGGATCGGTCGGCATCACGATGCGCGACAGCTCGCGCCTGTCGGCCGGGCCGAACAGCGTCGTGTCGCTGGACCGCTTCGAGTTCGACCCGACGACCCACGAGGGCCGCTTCGACACCGGTCTGCAGCGCGGCACGCTGGCCGTGGCTTCCGGCCGGATCGCAAAGCAGTCGCCGCAGGCGATGACGGTTCGCACACCGTCCGCGGTGCTCGGCGTGCGCGGAACGGACTTCGTCGTTTCGGTGCCTTGAGCGCGCCCGGCCGCCCGAAGCGCTCAACCTGGAGCGCGCAGCGCGACGGAGAGCCTACAAGCGCGCCCGGCCGCCCGAAGCGCTCAACCCGGAGCGCGCAGCGCGGAGGAAGACTTGCACACCGCCTGCTGGCGGCGGTCGCCGCCGGGCTGCTCGTCGGGGCTTGCGCGACGCCGCCGCAGCCGCAGGGTTCGGTGGTGCTGCTGCCGGATCCGGACGGCAGGCCGACGGCGGTCATAGTCACCCAGGGCACGCAGCAGATCACGCTCGATGCGCCGTTTGCGGGCGCCCGCCTGCAGAGCGATGGTCCGAAGCCCGAGCAATGGACGCCGCAGCAGGTCGAGGCGACGTTTGCCGCCGCGCTGGCGGCGCGGCCACTGCCGCCGGCCCAGTTCACGTTGTACTTCGTCGAAGGCAAGGACGAGTTCACGCCGGAGTCGCGGGGAGTTCTCGAACAGGTCTTCGGCGAGATTGCCCGCCGGCCGGTGCCCGACGTGCAGGTGATCGGCCACACCGACACACTCGGCGCCAGCGCCCTGAACGACAGCCTGTCGCGGCAGCGCGCCGAGGTCGTGCGCAACGGCCTGGTGGCGCGCGGCGTGTCCGCCGAGCGCATCGCCGTCAGCGGCCGCGGCGAGCGCGAGCCGGCAGTATCCACCGCCGACAACGTCGCCGAGCCGCGCAACCGCCGCGTCGAGATCCTGGTGCGCTGAAGCGAGCCGGCGGAACGTTCGCGCGACCGGCGATCAACGCACCGGTTGCGGGCCGAGCCAGCGCAACACCAGGATGGTCAGGTCGTCAGCCACGTCGGCGCCGCCGACGAACGCCAGCACATCGGCCTGCAGCGCCGCCACCACATCGGCGGCGCCGGCATCGGCGCCGAGCCCGAGCAATACCCGCTCCACCCGCGGCGCGCCGTACAGTGCGCCGGCCGTGTTCAGCGCCTCGGTGACACCGTCGGTGATCAGGCACAGCAACTCGCCGGGCACGAGCGTGAGCCGCGCCCCTTCGTAGGGAAACCCGGGCACGGTCGACAGCGGCGGGCCGTCGCCGTCGCCAATGCGCAGCAGCTCCTTCCGCTCCGGCTGCAGCCGGTACGGGTTGTCGTGGCCGGCATTGCAGTAGGCCAGTTCGCCGCTGTCGAGATCGAGCACGGCGGCAAAGGCGGTGACGAACAGCATTTCGCCGTTGTCGCGCGAGACCTCGGCATCGGCGACATTCATGACGCGGCCGAGGTCCGGCAGGTCGCAGGCGTCGGCCAGGAGCGTGCGCAACGTGACACTCTTGTACAGCGCCTTGCTGACGGCCATGAAGATCGACGCCGACAGCCCCTTGCCGGCCACGTCGCCGATCAGGAAGAACAGCCGCCGCCCGTCGAGCCGGAAGTAGTCGTACAGATCGCCGCCGACCTCGCGCGCCGGCGTCAGCAGCGCGGCCAGGTCGATGCGTGCGTCGCCGGCCAGCAGGTCGCGGCGCGGCAGGGTCGAGTTCTGGATCCGCTGCGCCGCTTCGAGTTCGCCCGCGACCCGCGCCGCCTGTTCGCGCTGCTTCTGGACCGTGCGTTCGAGCAGGCGGCGCTGCCGATTGGCCTCGGCCAGCGTCAGCGTCAGCAGCACGCCGAAGAGCAGCATCAGGCCGACGCTCGGCGTCGCGGCATCGAGCAGCAGCCGCCGGGTCTGGAACAGCAGGACCGACGCGCCCAGCAGCAGCAGCAGACAGCCGAGCAGCAGCGCCGCCGCGACCTCGGGCCGGGTTCGCGGCGTCGCCCACAGCAGCAACCCGCCCAGCAGCAGCACGACCAGCGCTTCGGCGGCGGCAGCGCGGTCCGGCCGCCGCAGCCAGCTGCCGTCGATCAGGTTCTCCAGCAACTGCGCCTGGATCTCGACACCGGACATGCGTTCGCCGAGCGGCGTGTCCAGGTACTCGTGCAGACCGATGCCGGTGAGGCCGATCAGCACCAGTTGCCGCTCGAACAGCGACGGGTCGGCCTGCCCCTGCAGCACGTCGAGGGCGGAGACGAAGCGCTCCGGTGCATGGCCGGAGAAGTAAGGGCGGAGGCTGCCGTCCGCCTCGGTGGGAAAGGAGAGGCTGCCGATCGCCACCGCATCGACCGCATCGCCACTGGCGCTCAGCCGCAGTGCATTGGCGCCGGCAGAGACTCGCAGCAGTTCCAGCGCCAGTGTCGGCACCAGCGTGCCGTCGATGCTCGCGACCAGCGGCACCCGGCGGACGATGCCGCCGCTGGCGTCGACCGAGATCAGGCCCCAGCCGGCGGCGGCGCGATTCAGCTCGTCGATGCTGGCGACTGCGCCGGCGTACCGCGCCACCGGCAGCGTCGCCGCATCGCCGTCGGCCCGCACCATCACCGGCGCCGCGCGCAGCCGAATCCCGGTCGGCGCCGGCGCTCCGGCGACCGCCAGCACACCGCGGGTGGCGGCGATCGCCTCGGCCAGCAGGGCATCGTTCGACGGCAGCGCCTTCAGCGCCGCCGCAACGGCTTCATCAGCGATCGGCGTCGCCGCGAGCAGCCGTTCGGGCGACAGCGCGTCGGCCTCCGGCATCAGGATGTTGATGCCGATCGCCGCCGGCTGCGCCCGGTCGATCTCGCGCAGCAGCCTCGCCAGCACTGTCCGTGGCCACGGCCACTGGCCGAGCGCGGCGAGGCTTTTCTGGTCGATTTCGACCACCGTGACCGGATAAGCCGCGACCTGCCGCGGCTGCAGCGACTGCAGCGTGTCGAACCATGCCGACTGCAGCGGCTGCGCCCAGCGCGGCTCGATCGCGATCCCTGCCAACAGCGCCGCCAGCAGCGCCGCGCCGACGAGCCGGATGCGGACCGCCGCCGCTCCGGCCTCGCCCGCCGGGCGCGGGTTCACAGGGCGATTTCCAGCCCGTCGTAGGCCGCACTGACGCGCAGCGGCGCGCCGCTGCGGGTGATCTCCTCGAACCGCCGCGTTTCCGCCAGCACGGCATCAATCGCGGCGTCGTCAAACACCGGCTCGTGGTGGAACAGGCACAGGTGCCCGGCGCCGGCGCGCTGGCACAACTCGACGCCGACGACATTGCTCGAATGGCCCCAGTCGGCCTTCACGGTGATGGCATCGGCCAGCGAGTACATGGCGTCGAAGATCACCAGGTCGGCGCCGCGGAAGAACTCGATGAAGCGATCGAGGTGATCGGCCTCGCCGAGCGGATGCTCGGAGTCGGTGGAGTACACGAGCGCCTTGCCGCCGGCCTCGAAGCGATACCCGTACGAGTCGCCGCCATGCCTTTGCAGCAGCGCCCTGACCGACATTCCCGCGATGTCGTAGACACGGTCGGGTTCGAGTTCGACGAACTGCAGCTCGGCGCCGAAGATCGAGAAATCGACCGGGAACGACGGCCGTTCCTGTTGCCGGCGCAGCGCGTATTCAAGTTCGCGATGGCCACCGTAGATCACCAGCCGATTGCCGGGGATGTAGGCCGGCACGAAGAACGGCAGGCCCATGATGTGGTCCCAGTGCAGGTGCGACTGGAAGACGTGAAAGGTCTGCGGTCCGGTGGCGGCGCGGCGCGCCATCACCGCCTGGCCGAAGGGCCGCAGGCCGCTGCCCATGTCGCAGACGACGAACTCCGGTCCGCCGGTGTCGATCTGAACGCACGAACTGTGGCCGCCGTAGGTGCCGGCGGCGGCGAACGGCAAGCCGTCTAGAAAGGCGTCGATCCCGGCATCGCCGGCGAAGACGCGGCCATTCGCCTCGCGTAGCGCCGCCCGCAGCTTCTGCCGGACGCCCGCCGCGGTCAGCGCAACCGGCAACGAGCCGCGCGTGCCCCAGAAGCGGACGCTGTTCACCGCGGCGTCGACCGGTAGGCCGCCGCGGCCTCGGGCGAGCACAAGGCCAGCGCCGATTCGACGTCCGGCGCGATCGTCAGCACCCGGTCGAAGCGGCTGATGGCGAAAACCTCCGCCACCACCGAGTACAAGCTGGCGACGATCAGTTTGCGCTGCTGTGAGCGCAGCTGTGTTGCGGCGATCATCAGCACGCGCAGGCCGCCGCTGCTGATGTAGTCGACCTCGGAGAAGTCGAGCACCAGGCCGAGGCTGCGGGTCTGCGCCTGGGCGAGCAGCGGCATCAGCTCCGCTTCGAAGCGCGGCGCGTTGACATGGTCGATCCGGCCGGAAGCTGCGGCGACCAGCGTGTCGGCGTATTGGCGGCTAGTGATCGGCAACGGTCGGATTCGCGCGGCGAGTGGGGCGGCGCCCGGCCGCAGTATAGGAGCGGGTACGCAGGCCCGGCACCCGTGGCGCCGCCGGCCGGCTACGCGGCGGGGCCTGCAGCGTCGCCGGCGTCCTGCTCGGCGAACACTTCGGCGGCGATCCGGAACGCCGACACACCCGCCGGCACGCCGCAGTAGATGGTGGCGTGCAGCAGCGCCTCCTTGATCTCGTCGCGGCTGACGCCGTTGTTGCGCGCCGCCCGCAGGTGCAGCCGCAGTTCGTCGGGCCGGTTCAGCGCCAGCGTCATCGCGATCGTCAGCAGGCTGCGGGTGTGGCGCGACAGCCCGGGCCGGGTCCAGACCTCGCCCCAGCAGTAGCGCGTGATGAGATCCTGAAACTCGGCGTTGATCGGCGTGCGGCCGGCGAGCACGCGGTCGACATAGTCCGCGCCGAGCACCGGCCGGCGTACCGACAGCCCGGTCTCGAAGCGGCCGCGTTCGTTCAAGCCGCCGTCGAGCATGAACGCCAGTGCCGCCGCGGTGAAGGCGCCGGCCTGCTCCCAATTCGAAAAGTGCGCGGCATCGAGTTCGACATAGCGGGCGCCGTCGATCGCCTGCGCCACGGCGCGGCCGAGTTCCGGCGGCGTCGAGCCGTCGTGGGTGCCGGCGATCACCAGCGTAGGCAGCTTGATTGCAGCCAGGTCGCCGCGCTGGTCCATGTCGCGGACCGCGGCGCCGTTGGCCATGTAACCCTGTGGCGAGGTCGAGAGCAGCATCTGCCGCACCTTGTCGACTTCGGCCGGCGCCCGGCTCCGGTAGGCTGCGGTGAACCAGCGCTCGAGCACCGACGGCGTGATCGCCGCCATGCCGCCCTTGCGAACGGCATCGATTCGCGCTTCCCAGATCGACGGATCGCCGACCTTGGCGCCGGTGTTGGCAAGCACCAGCCGCCAGATCCGCAGCGGGTGATGGACGCCGAGCCACATGCCGGTCATCCCTCCCATCGACAAGCCACAGAACGACACCCGTTCGACTCCGAGGTGGTCGAGCAGGCGCAGCGCGTCGTTGCCAAGCTGCGCGATGCTGTACTCGCCGGGCGTGACCTCCGACTGGCCGTGGCCGCGGGTGTCGTAGCGCAAAACGCGGAAGTGGGCGAGAAACGCCGGCATCTGCGGCGCCCACATCTCGAGCGTCGAGCCGAGCGAGTTGCAGAGCATCAGCACCGGCAGCCGCGGATCGCCGTCGAGCTGGTAGTGAAGGCGGACATCTTGAAGCTGGGCGTGGGGCATCGTCCTGCTCCAGTTGCGGAATGGATTGGCGAGGTGGGCGGCGCAGCCGTCGAGCTACTTCTTCGTCACCAGGCCGTAGCCGAACAACAGGACCAGTGCGCCGACGATGGAACCGATGAAACCCGCGCCCTGGCCGGCCTGGTACCAGCCGATGGCTTGGCCAAGGTAGCCCGCCACCAGCGATCCGACCACGCCGAGCACGGTAGTCAGGATGAGCCCGAGTTTCTGCTCGCCCGGCATCACCGCCCGCGCGATCAGCCCGACGACGAAACCGACGAGAATTGTCCAGACGATCGACATGCGAGCCCCCAAGTTCGGCGTTGGGATTGACGCCGCCGCCATCGTGCCATAGCTTGTGTTGCGTCAACTGCCGAAGTAGCCCGCTGCACGAGACTGCCGGCGCGGGTTGCTCCTTATAATCCCGCTGAGAATCAAGGCTTTATGCATCTCATCACCCTCGGACTCAACCACCAGACCGCGCCGCTTGCGCTGCGCGAGCGGGTGGCGTTCATGCCCGAGGAGGTCGGCGGCACGATCGCGCGCCTGCGGGAGCGCCTGGCCGACAGCAACCGCGGCCGACTGACCGAAGCGGCGATCGTTTCGACCTGCAACCGCACCGAACTGTATTGCGCGGTGGAGCAGCCCCAGTCCGCCGGGCAGGCGCTGGCCGATTTCGTCGCCTCCGAGAAACGTCTCGACGGCGACGAGTTCCGCCGCTCGATGTATCTGCTGCCGCAGGCGGATGCCGTGCGCCACGCCTTCCGCGTCGCCAGCGGGCTCGATTCGATGGTGCTCGGCGAGCCGCAGATCCTTGGCCAGATGAAGCAGGCCGAGCGGCTGTCGCGACAGGCCGGCGGCCTCGGGCTGCTGCTGAATCACCTGTTCCAGCGCACCTTCGCCGTCGCCAAGGAAGTGCGTTCCAGCACCGAGATCGGCGCCCACTCGGTGTCGATGGCGGCGGCCGCCGTGCGGGTCGCCGAGAGCATCTTCGGCGACCTCGGCGACAGCAACGTGCTGCTGATCGGCGCCGGCGAGATGATCGAGCTGACCGCCACGCATATCGCGGCGCGGCGGCCGAAATCGGTGACGGTCGCCAACCGCACCGTCGAGCGCGCCACCGCGCTGGCGCACCGCTTCCAGGGCCAGTCGATGCGGCTGGCGGAGCTGCCCGAGAACCTCGCGCAGTTCGACATCGTCGTCTCCTGCACGGCCAGCACACTGCCGATAATCGGCCTGGGCATGGTCGAGCGCGCCGTGAAGAGCCGCCGTCGGCGGCCGATGTTCATCGTCGATCTGGCCGTTCCCCGCGACGTCGAACAGGAAGTGGCGCGGCTCGAGGACGTCTACGTCTATACGGTCGACGATCTGGGCCGCATCGTCGCCACCGGCGCCGAAGGGCGGCAGGCGGCGGTGGCGCAGGCCGAAGCGATCATCGAAAGCCGGGTGCGCGACTTCGACGCCTGGATCCGCAGCCGCGCCGCGGTGCCGTTGATCCAGGGCCTGCGCAGCCGCGCCCAATCGCTGTCGGCGCATGAAGTCGATCGCGCCCGCCGGCTGCTGGCGCGCGGCGAATCGCCCGAGGCGGTGCTCGAGCAGATGGCGCAGTCGCTGACCAACAAGTTCCTGCATGCGCCTCTTTCGGCGCTGCATGAAGCGTCCGGCCAGGACGAAGCCGCGCGCGCCCGGCTCGTTGCCCTGCTGTCGCGCTTCTACTCCCATCCCGAGCATTAGCTCGACGCCGTCCGCGGCCGTGTCGGCGTGCCGCCGGCACGGATTCACTTCACGCCAATGAAATCCTCGATGCACAGCAAGCTCGCCCAGCTGGCGAAGCGGATGACCGAGATCGACGCCCTGCTGTCGCGCGAGGATGCGGCGCGCGACATGAACCGCTACCGGGCACTGGGCCAGGAGCGCTCCGAGATCGAACCGGTGGTGGCCGGATTCAGCGAGTACAACCGCGCCCAGGCCGATCTGGAATCGGCCCAGGAACTGCTCGCCGACCCCGACATGAAGGCGCTGGCCGAGGAGGAGATCCACGCCTCGAAGCGCCGGATCGAGGCGCTCGAAGGCGAACTGCAGCGCCTGTTGCTGCCGAGCGATCCGAACGACGAACGCAACGTCTTCCTCGAGATCCGCGCCGGCACCGGCGGCGACGAGTCGGCGCTGTTCGCCGGCGACCTGCTGCGGATGTACCTGCGCTACGCCGAGCGCAACCGCTGGAAGACGGAACTGATCTCCGAGTCGGCCTCCGATCTCGGCGGCTACAAGGAAGTGATCTTCCGCATCGAAGGCGCCGGCGCCTACTCGAAGCTGAAGTTCGAGTCCGGCGGCCACCGCGTGCAGCGGGTGCCCGAGACCGAAGCGCAAGGCCGCATCCATACCTCGGCATGCACGGTTGCCGTGCTGGCCGAGGCCGACGAGATCGACGACGTGAAGATCGATCCGACCGAACTGCGGATCGACGTCTTCCGCGCCTCCGGCGCCGGCGGCCAGCACGTCAACAAGACCGAGTCGGCGGTGCGCCTGACCCATCTGCCGACCGGCATCGTCGTCGAATGCCAGGACGACCGCAGCCAGCACAAGAACCGCGAACGGGCGATGAAGGTGCTGGCAGCGCGGCTGAAGGACAAGCAGGTGACGGAAGCGCAGGCGAAGGAGGCGTCGCACCGCAAGAGCCTGATCGGCTCCGGCGACCGCTCCGAGCGCATCCGCACCTACAACTTCCCGCAGGGCCGGGTGACCGACCACCGCATCAACCTGACGCTGTACAAGATCGACCAGATCATGGACGGCGACCTCGCCGAACTGACGGCGGCGTTGACCGCCGAGCACCAGGCGGAACTGCTGGCCGCGCTCGGCGACGAGGGGTGAACGCGATGCAGATGCGAAGCGAGCGCGATACCTTCGGCCCGATCGAAGTGCCTGCCGGACAGCTGTGGGGCGCGCAGACGCAGCGCTCGCTGCAGTTCTTTGCGGTGTCGACCGAGAAGATGCCGCCGGAGCTGATCCTGGCGCTGGTGCGGGTGAAGCGCGCCGCCGCACAGGTCAATCACGAGCTCGGCGGGCTCGAACCGCACAAGGCCGACGCGATCCGCGCCGCCTGCGACGAGGTGCTGGCCGGTCAGCACGCCGGCGAGTTTCCGCTGTCGGTCTGGCAGACCGGCTCCGGCACGCAGAGCAACATGAACGTCAACGAGGTGCTCGCCAATCGCGCCTCGGAGTTGATGGGCGGCGAGCGCGGGCCGGCGCGGCTGGTGCACCCGAACGACGACGTCAACCGCGGCCAGAGCAGCAACGACGTCTTTCCGGCGGCGATGCACGTCGCCGCCGCGCTCGAGATCGAACGGCTGTTGCCGGCTCTGGCGGCGCTGCGGGCGACGCTGCAGGCGAAGGCGGAGGCGTTCGCCGGCATCGTCAAGATCGGCCGCACGCACCTGCAGGACGCGACGCCGCTGACGCTTGGCCAGGAGTTTTCCGGCTACGTCGCTCAGCTCGACATCGCGGCCGGAGCGATCGCTGCCGCGCGGCCCGCCGTGCTCGAACTGGCAATCGGCGGCACCGCCGTCGGCACCGGGTTGAATGCCCATCCGCAGTTCGGCAGCCGGGTCGCCGCCCGGCTCGCCGCCGACACCGGGCTGGCGTTCTCTGCGGCGCCGAACAAGTTCGCGGCGCTGGCCGGGCACGAGCCGCTGCTGGCGCTGCACGGGGCATGCAAGACGCTGGCCGCGGCGCTGGCCAAGATCGCCAACGACGTCCGCTGGCTCGCCAGCGGTCCGCGAGCCGGGATCGGCGAGCTGACGATCCCCGAGAACGAGCCTGGCTCGTCGATCATGCCGGGCAAGGTCAACCCGACCCAGTGCGAGATGCTGACGATGGTGGCGGCGCAGGTCGCCGGCAACGACGTGGCGGTGCAGATCGGCGCAATGAGCGGCAACTTCGAGCTGAACGTCTACAAGCCGCTGATCGCGCACAACGTGCTGCAGTCGATCCGGCTGCTCACCGACGGCGTGGCGAGCTTCGACGCCCATTGCGCGCGCGGCATCGAGCCGAACCGCGAGCGGATCGCCGAACTGGTCGGCCGCTCGCTGATGCTGGTGACGGCGCTGGCACCGCACATCGGTTACGACCAGGCCGCCGCCATCGCCAAGCAGGCGCACCGCGACGGCAGCAGCCTGCGCGACGCGGCGCTGGCCTCGGGAGTCTCTGCCGCCGACTTCGACCGCTGGGTCCGTGCGGAGGCGATGACCGGGCCGGCGGCATGAGCCCGCCGGGCCGTCCCAAGGGCGAATCCTTGAGCGCGCAGCGCGAAGGGAGTCCAGAAAGCCCGCCGGGCCGCCCCAAGCGCGAATGCTTCGAGCGTCAGCGAGAAGCAAGCCCAGTGACCACGGCGGCGCAACTGCTCGCCGCCTCGGCACTGCCGCGCGCCGAGGCGCGGCTGCTGCTCGCCGCGGCGCTCGGCACCACGATCGAGCGGCTGATCGCCTGGCCTGGGCAACAGGTCGACGCCGATGCGGCTGCGCGCTTCGCCTCGCTTGCCGCACGCTGCGGCGACGGCGAGCCGGTCGCCTATCTGCTGGGCGAGAAAGAGTTCTTCGGCCGCCGCTTCGAGGTCACACCGGCCGTGCTGGTGCCGCGGCCGGAGACCGAACTGCTGGTCGAGGCCGCGCTGGCGCGGCTGGGCGCGAAGGCCGCGCCGCAGGTGCTCGATCTCGGCACCGGTTCGGGTTGCATCGCCATCACGCTCGCGCTGGAGTGCCCGGCGGCCGTCGTGCTGGCCGTCGACCGCAGTGCCGAGGCGCTTGCCGGCGCGCGGCGCAACGCCATCGAGCTCGGCGCCATGGTCGAGTTCGCGCTTGGCGACTGGTACGGCGGCATGGCGCGCCGCTTCGACGTGATCGTCGCCAATCCCCCCTATGTCGCAGATGCCGATCCGCATCTGCAGGCGCTGCGCCACGAACCGCGGCGGGCGCTGGCCTCCGGAGCCGACGGACTCGACGATCTGCGCCGCGTTATCGCCGCCGCGCCGGCGCATCTTCTTGCCGGCGGCTGCCTGGGGGTCGAGCATGGCGCCGACCAGGGTGCCGCGGTACGCGACCTGTTCGTCAGGGCCGGCTTCGCGGCCATCGCGACGCTGCGCGATCTGGCGGGACTGGAACGCGTCTGCTTCGGGACCGTCGCGGTTTGACGCCCGGAGGGGCGATTCCTACACTGCCGCGAACCCCTCAGGAACGGATGCGATCTGCCATGGACGCCAGGGAATTCATTCACAAGACCATCACCGAGCACCGGGTCGTGCTGTTCATGAAGGGCACGGCGCAGTTTCCGCAGTGCGGCTTCTCCGGGCGGGCGATCCAGATCCTGCGCCAGTGCGGCGTCAAGGACCTGGTGACCGTCAACGTCCTCGAAGACGACGACGTGCGCCAGGGCGTCAAGGAGTACGCCAACTGGCCGACGATTCCGCAGCTATACGTCGGCGGCGAGTTCGTCGGGGGCTCGGACATCATGACGGAGATGTTCGAGTCCGGTGAACTGAAGGACGTGCTCGACAAGGCGCAGGCCGCTTGACGGCTGCCGAGCCGCGACGGCTGATCGTCGCCATCACCGGCGCTTCGGGCGCCGTCTACGGCGTCCGGCTGCTCGAGCGACTTCGCGAGATCGGCGGCGTCGAGACGCACCTGCTGCTGTCCGCAGCCGGCGTGCTGACGGCGCACCAGGAACTCGACCTGAAGCGCGGCGACATCGAGGCACTGGCCGACGTTGTGCACAACGTCAACGACATCGCCGCGCCGCTGGCCTCAGGCTCGTTTCGCACCCTCGGCATGGCGATCGCCCCCTGCTCGGTGAAGACACTGGCCGCCTGCGCCGCCGGGCTGGCGGACAACCTGGTCAGCCGCGCCGCCGACGTCTGCTTCAAGGAGCGCCGCCGCGTCGTGCTGATGCTGCGCGAGACGCCGCTGAACCTGGCGCATATCCGGGCGATGGAAACGGTGACGCTGATGGGTGGCATCGTCTTCCCGCCGGTGCCGGCGTTCTACCAGCGGCCGCAGTCGATCGAGGAACTGGTCGACCACAGCATCGCCCGCGTTCTCGACCTGTTCGACATTGACCACGCGCTGGCGCCGCGCTGGGGAGGCATGAAAGCCTGACTGGTGCCGACTATCCGACTCGAACGGATGACCTATCGCTTACAAGGCGATTGCTCTACCAACTGAGCTAAGCCGGCCGCCGCAGGCATTTTAGCGGAGGCCCCTCGTCGGCAATGTCG
>Ga0209391_10001375_pt1 | contig 12545 bp, 8 predicted proteins | sample PPLLak3March2015_FD_187246 | JGI IMG/M metagenome (GOLD analysis project Ga0209391, IMG submission 187246) | Freshwater sediment microbial communities from Prairie Pothole Lake near Jamestown, North Dakota, USA - PPLs Lake P7 Core (1) Depth... | ecosystem: Environmental > Aquatic > Freshwater >... | reverse complement strand
TTGGAACATCAGGAAAGCCCCTCCGAAAGTGAGCAAATTTGCCAGGATTGAAAAAAGTGCATTTTTCTTGATATTGGCCGGATTCAGCATCTCGGAGGCCCCGGATATTACTCTTTCAGCCATTTTACTGGCTGCTTTGTTATCACTTTCTTTGCTGATGTTTTCTTTAGCGGTGTCCAGTGCAGTCCCGGCAATCTGAGAACTAATATCAGCATTCATATAACTGCTGATACTACTGATAATGCCCCAGGCACTTCCTATAAAAGTAAGGATACACAAGACAGTCAGTAAAGTAGGACGCAGAGGCCCGGCAGGAACACCACCTGCATTTTGAGGATTATCCATCATCTCGAATTATTTTTTGAACCCCCAACTTATTAACTTTTCCCTTAAAACGAAAATTTTGTTTTCCCCTGTGTGTTATTTATGATGATGTATGTTGGTATTTATTTCAATACCCTATCTTCATATCAAACCCTCATTATTGAAAACCCTTTTCTTTACAGTAACCAACGACCTTTCTTACGATCAGCGCATGATCAGGATCTGTGGTTCACTAACTAAAGCGGGGTACAAGGTTACGCTGGTTGGGAGAAAAAGAAAGGATTCACCAGCTTTGATGCAAATGGGATTTGAACAAAAACGGCTCTATTGCTACTTTGAAAAGGGAAAGGCTTTTTATCTGGAATATAATATCCGTTTGTTTTTGTGGATGATTTTCAAAAAAATGGATCTTGTTTGCGCCATAGACCTTGATACTATTCTCCCATGTCTTTGGATATCACAATTAAAAAGAATACATCGTGTTTACGATGCACACGAACTTTTTTGTGAAATGAAAGAAGTGGTAACCAGGCCACAGACTTTCCGCATTTGGAAAGCAATTGAAAGATATGCCGTACCCAGATTTAAACTTGGTTACACTGTAAGTCAGCCAATAGCCAAGATCCTCTTTAATGATTATAAAGTATCCTACCCCGTTATACGGAATATTGCCCGGTTTAAACCACCGCAGGTTGGCATAAAAAAAGAAAAGATCATTTTATACCAGGGTGCAGTAAATGAAGGCCGTTATTTTGAAAACCTGATTCCGGCTATGCAATGGGTTAATGCGCCACTGCACATTTACGGTGATGGAAACTTCCTTGAAAAAGCAAGGGAGCTTATCAAAAAAAACGCTATGGAACATAAAGTTTTGCTTAAGGGTAAAATACCCCCCTCCGAACTCCCCCGTATAACCGCATCGGCTTTAATTGGCATTTCCATTTTTGAGAATACCGGCCTGAGTAACTATTTATCCTTGTCGAACCGCTTTTTTGACTATATGCAATCGGGCTTGCCGCAGCTTTGCAGCAACTATCCCTGTTACCGGGAAATAAATGATATGTATGAAATTGCTGTGCTAATTTCTGACCATTCTTCCAGTAATATTGCCAGTTTATTGAACAATTTAATAGAAAATAAGGTTTTATATAAAAAATTAGAAGAGAACTGCTTTTCTGCATCTTCTGTTTTAAATTGGGAAAACGAGGAAAATGTTCTTTTTGCGTTTTATAAAAAAATATTCAAATAATTGGAAAAGCACTTACATATTGTTTGCCTCGACGTACCCTACCCAGCAGATTATGGTGGTGCTTTTGAAATGTTTTTCAAAATAAAGGCACTGCATAAAGAAGGAATTAAAATTCATCTTCATTGCTTTGAATATGGCAGGGGCGAGCAGGAAATACTAAATAATTATTGCACCGAAGTCAGGTATTATAAAAGAAATGAAGGCCACAAAGGGCTCTCCATGAAACTGCCTTATATAGTTTCTTCAAGAGCTAACCCCGAGTTGCTTGAAAATTTGAAAAAAGACGATTACCCCATTTTATTTGAAGGGGTGCACACAACTTATTATGTTCACGAACATGCATTGGATGATCGCAGGGTCTTCATTCGTTTGCATAATGCAGAATATCTTTATTATAAACAACTTGCACAACAAAGCAGGAGCCTCTGGAAAAAAATATACTATTTCAACGAAAGCCGTCTCCTGTATAAATATGAAAAAGCAATCACATCAACGGCAACCATACTTGCCATCTCATTGAAAGAAGAAAAAAAATTCAAAGAAGAATTTAAAGCTCCAAAAGTCAGGCATTTACCGGCATTCATTGGCTGGGATTTTCCCCTGAGTAAAGAAGGTGTCGGAAATTTTTGCCTCTATCATGGCAACCTATCTGTTGCGGAGAACGAAAAATCTGCTGCATTTTTGTTAAAGCATGTTTTTAACGACCTAGCTATACCATTTGTTGTTGCAGGCAAAAATCCATCCAGTCACCTGGAAAAGCTGGCACATAGCCAGCAACACACCTGCCTTGTATCAAACCCTTCTGAGAAAGAAATGCAGGACCTCATCCAGAAAGCACAGATCAATATTCTTCCGGCTTTTTCTGAGACAGGCATTAAATTCAAGTTATTGAATGCGGTTTTTTGCGGGAGACATACCGTTGTGAACGACCAAATGTCTAGCGGTACTCATCTTGAATCAGCCTGCCATATTGCCGCAAGTGCCAATGCCTTTAAATCATTGCTCTCGCAATTATATCGTAAGCCTTTTGATGAAGAAGAAATTTTTTTACGGGAAAAACTCCTGCACCAATTTTATAATAACCAGGAAAATGCCAGGCAATTGATCAAATGGATATGGTAGCGTTATCTATCACCCTGCCCTTTTCTGTTTTGATGGTACGCGCCGGGAATTTATTGATTACAATATAATCATGCGTAGCCATCACTACTGCTGTTCCGTAATCTTTTGAAATCTGGAATAAAAGCTGCATGATCTCATCGGTGGTTTCCGGATCAAGGTTGCCGGTAGGTTCATCGGCAAGGATAAGTTTGGGTGAATTTAAAAGAGCCCTTGCAACATCTACCCTTTGCTGTTCACCCCCGGAAAGTTCAAAAGTATATTTAAAGCCTTTCGTTTTAAGACCTACTTTATCCAGTACATCATTAATTTTTTCTTCCATTAATTTCTGGTCTTTCCATCCGGTTGCTTCAAGCACAAAACGAAGATTCTCCTGTACATTACGGTCTGTCATTAACTGGAAATCCTGAAATACGATGCCAATATTCCTTCTTAGAAAAGGAACGGTTTTCCAGGTGAGATCCTTAAGATTGTGCCCGGCAACAATTCCTTCCCCTTCCCTTAATTCAAGCTCCCCGTATAATGTTTTAAGTAAACTGGATTTCCCTGTTCCTGTTTTTCCTACGAGGTAAACAAACTCACTTTTTTCTACAGCGATATTTACATCCTGTAAAATCAGCGACTGACCCTGGTAAATATTTGCATGCTTTAATTCCAAAACTATTTCTGCCATTTCGATCCAGATTTGATGCAAAGGTAATACAAAATTGAACCGGTTGTCATCTGCAGTCAAACTGAACCCACCATGACTTTTGATGTCAATAAAATCAATCTCCTTATTTGAAGGTCATACATTAACTTAGTAAGATGAAAAAATTACTGCTCATCTTAATATCAGGCATTATGTTTTCGCCTGTTTGCCTGTCGCAAATAAAAGCACTTGTAGGTGGTACCCTCATTGATGGATTTGGCGGAAAACCCCTCTATAATAGTGTTATATTAATTGAAGGGGAAACAATCATACAGGTAGGCCGGGTTGGTGAGGTAAAAATACCCCCTAAAGCACAGGTCATATCTACAGAGGGAATGTCTGTTATGCCCGGCCTGTGGGATATGCACGTTCATATGATGATCAACGGGCATTCTGATTATGCTTATTGGGATAAAAAATACCCGCCGCTTTTCGAAAAAGTGATCATGCCGGCTTCGGCCCACCAGTTATTGATGGCAGGTGTTACCAGTGCCAGAGACCTTGGCGGGCCCTTAGAGGAGAGCATTGCTGTTAGGGATGCAATCAATAAAGGAAAAATTCCGGGGGCTACCATGTATGTAAGCGGCCCTTTTTTACAACACCGTGCTTATCCGGGTACCGAACAATTCCGCTGGGGAATTAATGGCGAAAAAGACGCCCGCGAAAAAGTTCAGAAACTGGCAAAAGCCGGAGTAGATTGTATCAAACTAATTGATCAGGATGAAATGACCCGGGAGGAAGTATTTGCGATTGTTGATGAAGCTCATAAAAATAAACTCAAAGTTGTTGGACACTCTCATAGACCAAATGAAATTCGCATTGGACTGGAAGCGGGTGTGGATAATTTTGAACATACAGGTTTATCCTCCGCCCCTTCTTATCCGGATGATATCGTAAAAGCCATTGCAGAAAGAACAGCTCAAATGAGTAAGGGGCCGCTTTTTTGGACACCAACCATAGAAGGATTGTATAATTATGAAGACCTGCGCGATAACCCGGAGAAACTGGATGATCCATCATGGCATCTCGGCCTGCCAGATAGCGTAATTGCAGATATCAAAAAATCTTTACTGTATCCTGGTCAATTAAGTTATTTCCAATTGACCCCCATACGTAAGCCAACACTGGAAACAAAATTCAGGCAGTTGCAAAAATCAGGTGTTGTTTTGCTGGTTGGTACCGATAGCGGAATCCCCATGAAATTCCATTCGCAAAGCACCTGGAACGAACTGGATGTATGGGTCAGGGTCTTTGGCGTAGATCCCCTGCAAGCCATTAAATCAGCCACTTACTGGCCTTCAGTATTCATGGGTGTTGATAAAAAAGTGGGCACAATCACCCAGGGGAAACAGGCAGATATCATTGCGGTTAAGGGTGATGTACTAAAACACATTGATTTACTGCAAAGCGTAGACATGGTAATGAAAAAAGGAAAGATATATAAGTGATATGTTTATCACATGTTTTTAAACCAGTTCTTAAATAGCGATTCATGAACAAGATAAGCCTGTCATTAATATTACTAACGTTAACGTATACTACTTTTTCTCAGCAAACCCAGAAGCCCGTTCTGCATGGCAGTCATTGGATGGCCATCACCGGTAAGCCGTTGGCAGCAACGGCCGGCTCCGCGCTATTTCAACAGGGTGGTAATGCCGTTGATGCGGCATGTGCCATGCTCGCGGCAACCTGCACTATGTGGGATGTGCTGAGCTGGGGTGGTGAAACACAGGCATTAATATATAATCCTAAAACCGGCAAGGTCATGGGCATCAATGCGCTTGGTGTTGCACCCACCGGAGCTACACCGGAATTCTTCAAAGGCAAGGGGATGAATTATCCACCGGAATACGGTCCGCTTGCTGCCGTTACACCGGGCACCCCGGGTGGTTTATGTACTATGCTGGCCGAATATGGCACTAAAAGTTTAAAGGAAGTATTGGCACCTGCCATGCAATTGGCAGAAGGATACCCGATTGAAGCACAAACTGCAAACAGTATGGAAAGAGGCAAAAAAAGGATAAGCGAATGGCCTTATTCCAAAGCAGTATTCCTCACACATCCGGGTGAAAAAAGAGAAGCGCCCGTGGCAGGTGAAATTTTCCGGCAGAAAGATCTGTTCCAAACCTTAGCCAAAATGGTGGAAGCGGAACAACAGGCACTCAAAAAAGGCAAATCACGCAAAGAAGCAATTTATGCTGCTTATGACAGATTTTATAAAGGAGATATCGCCAAAGAATTTGTTCGCGGGGCACAGGAACAGGGAGGGCTGATTACAGAAGGCGACCTCGCAAATTGGAAGGTCAAAATGGAAGAACCAATGATGGTTAATTACAAAGGCATTGATGTATATAAATTATCTCAATGGACACAGGGGCCGGTTATGCTGCAGGCACTGAACATACTTGAGAATTTCGATCTTAAAAGTATGGGGTATAATTCTGCACGATATATACACACCATTTACCAGGCAATGAACCTGACTTTTGCCGACCGTGATTTTTATTATGGAGATCCGGCTTTTGCTCCTGATGAGCCTATGAAAGGATTATTGTCGAAAGAATATGCAAAAGAAAGATCCAAACTTATAAAACCTGAACGTAATGACGATAAGGCCGCCCCGGGTGATCCATATCCCTTTGAAGGAAAAACGAATCCATATTTAAACTACCTCCAGAAATGGGGCACTGTATCAACAACTCCTATTAGTGATGAATACCTTGCCCAACTTCGGCTTGGAACCACCAGTATAGAAGCAGCAGATGCGGAAGGTTGGGTAGTTTCCATAACACCCAGCGGGGGCTGGCTGCCAGCCTGCATCGCCGGGAAAACAGGCGTAGGAATGAGTCAGCGTATGCAGAGCTTTGTTTGTGATCCGGCAGAAAATCCTTTCAATGTTGTGGCTCCAGGTAAACAGCCAAGGGTAACCCTCACGCCTACCCTAGCATTAAAAAATGGCAAACCCTTTATTTCATTTGCTGTTCAGGGTGGTGATACACAGGATCAAAACCTGTTGCAATTTTTTCTGAATATGGTAGAATTTGGTATGAATGTACAGGAAGCTACAGAAGCGCCAAATATCAATACTAATCAATTACGATTATCACTGGGAGGAGCTGACAGAAAATCCAAACCAGGATCCATCATTCTTCAGTCAGCAACACCCGATTGGATTAGAAAAGAATTAAGACAAATGGGCTATATCCTGAGTTTTGAAGAACGTACATCCGGACCGATAAATGCTATTTATTTTGACTGGAAGCATGGCAGTTTCTGGGGTGGATCGAGTAACCATGGTGAAGATTATGGGATTGGATGGTAGCTGGAAATATTCCGTTACCGGTCTGACCGCCCCGGGTCTGACCGATGTATTTTTATTGGCTTAGATGAGTTGCAAAAAACAGCCACGGTCAGACCGGGTTGTTGTTAATATCCTTTTCCGTTCATCACTTCATTTTATTTGATTTAGAATAAATGTATAATTTACACATTTATGTTTAAATCAATTACGCTACTACTGCTGTTATTTTTCCTGTCCTTTCAGACAGGAATGGGACAAAATTCAAAAGAAGATTCAATATCACTTTCCAGGGCAAAAAATTATACTATTCAATTTTTTCTTCAATCAATGAAAGAAACAAGTCCTGTTTATCAGGGGCGGGAGTTTATTGCTTACGATAAAAATATAATGGGTTCACCTTTTTTTCTTAATACAGAGCCGGTAGAAGGAATTTTGGAATACAATGGAATTGAATATCCAAAAATTTTATTTGCTTATGATTTGGTAAGCGACAAAGTTGTTATAAAAAATTTCACCAATGAATATATGATGGTCGCTGCAAGTGAAAAAATCAGGCGATTTAACCTGGGAAATCATTCTTTTTTCAGGCCGGAACCCGATGTTACATTCCGCGGTTTAAATGATACCGGATTTTATGAAATACTTTACCCTGGCAAGACCATGATAGTAGCCAAAAAATCCAAAAAAGTGCAATATTACCAGGGTGAAGATATCCCCTATCAGTTTACATTTTATAGCCGATACTTTATTTATGACCAGGAAGTTTTCAGGGAAGTCGGCAGCCAAAAAGATTTGATCTCAGTATACAAAACAAAAGATAATGAAGTCCGGAAATTTTTAAGGACCGAAAAACTACATTTTAAAAAGAACAGGGAAGAGACATTAGTAGAATCAGCTAAATTTTATGACCAGCTTATAAAATGAAGAAGATTAACCGGATCAGATTAATATTCCTTTGCTGCATTTTCATGCATTCATTGAATGGTCTCAATGCGCAGGATACATATCCCATTAGCGGAGATTTTACCAATATTACTTTTGAATCCTTTATCAGGAAACTTGAAAACCAAAGTCCATACAGGTTTTATTTCAATCCCCAACAGTTAGATACAATTATCATTAATAAATCGGTTCAATCCATTCCGCTATTTGAACTACTTAACCAGGTTTTATCAGGTTACGGTTTTTATTTTACCGTTCAACCTGGTAATAAGATTTTTATATTGGATAAGAAAGAGCAAATTACCGAAAAACTTGCTGCAGATTTTTTTACAAATCCCCAAACCGGAAAAGTTAATCCTGAGCCCAAAATCGCATCCGAAAAAAACAACCTGGCTAACAAAAACCTGTCGTTACAAGAAAACAAACTTATTGAAATAGGTTTGCCTGGAAATAAGAAAGGTAGCGGAGCTATAAAACTTACAGGCTATATCAGGGACCTTAAAACAGGCGAAGCACTGGCAGGTGCAGTTGTATACAGTGATAAAGACGGCAGTTCTGTAATGACGGATTCCTATGGATATTATAGCTTTTCGCTCACCCCTGGCAGATATACACTCTTTGTAAGTAATGCTGGAATGAAAACTGCCCGCCGACAAATACTGATTCATGAAAATGGCAAATTAGATTTGAGTTTACAGGAAGATGTGCCCACACTTAAAGCTGTTATAGTGGTAGCAGAAAAAAACTCCAACACCAGGAGGATGCAAATGGGGGTTGAAAAATTAACAGCGAAAGACATCAAAAAAGTTCCTGTTCTTTTAGGAGAGCCGGATATTCTAAGGGTTGTAATGTCTTTACCCGGAGTAACTTCCGTTAGCGAAGCAAGCACCGGATTCAATGTACGCGGCGGATCAGCAGATCAAAATCTTGTTTTGTATAATGATGCAACAATTTACAATCCATCTCATTTATTTGGTTTCTTTTCTGCATTTAATGCTGAGTCTGTAAAAAGTGTTGATTTATACAAAAGTTCCATTCCCGCAAAATATGGTGGAAGATTATCTTCCGTTCTCGATATTGCCGGCCGCGAAGGGAACAAAAAAGAATGGAAAGGCTCCGCCGGTATCAGCCTTCTTACAGGAAAGTTTTCTCTGGAGGGGCCGATTATTAAGGATAAAACGTCCATACTGGTTAGTGGCAGAGCAACATATTCTGATTGGCTGCTTCGCCAAATTGAAAATCCTTCTTTTAATAATAGTACCGCCTCTTTTGCAGATATGGATATTCAACTGAATCATAGTATTAATGATAAAAATAAACTATCACTAACACTGTACGGAAGCCAGGACGCTTTTCAAATTGCTAATGACAGCCTCTTCAAATATGGCAACCGGAATATTGTTTTAAGGTGGAGGCATGTATTTACCAATAAGCTTTCAATGGCTTTGGCCGCTGGTTACGACAATTACAGATATTCTGTTTCCGGTGATCAGGGAACTCCGGAAAGTTTTAAGTTAAGCTTCGGTATAAGTCAACCTCATATACGAGCACATTTCAGTTACACCCCCAATAACAGACATCTGATAGAGTTTGGCATGAACAGTATTTTATACCAGATACAACCGGGGATTTATGAGCCAAAGGGCGTTGAGTCACTTGTAAAACCTTTTACCACGCCTTCAGAAAAAGCTTTGGAAAGTGCTCTTTATATAAGCGATAAATATAGTATCAACAGCAGGTTAACCATTGAAGGAGGTATTCGATATTCATTTTACCAATATATTGGGCCCCGCGATGTTTTTCAATATATTGAAGGCTTACCCAGAACCATAGCTACAATTACGGATACAATTAGTTATGGAAAGGGCCAGGTAATCCAAAAATATCATGGTCCTGAATTCAGGCTGGCAATGAGGTATAGTCTTACTGATCGATCTGCTATAAAGGTTAGCTATAATTCTTTGCGTCAATACCTTCACCTTTTATCCAATACTGCTGCCATCTCTCCTACTGATATCTGGAAATTAAGCGATACCTATATCAAACCTCAGCTTGGTAATCAGTTCTCAGTGGGATACTATTTGGATTTTCCAGCCAGGAATATAGAAACATCTGTAGAAGTTTATTATAAAACTTTAAGACATGTCCTGGACTTCAAAAGTGGTGCAAGCATCATCCTGAATCCACATCCGGAAACGGATGTGATCAATACAAGGGGCAAGGCTTATGGTGTAGAATTTATGATCAAAAAGAATAATGGAAAATTAAATGGCTGGCTCAGCTATACATTCTCCCGTTCAAAACTAATTATGGATGACTCCCTGGCCGGGCAATTGATCAACAAAGGGAATTATTATCCGGCTAATTTTGATAAACCACACGTACTGAACCTTGTTTCCAATTATAAATTTACACACAGATACAGTGCCTCTCTGAATATTGCTTACAGCACCGGACGACCAATTACACTGCCTATTGCCATCTTCAATTATGCCGGATCTCAGCGCATTTATTATTCCGAAAGAAATCAATACCGGATACCAGATTATTTCCGTACCGATTTAGCTTTCACTATAGATGGGAACCATAATGTAAAGCAAAAAATACATAGTTCCTGGACCATTGGTGTATATAACCTGACAGGTCGGGAGAATCCTTATTCGGTTTATTTTACCGAAGAAAATGGTGTTGTAAATGGGTACCAGTTGGCAGTAATAGGAAATATCATTCCATATGTTACCATTAACCTAACCTTTTAATGAAGCAGAAAAAGATCATAGCGGTATTGGGTATTTGCCTATTTATAATGGGTGTTTTTTCCTGTGTGAAACCGTTTGAACCACCTGCAATTAAAAACCCCAATAGCTACCTGGTGATTGAAGGCGTAGCTATTCCGGGTATTGATACAACTAAGTTTACTTTATCGCGTACCAAAAATTTGTCGGACACAACAACTTTTATTCCGGAAAATAATGCCAGCGTTAGAATTATTGCTAAAAATGGTCAATCCTACCAGCTTAGTCCTAAAGGGAATGGCCTTTATGCAGGTTTATTAAACCTTGCTCAGGGTCAGGAATATCAGGTAAAAATAAATACCGGTGATGGCTCTCAATACGAGTCTGATTTTGTTACTGCAGTTATAACACCTCCAATAGACAGTTTAACCTGGAACCAGGATAACGATGTTACGGTATTTGTAAATACCCGGGATCCTCAAAACAAAACAAGATTCTACAGATGGGAATATATTGAAACCTGGGAGTACCATAGTTATTATGAAAGTATCATCGGCTATAATAATGGTTCCCTTTATTATCTTGACTCAACAGAAAAAAGCTTTGCCTGCTGGGACTCAGTTTTTTCAAATAGAGTGATCATAGGCGCATCAGAACAATTGTCTGAAGACGTTATTACCAACCTTCCAATAACAACAATACCTCTTGGATCTGATAAAATTAGTGTTCGTTATTCGATACTCGTCAGGCAATTTGGATTGACCAGGGATGCCTTTAATTTCTGGCAGGAAATACAAAAGAATGGAACACAGGTTGGCGGACTTTTTGATCCTCTCCCTTCCCAATTGATTGGAAATATCCGTTGTATTAGTAATCCGGGTGAACCGGTAATTGGTTTTTTCAGTATTGCCACCATTCAAACTAAAAGATTGTTTATAAGGAACAACCAGGTTATAAACTGGAAAGGTATAAACTATGATGCGTTTTGCACTCCCCGGATTACCTCTGCTGATAGTGCTATTTATTTTCTGTGGGATCCAAACCTTGCTCCGGCTTATTATGTATCAGGCGGGGGATTAGCCATCGCAAATGTTTTTTGTGTGGACTGCAAACTTCAGGGAGGCATTAATCGAAAACCTGGCTATTGGCCTTAAAATAATTTAATTTGTTATGATGGGTACAGGGAAATATTTGATTACGTATATTTCGATCTTGATTTTTGCCTTCTTAAGTTCTGATGCAAAAGCACAGCAAAAAGATAATGTTGACATACACAATTATTTCAACATCTTCCGCGAACATCATTTCCAGGAAAAAATCTATTTGCATACAGATAAGTCGCTTTACATTACAGGAGAAATATTGTGGAGTAAAGCATATATAGTTGATGCGCATCTTCATCATTCATCCGACATAAGTAAAATTGCATACTTAGAAATAATGGATGATAATCAACAACCGGTTTGGCAATCATCCATTGGTATTGAAAAAGGAAAAGGGGAAGCTACATTGGTAATTCCATCTTCATTCAGAACGGGTAATTATACTTTACGGTGCTATACAAACTGGATGAAGAACCGGGATGCTGCTTATTTCTTTGAAAAAAACATTACCATTATAAATCCCCTCAAAAAACCAAATTCTATTCCATCTGAAAATACATCAAAGGTATTTGTAGACTTTTTCCCGGAAGGTGGGCATCTCGTAACCGGACTACCATCTAATATGGCTATAAAAGCAACTGATGAATACGGAAAAGGAATGCAGGTTAAAGGAGTAATTTTGATTCCTGGCAATGATACTATCCTGCGTTTTGAAACCAATGAAAAAGGATTGGCAAAATGCCTGTTCACTCCTTTAGAAGGTATTAGTTATGAGGCCAGGATTCAGGAAACTGGAAGAGGATGGCAAACATTCCCTTTGCCGGAAATTGAAATCAATGGATATACAATGTATCTTGATGATACAGACCCGGAATTTATATCAGTAACAGTCAATTCGAACCTGACAACTGCACAATCAACATGCTATCTTTTTGTACATTGCCGACAGACATTTACACAAGCAATTACTACAGAATTTTTTAATGGGAAAGCAATTTTTAAACTGCCAAAATCCGGCCTTGGTGAAGGTATTTCTCATTTTACTGTTTTCAATCAAGGGCGCCAGCCCGTTATGGAAAGG
>Ga0209391_10001373_pt1 | contig 12555 bp, 7 predicted proteins | sample PPLLak3March2015_FD_187246 | JGI IMG/M metagenome (GOLD analysis project Ga0209391, IMG submission 187246) | Freshwater sediment microbial communities from Prairie Pothole Lake near Jamestown, North Dakota, USA - PPLs Lake P7 Core (1) Depth... | ecosystem: Environmental > Aquatic > Freshwater >... | reverse complement strand
CCTGTCGATCGCGTGCCTGGCCGAGGACCGGTACCTCATCGTCGGTTCGGGTTTCGCCGAGGAATTCCACCTGCGCTGGTTCTGGACCTGCGAGCCGCCGGCCGATGTCTGCGTGCGTTCGGCCGCCTCGACGTTGTGCGGGTTCTCGCTCGCCGGCCCGAACTCGCGCGAGATCCTGCAGCGCCTCGTGCGCAAGGACCTTGCGGCCGCCGCCTTCAAGTTCTTCGACGTCACGGAGACCGCGGTCGGTTATGCGCCGTCGATCGTGACGCGCGCCGGCTTTACCGGTGAGCTCGGCTACGAGATCTGGACGACGCCGGATTACTTCGCGTCGCTGTATGACGACCTGCGCGAGGCCGGGCAGGGCTGGGGCCTGGCACTGTTCGGCGGTCGCGCGCTGTCGTCGCTGCGCCTCGAAAAGAACTACGGTTCGTTCAACAAGGACTTCCGGCCCGACTACACGCCAGGCGAGACCGGCCTCGATCGCTTCGTCGATTTCAGGAAGCCGGCCTTCATCGGGCGCGAGGCGGCGCTGGCCGAACGCAACAACGGACCGCAGCGTCGTTTCGTCGTCATGGAAGTCGAGGCGCAGGATGCCGACGTGGTCGGCTATGAATCGATCATGAAGGACGGCAAGGCGGTGGGTTACGTCACCTCGGGTGCGTACGGGCACTGCGTCGATCGCAGTCTCGCGGCGGGTTACGTGCCGACGGCGCTCGCTCGCGACGGCGAGCAATTCGAGATCGACATCCTCGGCCACTTGTGCGCGGCCACCGTGCGGTTGCAACCGCTTTACGATCCCGAAGGCCTGCGGCTGCGCAGCTGATGCCGCTGCGCCCGGCCGCGGCTCATTGCGTGGGCGCCGCGTCCTGGTGCATCAGGCGGAGTCCGGTGGCATGCCGGCGCTGAAAGCCCTTCCACAGCGTGACGTCGCCACCAGGGCTGCGCGCATTCCACGGGGTCCCTTGGGGCGCGTCCCACTTGCCCTCGCTGGACTCGACGACGAGACCGTCGATGAATACGCTGCGACTGGTGTCGTCCTTCACGTACCGGTCGAGGAATGCGGTGATGAAGTGCAGGCTGATGCCGATCAGGCGGTCCTTGCGCCAGACCGGATCCTCGAACCAGTCCTGGTTCCAGAGGTCCGTCTGCATCTCGGGCGGCGCCGGACCCAGGCCCAGCGCGTGGCCGCCGCCCAGGAATGTCAGCAGGTAGCGATTCGAATGGACAGCCTGGTCGAAATACGCCCGCGCGCCGCTGGTGTAGTCGACGGTGTTGTCGTGATCGCCGGCAATCAGCAGCAGCGGTGACCTGATGCCGGCGACTCCTGCAGCGCCGAATGCTCCAAACGCTCCGCCCGCCGGTGCAATGGCGACGACGGCCTTTACGGCCGGTGCGACGAGCGAAGTGCTCAGTGTGCCGCCGCGTGCGAAGGGCTGCAGGAGGCCACCGGGAACGCTCGAGACGAGACCGCCTGCGGGATCGAGCGTGGCGCCGGCGGCGGCCAGCACGCCGTAGCCGCCCATCGAATAGCCGATCAGTGCTGTGCGCGTCGGATCGACTTCGCCGGACTGGCCGAGCGAACCCTGCAGTTCGCGCGCGACGAAGGCAATGTCGAGCGGGCGGCGCAGGGCGGACTGCGGAAACCCGGCCGGGTTCAGGTACATGTCTTCATGCCGGATCGCGGCGACGACGTAGCCCTTGGACGCAAGGTTCTCCGTGAGCCAGCTCATTGCGATTGGCACGTTGCCGTAGCCATGCGCCACGATCACGAGCGGGAAGCGGCCGCCGTCGGCTTTTGCATCACGCAGCGCGAGGCCCTGGATCGTGAACTTTGCGGGTGGCGCGGGCGGTTCGGATTCCATCGCGTCTTCGTACGTGACGGGCGTCGCGCCGGCCACGGCCCTGGAGGGGTACCAGATTTCGACCTTGAGGCTGCGGTCGCGCTGCGCCGGGATACCGGTCTTCGGATCAATCGCACCCAGGTCGAGCTGGTTGCGGTCGACCAGCGTGATCGACCGGACGCCCACGGCGTACTTGCCGAGCGCGGCGAGTTCAGGCGCATCGATGCCGGTGCGGCTCGGCGCGCCGGCGGCGGTTGCGACTGCAACCGCAGCAATACTCAGCGCCAACAGGCCGCTCGCGAACAGTCTTGCTGGTGCTTTCATCGGGGGCTGTGGCCTCTTGATCGGGACGCGGGACCGGCGACGCGAGAACGGGCCCGGTGGGTCCGCCGACCGGTACTATAGCGGACGAACGCAGAACACCAAGGCGGCCGCGCAGGCCCCGAACGTATCGACTGCAGGGGGCCCCGCTTGAACGCTCTTCCGATCGACCGGACGGACGCTGAGTACAAGCGCCTGCGCAGGCAGGTCTTCGTCGCGATCTACGTGGGTTACGCCGCCTACTATCTGGTGCGCATGAACCTGTCGCTGGCGATCCCGGACATCCTGCGCGAGTACCCCGACTACACCAAGGCGCAGCTTGGCACCGCGATGACCGCGCTGTCGATCGCGTACGGCGTGTCGAAGTTCCTGATGGGTTCCGTGTCCGACCGCAGCAATCCCCGCTGGTTCATGCCGCTCGGCCTGCTGCTCTCGGCCGCCGTGACGGCCTCGTTCGGCCTGTTCAAGGGCATCTACGCCTCGTTGACGCTGATCATCCTGCTGCAGGCACTGAACGGGTGGTTCAACGGCATGGGCTGGCCGCCGAGCGGCAAGACCATGGTGCACTGGTTCAGTGCCAACGAGCGCGGGCGCGTGGTGTCGCTGTGGAACACCGCGCACAACATCGGCGGCGGGCTCGTCGCTGCGCTGGCCGTCGTCGGTGTCGGACTGTTCGGCGACTGGGGCGCCAAGTTCTACTTCAATGCGATGGTGGCGGCGGCGATTGCCGTGCTCGTCTACGTGCTGTTGCGCGATTCACCGCAGACCTGTGGCTTGCCACCGGTCGAGGTGTACCGCAATGACATTCCGCCGAATTACTCGGAGCATTCCGAGCGGATACTCGGCTTCCGCGAGATCTTCTTCTCGCACGTGCTCAACAACCGGCTGCTCTGGGCCATCGCCGCGGCGAACGCGTTCGTGTATTTCGTGCGTTACGGCGTGCAGAACTGGATCCCGACCTACCTCGAGACGGCGAAAGGCTTCTCGTTCCACGAGTCGAGTGCGGCGTGGTTCATGTTCGAATACGCGGCGATTCCGGGCACGATCCTGTGCGGCTGGGTGTCGGATCGCATCTTCGGCGGACGCCGTGGCCCGGCGACCATCCTGTTCATGGGGCTGACGCTGTTCGGCCTGGTCGTGTACGGCTTGAATCGCACCGGACCGCTGTGGATCGACATGGCCTCGCTGATCGTCATCGGCTTCTTCGTTTACGGCCCGATCATGATGATCGGCCTGCACGCGCTCGAGCTGGTGCCGAAAAAGGCCGCAGGCACGGCGGCCGGCTTCACCGGCTTCTTCGGTTACGCCTTCGGCTCGGCCATTGCGGGCACGGGTGTCGGCTGGATTGCCGACCATTGGAGCTGGGACGGCGTGTTCGCGACCATGATTTTCTGCTGCTTGATGGCGATGGCGTTCGTGTCACTCACGCTGAAGCAGCGAGCTCCGGCTGCGAGCTGAGGTTGCACGACGATGCCCTTGGATCGGCTCAACGGACTGTCGGTGAGGGCGGTCGATCCGGGGCCTTGCCCAGAGCTTGGAAAGGCAGACACGCGCTCTGGGCAAGGCCCCGGATCAACGCGCCGCAGGTCGCGCTTCACGGTCGCGTCGGAAATCTCGGCAATTCGACGGCGTCGACCCAGATCGGGTTCGAGTACGCTTTCAGGCCCGCGACGTCCTCGACTTCAAGCGAATACCAGGTGTGTCCTGACGCTGTGGGTTTGAACTCGACGCGCGCTTCACGTGGCGCATCGCTGAAGACCTGGGTGAACGCCACGGTGCCCGCGCCGATCAGCTTGACCTGCTTCAACCCCTTCATCGATCGCAGGCTGAACGCAAGCGGGAAGGGCACGCCCGGCTTCACCTTCAGTTCACTGCCGAACATCACCGTGGGCTCGATCAGCGGACCGTAACTCACGTACGCATGCCCGTTCTTGACGGCCTCGGCATACGACACCGGCGTGAGCGGGCCGTCGACGCGACCGAACGTCCGGATGCGGCCGGACTCGTGTTTCCAGACGTCGTGCACGTCCGTGCCGCCCGACAGGTAATAGCGATGCCCCTCGTTCCACAAGCGCCAGATTGCCTCCAGCACGATCGTGTCGTAGGGCACGTCGGAATTGATTTCCGCGAGGTCGAACGCGGGATTGAAGCCGCCCGGCACGAGGCCGGTACCAAGGCTCGCCAGGTAGCCGTAGGGAATGAACGGATGATTCGCTTGCACGACGATCGCACCCTGGCGGCGGGCTTCCCCGAGCACCTCGTCGATGGTGGCCGTCGCCGTGTCGATCGCAAGTTGCAGGTTCGGCCGCAGCGGCCACGCATTGAAGTGCCCCCACGACGGCGACAGCTCGAGTGAGGGAATGAACGGCACGCCGCGCGCATCAGCAATCCTCTGCAGCGGCGCGTGGTTCGCGGTGGCGTCGTGATCGCTGACGAACAGGAGATCGAGTCCGGCGGCGAGTTGCGAGCGCGCCAGGTATTCCGGCGGCGTGACGCCTTCGGCCTGGTCGGCATGATGGTGCAGGTCGGCCGAATACCAGCCGCTCGCAGTTGGATCGAAGAGCCGCGTGAGTGCAACCTTCGACGTCGCGGTCTCGCCGGGCCGCACGTCGAGCGTCACCACCTGGTGCGGACCAAGGAAGCCGCCACCGGACGAGACCGTGAAGCCGTAGCTGCCCGGTGCCATCGAGGCCTGCAACCGGCCTTGGCGGTCGAGTTCGGTGAAGAACGTGTTGCGGCCGAGGAACTCGACCAGCTGACGCTGGCCCGAGGTGATGCCGATGCGCGCATCCAGGGGCTGCGTCGTGCGGGCATCGACGACGGTGAAGTCGACACGGCCCGGTGGCTCGAGGTCGCCGAATTCCACCGTCATCACGGCACCTGCGGCGATCCGAACTGGCACCGGCTTGCCCTGCGAATAACCTTCACCCGTCGCGTAGATCTCGTAGTCGCCGGCCGGCAACGGCATGTCGAAACGCCCGTCGTGACCGAAACTCCACGCGTACGGTGTGCCTTGCTTCGACACGACGACCACCGGTTCATTCACCGGCTTGCCATCGCGAGCCTGCACGGAGCCGCGCAGCGTACCCGCCGGCAAGTGGCCACGTTCGATCTCGGCGGCAATGACCGGACCCAGGTCGCCACGCGGACCGACCTGCAGCCATGCATCGAACGTGCGTGACTCGCCGGGTTGCAGCGTGTGCTGCAGGAGAAGGTCTTTCGAGCGGGAGCCGACGAAGTTCAGGTACGGGGCATGGAGCGTGATGCTCCAGTCTTCGTCGTACGCAACGGCGCGGTCGGCCAGCGCTCCCGTCGACTTGCCTTCCTGCAGGTCGCCGAGGCCGGGGACACTGAAGAAATAGCCGGCGCTGGGCCACAGCGTCTGGCCCGACAGCAGGCCAGCCTGCGGCGTGTCGCCGGTGTTGGTCATCGTCGTCTGCAGCTCGATCCGGTCCGCAGCGGAGCGGAGCGTATACGTGGTCGCGATGGTGACCTTGCCCCAGTCGCGCGTCGTCTTGATGACGACCTGCTGCGGGCCGCGCTCGACGATGTCCACCTTCTGGTAGGTGTTCGGCCAGGCCGACCAGTTGTTCGGAATGAAGTCGGCGAAGACGACTCGGTCGCGTGCCGGCTTGCCGCCCACGACGGGTCCGACGTCGATGACTGCGCCGCGCGGCACGCCATAGGGCACGGGGCTCTCGACGGCGAGCGCGAACGCAAGCTTCTCGTTGATCACCGTGATGTCGCCTGCGGCGGCGGCTTCGCCGTCGGGGATCGGCGTCGGTCCCACGATCACCTGCACTGCCGCGTGCGCAGGGCCGGCGTGCGCCGTCGAGATGAGCAGCGCAAGGAGGAGGGGTCGCGCGAAAGCGTTCGTCATGCCCGGACGATCATGGCATGGCCGTTCGGTCACTGCAGCAGCGGCCGCAGAGCTGCAATCAGTCGATCGACGTCATCCCGCGACGAGTAGTGCAAGAAAGAGGCGCGCACTACGCCGTCGGTGGTGTCGATGCCCAGTGCCTGCAGCAGGCGATAGGCGTAGAAGTTTCCCGCGCCGACGCCGATGCCGAGTTCCGCGAGCCGGGCGGCAATCGTCGCCGAAGCCGTGCCCGCCACCTTGAACGCAACTGTCGGCGCGCGTGCGGCTGCGTCAACCGAGCCGATCAGGCGGACTTTGCTGCGGCTGACGAGGAAATCGAGCAGGGGCTGCAGCAGCCCGGTCTCCTGGTCGCGAAACAACCGCCGGACTGCAGCAGCCCGCGCCTGTACCGGTTGGGCCACGTGACCCTGGCGGGCGGCGACGGCCTCCATGTAGTCGACCACGCCGTTCACTGCCGCAACCTGCGCGTGATCTGGCCCCGCCGGCGTGAAGCGTCCCGCGAGGGCGTCGCCCTTGAAGAAGTGGGCCTGCGATGGCAGCTCCGCGGCAAGCTCCGCTCGCACGTACATCGCGCCGAGATGCGGACCGTACACCTTGTAGAGCGAGAACAGGTAAATGTCCGCGCCGAGCGCAGCGACATCCGGCAGGCCGTGCGGGCAGAACGACACGCCGTCCACGACCGTCCAGGCACCCGCACGGTGCGCGAGATCGGTGAGCTCACGGACCGGGTGGATGCTGCCGACGACGTTCGAACAATGCGTGAAGGCGACGACGCGCGTGCGCTTGCCGAGCAGCGCTTCGAGATCGGCGACGCGCAACTCGCCGGTTGCGTCGACCTGCCACGTGCGCACCACGATGCCATCGTCCTGCAGGCGGCTCCAGGCGCCAACGTTCGCTTCGTGATCCTGGTTCGTGACGATCACTTCGTCGCCGCGCTGCAGGTGACGGCGAAACGCCTGTGCGAGCACGTACGTGTTCTGCGACGTCGACGGGCCGAAATGCAACTCGTCCGTGTCGACGTTGAGCCATGCAGCCATGCGCTCTCTGGCGCGGTCCATTTCTGCACCGGCACTGGCCGAAGGTGCAAACGCGTAGTACGGCTGTACCTTTGTCTCGCGATAGAAGCGATTCAACGCAGCAATCACCTGCCCGCAGGCGAACGAGCCCCCCGCGTTCTCGAAGTGCGCGAACCCGGCGAGGCTGGGTTCGGCAAAAGCGGGAAATTGCGAGCGGACGAAGGCGAGATCTAAGGCTGTCATGGATTCATGGTCCTGTCGTACATGGTCGAGGGTTGAGCGTCGGTTGCCGATTCATCGGCTCAGGCGCCGAGCGCACCGGGCAAAGCCGCCAGGAACAGGTCGACTTCTTCGCGCGTGCACTCGCGTGCGGTCGCCCAGGATCGCGTCGCGTGTCACCGCGGTGCCATTCGGGTTGTTCGGGTTGCAGACGTAGACCAGGCGGGTCCGTTCCGTGACCGCCGCGCGCATCGCGGCCAGGTCGTGACGTTGGGCCGCGTCCGGCGCAACCCACGGCACTTTCAGGTCGAGCCGGCCGGCGAAATCCGGCAATTCCTCGTCGGTGGGTTTGCAGGCAACGAGTTCGCTGCTCGGCATGGTCGTCGTCTCTCCCGGCGTGGTATTGCGCCGCAGCAGGGGCCGGGTCGCGCGGCGGCGCTGTGGTAATGTCGCGGCAAATCATGAGGTGAACCGTTGGCCGACATCTTTATCTCCTATTCCAGGCAGGACAAGGCTCGCGTGGCGCCGCTGGTGGCGGCACTCGAGGCCGAAGGCTGGTCCGTCTGGTGGGATCCCGAAATCGCTCCGGGCGAGGAATTCGACGGGTTGATCTCACGCGAACTGGACGCGGCCCGTTCGCTGGTCGTCGTCTGGACGGCACAGTCGGTCGACTCGCGCTGGGTGCGAGGCGAGGCACGCGATGCGGCCGATCGCGGCGTGCTGGTGCCCGTGCGCCTCGACAACGCACGGCTGCCGATCGATTTTCGCGCAGTGCACACGACCGACCTCGACGGCTGGGGCGACGATCCGCAGCACCCGGCCTTCCAGGGCCTGCGCAAGGCATTGGAGGCCAAGCTGGGTCCGCCGCGCAAGGCGACCGCGGTGGCTGCCGCCGCGGAGAAGAAGCCCGAAGTCAGCATCTGCGTGCTGCCGTTCGCGAACATGAGCGGTGACCCCGAGCAGGAATATTTCTCGGACGGCATCACCGAAGACATCATCACCGATCTCGGCAAGGTGTCCGCGCTCTCGATCGTGGCGCGCAACATGGCGTTCTCGTTCAAGGGCGCCAAGGGCGGCGTCGGCGAGATCGGGCGGCAGACCAAGGCGGCCTACGTCCTCGCGGGCAGCGTGCGCAAAGCGGGCGCGCGCGTGCGCATCACCGCGCAGCTCGTGAATGCGGCGAACGAGGGCCAGGTCTGGGGCGAGCGTTATGACCGCGACCTGAACGACATCTTCGCGCTGCAGGACGAGATATCACGCGCCATCGTTGCGGCGCTGAAGCTCACGCTGCTGCCCGAGGAGAAGCGGGCGCTCGAGCAGCGCGCGACGACCAACGTCAAGGCCTACAAGTTCTACCTGATGGCGCGCCAGTTCAGCGTCATGGGCAACGAGCGGCACCAGGAAATCATCGTCCGCCTGTGCAAGCGTGCGGTCGAGCTCGACCCGTCCTACGCGGCGCCGTGGGCGACGATGGCAATCGCCCAGTGGGACATGCATCGGCGCAGCGCTTGCGCAGAGGACGGGCAGGAGGCGGCCTACCAGGCGATGCGGCTCGATCCGCGGCTTGCCGACGCGCACGCGGCACTCGGCGCGGCGCACCAGGGCCAGGGGCGGTACGAAGTCGGGCTGAAGGCTTGCGAGTCTGCGCTGCAACTCGACCCGAATTCCTACGAAGGCAACCGGATTGCAGGCATGTGCAGCATGGCGCTGCGCCGCTACGACGACGCGATCCGATATTTCGAGGCGGCCGCGACGGTCGTCGATACCGAGTTCACCGCGGCGAGCTTCGCTCCGCAGTGCTATGAAGCCAAGGGCGATGCCGCAGGTGCGGTCGTCGCATCGAGGCGTGCGCTGACCCGTATCGAGGCCGTCATTGCGGCCGAGCCGGATCACGGCCGGGCGCTGGGTTACGGGGCGGGCTTGCTTGCCAGCCTTGGGGAAGCCGACCGCGCGATGGAATGGATCGAGCGCGGCACGCTGCTGGATCCGGACAATACGATCCTGCATTTCAACTTCGTGTGCGCATTGACGCGCCTGCGGGAGTTCGAGGCGGCGATCGATCTGTTGTCCAACGTCATCGACAAGGGCTCGCAGGGATGGCTGACCTGGCTCGACAGCGACACCGATTTCGATCCGCTGCGGAGCCACCCGCGTTTCATCGAGATCGTGCAGAAGGCGAAAGCCCGTTTTGCCCTGCAGGAAGCGGCGGGCAGCGACGCGTAGCCCGCGCTATCGCAGGACGACGGTCTGGCGGTAGGCGTCGAGTTCCGCCTGGTAGCGGGCGCGTTCCTTCTCGAGTTCGGTGATCTCCGCCTTGAGCCGGCCGATACGCTCGGCGGCCTGCTTGGTGTCGAGAACCGCCTGTGTGCGTGCTTCGGCCGTGGAAGTCGTGTCGATCACGTCGAAGGCACTCTCTGCCACGCGATCCTCGAGCCGCCGGATCTCGCGGCGCTTGTCCTCGATCTGTTCTTCCGTGTCGACGACACGGCGTTCCCGCACATAGAGCGCACGCCCTTCGTCGTAGGCCTTTTCGAAGGCCTCGGCCAGCTCGGCGGGACAGGTGTCGAAGTAGGTGTAGCCGTTGGCGCCCGCGCGATAGCCGTTGTGCGGCTGGCAGTACTCGCGCAGCCCGGCCGTTCGTCCAGCGAGATACGCGTTGAGGTCCGGAGTGACGCCGTATTCGGCGCACGCGCGCCGGTGCTGGCCGATGCGGTCACCCGGCTGCCCGGCTACGCCGTCTTCGTACCCTACCGTGCGCCAGTCGACGGTGCGGCACTCGTCCTTGCTCATCTTCGCGGCGCAGGCACCGAGCAGCAGCGTGGACAGGGCGATCAGCAGTGAAGCGGATTTCATGGAGTTACCTGCGGTGGCGACCCAGGACGCGGACCGAACTCGTAATGTCTTCCACGACCGTCGCGGCACGTTGACGTTCGGCCGCACTCAGCAGCGATTCGAGATGACCGCGCGTGCAGCGGACCATGTCGATGACGGCGGACGCTTCGACCGGCCTGGCCACCAGAAAGCCCTGGATCGAGACTTCACCGCAAGCCGCGAGGAAGTCGAGCTGGGCGGGGCGCTCCACGCCCTCGATCGTCACCTGCAGCCCGAGGTTGCGGCAGAGACCGATGATCGAGTGCACGATCGCGGCCGAGCGCGGGTTGCTGTCGATTCCTGCAATCACGCTGCGGTCGAGCTTGACCCGGCTGAGCGGCAGCCGCTCGATGGAGGTCAGCGACGAGAAGCCCGTGCCGAAATCGTCGAGCGCGGTGTCGACGTTGAGCAGGCGCAGGCCGTGCAATGCCTCGATCGTCACGGCGCCGGTCTGCAGCATCGTCTCCGTCAGTTCGAGTTCGATCGATTCGGGCGGCAAGCCGTGCCGGGCGAGCAGGCGCTCGATGTCGATCGGAAAATTCCCGGCCAGGAACTGCTGTGCCGAAACGTTGATGGCCACGCGCGCGTCGGCCCAGCCTTCGCGCCGCCAACGGCTCACGGCTTCGGCCGCCGTTTCCAGGATCCAGTCGTTCAGGTCGAGCATCAGGCCGGACTGTTCCGCAATTTCAATGAACTCGCCGGCCGCGACGATCTGGTTGTCGCTGCGCTTCCAGCGCAGCAGCGCCTCCACGGCGATGGTGCGCCGCCTGCCCAGGCACACCTGGGGCTGGTAGTGGAGCACCAGTTCTCCGCCCTCGATGGCCTTGCGCAGCGCCTGCTCGACGCGAAAGCGGTTCGACGCCTGCACGAGCATCGACGGGTCGTGGACGCACAGGCGGTTGCGGCCCAGCTCCTTGGCGCGGAACAGCGCGACATCCGCCGCACGCAGCAGCGACGTCGCATCGCCGCCATGTTCGGGGAACATGGCGACGCCGCAGCTCACGCCGACACATACCTCGCGCCGATCGATGAGCAGTGGCCGCTGGAAGCTTGCGACCAGGTGCTCGGCGTGTCGCTCGACCTCGGTGGAGTCGCCCGAGTAGGCGAACACCAGCGTGAACTCGTCGCCGCCCAGTCGCGCGATGAAGCCTGATTCGCCGACGACATCGCGCAGTCGTCCCCCGATCTCGGTCAACACGCGGTCGCCGAATTCGTGGCCGAGCGTGTCGTTGACGGTCTTGAAATTGTCAAGGTCGAGGAACAGTACCGCGATATGCGACGCCAGCGGCCCCTCGGTGCCGGCAGATTCGAGCATGTCGTTCAGGCGCTGGAACAGCTGTCGTCGGTTCGGCAGGTTCGTGAGCGGATCGTGCTCGGCAAGGTGCCGCAGCTGCAGCGTGCGTTCCTCGACGCGATGTTCGAGTTGTGCCTGGTAAGTCTTGACCGCGCGCTCTGCGTCAGCCAGCTCGCCCGCCATGTGATTGAACGCATTGGCGAGTTCGTCGAGCTCGCGGGCGCCGCCGCGCATCACGCGCGTTGCCAGGTTGCCCGCGGCCAGGCGGCGGGCTCCGACGGTCAGTCGGCGGACGGGCCAGGTGATCGCCCATGCAGTCGTGGCCAGCGCGAGCAGCGCCAGCAGGATCGCCTTGAAGGTCGCGGTCCGGATGGTCTGCTCGGATTGCGCGACGGCCCGCTGGGCGCCGGCCGCTGCTGCGGTGAATGCGCGCCACGCAGGCGCCTCCACGTTGTCGCGGATGTGCACCGCGAGTGCATCGCCTTCCGCCGCGAACGTTGCCTGCCGTGCTTCGATTTCTGCGCCGAGCCGGAGAGCCTGCCGCCGCAGTCTGACGGCCCGGTTGAAGTCCTCCGCCTGCATGGCGAGCCAGTTACCGCCAGGCGAGACCGCGAATTCCGCACGGTGGCTTTCGATCGTCTGGCGCAAGCGCGATTCGCTGCCGTTGGGGCCGGCACTGAAACTGCCGCCACGGGTCAGTTCGCCCAACACGTCGTGACGGGCGGCTTCCACGGCGCGCGCCAGCTCTGCCAGCGACGGCCGCGCCAACAGGCTCTCGCCGACCAGGATGCCGGACCCGCCCGCGCTCCTGACGCGGCGATCCAGCGCTGCGTAAGCGGACTCGAGTTCGGCGATGGCGCGCCGGCGCTCGTCCTGCATGCTCAGCAGTCCGAAGCCCTGGGCCTCGTGATCGGCGATGCGCTGCACCAGGGGGCCCACCAGCGGGGCTTCATCTTCAGCATCAACGTCGAGCATCCGACCCGCAGCCTGGGACAGGCGTTCCGCAGAGGCGACGGTCGCTGTGTACTTGTCGCGCGTGCCTGCTCGAAGGTAAGCAAGCACCATCCGATCGAAGGTCGCCACGCCGTCGCCGAGATCACGCACGCTGCG
>Ga0209391_10001370_pt1 | contig 12561 bp, 8 predicted proteins | sample PPLLak3March2015_FD_187246 | JGI IMG/M metagenome (GOLD analysis project Ga0209391, IMG submission 187246) | Freshwater sediment microbial communities from Prairie Pothole Lake near Jamestown, North Dakota, USA - PPLs Lake P7 Core (1) Depth... | ecosystem: Environmental > Aquatic > Freshwater >... | reverse complement strand
CGACGCGCTGCGCATCGCCTACCAGAACCGCCCGCGCCTGTTCGACCGGCGCATCGTGCTGCCCGAGCTGCTGTACAGCCGCGTGATCGAGGCCGAGGAACGCGTCGGTGCACAGGGCGACCTGTTGCTGGCGCTCGATGAAGGCGACCTGCGCGCTCAGTTGCGGGCCGCCTTCGACACCGGCCTGCGCAGCGTGGCTGTCGTCTTCATGCACGGCTACCGCTTCACCGCGCACGAGCAAGCGGCCGCACGCATCGCCCGCGAGGTTGGCTTTTCCCAGGTCAGCACCAGCCACCAGACCAGTCCGATGATGAAGTTTGTGAGCCGCGGCGACACCACAGTGGTCGATGCCTACCTGTCGCCGATCCTGCGCCGCTATGTGGAACAGGTGGCCGGCGAGATGCCGGGCGTCAAGCTGTTCTTCATGCAGTCTTCCGGCGGGCTGACCGACGCGCACGCCTTCCAGGGCAAGGACGCGATCCTGTCTGGCCCGGCGGGCGGCATCGTCGGCATGGCCCGCACCGCCGAACTGGCCGGTATCGAGAAGGTCATCGGCTTCGACATGGGCGGCACTTCGACTGACGTGTCGCACTTCGCGGGCGAGTTCGAGCGCGAGTTCGAGACCCAGGTGGCCGGCGTGCGCATGCGCGCGCCGATGATGAGCATCCACACCGTGGCCGCGGGTGGCGGCTCGATCCTGGCTTTTGACGGTTCGCGCTTTCGCGTCGGGCCGCAGAGCGCGGGGGCCAACCCCGGCCCAGCGAGCTACCGGCGCGGCGGCCCGCTGGCGGTGACCGATGCCAATGTGATGGTCGGCAAGATCCAGCCGGCGTATTTCCCCAAGGTGTTTGGCCACGGTGCGGATGAGGCGCTGGACGGCGAAGTGGTGCGCGAGAAGTTCGCCGCGATGGCCGCCTTGACCGGCCGCGCGCCTGAGGAGGTGGCCGAGGGTTTCATCCAGATCGCGGTGCAACAGATGGCCAATGCCATCAAGAAAATTTCGGTGGCGCGCGGCTACGACGTGACGCGCTATACCCTGCAGTGTTTTGGCGGCGCGGGCGGCCAGCACGCCTGCCTGGTGGCCGATGCGCTGGGCATGACGCGTGTGTTCGTGCACCCGCTGGCCGGCGTGCTGAGCGCTTACGGCATGGGCCTCGCCGACCAGAACGTGATCCGCGAACAGGCGGTGGAACTGAAGTTGACGGCGGAAGCCTTGCCGGAGATCGTCGCCAGGCTCGACGCGCTGGCCGCGGCGGCGCAGGGCGAACTCGCGCGCCAGCAGGCCGCGGCGGGCGTGATCGGCGTTCATCGGCGCGTTCACGTGCGCTACGAGGGCAGCGATTCGGCGCTGGTGGTGGCCTGGCCTGAGACCGGTGCCGACGCACCTTCGCCAGCGCAGGTGCTCGCCGCCATCACGGGCGGCTTTGAAGCCGCATACCGCCAGCGCTTCGCCTTCCTGATGCAGGGCAAGGGGCTGGTCGTGGAAGCGGTGTCGGTCGAGGCTGTGGTGGCGGGCGACGCGCCTGCCGAGCCGCGCCACGCCGTGCAACCGCCGCGCGCGCTGCCGCGGCGCAGCACCGTGCCGGTCTACTCCAGCGGCTGCTGGCAGGACGCGGCGCTGGTGGTGCGCGAGGACCTGCGCCCCGGCGACCTGATTCCCGGCCCGGCCATCATCGCCGAGAAGAACGCCACCACCGTGGTCGAGCCCGGCTGGGCGGCGACGCTCACCGCACTGGACCATCTGGTGCTGGAGCGCCGCGAGGCCCGCGCCGTCACCTACGCCGCAGGCACCACCGCCGACCCGGTGCTGCTGGAGGTGTTCAACAACCTGTTCATGAACATCGCCGAGCAGATGGGCCTGCAGCTGCAGAACACCGCCTACTCGGTCAACATCAAGGAGCGGCTCGATTTCAGCTGTGCGCTGTTCGATGCGCAGGGCAACCTGATCGCCAACGCGCCGCACATGCCGGTGCACCTGGGCAGCATGGGCGAGAGCATCAAGACCGTGATCCGCGAGAACGCGGGCACCATGCAGCCCGGCGACGTGTATGTGCTCAACGACCCCTACCACGGTGGCACGCACCTGCCGGACATCACCGTCATCACGCCGGTATACCTCGGCGCGGCGCCCCAGCCCACCTTCTATGTCGGCAGCCGGGGTCACCACGCCGACATCGGCGGCACGACGCCGGGCTCGATGCCGCCGTTCTCCACGCGCATCGAGGAAGAGGGCGTGCAGATTAACAACGTCAAGCTGGTGGAACGAGGCTTGCTGCGCGAGGCCGAGATGGTTGCGTTGCTGCAGAGCGGGGAATACCCCAGCCGCAACCCCGCGCAGAACATGGCCGATCTCAGGGCGCAGATCGCCGCCAACGAGAAGGGCGTGCAGGAATTGCGCAAGATGGTGGACCAGTTCAGCCTGGACGTGGTGCAGGCCTACATGCGCCATGTGCAGGACAACGCCGAGGAGTCGGTGCGCCGCGTCATCACGCGCCTGAAGGATGGCGCCTTCACGCTGGCGCTGGACAATGGCGCACAGATCCAGGTCGCGATCCGCGTCGATGCGGCCAGCCGCAGCGCCACCATCGACTTCACCGGCACCAGCCCCCAGCAGACCAACAACTTCAACGCGCCCACGGCGGTCTGCATGGCCGCGGTGCTGTATGTGTTCCGCACGCTGGTGGACGACGACATCCCGCTCAACGCCGGCTGCCTGAAGCCGCTGCACGTGATCATCCCGCCGGGCTCCATGCTGAACCCGAATCCGCCGGCCTCAGTGGTGGCGGGCAACGTGGAAACCTCCACCTGCATCACCAACGCCTTGTTCGGCGCGCTGGGCGTGATGGCCGGCAGCCAGCCGACCATGAACAACTTCACCTTCGGCAACGCGCGCCACCAGTATTACGAGACCATCTCCGGCGGCAGCGGCGCCGGCGGCGTGTTCGACGCGAGCGGCGCGCTGACCGGCGGCTTCAACGGCACCAGCGTCGTGCAGACGCACATGACCAATTCGCGCCTGACCGACCCGGAGGTGCTGGAGTTCCGCTTTCCGGTGCGCCTGGACAGCTACGCCATCCGCCATGGCTCGGGTGGCGCCGGGCGCTGGACAGGTGGCAACGGTGGCGTGCGGCGGGTGCGTTTCCTGGAGGCAATGACGGCGAGCATCCTGTCCAATGGCCGGGTGCATCCGGCGTTCGGCCTGGCCGGTGGCGAGGCGGGGGCGCCGGGCATCAACCGCGTGGTGCGGGCCGACGGCCGCATCGAGACGCTGGCCCACATCGGCAGTGCGGAGATGTTGCCGGGCGATGTTTTCGAGATCCACACGCCCGGAGGTGGCGGATTTGGCCCCGTCGCGGAGAAATCTTGATGAAAATCCCGCATTCCCAGCGTCGAACAGTCATTATCAGCTATGGATTCAGGAGTTGACCGTGGACGCGTTGATGGACAGCTACCGCTTTCTCGCGCACTACAACACCGGCTTCAATGCGCGCCTGTATGACGCCTGCGAGCAGTTGGATGACGCGGCCCGCAAGGCCCCGCGCGGCGCGTTCTTTGGCTCCATCCATGCCACGCTGAACCATCTGCTCTGGGGCGACATGATGTGGCTGGGCCGCTTTGCGGCGCAAGGCGAAGCCCCGGACGTCTTGCCGGCCGACCTGCTCGTTTTGCCCGCCGGTGCCCGCCACGAGACCGAACTGCACGCCGACTGGGCCGCACTGCGCGCCGACCGCGCCCGGCTGGACGCCGCGATCGAAGCCTGGCTGGCCGCGCTGCCGGCGGACTTCCCGCAGCGCAGCATGCGCTACATCAATACCAAGGGGGTGCAACGTGTCCACCCGATGTGGCAGGCCCTGACGCATTTCTTCAACCACCAGACACACCACCGCGGTCAGGTGAGCACGCTGCTGATGCAGGCGGGCGTGGACGTGGGCGTGACGGACCTGATTGCCTGGGTTCAGTAGATGAAAAATCGATAGCAGGAAAAGGCCGTTCGACGCTGGGTCAAGGCTCAAAAAGCATGAAAAAACCCGCCGTAGCGGGTTTTCAGGGTTGCCCCGGCGGGGCCGGCAGCGAAAGTGAGCGGGGTGCGCTTACTTCTTGGCGGCGCTGGCGGCGGGCTTGGCGGCATCGGCAGGCTTGGCAGCGGGCTTCTCGTCTTTCTTGGCATCCTTGGCCTTCGCATCGTCAGCTTTCTTGGCCTTGGCGTCGTCCTTGGCCTTCTTGTCGGCTTCCTTCTTGGCCGCGGCCTCTGCCTTGGGGTCGGCCTTGGCATCCTTGGCGGGTGCTGCGGCGGCCGCAGCCGGCTTGGCCTCGGCCTTCTTGTCTTCGGCCTTGGCGGGCATTGCCGCAGCCGGTTTGTCGTCCTTCTTGGCCGGTGCCGCAGCAGCAGGCGCGGCAGCGGCGCCCTTGAAGCCGGCGCCATTCACCGTCAGGCCTTCGGCGGAAAATTTGGCGGCGTTGGTGTCGCCCACACCCTGGACGCGGGTGATGAAGTCGTTCCAGTCCTTGTAGTTGCCCTTCTTGCGCTCGTCGAGGATCTTGGTCGAGATGCCCGGGCCGATGCCCTTGATGCTGTCGAGTTCCGCAGCGGTGGCTTTGTTCACATCCACGGCGGCAAATGACGCAGCGGCATACAGCATGGCCACAAGGGCCAGAATCTTCTTCAACATGGGGTTTACTCCTCGGTCATGAAAAACCCGGCAGGTTTGCCGGGAGGGCCCAACTATAACGGGGCAGGGCGACGCACCGTTGACGGCAGGTCTGTGTGCTGTTCCAGGTGAACGCCTGCCGAGGGTTCGGCAGGAGCGGCGACGTCGCCTGGCGCGGGCTCAGAGTTCCTCCACACGTTGCGGCGGGTAGCTGTCCCAGGCCTGGCAACCCGGGCATTGCCAGAAGTGATCTTTGGCCTCGAAACCGCAGGCGGCGCAGCGGTAGCGGCTCAAGGGCTTGACCGCGTGGTCGAGCGCTCGCTGGACCAGCGGGTGGAACTGGTCGTGCTCGAGCTTTTCACCGGCAATCCAGCGCGCGGCAGCGATCAGCGACGGCTCCCGTTCCAGATGGCGGATATACCCCGCGCGGGCATCGATCCCCGCCGCGCCTTCCAGCCTGACGATGGCCTCCATCACGTCGAGAGAGGGCATCTGTTCATAGCTGGCATGCAACAAACCAAGGACCTGCTGGGTCTGGCCGCAGACTTGGGCAGTTTCGGCCAAGGCAATGGCGACCAATGGCGTCGCCGCAGGCGCCGCCTGCATCAGGTCAACCATCGTCGCCAGGGCCGCATCGTGATGCCCCTGTGACCGTTGCAGGCTGGCCAGTTGAATCCTGGGGCGTGCCGATGGCGGCGCGTCAGCGATGGCCTGCTCCAGCAGTCGCTGTGCGGACCCCAGGTCGCCAGAGGCGGTGAAGGTGGCGGCCTGTTCACACAGATAGTGCGCCAGTCGCCCGGAAAAGCTGGCCTCGCCCGAGGCTTCAAGCTTGCGCGCCACCTCGGCCGCCTGCGGCCATTCCCGAGAGCGCTCATAGATGGCCAGCAACGCCAGCCTGGCCTGATTCTCGAAAGGCGTGTTGTCCAGCTTGCGCAACGCATCCTCCGCCCGGTCGAGCAGGCCGGCCTTGAGGAAGTCGAGTGCCAGCGCGTGCTGGGCGCGGGTGCGGTCGGCAGCCGTCAGGTCACCCCGGGAGAGCAGATGTTCGTGAACCCGAACCGCGCGGTCGTATTCGCCTCGCCGGCGAAACAGGTTGCCCAGCGCGAAATGCAGCTCGGACGTGTCGGGGTCGTTCTGCACGGCCTCGATAAAGGCATCGATGGCCTGATCCTGCTGCTCATTGAGCAGGAAGTTCAGGCCCTTGAAATAAGCCTTGGGGGCACGCCGGTTTTCAACGCGGAGCTGCCGCAGATCAAAGCGCGACGCGACCCAGCCCATCATGAAGGCCAGGGGCAGGCCCAGCAGGATCCAGACGAAATCAAAGTCCATGGGCAGGCGGCGGTGACGGCGGGGTGGGTCCGCTGGCGGGGGTGGGAGCGGCATCGCGCTGAACCCGCCGGGCGGCCTTGCGGTGCTGCCACCAGCGCGGAACCATGCCCAGGACACCGATGGCCACGCCGGCGGTGAAGGCGGTCAACACCACCAGCACCAGCGGGGTGCGCCACTGTGTGCCAAAGAAAAAATGCACGGTGGCATCCTGCTGGTTGTTCAGCGCGAAGGCAAACAGGGTAAAAAAAATGGCTGCCTTAAGCATCCACTTAAGCAGCCACAAGAGTTTCTTCATGAGTCTCCCCGGTGACGGATCGATTCTAGCGTTGCCCCCGGCAGGCTGAAGCTGCAGAGCGACGCTGTTTGCCGGCCGTTCAGGTCGGTTTCGCGGCGTTCAGTTCCGCGGTGCGCTTGTCCACGGCTTCGCGCAGGGCCTTGCCTGGCTTGAAGTGCGGCACGCGCTTCTCGGGAATCGCCACGCTCTCGCCTGAACGCGGGTTGCGTCCCATGCGCGGCGGGCGACGGTTGATCGAAAAACTGCCGAACCCGCGAATTTCAATGCGGTGCCCCCGCACCAGCGCATCGCTCATCGCGTCCAGAATCGTCTTGACGGCGAATTCTGCATCGCGATGGGTGAGCTGGCCAAAGCGGGCCGCCAGTTCTTCGACGAGGTCGGATCTTGTCATCTGGCAAGTTGCGGACAGAGCGCGCGGACGGCTTGCGCCGCACGACGCGGTCTGTCGTGCAAAGTTACTTCGATTCGTTGTTGTCCAGCTTGGCGCGCAGCAGTGCGCCGAGGCTGGTCGTGCCAGCGTTTTCACGCGCCGACTGCTGGCTCAGGGACTGCATGGCTTCGTTCTGGTCCGCCATGTCCTTGGCCTTGATCGACAGCTGGATGTTGCGGGTCTTGCGATCCACGTTCACCACCACGGCCGTGACTTCGTCGCCTTCCTTGAGCATGTTGCGGGCATCTTCCACGCGGTCGCGGGAGATCTCGCTGGCGCGCAGGTAGCCGATGATGTCTTCACCGAGGTCGATTTCAGCGCCACGGGCGTCCACGGTCTTGACCTTGCCGGTCACGATCTGGCCCTTGTCGTTGACCGACACGAAGGTGGTGAAGGGATCCTGGTCGAGCTGCTTGATGCCCAGCGAGATGCGCTCGCGGTCCACGTCCACGGCCAGCACCAGAGCCTCGACTTCCTGGCCCTTCTTGTAGTTGCGCACGGCGGCTTCGCCGGTTTCGTTCCAGGACAGGTCGGACAGGTGCACCAGGCCGTCGATGCCGGCAGCCAGGCCGACGAACACGCCGAAGTCGGTGATCGACTTGATCGGGCCCTTGACGCGGTCGCCGCGCTTGGTGTTCTGCGCGAATTCCTGCCACGGGTTGGCCTTGCACTGCTTCATGCCCAGGCTGATGCGGCGCTTGTCCTCGTCGATCTCCAGGACCATGACTTCGACTTCATCGCCCAGCGCCACGAGCTTGGCCGGGGCGATGTTCTTGTTGGTCCAGTCCATTTCGGAGACGTGCACCAGGCCTTCGATGCCGGGCTCGAGTTCCACGAACGCGCCGTAGTCGGCGATGTTGGTGATCTTGCCGAACATGCGCGTGCCTTGCGGGTAGCGGCGGTTCACGCCCATCCACGGGTCATCGCCCATCTGCTTGAGACCCAGGGACACGCGGTTCTTCTCGGTGTCGAACTTGAGGATCTTGGCGGAAATTTCCTGGCCGGCCTGAACGACTTCGCTCGGGTGGCGGACGCGGCGCCAGGCCATGTCGGTGATGTGCAGCAGGCCGTCGATGCCGCCGAGGTCCACGAACGCACCGTATTCGGTGATGTTCTTGACCACGCCACGCACCACGGAACCCTCTTTCAGGGTTTCCATCAGCTTGGCGCGCTCTTCGCCCATGCTGGCTTCCACCACCGCGCGGCGGCTCAGCACCACGTTGTTGCGCTTGCGGTCGAGCTTGATGACCTTGAATTCCAGGGTCTTGTTCTCGTAGGGAGACAGGTCCTTGGTCGGGCGGGTGTCCACCAGCGAGCCTGGCAGGAAGGCGCGGATGCCATTGACCAGCACGGTCAGGCCGCCCTTGACCTTGCCGCTGGTCGTGCCGGTGACGAACTCGCCGGATTCCAGAGCCTTTTCCAGGCTCATCCACGAAGCCAGGCGCTTGGCGGTGTCACGCGACAGGATGGTGTCGCCGTAACCGTTCTCGATGGAGCCGATGGCCACCGACACGAAGTCGCCGACCTGGACTTCGACTTCGCCCTTGTCGTTCTTGAATTCTTCCAGGGGCACGTAGGCCTCGGACTTGAGACCGGCGTTGACCACCACGAAGCTGTGCTCGATGCGCACGACTTCAGCGGTGATGACTTCGCCCGGACGCATTTCGGTGCGTTCCAGCGATTCGGCAAATAGGTCGGCAAAAGATTCAGACATTGATTTTCCTGATGCGCAGACAGGTCTTACGGCGGCGGAATTGCCATCGTTTGCGGAAGCTGACTGCGGCGGTTGCTTGCGGGGAACCCGCGGTTAAGTTGAAAAACCACACGGCCGGTGCGCGTGAGGCGCGGTGGGGGCCGGGTGGGCTGCGACAAGAGCTGTCAGGCTGCTGCCGTTTTGTGCAGCCGCTCAAGACACCTTGAAGGGCTGCACGTCCTGCCACCAGCGCAATACTTCTTCAACCGATTCTTCAATGGTCAAATTAGAATTGTCCAGTAGCCGGGCATCTCCGGCGGGCTTGAGTGGCGCCACGCTACGGGATGAGTCCCGTGCGTCGCGCGCTTGCAGGTCAGCGCGAAGACTGTCGAGTGTAGTCGAAATTCCCTTTGAAATCAACTGCTTATGGCGGCGTTCGGCGCGCTGCCCGGCGCTGGCGGTCAAAAAGACCTTGAGCGCTGCGCCGGGGAAGATTACGGTGCCCATGTCGCGCCCGTCCGCGACCAGGCCAGGCAGTCGGGAAAAGCCCTGTTGCAGCGACACGAGCGCCGTGCGCACGGCCGGCAGCGCGGAGACCCTGGAGGCATTCATGCCGCCCTGCTCGCTGCGAATGGCATCCGTCACGTCGGTGCCATCGAGCAACACCTGTTCCCCGCAAAAAGTGACAGCCATCTGCCGGGCCAGCCTGGCGATGGCCGCCTCGTTACCGGGCTCCAGCGCGATGCCGGCGCGCAGTGCCGCGTCAGCAGTGACACGGTACAGGGCACCCGAGTCCAGGTAGTGATAACCCAGCTTCCGGGCCACTCGACCGGCCAGCGTGCCCTTGCCCGAAGCGCTGGGCCCGTCGACGCAGATGACGGGCAGGCGGCCCGGCGCCGCCAGGGCGAGCGAGAACAGGGCTTCAAAATAGTCGGGGAACGTCTTTGCCACGCACTTCGGGTCTTCGATTCGCACGGGCAAGCCCGCCGGGTTGAACGCTGCCAGTGAAAAGCACATCGCCACCCTGTGATCGTCGTAGGTATGGATGGAGGCGGCCGCCCACTGCGCGGGCGACGCCGGTGGCGTGACGCGGATGAAGTCCGCACCTTCGTCGACGGCGGCGCCCAGCTTGCGCAGTTCGCGGGCCATCGCGGCAATGCGGTCGGTTTCCTTGACGCGCCAGCTGGCGATGTTGCGCAGTGTCGTGGTGCCGTCGGCGTACAGCGCCATCACGGCCAGCGTCATTGCCGCGTCGGGAATGTGGTTGCAGTCGAGGTCGATGGCCTTCAAAGGCCAGGCCCCGCGCGACACCTCCAGCCAGTGGGTGCCGCTGGCGACCCGCGCGCCCATGGCCTGCGCCGCGTCGATAAAGCGGATGTCACCCTGGATCGACGCCGCCCCTACGCCCTGGATCCTGATGCCCTGCGCCCCCGGCCTCGGCGGCGCAATCGCGCCCAGCGCAATGAAATAGCTGGCTGAGGAAGCATCGGCCTCGACATGAATCTCGCCGGGTGACTGGTACCGGCTGCCGGCGGGAATAGTGAATCGCTGCCAGCCGTCACGCCGCACCTGGATGCCGAAGCGCGCCAGCAGGTTCAGCGTGATCTCGATGTAGGGCTTGGAGATCAGTTCGCCCACCACCTCGATCACGATGTCGCTTGCCGAAGCGAGGGGAAGCGACATCAACAACGCGGTCAGGAACTGGCTGGAAACGTCGCCTCGCACCTGGATCGGCGCGTCCAGTTTCAGCAGGGGTGGGCCGATACGCAGCGGCGGGTAGCCCTCGACGCCCGTGCAGGTGATCGAGCAACCGAGTTGTCGCAGCGCGTCCACCAGGTCACCGATCGGACGCTCGTGCATGCGCGGCACACCGGACAGCTCGAACTCCCCGCCCAGCACCGCCAGGGCCGCCGTCAGCGGCCGCATGGCAGTGCCGGCGTTGCCCAGGAAAAGGCGCGCTGGCGAACGGGGAAGCCGGCCACCGAGGCCGGCCACTGTGACCGTGCTGCCGCTCGCGGTGACACCGCAGCCGAGCTGGGTCAACGCATCGAGCATGACGCGGGTGTCGTCGGAATCCAGCAAGTCATGGATCACCGTGCTGCCATGGCTCAGGGCCGACAGGAGCAGCACGCGGTTTGAAATGCTTTTGGAGCCGGGCAAGGTGACGGTGCCGTCCGCATTGACCAGCGGGGGAATATCCAGAATTCGGTGGAAAACATTCAGGTCTCCGCGGGTCCGTGGGGTCGCCAGGCCGGGTTCATTGACAGGCGGCGCCGCGGCTTTGCCGCGAGCGTCGAAGTCGTCATGGCCTGTGCGGCTTCGCTGAACTGATCCGCCAGTGCGCCCGCGTCTCGCTGGCCTTGCTGATCAGGTTTTCCAGGGCCTCAGCATTGCCGCTGCTGATGGTCTGCTCGAAAGCCTGTAGCGCGTGCTGGAATATCCGGGACTGCGCCAGAAGTTCCTCGCGGTTGGCCAGAAGGATGTCACGCCAGACATTGGGCTCGCTGGCCGCAATGCGCGTGAAATCGCGAAAACCGGGGCCGGCCAGCGCCAGGAACTCCTTGCCTTGCGGCTGTCCCGTGATGGCATTCATCAGGGAGAAGGCCAGCACGTGCGGCAGGTGGCTGACCGCCGCAAAGGCAGCGTCGTGGGATTCCGGTGACATCTTGGTCACGTGGCAGCCGATGGCGGTCCAGACATCCATCGCCTGCTGGAGCTGGACGGTGCGGGTGCGCTCGATCGGCGTCAGGATGACCTGCTTGCCGGCGTAAAGATCCGGGTCGGCATTGTCCACGCCCGCGACCTCGCGGCCCGCAATCGGATGGGCAGGCACGAAGCCACCGACCTGCTCGCGCAAGACGCGGCGCGCTGCGTCGACCACATCGCGCTTGGTGGAGCCGACGTCCATGATCAGCATGTTCGGCGTGACCAGGTGCCTGATCGCCTTGAAGGTCGCTTCCGTGGCGGCCACCGGCACGGCCAGCAGCACGATGTCCGCGCCGGAGACGGCCAGCAGCGCCGAAGGGGCCTCCACATCGATCACACCCATGAGGCGCGCCCGCTCGGTCGTGGAGGGCGACTTGCTGTAGCCCACGACGCGCTTGACCAGGCCAGCGCGCTTGAGCGCCAGCGCAAACGAACCGCCCATCAGGCCGCAGCCGATCAACCCCAGTTGTTCAAACATCCCGACTCCCGGACTTGCGTGAATGAGAAACGACTTGCGCGTGAGACGCCATGTTATTCACCCGCCGGGTAGGTGCCCAGCACTTTGTAGAAGGCGCAAAGGCCCTTCAGATCCTTCAGGGCTGCCGCCACACTGGGCTGCGAAGGGTGGCCTTGCAGGTCGATGTAAAAATAATATTCCCACTGCCCGGAGCGCGCCGGACGCGACTCGAACCGTGTCATCGACACGCCATGCGTCTTCAGCGGCACCAGCAAGTCATGCACCGCGCCGGGGCGGTTGGGCACGGAGACGATCAGGCTCACACAGTCCTGGCCCGAGGCCTCGGGCGCCGGCAGCGTCTGCGGCAGGCAGATGACTGCGAAGCGGGTGCGGTTGAAGGCGTCGTCCTGGATGGCATGGGCGGCGATGTGCAGGCCGAATTCGGTGGCCGCCCTCTCGCTGGCAATGCCCGCCCAGGCAGGGTGTGTGGCGGCCAGCCGCGCACCCTCGGCGTTGCTGGAGACCGCACGCCGCTCCACGTCGGGAAGATGGGTGTTGAGCCAGCCCTGGCACTGCGCCAGCGCCTGGGGGTGTGCCAGCACCACCTCGATGGCGTCCAGCGTAGGGGACAGCCGCAGCAGATTGTGGCGCACCAGCAGGCTGGTTTCGCCGACGATGTGCAGCGGCGATTGCAGGAACAGGTCGAGCGATCGGGAAATCACGCCTTCGGTGGAGTTCTCCACGGGCACCACGCCAAATTCAGCGGTGCCGGCCGCTGTGGCGCGAAACACCTCGTCGATGCTGACGCAGGGAACCCGCTCGATGCTCGAACCAAAGAACTGCAGGGCGGCCTGTTCGCTGAATGTGCCGGTCGGGCCCAGGAAGGCGACGCGCTGGGGCGCCTCCAGTGCACGGCAGGCCGACATGATCTCGCGCCAGATCATGGCCACGCTGGTGTTCTTCAGCGGGCCGGGGTTGGCGCTCTGCAGTCCATGAATCACC
>Ga0209391_10001369_pt1 | contig 12561 bp, 11 predicted proteins | sample PPLLak3March2015_FD_187246 | JGI IMG/M metagenome (GOLD analysis project Ga0209391, IMG submission 187246) | Freshwater sediment microbial communities from Prairie Pothole Lake near Jamestown, North Dakota, USA - PPLs Lake P7 Core (1) Depth... | ecosystem: Environmental > Aquatic > Freshwater >... | reverse complement strand
CTGGGCCCACTCGGTCAGCCTGGGCCTGGACCTGGAGAGCTACCGGGCGCTGGACCGGGCGATGGTCATTACCCACAGCGAATACGATTACCTGCAGGCCTCGCGGGAAGGGGATGAGGTGGTGGCGGGCACCTGGATCATCAGCTCCGACCACAGGCTGACCATGCAGCGCCGCTTCCAGGTGATTCGCCTCGGGGACGGCGCCACCCTGTTGCGGGCGGGCATGCGCTTCGCCTGTATCGAGCTGAGCAGCGGTCGGCCGCGGCGCATGCCACCGGAATTCCTGGCCGGTTACGGGCCGGCCATCCTGAACCAGGGATAATCTGCCTGGGTCGGGGAAGGAAAGTCCCGCAGCTCCGCGACCCGTTTTGCCCTTGCCATTGCCAGTGGACGCCGGCATCCCTGCGAGCCGGGTCGAATTAGTCTTTTCTGACATTTCCGGTTGCGCGCGGTTTTTCCCTGGGCAAAACTGTTTTTGAAGCAGTTGCCGGAGACAGAGACGGTGAATAACGATAGGGCAATGGCATGACAGCTGACACCATTGATCGACGCCAACACGAGCGCTTCAGTTTTGAACGGGCGATCTACGTCGAAGTGGTCGCAAGAGGGAGTCGTTCAGAGGCAGACAATACCATCATTCGGTGCGAGACACTGGATGTCTCGATGGGTGGCCTGCGCATCGCGGTGCCGATTGCCATTGCCGGGGGCAGCACGCTCAATATCGCCGTACCGCTGGATGACTGGAAGGAAAACCTGGAACTGGTCGGTGAGGCGAAGTGGGTGAGGGAGGCCGCGGACAGGGGAGGTTACTGGGTGGGCCTGGAACTGAAGGATTCCAGCCGCGAGGACATGGAAAAGTGGTTCAGGGTCGTTCAAAGGCTGAAGAAAGACGCGGAGTCCGCCGCTGTGGGGTAACAGCCGTGTCAGCGGCCGGCCCTGCGATTGCGCAGGGTGCCGCTGCAAGGGCGGCATCGCGGATGCGTCCGCCAGCTCGTTGTACTGCCCTATAGTTGCGGCGCCGGGCGCTGTGCAAACACCAGGTACAGCAGCGGCCCGAAGGAGCCCAGCAACAACGTGGCTACTACCCAGGGCCAGGGATTGCGGCCCGCCTTGCGCGCCTCCGGCACCAGCCAGGTCAATACCAACACCAGGGCGATCACCAGGTCGGCGATCACCTGCCACCCCGCGGGGCTGTGGCGGTGATAGTCAAAAATTCCGATGTAGCCGACCTTGTGTACTGCGTAAGCGGTCAGCAGGGTGAAGGGTATGAGGATTATGATGGCCAGGGTACGTCTGCTCATGGCAAGCTCCTTTCGATTGGTTTGAATCCATTCTCCAACTTTGACTGTTTTGCGACAATTACCTCCGAGGTAATTGAATGCGTGCCCACTGCAGCCCGAACATAAGCGCATTCAGGAGAGATTCGATGGCCACCCTACAAGCAACTGCGGCACCGGGCTTCCCGTCAATCTGCCGCCAGTGGCGCCAGTTCAGGAAGCTGTCGCAACTTGACCTGGCACTGGCGGCCAATGTTTCCCAGCGCCATGTAAGTTGGCTGGAGACCGGGCGCAGCCAACCCAGCCGTGAAATGGTGGTGCGCCTCTCCGATGCACTGGATGTGCCACTGCGGGAGCGCAATGCCCTGTTCCAGTCCGCCGGCTTTGCCCCGGTCTACAGCGAAAGCCGACTCGAAGATCCGCTAATGGCACCCGTGCTGGATGCACTGAACTATGTTCTGGAACACCATGAGCCGCTGCCGGCGGTAGTCGTGGATCGCTGCTGGAACATAAGGAAGAAAAACCGGGCGGCGGACCTGCTGTTGAGTCTCGGCGGAGAACCCGCCGATATGCTGCAACGGATAGGCGACCAGGGAGAGTTCAACCTCGCGCTGATCACTGTGCATCCCCTGGGTCTGCGCCAGTATATTGAAAACTGGGAACAGGCGGCGCCCGCGTTCGTCCGCCGCCTGCAGCGCGAAGCCCTCGCCTCGGGCGATCCTGAACTGCAGGCGAGTTTCCAACGGATTATCGATCTGGCCGGCCCGCTGGCGCACAGCGATCCCCTCGCGCAGCCCCTGCTGCCAGTGCTGCCGCTGGAACTCAATATCGGGGGTCTGAAGCTCAGCCTGTTTTCGGTTATATCCACCTTCGGCACGCCCCAGGACATCACCACCGACGAGTTGCGGATCGAGGCTTTCTACCCCGCCAACGGGGCAACCGCGGAGTTCTTCAGGGGCGCGGCGCGGCCCGCGTAGCGCCACGGCGCCGGCGGATCAGGCCCGCTCCCAGTCAAAGGCCAGAACCTCGCGGATGTCCCCGGACCCCGTCGCCAGCATCAACAGTCGGTCGACGCCCAGCGCCACCCCACTGCATTCAGGCAGGCCGTGATCAAGGGCCGCCAGCAGGCGCGCGTCCAGCGGGCGTTCGGGCAGGCCCCGTTCCCGCCGCAGGGCATTGTCGCGCTCGAAGCGCCGCCGCTGTTCCTGCGGGTCCTGCAGTTCGAAATAGCCGTTGGCCAGTTCCATACCGTCGACGTACAACTCGAAACGGTGCCCCACCATCACCCCGGCGCAATCTTCAACCCGCGCCAGCGCTGCCTGGGAGGCGGGGTAGTCCCAGACGAAGCACATACCGAGCCCGGCCAGCCGCGGCTCGATGAGGTGGCTCATCAACAGGTCGAGCCAGAGATCGCGTTCGCCGGCGATGGTGCCGGTGTCGATCCGGCTGCGCGCCACCGCCTCCAATTCAGCCGGCGCCGCGGTAAAGGGGTCCACGCCCAGCAGTTCGAGGAACAGCTGGCGATAGCTGTAGCTGTGCAGCGGGCGCTCGCCGAGACAGTGGCGCACCAGCTGCGCGACCTCGGCCATCAGCGCGTGGTGGTCGAACCCCGGGCGGTACCATTCCAGCAGGGTGAATTCGGGATTGTGGCGAGCGCCCGCTTCGCCGTCGCGAAAGGCCCTGGTGAGCTGGAATATGGGCTGGCCGTGGCTGGCCAGCAGCCGCTTCATGGCGTACTCGGGGGAGGTCTGCAGGTAACGCGGCCGGGCAAGCGACACGCCGCGCTCCACTACCAGGGGCTCGATGGCGGGGTCGGTGATGCCACAGGCGCACAGCAGCGGCGTTTCCACCTCCAGTACCTCGCGAGTGGCAAAGAACTGGCGAATCTGAGCCAGCAGGGCAGCCCGCGCGCGCAGCAGCCCGAGCGTCGCTCCCGGCTGCCATTCCATGCGCGGAGCCGGGCTTACTTGGAAACGCGGTTCTGGTATTCGCCGCTGCGCGTGTCGACCCGGATCACTTCGCCCCGGTTGATGAACAGCGGCACTTTCACCACGGCGCCGGTACTCAACCTGGCGGGCTTGCTGCCGCCCTGGGCGGTATCGCCCTTGAGGCCGGGATCGGTCTCGACGATTTCCAGCTCCACGAAGTTCGGCGGCGACACCGACAGCGGAACGCCGTTATACAGGGTAACCTCGTATGGATCCTGTTCCTTGAGCCAGTTGAGGGCGCCGGCCACGGCCTTGGCATCGGCCTGGTGCTGCTCGAAGGTGTCGGGCTCCATGAAGTACCAGAACTCACCATCGCTGTAGAGATACTCCATGGTGCGATCCACCACGTCGGCGCCTTCCAGGGTCTCGCCCGAGCGGAAGGTGCGCTCCCACACCCTGCCGGTCTTCAGGTTGCGCAGCCTGACCCGGTTGAAGGCCTGGCCCTTGCCCGGCTTTACAAATTCATTTTCGAGGATGGTACAGGGCTCGCCATCGAGGATAACCCTGAGACCGGAGCGAAAATCATTGGTGGAAAAGGTAGCCATGTTGCACTCGTATAAGCCGGAAAAGGCGCCAATGATAACTCAGGCGGGAAGCCAATGGCAGATAGGGTATATTCACGTTGGCGGGCCTGTTGATTTGTACGATACTCTTCCGACGATGGTCCCAACATGCCAGATAACGACAAGGGTCCTTGCCAGATGAGCAGCGAGACGCCGATAAAACTGCGGATTCCGCGACAGGAGCTGCAGCACTTCGACTTTTTCCCCCTGACGGCTGACGCGGCGCAACAGTGGGCCCACGACCTGCCGGTGACCAGTTCGAGCCTGGTCGCACAACAATTGCTCGCGGCGCTGGGCCAACTCAACCAGGTGCAGCTCGCCCCCGAATTGCGCTTCGCCATCCTGGAGGAGTTGCGGCCGGCGCTGCTGGTGGCAACTGCGAGCCTGGCGCGACGCTTCCTCAAACAGCCGCTGGTCATGCCGGATGAGCCGCGCCAGATGGCTGAACTGGCGGACAACCTGCACCAGCTGGCCGGGATCGGTTACACCATAGTAGCCGTACATACGATCCAGCGCCGGGAGAGCATTCGCCAGGTCAATGCCGCGCGGCTCGCCTGCGAATCCATCCACCGCGCTATCCGCTTTGCCGGCGCCCGCCTGCTGCAGACATTCCAGCTGTACCGGCCGGCCCAGCTGCGCAGCTGGCTGGGGCTGCACCAGCTCTACGCCCTGGCGGAAGGGCAGCAGCTGAGCCAGCTGCATGTCGAAGACGAGCTGTCCGGCAGCGGCACCATCGCCACCGCCTACCTGCAGGTGCTGATGCTTGGCTGCTGCAAACCAAACCAGTTGCGCCAGGCCGACCTCACGGCCATCTACCGCGGCCTGCAGGAATGGTGCGCACTGCTGCAGCTAAGCCGCGCAGCAGGGCAGAACGACCAGTTCCTGACTGACCTCGACGGCGACCTGCCGGCGATGTACAGCCAGCTCTATCGCGAGCCCCCCGGCCCCCGCACCCGCTATATCGATACCCAGCCGCTGATCCAGCACCTCAGGAAGCTGGCCGCCACTGCCGACAAACAGGGTGTGGTGTTCGACAGGGACACCATCGTAAGCCCGGCCCTGCTCGATCACCTGCTCACCTGCTTCAGCAAAATGAGCATGCGCAACTTCAGCCGCAAGCAGGCCGGCAAGCCCATCTGGGTCGGCATCGGTTTGAGCGCCTGTCACTACCACCTGGCGGGAGAGCAGGTCTTCGAGCAGGTACTATACGGCCCGGAGTATATCCCCCCGCCGCTTGAACGCGTGGGCGGCAATCTCTTCCAGGAACGCCAGCTGGGCAGCGACCTCTGGCAACGGGCCAACCCGGAAGAGGATTTTACCCGGGATTCCTACGCCCGCGGCGACGACGCGCAGGCACACGAAGTGCAGGTTGACCACAAAACCCTGGCTGCTCTGGAGGGTCAGGATGAGTCGGAGGAGCTGGACGCCCGGCAACGCTACCAGGCGCACAGGGTAACCATGTTTGACGCCAGCCCCGGCGGCTACTGCCTCGAGTGGGGCGCGCAACTGCCCGCCAATATCAGAACCGGAGATGTCGTGTGCGTGCGTGAGGACGAAAGCCCGCGCTGGGCGCTTGCGGCAATCCGCTGGATGAGCCGGCTGGATGACAGCAGGACGCTGATCGGACTGGAGTTGCTCAGCCCCGGCGCCAAACCCTACGGGGCCTGCCTGCAAGCACAGAGAAAAGGCGAACAGGCCGAGCCGGTGCGAGTACTGCTGCTACCGGGAATAAAACTGGTGGGCCAGGCGCCCACCCTGCTCACGCCCCGGGCCGGTTTCCGGGAGCGTCAGAAAATCGCCCTGTTGCGCCACGGCGAGGAGTTCTTCATACAGCTGATGCGCCCGGTGGCGGTCACCGGTGCCTTCGCGCAATTCGAGTTCCGCTATGTAAAACAGCTGGAGGAAGTGCTGGCGGAGGACAAGAGTCGCCCGCGCGATAGCGCCGGCTTCGATTCGGTGTGGACCAATATCTGACCGCTAGCGGCTGTTGGCGGCGTGGTTCTGGTGGCGATCGGAAAGTCCCAGCAGATAGAGAATCGCATCCAGGCCAAGTGTAGATATCGACTGGTCGGCGGACTGCTTGACCAGCGGCTTCGCCCTGAAGGCTATCCCCAGGCCCGCGATGCTGAGCATCGGCAGGTCGTTGGCCCCATCCCCGACCGCGATCACCTGCTGCAGGTCGATGCCCTGCTCGCCGGCCAACTGCCGCAGCAACTCGGCCTTGCGCGGCCCGTCCACGATGGCACCGACAACCCTGCCGGTCACCTCCCCGCCGGCGATATCGAGCTCGTTCGCATGGACGTAGTCGATCCCGAGCCGCGCCTGGAGGTGGCGGGCAAAGTAGGTAAATCCGCCCGAGAGTATGGCGGTCTTGTAGCCCAGGGTGCGCAGCGTGGCGATCAGGTGCTCGGCGCCCTCGGTGATCTTCAGCGCGGCCGCCACCTGTCCCAGCGCCTCCTCTTTAAGGCCCCGCAGCAATGCAATCCGGGCCCGGAAACTCTCGCTGAAATCGATCTCTCCCCGCATCGCCCGCTCGGTAATCGCGCTGACCTGGTCACCGACCCCGGCCAGGCGTGCCAGTTCATCGATAACTTCCGCCTCGATCAGGGTGGAGTCCATATCGAACACCACCAGGCGGCGGTTGCGCCGGTACATCGTGTCCTGCTGGAATGCCAGGTCGACCTCGAGCGCGCTGGCGACCTCCAGCAGGTCGCGGCGGAACAGGTCAGGGTCCTGCAGCGGGCCCCGCACCGAGAATTCCACGCAGGCCTTGCTGAGCGGAGGTAACTCCCCCAGCGGAATGCGCCCGGACAGGCGGCTGATGGCGTCGATATTGAGGTCGTGCCGGGACACGACCGCGGTGACCCGGGACAACTGGTCGGCGGTGATCTTGCGCGCCAGCAGCGTGATGATGTAGCGCGCCCTGCCCTGGGCCTGCACCCAGCGGGCGTAGCTGTCCGCGAGGACCGGGGTGATCCGCGCCTGCATGCCGCGCCCCTGGGCAAAGCTCGTCAGCGCCTGGCTCATGCCCGCGGCATCGCAGTCGCCGGGAACCTCCACCAACACACCCATCGACAGCGTGGCATGAATGACCGCCTGGCCGATATCCAGCACATTGACCGAATGCGCCGCCAGGATCGCGGTGATCCCGGCGGTGAGGCCTGGCTGGTCCTCACCGGAAATACTGAGCAACAGTATGTCGTTCACCTGGGCGTCCAGCGTTGTTGGAAAGGCGCGTATTCTACCCGCAGCCGGCGAGCGCTGGGAAGCAAGCGGCAGGCGACACAAAAGTCTGGCCCCACGCCCGCTCTGGTTTATACTGGCGCGCGTCCCGATACGGTAGCCTGCAGCCACGCGTGAAGAATCCTCTTAGCAACAGTAGCCTGGGCCAACAGCTTGCGCTCGCCACCGCTGGTATGTGCTTGCTGGTCAGTCTCGCCCTGGTCACCCTGGCGGCCATCTCCAGCCGCCACATGCAGTTGCAGCAGCAGGAGGACTACGGCTCAGCCCTCGCCCGCCAGATCGCCACCCGTATCGGCGCGGCGCTTGAAACCGGCGACCTGCTGAGCGTCGCAGCTGCACTGCAGCGCTTCCTCGAATCATCCTCAGCTGAAGAGGTGGCCCTGTTCGACGTGGAGGGCAAGGCGCTCGGGCAAGCGGGGAAGGCACTGGGCCGCAACCTCGAGCAATACAGCGCACCCGTGCGGGTGGAATCGAACATCGCCGGTCGCGTGGTTATCACCATAAGCACCGACGCTGCCCGCGCCGCCAGGCTGCAGTTTGTGCTCAGCCTGCTGGGCCTGGCGATACTGCTCAGCCTGGCCGTCTATATCACCAGCCGGCACTTCAGCCAGCGCCTCGCCAATCGACTGGGTGAACTGGCGAAGTCGATAGCGATGGAAGACCAGGCTGCGGAGGCCACGCCCGCCAACGAGGTGGCACTGCTGAGCCGCAACATCGGCGCCCTGCCCATGGACCTGCTGCGCACCCGCAGCGAAACCAGGCCGCGAGACGAGAATTATCGCACCACCGCAGTTCTCTACCTGCACCTGACCAGCCTGGTGGATTACATCGACACCCTGGACGAGAAAGCGCTGCACCGCTACACCCACAGGCTGCACCAGCTGGTGCTGGCGGCGGCGAATTTCTACGCGGGGGAACTGCAGGTAGCCCGCCAGTTTGGCCTGGCCATCTATTTCAGCGGTCCCAACAGCGCCGGCAGCGCCGCCTTCCGCGCAGCCTCCTGTGCGTGGTTGATCCAGAGCGCCTGCCGCAAGATCGAACAGCAGATTCGAAGGACGCTGTCCATCGCGATGGCGATCTCGCAGAGTGAACTCGGCGCGGGTGACCGGGGGGATATCTACCCGGGACTGTATATCCAGCACACCCTCGACGAGCTCGAGACCATCTGTGCCAACCGGCCGCCGCGGATACTGCTCTCACCAGTCGTCTGCGAAGACCCGGACGTGGCCAGCCGACTGCAACACCAGGCGACCGAAGTGATGGATTTCGCCATGCTGGAAGAATTTGCTGAACCCTACCAGGATCTGCTCGAGCGGCAGTTGCGGCTGATTCTCAGGCGCCTGCTCGATCCTGCCGCCCGCGCCTGATCAACGCTCCACGCGAATAGAATCGACTTTCTGGAAACCCCGCGGCAGCTTGTTGCCGCGCCGGCCGCGCTCGCCGCGGTAGTGTTCCATCTCGGAGAATTTCAGCGTGATATGGCGCTTGCCCGCGTCCACCACCAGGCTGTCCTGCTCGGTGATCACCTGCACCCCCACCACGAACTCGTCGCGACTCAACACCCGGGCGGAGGGAATCGCGATGATCTTGTTGCCCTTGCCCCGGGCCAGTTGTGGCAGGTCCGCCAGCGGAAACACCAGCAGGCGCCCCTCGTTGCTGGCGGCGGCCACCCAGGCACCCTCGACGGCCGCAATCGACGCCGGTTGCAGTACCCGCCCTCCGGCGGGCAGGCTGATGGCCGCCTTGCCCGCGCGATTCTTGGTCTGCAGATCGCCCAGCCTCGCGACGAAACCGTAGCCGGCATCGCTCGCGAGCAGGAAGAGCTGGTCCTCGGCCCCCATCATCATGCCTTCGAAGCTGGCGCCGGAGGGGGGATTGATGCGCCCGGTAAGCGGCTCGCCCTGGCCCCTGGCGGAAGGAAGATTGTGGGAGGCCACGGTGTAGGCCCTGCCGGTGGAGTCCAGGATCACCACGGGCTGGTTGCTGCGCCCGTGCACCGCCAGCTTGAAGCTGTCGCCGGACTTGTAGCTGAGGGCGGCGGGATCGATATCGTGGCCCCTGGCGCCCCGAATCCAGCCTTTCTCCGAGATCACCACGGTCACCGGGTCAGCACCCACCATCTCCAGCTCGCTGAAGGCTTTGGCTTCCTCCCGCAGGACCAGGGGAGAACGGCGCTCATCGCCGTACTTTGCGGCCACGGCCAGCAGTTCATTCCTGATCAGGGTCTTGAGGCGGGCGGCGCTGCCGAGAATCTTCTGCAGTTCGTCGCGCTCTGTCGCCAACTCATCCTGCTCGCCCCGAATACTGATCTCCTCGAGCCTGGCAAGGTTGCGCAACTTGAGTTCTAGCACCGCCTCGGCCTGGGTATCACTCAGGCCGAACCGTTGCATCAGTGCCGGCTTGGGCTTGTCCTGGGTGCGGATGATATGAATCACTTCGTCGATGTTGAGGAAGGCGATGAGATAGCCTTCGAGAATATGCAGGCGATTCAACACCCGCTCGAGGCGATATTCGAGCCGGCGCCGTACGGTTTCGGTGCGGAAAGACAGCCACTCCCGCAATATTCGATCGAGCGGTTTTACCCCGGGCCGACCGTCCGTGCCGATCATGTTCAGGTTTATCCGGTAACTGCGCTCGAGGTCGGTGGTTGCAAAGAGATGGTTCATCAGGCCATCGACATCGATCCGATTCGAGCGCGGCACAATGACCAGGCGGGTAGGATCCTCATGATCCGACTCGTCCCGCAGGTCCGCCACCATCGGCAGCTTTTTCGCCTGCATCTGCTGGGCAATCTGCTCCAGCACCCGCGAGCCCGATACCTGGTAGGGGAGGGCAGTGATCACCACATCGCCGCCCTCGCGTTCCCAGACTGCGCGCATGCGCAGGCTGCCGCGGCCAGTCTCGTACATCGCCACGATCTCCGCCCGGGGCGTGATGATTTCCGCCTCGGTGGGAAAATCCGGCGCCAGCACATGCTCGCACAACTCGGCCGCCGTGGACTTTGGCGCCTCCAGCAGACGCACGGCCGCGGCAACTACCTCCCGCAGGTTGTGCGGGGGAATATCGGTTGCCATGCCCACGGCAATGCCCGTGGTGCCGTTGAGCAGCACATTCGGCACCTGGGCGGGCAGCACCCGCGGCTCGTCCATGGTGCCATCGAAGTTGGGAGCCCAGTCGACGGTGCCCTGGCCCAGCTCCGCCAGCAGCACCTCCGCATAGGCCGTCAGGCGCGATTCGGTGTAACGCATCGCCGCGAACGATTTCGGGTCGTCCGGCGAACCCCAGTTGCCCTGCCCGTCCACCAGCGGATAGCGATAACTGAAGTCCTGCGCCATCAGCACCATGGCCTCGTAGGCAGCGCTGTCGCCGTGAGGGTGGAATTTGCCTATGACATCCCCGACCGTGCGCGCCGACTTCTTGTACTTGGCGCTGGCCTTAAGGCCCAGCTCGCTCATGGCGTAGACAATGCGGCGTTGCACCGGCTTTAGACCGTCGCCTACATGGGGCAGGGCGCGGTCGAGGATGACGTACATGGAATAGTCCAGGTAAGCCTTTTCCGCATACTGCTTCAGCGACACCTGCTCGATGCCGTCACTGTCAATTGGGAGAACTTCAGACATTAGCTGCTGGCCTGTCCTGGTGAAATTGAATGGGGGGTGCTGCCCGGAGGTAAAGAATGTTGCCGCAGTGCTGGCGCCGCCAGCACCGGTTCAGGTCACGCCGGGGCTATTGCCGCGAAGACCCACCAGCTGCTCGTTGAGATTGACAATGGAATTAGCCATATCGATGAGCAGGCTGTGGATGGTGGCGGGGTTGCTCTTGATGAGTTCGGTAAACTGTTCCTTGGGGACCTTTACCACCGAGCACGCGGTCTTGGCGCGCACGGTGGCACTGCGATCGGCGTGGGTGAGCGCCGCCATGGCGCCGAATATCTCGCCCTCGCCAATCCGCCCGACGGTAACATCATCGACCAGGACCTCGGCCACGCCGCTGGACATATTGAAGACGTAATCCGCCCGGTCGCCCTGGCGGATTATGATGTCTCCCGGTGCGTAATCCTCGTAGCCGGGGGTAGCCGGCGCCTCTTCGGGCACGCTGGCCGCGGTGATACGCAGCATCAGCCCGGCATAGGTCACCAGGACCCGGCTCCACAGGCGGACAGCCGTCGGTTCGCTGAACACGCGGCGCATGAACTCCAGGGCCGGGTAACTGTGCAGCCTCGCACCGGCGATGCTGCGGTATTGGACCGCGCTCTCGATATCAGTGCTGCCGGCGACATCCGGCAGCAGAATATCGCCTTCCTCCAGGGAGAAAACGGCTTTGCCCTTGTAGTAGGCGCCGATGGACCCGCGCTGTACCACATAGAACTGGTTGCCGTCATAGCCGCGGAAATTGCCCTCGGCGATCGGCGCTACTTCCACCGGCGTGCCCGGGATCGCGACCACGGCGAGCAGGGAATCAATCAGCTCGCGATACTGCCCGGTAAGTACTGTAAAATCCTGCTCGAGTTCCACATCGGCCAACATCGCCAAACCCCTGTCCGATAAACGCCGGCGCAGCCAGCTTACCGGGAATTGCACCCTGTTATTACAGCTCGGGAGAGGGTGATTTTCTTTTCCCGCCGCTGTTTCGCACCTATATTAGCAACTAAACCGGCGGGGGAGAACGACTCGCCCGACTTTTGTCAGAAGGAACCGGCATCGCATGGATTATCTTTGGCAGACCTGTGATTTTGCCGGGCTTGATACCTACCGGCTCTACGCCGCCCTGCGCTTGCGGCAGGAGGTGTTTGCGGTTGAGCAGAACTGCGCCTACCTCGACCTCGACAACCTCGACCAGGGCGCCATACATATGCTGTGCTGGCAGGACGGCAAACTGGTGGCCTACCAGCGCTGCCTCGCGCCCGCCGCATACTACCCGGAAAGCGCTCTGGGCCGCGTCGTCGTCAGTGCGCACGCGCGCGGCAGGCAGCTCGGCAGGGAACTGGTGCGGCGCGGCATCAGCCATAACCTCGGCCGCTGGCCGGGCCAGGGCATCCGCATCAACGCGCAGGCCTACCTGGAGGCTTACTACACGGACCTGGGGTTTGTCGCCGACGGCGATGTATCCAGCGAGGACGGCATACCGCACGTGCAGATGCTGTACGCGGGCTCAGCCTGACTCGAGCAGGATAGTAACGGGCCCGTCATTGGTGAGGCTGACCTGCATATCCGCCCCGAACACGCCCGCGGCTACCGTTGCATGCCGTTGCCGCAGGCCCTGCAGCATGTAATCGTACAGCGGCTCCGCCTGCGCCGGCGCCAGCGCCCTGGAGAAGCTGGGCCGCAGGCCCCTGGCGGTATCCGCCGACAGCGTGAACTGGGATACCAGCAGCACACCGCCGTTGACGTCGGCAACGCTCCGGTTCATGCGACCCTCCGCGTCGGCAAACAGGCGGTAACCCAGGATCCTGTCCAGCATCCGGTCCGCGGCGGGCGGGTCATCACCCCG
>Ga0209391_10001368_pt1 | contig 12564 bp, 14 predicted proteins | sample PPLLak3March2015_FD_187246 | JGI IMG/M metagenome (GOLD analysis project Ga0209391, IMG submission 187246) | Freshwater sediment microbial communities from Prairie Pothole Lake near Jamestown, North Dakota, USA - PPLs Lake P7 Core (1) Depth... | ecosystem: Environmental > Aquatic > Freshwater >... | reverse complement strand
TACAGTTTCCCATCGAAGAAAAACTTCCTTTTGACATGATAGAAAAGATTGTGAAATTCAGGATGATTGAGAACAAGGAAAAAGGATAAAGGATAAAGGACAAAGTAAAAAGTATTGAGTATTGAGATATGAGTATTGAGATATGAGATGTGAGATGTGAGATGTGAGATGTGAGAATCGGGAAACAGGAAAAATTAGTATTGAGATATGAGATTTGAGAAATGAGTATTTGCATAACTGTAACTTAACTAGATCATTGAACTTTGAACCTTGAACCTTGAACCTTGAACCTTGAATTTTGAACTTTTTTCTTGTCTCCCGTTTCTTATATCTATAATCTCATATCTAAAACAAAATGGAAATAAAATTAAGACCCTGGAAAATAGAAGACGCTGATAGTTTGGTTGAAAATGCAAACAATTTTGAAATAGCCCGATTTATGTCGGATGCTTTTCCTAGTCCATATACTTTAGAGGACGCAAAGAATTTTATCGCTTTTGCCACAAAAGATGAGCCTACACACATCTTTGCGATCGAAATCGACGGCCAAGCTGTTGGCGGTATCGGCATTCATCCGCAGGCGGACATCATGAAAAAAAATGCCGAGCTCGGTTACTGGCTGGGAGAAAAATACTGGGGAAAAGGAATAATTTCCAAAGCTATTCGGGAAATCATACCCTGGGCGTTTAATACCTATGACATAACAAGAATTTATGCCAGGCCCTTTGGCAGCAATATGGCTTCACAAAAAGTCCTCGAAAAAGCCGGTTTTGTGCTTGAAGCAAGAATCAAAGAAAATATTTTTAAAAATGGAGAGTATCTGGATGAGTTGATCTATGCGATCAGGCGACAGATCTGATTTGCTCTGTCAAAAACTGACATGCAATCAAAATATTTGTTCATCCTTTGATAAAAATTTCTATCTTTATTCGATCAGGAGACCCCTGTGTATGAATTAGGTCAATTTCAATTTATTTTGTAATTTTTAAAGGAATAATAATGACCATAAAAACACTTCGCTTATTTTTTATTGCAATATTTTTTTTGCTGTTTGTAACCTGTAAATCGGCAGATATTACGCATAGCCCCGGAAATTCGGCCACTGCTCCGGGTCAGGTTAAAAAGTCTACAGGCATCCAGTCTGCCAAACCCTATGCCCCCGGTCAGCAAAAAAGCAACAAATAAATAGTAATGACCTATCAGAAATGAACTTCAACGCAATCTAAAAATATTCATTCCTATACTCAAACTCAATCCGGATGGCGAAGAAAAAACCAAAACCTAAAATCAGGCGAAAATCAAAGTTGGGATTGCCTCCGGGTTCACTGGTTTTTACTGGAACCCAAAAAATGGAGACTGCGGAAATTTCCGTTATTCAATATTCAGCAGACAGTTTCAGTGAGAAAAAATTTCAGGATCCTGATGCTTTATTATCTGCAATAAGCGCTTTTGAAGGGGTAAACTGGATCAATGTGGACGGTCTGCACGATGAAGCACTCATAGAAAAACTCTGCACCCATTTGGGAGTTCACAGGTTGAGTATGGAGGATATTTTAAGTGTGGGCCAGCGCACTAAATTAGAAGAATATTCGGATTATATCCATATTGTACTCCGCATGTTTGATGTAGATACCACCGATGAAACAATAGATGGCGAGCAGCTCAGTTTTATATTAAGGAACAATACCCTCCTGACATTTCAGGAAAAAAAAGGAGATGTGTTTGAAGGGATCCGAACCCGGATAAGAGAAGACAAGGGCATTATCAGAAAAAAAGGCGCAGATTATTTGTTGTATACCCTTTTGGATACCGTAGTCGACCAATATTTTTTGACGCTCGAGAATTTTAGTGAAAAAATAGAAGAATTGGAATTTGCCCTTCTTGAAAACCCGAATAAGGAAACACTGAATTCTGTTTATGAATTGCGGAGGGAATCTCTTAGCTTAAGACGCTGTGTTTATCCGCTTCGGGAAATGATCAACCGTTTTGAAAAATTAGAGGAACCGATCATCAATAAGGAAACCAAAATATATATCAGAGACCTTTACGATCACAGCATACAGATCATTGAAACCGTGGAGGTCTTTCGGGAGATGGTTATCGGACTGTTGGAATTATACATGAACAGCGTGTCCAATAAGTTGAATGAGATCATGAAAGTACTTACCATCATGTCCTCCATTTTTATCCCGCTGACTTTTGTGGTCGGGGTTTATGGTATGAATTTTGACAACATGCCTATACTCCATTATAAGTATGGTTATTACGCTGTATGGCTTATTATGGCTCTTCTTGTTGTATTCATGGTGATCTATTTTAAACGAAAAAGGTGGCTGTAAGCTCAGCCATTGACTAACCAAAAAAGGAAGAAACATTTGAAATGGATGGCCTATTTCTTTTTTTACTAAATTTAGTCCGATTTAATACTGGATAATAAATAACCTGAAACCCTTATTTCAAAAAATATAATCATACTTTTTCAATCATACGCCTTCGCATGAAATCAAAATTTACCATCGGCCTGGTGCAAATAGGCCTGAACAACAGCCCCGAAAAAAATTTGGAAAAGTCTTTGCTTTGGGTTAGAAATGCAGCTAAACAGGGTGCAGAGGTAATTTGTCTGCCCGAACTCTACAGCTCATTTTACTTTTGCCAGAAAGAGGACACAAAATATTTCGCTTTCGCGGAAGAACTCTACAGCACCTCTTTTAAAGCTTTTTCTGCTCTGGCCAAAGAATTAAAAGTAGTGATCATCGTTCCCTTCTTTGAAAAAAGAGCCATGGGACTTTACCACAACACGGCATATATTATTGATGCAAATGGCTCGGAAGCCGGATTGTACAGAAAAATGCATATACCGGACGACCCCCTGTTCTATGAAAAATACTATTTTACGCCAGGTGATATCGGGTTTAAAGCCTTTCAGACCAAGTTCGGCAAAATCGGTACACTGATCTGCTGGGACCAATGGTACCCCGAAGGCGCCAGGCTGACCTCCTTACAAGGGGCAGAAGTACTTTTTTATCCTACTGCCATCGGATGGCATCCAAGTGAAAAAGAACAGTATGGCAAAAAACAATTTGATGCCTGGCAGACCGTGATGCGGGGCCATGCCGTGGCAAATGGTATCTTTGTCGCCGCGGTAAACAGAATCGGTTTTGAACAGCCCGAAAAAGACCTTGCCGGATTGGAGTTCTGGGGTTCCTCTTTTATTGCAGGCCCACAGGGAGAAATCATCGCACAGGCTTCAGTGGATAAAGAGGAGATCTTACTTGCAGAGGTTGACAGGTTGCTGATGGAAGACGTGCGGCAAAACTGGCCATTTCTGCGCGACAGAAGGATTGACGCCTATCAGGATATTACAAAACGCTTTATTGATTGACCGATGCTGCACAATAAAAGATTACCTGCCGAATGGGAAAAGCAGGAGGCTGTCTTGCTTTCCTTTCCTTTCGACGGCAAAGACTGGCCGGGCAAATACGGCGCCATAAAATGGGAATTTGTTGAATACATCAGAAAGGTTGCCCACTACGAAAAAGTGCTGCTGATCGTAAGCTCTGTACAGCACAGGTCGCAGGTGATGAAGCTGATGGAAATGGCACATGCCAACCTGAAAAACATCGATTATATCCTTTTAAAAACCAACCGGTCATGGATGCGCGACTCGGGACCCATCGTTATAAAGAAAGAAAACGGATCGAGGGAAGCTTTGCAGTTTTCCTTCAATGGCTGGGCAAAATATCCGAACCACCTGCTCGACAGAAAGATCCCTTCCGCCGTTGCATCCCATTTGAATCTGCCGGTTCACCGCGTTCTATATCAGAACAAACCCGTTGTGCTTGAGGGCGGAGCCATAGATGTAAACGGAAAAGGAACCCTGATCACCACCAGAGAATGTCTGCTGCATCCCACCTTACAGGTAAGAAATCCGGGCTTTACACAACAGGATTACGAGCAGGTTTTCAGGGAAAATTTAGGCATCAGCAATACGATCTGGCTTAACGAAGGCATTGCGGGTGATGATACACATGGTCATGTGGATGATATCTGCCGTTTTGTAAATGCTGATACAGTGATCGCTGCAGTAGAACCTGACAAAAAGGATCCCAACCACAAAAAACTTGCTGAAAATTTAGAAATCCTGGCCTCCTCAAAACTTGAGAATGGCAAAAAGCCCCGGGTTATAGAACTACCGATGCCCGGGCGGATAGACTTTGACGGAATGCGGCTGCCTGCCAGTTATATCAATTTTCTCATCGGGAATGGCTTTGTACTGGTTCCTACCTTCAATGATAAAAATGACTATAAAGCCCTGGGCATCATCAAAGATACCTTCCCTGACCTCGAGGTGACTGGCATCAATGCAATTCACCTCATCTGGGGACTGGGGACCTTGCATTGCCTGAGCCATGAGATCTGTATATAAATCCGGGCGGCTTTTTTACTGAGACAAAAAAAATCCTTGTGTATTATTCCCTGGAATTGACTATTCCAACAAAAATAAACACACAAGGATCTTTAAATCCGGTCTGAGTAAATTTTTATTTTACCGGTTTAACCCTTTTTTCCAGATCGGCTCGTGGAATAGACAATTGTCTGCCTATGGCTTTACCATCCCTGTAGGTTTGCGTTCTTAAAAAGAGATTTCCCTGAGGAATTTCGAACGGACCGGTATATTTTGTTCCGTAAATTACAGGTTGGGTGCTGTTGACAGTGTAATAGAGCTCTGTTCCCGGAACATTGTTCTTCAGGCTGCACATCAGTTTATCGCCTTCTTTGTAAACAGTAACCTGCGGATCCAAAACAGCCTTGGAGATGTTGGTATTTTCTTTTTCAAATCGCTGGAAATGTATTTCTGTCCGACGGATAAAATCACTTAAATTCTTTGCTTCCTTTTGGCTCCACACCGATTCAGAAGTGGCAAAAGCCCTTGGATAGGTCATGTAGAAAGCATAGGGCAAGGTAGGTATGTCTTCAGTCCATAAGTTGGCTTGTCCGCCAAGAATAAGTGATGGATCCACCCCTTCCGGAACAGGTTCAAAACTATAGGCCGTTTCCAGGTACAGATCGCTGTAAATCCGATTTTCTACTGAATGATCTCCCTGCGAGTAATCGATATACGCATAGGTTGTTGGTGACATGACCACCTGGTGTCCCAGTTTAGCAGCTTCTATACCACCTTTCATCCCTCTCCAGCTCATCACGGCTGCCCCGTCTGCCAGTCCTCCTTCAAGAATTTCATCCCAACCGATCATTTTTTTCCCTTTGCTGCTGATGATCTTTTCAACCCTTTTCACAAAATAGCTCTGTAATTCATGACTGTTCTTGATCCCATTCTTTTTCATAAAGGCCTGTACCCCTGGGTCTCTTTCCCAATATCCGTGATAACACTCATCGCCACCCATATGAATAAACTGAGAAGGAAACAGAGCGGCCACTTCAGTAAATACCTTATCCACAAATTCATACACTTTCTCATCTGCCGGATTCAGGGTATTTTCAATCAGCATCTCAAATTTTCCGTCACCATACCATTCCGCAAATTTACCCCCCGGATTTACAAATTTTGGTTCTTTTTTGGTTGACAATTCCGGATAAGCGGCAAGAGCTGCCATGCTATGTCCGGGTATATCGATCTCAGGAACAATGGTAATATTTCTCTCAGCGGCGTATTTTATGACATCACGTATTTGGTCCTGGGTATAAAACCCGCCATAGCTCGCTTTTTCTCCCGGCTTGGGCATCGGTCTGGTATCACCAAATTTACCATGTCGTTCCACCCTCCAGGCACCTACTTCAGTCAATTTAGGCAAAGATTTGATCTCGATCCTCCAGCCCTCATCATCGGTTAAATGCCAGTGAAAAACATTAAACTTGTATTCTGCCATTTTGTCGATATATTGCTTAACGTCTTCTACACTGAAAAAATGCCTGCTCACATCGAGCATCAGTCCCCTCCAGCCAAATCTGGGGTAATCGTTTATTTTACAGCCAGGAATTGTAAGAGTACTCCCACTTGTCGTCTCAACAGGAATTAATTGTTTAAGGGTTTGGTAAGCATTGTAAACCCCTGCCGCGTCATTGGCGGAAATATCGATACCGCCTTCTTTTACTTCGAGGCTATAACCTTCTTTCCCTTGTTTTTGATCAGTACTTTTGTTTAAGCTGACCCTGATCGCCTTTCCGCTTTTATTGGAATGCCAGGCAATTTTGTGCTCAGTGAGAAAATCCTGCATTTGCTTTGTACCAGACATGATCAATGGATCGTTCTGGGGTACCTCGAAATAAAGTGGTTTGTCCAAAACCAATGAAGCAGAACTACCTGCATAAGCAACAGGTGCCGGAATGATATTGTGTTGTGCAAACAAGCTGTTTCCCACAATGGCTGCAAACAGCAGGGTGAATATTTTTTTCATAAGACGATAAAGATTAAGTGATGAAATTATCTCGCAATTTAAGTCAAATATTACAATTTCAAACAGTTTTTAATACTTTCCGGAACCTGTTTATAACAAAAAACTGTATTTGACATAAGTACAGACCCTTGTGTTCCTGCTTTAGAAATAAGGTGTAAAATATTTAGAAAAAGTTCAGGAAGAAAAAGAGACCTTTCGCCCCCGGGGCAATTTTAACAAAAATGCTTAGGGAATTAATTTTTAACGAGTTTTTTTACCAGATGGCCCTTGTCTGTATAAATCTTTACCATATAAATACCCCGGGACAGGCCGGATATATTGATAGCCCGGTAATTGTCAATCAGTTCGAGCTCTTTGATACCGATAATGGAATATACCTCAACTTTTAAAATAGTTACATTTTCGTATTCTATATTAAATGAACTAATCGCAGGATTGGGGTACAACCGGATGTCCACCTCCGTCTCTGTACTCTGAGAAAAAGCAGTTAAGGTTAAAAAGCTGAATAAGAAGAAAATAAGGTAATTTTTTCTCATTGGCAATCGCTGTTCTTTTACAGGATAAAAGTACAAATAGCATGCCAGACAGTCTGTTAAATTTTAGATAATTTTAAACAGACTTATCAAGAAAAAATCTCCGGGATGAACTGAAAAAAGAGCGGTTCAAATGCAAAAGTTCTTTACCTGTGCTTATAAGACCGGTCAAGGCAGGCAATGAAAAACTGGTTAATGGGTGAGTTTGTCAGAATACGCATCGAGGTTTCTTTTTGATGTGAGTATCTTATCTATGGCCTGTACCGCCGTATTCATCCTTTCTTTTACCCTGCCTTTCAGGATGACATAAGGCCTTTGGTTGTTTTCCAAAGCCCTTTCGAAAGCCCGGAACATCTCTTCCCTTTGGGTTGGGCGGTCTCTCAGGTCATCTGCCTCCCAGGGCGTATCAATATAGCTGAGCAGGTAGAGGTCATATTGGCTTTCAGTTGCTGCCCTATCCAGATCCGGATCCACAAAGCCACCGTAATACTCCTCAGAATAAACTTTTGTTTCAAGCAGATCTGTATCACAGATCAAAATTTTATCCGCTTTTTTTGCGAGCTCATTCTCCAAACCCATTTGTCCGATGGCAATGGGTATCAGGTCCTTTTGTTCGCAGGTCTTTCTAAGGTTATTCCATTTATCCTGCAGGTATTCGCGGGCATATTCAGGCACCCAGACCGTATTGTAATGCCGGGCGAGCAGTTCCGATAAGGTAGATTTTCCGGTCGATTCAGGACCGAACAAAACCACCTTTACGATATTTGCGGGTTTTTGTTTAAGTTTTTCTTCCATGCCAGATATCCAAAGATAGCAATAAAGGTAAAGCCAAAATACTGAAAGCTCGTAAAGGTCAATCCTTTGTAAAAATAAAGGGGAATGGAAATAATATCCCCTATGATCCAGTAAATCCAGTTTTCAATTTTTCGCTTCGCCATCAGCCACATACCCACAAAAAATATCGCGGTGGTAAGCGTGTCCACATAGGCTGTCCAGCCGTTCCATTTCTCAAAATAACGATAGACCAGATAGACAAAAATGACCGTTGCCAAAAAAATGAACACCGATGCAATCTTTTCTTTAGAGGTGGTTCTGGATATGGGGGTAACATGTGTAGAATCCACTTTTCTGGTCCAGACAAACCAGCCGTACAGGCTCATGATAAAATAATAGCCATTGATCATCATGTCACCCAGCAGAGACCATTTCCACAAAAGGTAAACGAAGATCGCCGTGCTGATCATACCGGTAGGAAAAACCAGTATCTTGTTTTCTTTTGAGTACCACACCGATAAAAACCCAAAAATAACGGCAACGATCTCCAATACCACATCTCTGGTTTCATAAGAGGCGTATTGCTGAAATATTTGATCAATAATCTGCCACATGATTGCTGCGATCATCCGTGACGATCTTTAAGACGAATACACAATTTTTTTCATTGAGCAGCGCCTGGTGGATATGTTCATTCAAATATTCCATGATCTCCAGGTAATCTCCAAATACCTGTGTGCTCAATCCGTTCTCCTCAACCACAAATGGAGACTTTCTGAGAACCCTGATAAAATCCTTTACCGGATCTTCAAAATCCGCAGTTAAGGGATACATGGATATATCAATGGATACTTTCATTTTTCTTCATTTTAATTTTGTTGAGCACTCCGGCATTCTGCTCAAAAGCAGTACCGATCACGACCATATCAGCCCCGCTCTGAAATGCCTCCTCGACCTGCTTTTGTGTGCGGATCCCGCCCCCTACTATCAGGGGAATCTGAATTTTTTCACTAACTTCCCTGATGATGTATGGTGCAATCGACTTTTCTGCCCCGCTGCCGGCCTCAAGGTAGATGAGTTTGTTGCCGAGGAACATCCCTGCACAGGCCGTATGCACAATTCCGGTTATGTTCTCCTGCAAAAGCGGTGTCGTCTTACTCACCCTTTGCACGGCGGTTTCTTTCCCTCCATCGATCAGAATATAGCCTGTCGGGATCACTTCCAAATTGCTGTTTATCAATAATGGAACAGATTTGATCTGTTGCTCTATCAAATATTCCGGATTTCTTCCTGACAGCAATGTGAGGAAAAGTATGCCATCTGCTTCCTGTGAGATTTGGGTGAAATCGCCCGGAAAGATCAGAATGGGAAGCTGCGTTATTTTCTTTAGTTCGCGAACAAGAATTTGCGTGAGGTCTTTTTTAACTGTACTTCCACCAACCAGGATCAGATCAACCTGATCCCCGCGAAAAACTTTTTCCATTCCCGGCAAGGCAGCCGGAGACAATTTGTCCGGATCCAGAAGAACAGCCAGCAACTTTTCTCCCCTGGCCTTTGCATTCAGTATGGTTTGGTATATCTCCGCCATCACTCTTTTTTAGGAAGGGCATAAACCAGGGTGTAATCCTCGTGGAGAAAATCAAAGAATATATCGTATTCTTTCACCCAATCACCAAAAATTACCCTGCCTGAGGATCTTCTGTCGGCAAACAGGAACGGATCGATAGCGATATGCTTTTTAAAGCTCATGCCCGAAAACGGATAGACCTTGTACATGGCTTCTTTGGCTCCCCAGACCACGGTAAGTTGTTTTACAAGATCCTCATCCGAAAGGGAATCCACTTCCGTGTTCACAAATTTATCCTGTATGGTAACAATTTTATCCCTGTTCTTCTCAATATCAATCCCCGCCTCGCCCTGACTAATGATAATAGCCGCAAAATTATGGGAATGGGTTATGGAAATATAGTTTCCATCTGTTAAAAAAGGTTTTCCAAAGGCACTGTAATAAAGGTCAAAATCGGAATATCCCACCGATTTCAGCAGCTGACGAACACTTAAAAATGCCTTTTTGTGCAGTTCTGACTTCATGTCAAGCATGCGCTCCCGGCTGGCATCCCTTAGCGGAATACCATCAATCAGTTCATCAAAGCTCTCTTCAATTTTCCAGACAAGTATGGAAGTATATTCATTTGGGTAAATCGATCTGTAAAACGGCATAAAATTGTCAAAGGTATTTTGTATTTTTGCAAAACGAAAACAAATATAATTATTATGACTACAGATACATCGGTTTACACAAAATTTAAGGTGAAAGATTTAAAGCTTGCCGACTGGGGAAGGAAAGAAATAGAGTTGGCTGAATCAGAAATGCCCGGTTTGATGAGTTTGCGTGAGGAGTACGGAAATGAAAAGCCCCTGAAAGGAGCCAGGATAGCAGGATGTCTTCACATGACCATTCAAACTGCTGTTTTGATCGAAACACTGATCGAGTTGGGCGCAGAAGTAACCTGGAGCTCCTGTAACATATTTTCTACCCAAGACCATGCGGCAGCTGCCATTGCGGCTTCCGGTATTCAGGTTTATGCCTGGAAAGGTATGAATGAGCAGGAATTTGACTGGTGTATTGAGCAGACCTTATTCTTTGGCGAAGAAAGAAAGCCTTTAAATATGATCCTGGATGATGGCGGCGACCTGACCAATATGGTTCTGGACCGCTACCCTGAACTTGTGAAGGATATCAAAGGAATTTCAGAAGAAACAACTACCGGTGTACACAGGTTGTACGACAGGATGAAAGAAGGAAAATTGCCATTGCCTGTGATCAACGTGAATGATTCGGTAACAAAATCAAAATTTGACAACAAATATGGCTGCCGCGAAAGTGCTGTGGATGCCGTCCGCCGCGCTACAGATATTATGCTTGCCGGCAAGGTTGTTGTAGTTGCAGGTTATGGCGATGTGGGCAAAGGAACTGCCGCCTCCTTCAAAGGCACAGGAGCCAGAGTGATCGTTACAGAAATCGATCCTATTTGTGCCCTGCAGGCTGCTATGGAAGGATTTGAGGTGAAAAAGATGGATAATGTGATTGACAAGGCAGATATCGTTATCACCACAACCGGAAACAAAGACATCGTGATGAGCCGACATTTTGAAAAGATGAAAGACAAGACCATCGTATGCAATATCGGGCACTTCGACAATGAAATTGACGTAGCCTGGCTTAATAAGCATTACGGACATACCAAAATAGAGATCAAGCCCCAGGTTGACAAGTACAATATCAAAGGAAAGGACATCCTGCTGCTTGCAGAAGGAAGGCTTGTAAATCTGGGTTGTGCCACGGGGCATCCAAGTTTTGTGATGAGTAATTCTTTTACAAACCAGGTACTTGCCCAGATCGAACTTTGGAAGAATGGTTCACAATACGAGAATAAGGTATATATGCTCCCCAAACACCTGGATGAAAAAGTTGCCCGTTTGCATTTGAGTAAGATCGGTGTTGAACTGGATGAACTGACCGAGGGACAGGCTAACTATATTGGAGTTCAGGTTGAAGGACCGTATAAGCCAGAATATTACCGTTATTGATCGGTAAAATTGATTGGTAACATATTGTAATACAAGGACTAAAGTACACATAGCGGTGAATCAGACTTTGTGATAACAGATTACTTATGCCCGTAGGCCCATTGAACTGATTCAAACAAAATTGTAAATATCTATTACATGAAACATATACTTGTTCCTATCGGCAATCGTAAAAGTGGATTCAACACCCTGAAGTATGCCGTTGAATTTGCAAAAGCATTCGATGCAAAACTATATCTGGCGCATGTGTATTCAAGTACCACGGTGAGTGGATCATTTATGGATATAGATGAATTGCTGTTAAAGCAGACAAAGGAATTGCTGAAAGAACATCTGGATCAGGTAGATACCACGGGTGTAAAGATACAGATCGTTCCTATGAAGGGAAGCGATATTCAAAGCAGTCTGGGCCTGATCATCGGGGAATACGATATAGATCTGATCATTGCTTCTGCAAAAACGGATGATTCGGGTAAAGAATATTTTATTGGAAAGATCACGGGTTCACTCATTAAAGATACACCGACTCCGGTTTTGATCATACCTAAAACGGCAAGCTTTAAACCCGTTAAAAGAATCCTGATGACTTTGCGCTCAGGTTCCTTCAAATCAATTTCTACTTTGGATCCTTTGATAAGCATACAGAACAAGTACAAATCAAAAATTCATTTGTTGCTGGTTGAAACCCCGAAATTCGAACCGGAGGATGCCGAACTTGACGACACCCTGAAATCAATGATCGAAAAGCAGATCAATACAAGAAATGAAACCGTTTACCAGGGGGTGCTGGAATACCTGCATGAGGAAGATCCGGATGTTTTATGTGTAGTACGCAGAAAACGAGGTTTTTTCTCGAAACTTTGGGAAAATGACCGCATAAAAAAAATTGACTTTGAAAGCGTTGTTCCCTTGTTAATATTAAAAGGATTGTCGTAATTTGCGCTGCGATTTTGGGGCTATAGCTCAGCTGGCTAGAGTGCTTGACTGGCAGTCAAGAGGTCACGGGTTCGACTCCCGTTAGCTCCACAAATAGATCAACATGTACAATTCCCATGCGAAGCGAGCAAATATAGAGCTCGCTTTTTTATTTGTGAGCAAGCATGGGATAAAGCAGCGCTTTACATGCTGATCTTCACATCGGGATCCGAGGGATCATTGAAAATAACCCCGTTAGCCCCACTTTTAAAAACCGTAAATAATTGAAATAAAATTGTTTACGGTTTTTTATTTGAGTTGTTTCCCCTTTTTAT
>Ga0209391_10001367_pt1 | contig 12565 bp, 15 predicted proteins | sample PPLLak3March2015_FD_187246 | JGI IMG/M metagenome (GOLD analysis project Ga0209391, IMG submission 187246) | Freshwater sediment microbial communities from Prairie Pothole Lake near Jamestown, North Dakota, USA - PPLs Lake P7 Core (1) Depth... | ecosystem: Environmental > Aquatic > Freshwater >... | reverse complement strand
CGTGGCTCGTCGAGGGCCGCGGACTTGGAGGGCTCGCGGCGCCCGGCGGGCCGCTCGATGCCGGAAACTCCGGGACCACGGCGCGCTTCCTGATGGGCGTGCTGGCCGGGCACGCGTTTGCCGCGACGCTGACCGGCGACGCCTCGCTCAGCCGACGGCCGATGCGGCGCGTGGCGGAGCCGCTGGAGCGGATGGGCGCGCGCGTCGACACGGCCGGCGGCTTCCTGCCCGCGACCGTGCGGGGGGGGCGGCTGCGCGGCATCACGTACGAGATGCCCGTCCCGAGCGCCCAGGTGAAGAGCGCCGTGCTGCTCGCCGGGCTCCATGCCGAGGGCGTCACGACGGTGGTGGAGCCCGCCGAGACGCGGGACCATACCGAACGCGCGTTGACCGCTTTCGGCGCCGACATCTCCGTCGAGCGAGGGCGGATCTCGGTGCGGGGCCGGCGCGCGCTGAGGGCTGCCGATGTCGCCGTCCCCGGCGATCCTTCGTCGGCCGCGTTCTGGGCAGCGGCGGCGGCTGGAATTCCGGGCGCAGCGGTGGTCATTGAAGGCGTCAGCGTGAACGCGACGAGAACGGCGTTTCTCGGCGTCATCGCGCGCATGGGGGCAGACGTTGGCGTGGAGAGCGGCGACGGGGCCGGCGGCGAGGCGCAGGGCATCGTGACGGTGCGTCATCGGACGCTCAGGGAGATCGAGATCCTCCCCCCGGAGATCCCCGGCCTCATCGACGAGCTCCCCGCTCTGGCCGCGCTCGCCACGCACGGCGGCGGGCTGACGGTCAGCGGAGCGGGCGAGCTCCGCCTGAAAGAGAGCGATCGCATCACGGCGCTGGTGGCAGGCCTGCGGTCGCTCGGCGCCGACGTCGAAGAGCGTCCTGACGGCTTCTGCGTCTCCGGCAGCCGGCCCCTCTCGGGCGGCGTCGCCGACGCGGCCGGCGATCATCGGCTGGCGATGGCCTTCGCCATCGCCGCGCTCGGGGCTCGTGGCGACTCGCGCATCTGCGGTGCGGAGTCGGTGGCGATTTCGTACCCCGGTTTCTTCGACACGCTCGAGGGCCTCTGCCAGTGAGGGCGGACAAGATCTACCTGGTCGGGTTCATGGCCGCCGGCAAGTCCTCGCTCGCCCGCGAGGTCGGGCGCCGGCTCGGCTGGAAAGTCGAGGATGTCGACGGGCGCATCGAGGCTCGCGAGCGACGGCCCGTCGCGGCGATCTTCGCGGCCGACGGCGAGACGTTTTTCCGCGCCGTCGAGCGGGAGGTCGTGCAGGAGCTCCTGCCGCTCCGCCACGTGGTGGTCGCGACCGGCGGCGGGACGTTCGTCGATCCCGACCTGCGCGCGCTCGTCAAGGCCGACGGCGCGGTCTTCTGGATCGACGCGCCGCTTGACCGAATCATCGACCGCCTGCCGCGCGACGGGAGCCGCCCGCTGGCCGCCAACCGCCTCCAGCTCGAGAGCCTCTACGAGTCGCGGCGGATCGCGTACGCGCAGGCGCACGTCCGTCTCGATGCCATGCGCGCCTCGGTCGGCGATCTTGCCGACCAGGTCGTCGAGTGGCTGGGCGCCTAGGAGATCGCATGCGCTATCTCGTGCTGAGCGACGTCCACGCCAACATCGACGCGTTCGACGCGGTGCTGGCCGACGCGGCCAGGCACGGTGACCTGCGCGTCCTGATGCTCGGCGATCTCGTCGGATACGGCGCCGCCCCGAACGCGGTCATCGAGCGCTTCCTGGCTCTGCCCCTGGCGGCCGCCGTTCGAGGCAACCACGACCGCGCGGCCTGCGGCCTCGACGACGCCGAGTCGTTCAACGACGTGGCCCGGGCCAGCGCGGCCGTCACGGCGGGCCTGCTGACGGCCGCCCACCGCGATTATCTGAAGAGCCTGCCCGCGGGACCGCTCGCCATCAGCCCCCTCACCGAGATCTGCCACGGGGCGCCGTTCGACGAGGACGCGTACGTGTTCGACGAGATGGACGCCGTGTACGCCCTCCGCGCTTCCTCGCGGCCGTTGTGCCTGTTCGGCCATACGCACGCGCCGTTCGCGGCCCGGCTGAGGGAGGATGAGCTGGAATTCGTGGATGCCTCGCCGGGCGTGGTCATCACGGTCTCGCCGGACGCGCGCCTGGTCGTCAACGTCGGGTCGGTGGGCCAGCCGCGCGACGGTGATCCGCGCGCCGGGTACGGCGTCCTCGACGAGGAAGCTGGCACGATGACCTGTTATCGGGTGGAATACCCCGTCGAGCGCGCCCAGGCCCGTATCCGCGAGGCGGGCCTGCCCGAGGCGCTGGCCATGCGGCTGGCCCTCGGGCGCTGAGGCCCGGCCGGCCCGCCGCGTTCAGGCCGACGGGGCCTGCGAGCGGGCGGCCTTCGCCGCCGCCCGCGCCGCCGAGTCCTCGCGGCGCCGGAGTTCGGCGGCGAACGCGTCTTTCGCGGCCCGGGAGCCGAGAATCCAGCCGATGACGATCCCGATCAGGATCGAGGCCGGGATGTAGATGAAATGCCCCGCGCCCATCTCGCCCATGGCGTCCTCCCCTACGGCTTCGGCACGCGGCGCTGCAGGTCGGCCAGGTCCCGCTCGAGTCTGGCCATCCGCCTCCAGAGCGACCACACGTACATCATGAGCGCCACCCACACGAAGGCGTAGGCGGCGATGAGCAGGGGCGCGGCCGGCAGCTGCTCCGCCTGCGGCAGCGCGCTCACCGGGACGAAGTCCTCCTGCGCCGTCGGGGGCTGCGGCGGCGGCTGCTGGGCGTGCACGATGGCGCCCGGCAGCAGCGCGATCAGGGCAATCACAAGGACCAGTCTCTTCATGTCGGTGGCCTCACGACGCGCGCCCGCGTCTACTCCTCGATGGCGAGGTAGATCTGCTCCACCGTCGCCTGGCGGTCTTCGAGACGCTTCCGGAGCGTCAGCAGCAACACGTACAGGATGACGAACGCCGCGACCGAGAACCAGAACGCCGCGCGCATGCCGGGCGCGAGGGTCATCACGACACTCGTCTTCGGGTGAAGCGTGCGCCAGTAGTTGACCGACACGTACACGAACGGCACGTTGGCCATGCCGAAGAGGGCCATCGCGCCGGCGAGTTTCTCGGACCCCGGTCCGCCGAAGCGGCGCACGAGCAGATAGGCGAGGAAGATCATCCACAGCAGGAGCGACGAGGTCAGCCTCGCGTCCCACTCCCACCAGACGCCCCACGCCTTCCGGGCCCACAGCGGGCCGGTGACGAGGACGATGAGGCCGAAGAGCACCACCAGTTCGCCGGCCGCCTGCGCGACCCGGTCCGCCGCGGCGGAGCGCCGGAACAGGTAGATGGCGCTCGCGATGCCGCACACGAACGCCGACACGAACATCATCATCGCCGACGGCACGTGGTAGTAGAAGATCTTCTGCACCAGGCCCATGGTCTCCTCGAACGGCGCGTTCGCCACGACGAAGGGCGCCGCCGCGAACAGGGCCGCGGCGAGGAGCAGGAGGGGGACGAAGAGGCGGGACATGGCTACTCCGTCATCAGGGGTTCGAACGTCCACAGCGAGAGCGTGACGAACACCACGTCGAAGAACACGAGCAGCGCGGCCCAGAACCGGGCCATCGGCTCGTCGGGTGTCGCTTGGAAGAGCGCTGCCGTGCCCCGGACTCCAGCGATGATGACCGGAATCGTGATGGGATACAAGAGGACCGGCAGCAGGACGTCGCGGCTCCTGGCGCGGACGAGCATGGCGGCAAACAGCGTCCCGACCGAGGCGAATCCGAGCGTGCCCGCGGCGAGCAGGGCCGCGAGCCAGAGCGGCCGGGCGAACACCGGCGCGTGAAAGAGGAGGCCGACCATCGGGACCAGCACGGCCTCGACAATCGCCAGCAGGACGAGCATGCCCAGCAGTTTGCCGACGTAGATCGCGGGCCGGTCGGAGGGCGCGAGCATCAAGGCGCGCAGGGTTTCGGTGTGCCGTTCGCGCTCGAAGGTGCGCCCGAGGCCGAGGGTGCCCGCGAAGGCGATCGAGATCCACAGGATCCCCGCGGCCGCATCCTCGAGCGGCCGCCCTTCGCGCACCAGGGCGAAGGCGAACACCAGGACGCAGGACGCCGCGAAGAACACCGTCGTGTACACGATCTCGCGGCTGCGCATCTCGATGGTGAGATCCTTGCGCATGACCACCCACGCGACGCGCAGAAACTGCGTCATCGTGCGCGCTCCCCCGGCGGGGCCGCCGCCGCGGCCGTGATCGTCTCGCGGTAGCGCTCGCGGAGCGGCGCCGAGGTGTGCGGGACGGCCAGCAGGCGGCCCTCGCGCAGGATCGCCACGTCGTCGAGCAGGCCCTCGGCGAGATCCAGGTCGTGGGTGGCGGCAATCACGATGGCGCCCTCGTCGCGAAGCCCGCGCAGCCGCGTGACCAGCGCGTGGCCGGAGGCGTCGTCGAGCCCCGTGAACGGTTCGTCGAGCAGCAGGAGGCGCGGGCCGTGCAGCAGCGCGCGCTCGAGTGCCAGGCGCTGCCGCATCCCGCGGGAGAACCCGGAGACCGCGTCGCCGGCCCGGTCTGCGAGGCCCGCCTGCGCGAGCGCGCGCGCCACGCGCGCGGGCGCGTCGTCGAGGCCGTACAGCCGCGCGAAGAACGCGAGGTTCTCGCGGGCGGTCAGTTCGGGATAGAGATAGAGGTCGTGGCCGAGCAGGCCCAGGCGGCCCCGCAGTCCGGGCCCGGCCGTGCGGGCGTCCATCCCGCCGTATGTCACGCGGCCCGAGGTCGGCGCCAGCAGCGTCGAGAGAATCGCCAGCAGCGTCGACTTCCCTGCCCCGTTCGGCCCCAGCAACCCGAGGATCGTGCCCGCACGGCAGGTCAGGCTGACGTGGGTCAGCGCGCGGCGGCGCCCGAAGTGACGCGAAACGTCGTCAACAATCAGGCGGTCGAAGTCGAACACCACGGACGCTAGACCTCCGCGGCGGCGCCAGGCTGCCGATCGAGTTCTCCGTACACGCGTTCCAGCTGCCCCACCAGTTCCTCGTAGCGGGCGGCATGCCGGAGGTCGTCGACCGTGCCGGCGCGGCGCTGCTCCTCGAGGCGGACCAGATCGGCCATCAGGCGATCGCGGCGGTCGACGAGCGCGGCCCGGCGGGAGGCGTCGCCGGAGCCCGTCCTCGCGGACGCCGCGACCCAGGCGCCGGCGAGGAGGAGCAGGGCGGCGAGCGCAAGCGAGAGATTGCGGCCCATCCGGCTGCGGCCGGGCAGGCCCGTCAGCGCCAGCGAGAGTTCCTGGCCGGCGGCGAGCGCGCCTCCCGTGCCCAGGATGAAGGACTGGGCCTGGCCGGCCATCTCGTTCGCGCTGGTGAACTGGGGCGAACTCATCCGGGCGGCGCCGGCACGCGCCATGATGACCTGCACCTGGACCCAGGAGGCCGGGAGTTTCTGGACAATGACCCGGTCGGGCCCTGCCGGGGCGAGCCCGAACGCGAGGCGCACCGGCGTGATGCCCGGCGCAATGGGCCCCGTCACGGCGACGGTGCGGCCGCGGACGGTCGCCTGTGCGGACGACCCTTCCAGCGTGGCCGCCGACTGGGCGCCCTCGGGCAATTCGAAGACCAGCTCCCGCGTCGGCGTGACCGGAGCCGACGACGGGTTGGCGAGATCGAAGAGGTAGAACACCTCGAGGGTGTCATCGTCGAATTCGATCTGGATCCGGCTTTCGCCGGCGAACACGACTTCGCCCGGCGCGACCGGCGGCATCGGGGGCCCGGCGGCCGGCGCCACGCCGGCTCCCGCCACGAGGACGATTCGGATGCCGACATCGGGCGGCATGGTGAAGGACTGCGACTCGATGCGCTCGCCGTCGATCTCCGCCATCGCGTGGACGGAGGCGCCCGGCTGCAGGCCGCTGAAGACGGCCCGCCCGTTCTCGTCGGTGGTCGCCGTCTCGGTGCGCGATCCCGCGTGCAATTCGACCGGATGGCCCGTGACATTGTTCGTGAGCTCGCCCCGGACGAGGCGGATCGACAGGGCGCCGGCCGGCACGTCGGGCGTCGGCATCGGGATGCCCGACATCTGGCGCGCGTCGGGCATCTGGCCCGACGCCGGTGACGACAGGGCCGCGGCGGCGCACAGGGCGACGGCGGTCCGGATCCACAGGGCCTTGAGGTTCATCAGGCCGCCTCGATTCTCGCGCCGCACGACTTGCAGAACCGCGCGTCGGCCTCGTTGGCGACGCCGCAGGCCGCGCACGTCCCGGACGGCACGGCCGGGGCGACGGCCCCCCCCGCTGCGGGCGGCCCGGCGTGGGGGACGCGCCCCACGCGCGTCGAGAGTTCCCGCTCGATCAGCGCGCGGTATCCCGAGCGGTCGGCGTCGAGCTGCCGCAGCAGCCCCGCCGCGCGCGCGCGAAGCCGCCCCTCCATCTCACTGAAGTCGGCGTCGGAAATCTTCCCCATCGCGCGATCGAATTCCACTTCCTTGATCGACCGCAGCACAAGGAGCTTCTCGCGTTCGAGCGCCGCGCGCGTGCGCCCGCCGACCATCTCGGTCTGCTCGCTCAGCTCCGGGGCGACCAGCGGCGCGACGGTCCGCGCGACGGCAGCGGCCACCCAGGCCACCGAGCCGATCGCGACGGCGACGGCCACGGCATTCACCGGCGACGTGCCCCGCGTGGCGAAGACGCCGACGGCGATCGCCAGCGCCGTGGCCATCAGCAGGAGGTGCCACGGCCTGATGCCGCCCTCGGCCGCCGGCAGCGGCGCTGGAGGCGGAGCCGCGGCGCCCGGGCTCGTCCGTCGCGGCTTCTCGGTCGTCTTGCGCGCCATCTTCAACCTCGACTTGTTCCGGACGCTAGGTGAGGCTCGCCTCGGCCGGGGCGCGGCTGAGGGCGAAGGCGAAGGCCCGCTCCGGCAGCAGCGCGAGCCCGGTGCCCAGCACGAGCAGGCCGAACCCCGCCCAGATCCAGTTCACCAGCGGCGTGACCACCACCTGCAGGCTCATCGACTGATCGGCGATGTCGTAGGCCGGCATCACCAGGTACAGGTCTTCGGCCACGGTCCGCCTGATGGCGACCTCGGTGGTCGGCTGGTCTTCGTGCTTCCGGTAGAACCACCGCGCCGGATACATCGTGCCGAGCGACCTGCCGTCCTCGCTGACCGCGAGGTGTCCGGTGACCATCTGCTTCTGCGCGTCCTCGGACGTCTTGACGCCGTCGTTGCGGACCGTGTAGTGGCGCACGGTGGCTTCTTCGCCGAGTTTCAGGAGCATCTGCTGGTCGGCCTTGAACGCCTCGCCGGCGAACCCGAAGAACATGAGCACGATGCCGAGGTGGACCACGTAGCCGCCGAAGCGGCGGCGCTCGCGCATGACCAGGCCGATGCCGGCCGTGAGGAGGTCGGTGCCGGTGGCGTCTCTCCGCACGCGGGCCCCTCGCACGAACTCCTGCATGATGGTGGTGGCGACAAATCCGCAGAGCGCGAAGCAGATGCCCGCGGACCAGACGCGCACGCCGAGGCCGGCCACGGCGACGGCGACCGCGGCCATGACGAGGACCGGCCAGAGAAACTGGTCGCGCAGGTTGGCGAGCGTCGAGCGCCGCCACGCCAGGAGCGGCGCGACGCCGGTCAGCAGCAGGAGGATGAGGCCGATCGGCGCCATCCAGCGGTTGAAGAACGGCGGGCCCACCGTGAGACGGTTCCCGGTCAGCGCCTCGCTGAGGGTCGGGAACATCGTGCCGAAGAGCACCAGCATCGCCGAAATCAGCAGGATCCAGTTGTTGGCGACAAACGCCGCCTCGCGCGAGACCCACGAGTCAAGATCGTAGCGCGGCTTGAGGAGCGGCAGTCGCCGGATCACCCACCCGAAGCTGAACAGCAGAATGGCCGCCATGAAGACGGTGAACATCCACGTCAGCGTCCGATCTTCGCCGAAGGCGTGCACGGACTGTACGATGCCCGACCGAGTCATGAAGGTGCCGAAGATGGTCAGGAAGAACGTGATGATCACCAGCGACACGTTCCAGACCTTGAGCATCCCGCGGCGCTCCTGCACGATGACCGAGTGCAGGAAGGCCGACGCCGTGAACCAGGGCAGCAGCCCGGCGTTCTCGACCGGGTCCCAGCCCCAGTAGCCGCCCCACCCCAGTTCCTCGTACGCCCAGATCATGCCGAGCGTGAGGCCGAGGCTCAGGAAGAGCCAGCTCACCATGGTCCACCGTCGCACCGCGCGCAACCAGGAGTCGTCCAGGTGGCCGGTGATGAGCGCCGCCATCCCGAACGCGTACGGAATGGTCATCCCGACGAAGCCGATGTAGAGGCTCGGCGGATGCACCACCATGTAGATGTTCTGCAGCAGCGGGTTCAGGCCGCGGCCGTCGATTGGCGCCTGCACGAGGAACGTCTCGAACGGGTTCTTGTGGACGACCATCATGAACAGGAAGAACAGCTGCACGGCCGAGATAATCGCCACCACGTACGGGATCAGCTCGCGGTGCCGGTCGCGGTTCACATACACCGCGAGCGACCCGAACACGGCGAGCAGGAACACCCAGAACATGATCGAGCCGTCGAGCCCGCCCCAGTACGACGTGATCTTGTAGAAGAGCGGCTGCGCGAGGTCCGAGTAGTGCTGCACGTACTTGATCGAGTAGTCGTTGGTCACGAAGGCGTGCACGATGATGGCCGAGGCCGCCGTCATCAACGCCGCCGCCAGATAGAACGCCCCGACGCCGCTTTCAACGAGGCGGCGGGAACCGCGCCTCGCGCCCGCGACAGACGCCGCGATCGCGTACGCCGAAACGACCAGGGTTGCCATCAGGAGAAACGAGCCGAGAGAGGCCATATGTCACCTGCACCTACCAGGGGCCGCCGGCGACGACGGCGCCACCAGGGGCGCCGCGCAGGCGGGCAGGGTTGCTGTTGGACGCGGGAAGGAGACGAGGCGTCTGCGCTCCGGCTTCACGTCAGGCGCCGGGCCCGGTCAGCCCTTTCTTCGCCTCGTACTTGGACGGGCACTTCGCCATCACACCGCCCGGCGCCACGTGAAAGCCGCTGGCGTCGAGCCGGCCCTTCAACACCACTTCCGACTCGTCCTTGAAGGTGTCCGGCACGATTCCGGTGTACGTGGCGTCAACCACGGCGCCCTTGCTGTGGACTTTGAACCGGTACTCCAGAGAGTCCCGTTTCCGGAGGATGGAGTCCTTGACGACGTAGCCGTGGAGTTGAAGGTTCTTCCCGTGCCAGGCCTCGGGATTCACCATCACCTCGTCGACGTGTTTATAGAATTCCGTGCCCTCGCTGAGCGTGGAATAGAGAAGCCCGCCCATGGCGAGGACCAGGACCAGGCTCGTGATTCCGATCTTGACGGCTTTCTGTTTCATAGGCAGACAGTTACGGGACATCCGCCCCCCACGACAGAATACCTTCAGGCGCCGGTGCGGTCAAACGGCTCCGGCGCGCGCCCGTCTGCCGGGTGTGCGGAGCGGTCCGGCGCCAGGCCCGCCGCCCCGAGCAGCTTTCGCACCTCGGCGAGCGGCAGTCCGACGACGTTGGTGTAGGACCCCTCCACCGACTCGACGAACCTGGCCGCCAGCCCCTGAACACCGTAGGCCCCCGCCTTGTCGTGGGGTTCGCCGCTCGCGACATACCACGTCATCTCGGCCGGGGTGATCGGCCGGAATCGCACCCGGGTGGCCACGACGGCCGCCGACTCCACGCCCGCCCGGATGAGGACGACGCCGGTCAGGACCTCGTGCGCGCGCCCGGAGAGCAGGCGCAGCATCCGCTCCGCGTCGGCGTCATCGGCCGGCTTTGCCAGCATCACGCCGTCGACCAGGACCGTGGTGTCTGCCGCGAGCACGACGTCGCCCGGGAACCTGGCGGCGACGGTCCGGGCCTTCGAGGCGGCCACGCGAATGACGTACTCGGGCGCCGCCTCACCGGCCGACTCCGACTCGTCGACGTCCGCCGGCTCGACGGCGAAGGTGTAGCCCGCTTCCCGCAGCAGGGTCGCGCGCCTGGGCGAGGCCGACGCGAGGATGAGACGCATCCCGGAATGATACACTTAGCCCTCCTGTACGCCTGACCTGAGAGCCATGGAGCCTGTCCAGTCCCTGATGTCCAGCGCCATCGCGCGCCTGGTGCGGCCGGCTCCCCTGTCGCCGGAAAAAGTGCTCTTCGCCTGGCGGGCCGCCGTCGGGCCGTCCGTCTCGCGGGTGACCCGCGTCAGGCTGGCCTCTCACGGCGTCCTCGACGTGACCGTGGAGGACGACCGGTTCGGCGACGAGTTGGCGCGTTCCGCGCCGATGGTGCTCGGCCGGCTCCAGGAGCTGCTGGGCGTGGACATCGTTCGCCGCCTGGATGTGAAGCGGCCCGGAAAGCCGGTGGACCGCAGGCGGCGCTCCGGCGTGGGCCGGACCACCGGGAAGGTGAAGGGAGAGAGACGATGATCAAGAGCGTCGGCGTCGTCGGGGCGGGCACGATGGGCAACGGCATCGCGCAGGTGTTTGCCCATGCCGGGTTCGACGTCGTGGTGCAGGACGTGGCGCAGCCCGCGCTCGATCGCGGCCGGGCCGCCATCGAGAAGAGCCTCGCGAAGTTCGTCGAGAAGGGCAAGATCGACGCGGCGTCGAGGGAGGCGGCCCTCGGGCGGCTGAGCTTCACGACGAGCCTCGACGGGTTCGCGGCAGTGGACTATGTCGTCGAGGCGGCCTTCGAGGATCGCGAGACCAAGCGCGCGCTGTTTGCGACGCTCGACCGGCTCGCGCGGCCCGGCGTCATGCTGACGTCGAACACGTCGTCGATCTCCATCACGACGCTGGCGGCCGCCACAAAGCGCCCGGAGCTCGTGCTGGGGATGCACTTCATGAACCCGGTGCCGCTGATGACGCTGGTGGAGCTGGTGCGCGGCCAGGCCACGTCCGCCGAGGCGATGGCCACCGCCACGGCGCTCTGCACGCAGTTGGGCAAGACGGCCGTCGAAGCCGCCGACTATCCGGGGTTCATCGCCAATCGCATCCTGATGCCGATGATCAACGAGGCCGTCTACGCGGTGATGGAAGGCGTCGGCACGCCGGAGGCCATCGACACCGTGATGAAGCTCGGCATGAATCACCCGATGGGGCCGCTGACGCTGGCCGACTTCATCGGCCTCGATGTGTGCCTCGCGATTCTCGAGGTGCTGCACGACGGTCTCGGCGACCCGAAATACCGGCCCTGTCCCCTGCTGAAGCGCATGGTGGCGGCGGGACATTTGGGGAGGAAGAGCGGGAAGGGGTTCTACGCTTACTAGGGGCAAGGGGCATGGAACTGGCGGCTGCGCAAGGCGCTGGTTCCGCGGGTCTGATGGAGCCCGGGGTCTTCAGACCCCGGGTTGATCCTCGCGGCTCGCAACGACGCGCGTGCGCGCCCACCAAGCCAGGGCGGCGACCGGGCCCAGGATGACGATCTCCCGCGCGATGGAGACGGCGTTCTCGAAAATGAACTCTTCGGGCTTCCAGTAACGCCGGGAGATGTCCGCGAACAGATCGACGCCGGAGTAGAAGTAGGCTGTCGAGATCGGCCAGAGGGCCATGAGTCCCCTCGGTGTGCTGCCGTCGCGGCCGAGCCAGTCGAGGAAGATGTGGCTGGCGACGACGAGGCCGCAGGTGAGCCCCGTGGCCACGCCCGGCGCGCCCAGGGCCCGCGCGACGAGCCCGCCACCGAGCGCCGCGAGTCCGGCAGCCGCGATGCTGTGCGTGTAGGTGCGGTGGCTGGCGAACAGGATGTCGAGGTCTGGGGCCAGCGCCAGTGCCGCGCACGCGAGGACGAGCGGCGTCATCGCCGAGGCGTTTGGCATGCGGACGGCGTGATCCTCGGTGCGCGTCCGCAACGCGCCAAAAGACTCGGCCGCCCAGGCGATGGCGACGCCGGCGAGGAGGTGGCCTGCGGGGCTCGGCATGCTGCCAACGTAGCAATCTCTGCCTCCCTCCCGCAAGCCGGCGTGGCAGAATCTGCCATGCCCCTCCCGCATGGGCGAAAGTCTCCCTAGCCGTAACATGTTGATAATAAATGGCTAGCAAGCCGTTGGCCGCAGATTTTCGCTTGACTTGAATCCGGCACGCATTTAGAATCGAAAGGTTACGGACGAACGGGAATCAAGGAGTGAACATGGCTGTAGACGACCGCACCGAGCGCATGAAGGCCCTGGACGTCGCGCTGTCCCAGATTGAGAAGCAGTTCGGCAAAGGTTCCATCATGCGCATGGGCCAGAAGGGTGCCATCCTCCCGGTGGACTCGATCCCGACCGGCGCGGTAAGCCTCGACTTCGCCCTTGGCATCGGCGGCATGCCCCGCGGCCGCGTCGTCGAGATCTTCGGGCCCGAGTCGTCGGGAAAGACGACGCTCGCGCTGCAGCTGATCGCCGAGGCGCAGAAACTGGGCGGCATGGCGGCCTTCGTCGATGCCGAGCACGCGCTTGATGCGGGCTACGCCCAGAAGCTGGGCGTCGATATCGACAACCTGCTGGTGTCCCAGCCCGACAACGGCGAGCAGGCGCTGGAGATTGTCGAAGTCCTCGTGCGCTCCGGCGGTGTGGACGTGGTCGTGGTCGACTCGGTGGCCGCGCTCGTGC
>Ga0209391_10001366_pt1 | contig 12570 bp, 15 predicted proteins | sample PPLLak3March2015_FD_187246 | JGI IMG/M metagenome (GOLD analysis project Ga0209391, IMG submission 187246) | Freshwater sediment microbial communities from Prairie Pothole Lake near Jamestown, North Dakota, USA - PPLs Lake P7 Core (1) Depth... | ecosystem: Environmental > Aquatic > Freshwater >... | reverse complement strand
ACGTCCTTCGCCGACTACTGGGCACCGTATCTGGGAAGAGACGGACCCGGGGCAGAGTACGTTGGAACCCTGGGTGATGCCGAGCGCGCGCGCCTCGAGGATGCAGTCAAGGCCGCCTACCTGGACGGCGAGCCTGACGGGCCCCGGTCCTTTGCGGCCTTGGCCTGGGCGGTCAAGGGTACGGTACCGCACTGACGCGCGGACACGTGCCTGGTCTTACCGAAGTCATGACAGCCTCGAAGACCCGACGGCCTTGAACACGCTGCCCGCAGGGCCCCTCCGCCTGGAACCCCAGGTGGCCGGTCAAGCCACGGAGATGTTCGAGGTGCTCCGCGACCCTGCCATCTACGAGTTCGAAAACGAGCCGCCGTTGTCGCTCGAGTGGCTGGAGCGCCGGTACCGACAGCTCGAGACCCGGCGCTCGCCCGACGGGTCCGAACGTTGGCTCAACTGGGTCATTCGCTTGCCGTCGGGTCGTCTTGCAGGCTACGTCCAGGCGACGGTCCTGCGGGAGTCCACGGCATTCATCGCCTACGAGCTTGCAAGCCGGTTCTGGCGCCAAGGCATCGGAAGTGTTGCCGTCGCTGCGGTCCTGCAGGAACTCGAGTCCACCTACGAAGTGCACACCTGCCTGGCCGTGTTCAAGTCCCGGAACTTCCGCTCGGAAGCGCTTCTCCGCCACCTGGGCTTTGCCTCCGAACCCCCCGCAGGACTTACCCCGGTGCCGGTTGAACCGGACGAGCGGGTCATGTACAAGCAGGTGAAGGATCGCAAGAGCGCGATCCGAGCACACTATCCCGCCACCCGCGCTTCACGCGGCGAGAACGTCGCGCCTCCATCGACTTTCTTGGGAGAACGCACCATGCCAGCAGGGACCGTTCGACTGCATCGCGTCTTGCGCGCCACGCCCGAGCGTGTGTATCGCGCATTCCTCGATCCCGATGCCATGGCCAAGTGGCTCCCGCCGCATGGCTTCATCGGCAAGGTGAGCCACATGGACGCGCGCGTCGGCGGATCCTACAAGATGTCCTTCAAAAACTTCGCCACGGGCCGGTCCCACGCCTTCGGAGGCGAGTACCTGGAGCTCGTGCCGAACGAGCTGTTGCGGTACACGGACAGGTTCGACGACCCCAACCTTCCCGGCGAGATGACAACGTTGGTCAGGCTGGCCAAGGTGTCGTGCGGTACCGAGCTGCACGTCGTGCAGGAAGGCATCCCCGCGGTCATCCCAACCGAGGCCTGCTACCTGGGCTGGCAGGAGTCGCTCGCGCTCCTGGCGATGCTCGTGGAAGCGGAGATTCCCGACTGAGCGTCGGCGCAAGGTCCCCCATGCTGAAAACCTACCGCGGCAGCTGTCACTGCGGCACGGTGACGTTCGAGGCCGACCTCGACCTCACGCGCGACTCCTATCGGTGCAACTGCTCGATCTGCCGCAGAACGCGCTTCTGGCCGGCGGTCGCGAAACCCGAGGGCTTTCGAGTGCTGTCGGGCGAGTCCGAGTTGACTCGATACCTGTTCAACTCGAGGAAGAACATCCACTACTTCTGCAGACACTGCGGCGTTCGACCCTTCGGTGTCGGAACCGAGACGCCCGTCGGAATGATGTACGGGGTCAACCTCGGCTGCCTCGACGACGTTGCGGACGAAGAGCTCGCTCGCATTCCCATTACCTACGTCGACGGTCGCAACGATCGCTTCGCTCCACCGGCATGCGTCTCCCATCTGTGAGCGCAAGCGCAACTGCCGCGCGCAGGCACATCGGAACTTTTCGTAACCGCCCGCGCCGAGCGCATCCATTTCCTGAAGCTGTCTGACGGAACGCAGTTGTCCTTCCAGTCCAGCCGTCCCGCGAGTGCCGCCCATCGCCATGAGTCTCCCCGCATTCGGTCCGCTATCGACGCCGCGATTGGTGATCCGTGAGGTCAGGCACTCCGATCTGGACGATCTCTTCGAGGTCAACGGCGATCACGAGGTCACCCGCTTTCTTCCCTACGCCACGTGGCAGTCCCGCGAGGACGGCGTCGCCTGGTTGACGCGCATGACGGGCCTGGCCGATCGTGGCAACGCGCGCCAGTTGGTCGTCGTCCGGAAAGCCGACGACAAGGTGATCGGAACCCTGCTGCTGTTCAATTTCGTTTCCGGGAGCGCGCGCCTCGAATTGGGTTATGTTCTTGGTCGGGCGTATTGGGGCCGCGGGCTCATGCGGGAGACACTGCAAGCCGTGTGCACGTTTGCACTCGGTTCGTTGGGCATCCGCCGCCTCGAGGCCGAAGTGAATTCGAGCAACGTCGCGTCGATTCGGCTGCTTCGCTCCCTCGGCTTCGTGTATGAGGGAACCCTGCGCAAGCGGTGGGTTGCCAAGGACCTGGCGTACGACACCGATATGTACGGGCTCCTGTCCGGAGAGTGGCCCTATCCCGCCGCCGATGGTCCGCGGACAACGTGCGTGGCGCGGTAGCCGCGGCAAACGGATTTCCGGTACGCTCCTCCCGCCTCCGACCACCGCTTGCTTGCACGTCATGCGTCCCGCCGGCTTCGCATTGGTTGTCCTCCTGTCGCTCGGCGTAGCGGGGTACGCCATGGGTGTCTACGGATTCCTGCCGTTGGGCGCGGCCGTTCACCCGGACATGCGCGCAACCTTCGCAGCGCATCCCACCGGCATCTACGTCCACGTGTTCGCCTCCGTGGTAGCGCTCGTTCTCGGACCCTTCCAGTTCTCGTCGAGGTTGCGCGTAGCACGGCCCGGGTTGCACCGCTGGTCCGGTCGGCTCTACCTGGGCGTCGGCGTCCTGCTCGGCGGACTGGCGGGCCTGCTCATGGCTTTCCACGCTACCGGTGGAACAGGCTCCCGCGTCGGCTTCGCGGGCCTGGCCCTTGCGTGGCTGTTCACCGGGTTCCGCGCTTATCGGTCCATTCGTGCAGGCGATGCCGCCTTGCATCGCCGTTGGATGATTCGTAACTTTGCACTCACGTTCGCGGCAGTCACGCTCAGGCTCTGGCTGCCGGCTTCCGTCGCATTGGGGATGCCGTTCGCAGTGGCCTATCCCGTCGTCGCATGGCTCTGTTGGGTGCCGAACCTCCTGGTGGCGGAGCTGTTGCTGAACCGGACGCATGATCCTTCGCTCGGGCGCAGGACGGCCGGCGAGCCGGCAGGAAGCTGAGTCGGATGCGCGTCCCGGTGAACCGCGTTCTTGCTCTTGCAGCCGCCGCGTTGCGCGTCGTCTGGGCGTCCCCATGCTCCCTCGTCGGCATCGCGCTCGCGGTACCGGTGTTGGCCGCCGGCGGTGCCGCGAGACGCGTCGGCCCGGCCCTTGAGATCGTCGTCCATCGGGACGATGTGCCGAGCCGTTCGTTGCTGCGCCGGCTGCCGTTCGCGGCGATCACTTTTGGGCACGTGATCGTGGCCCTCAGCGGCCGGCAACTTGCCGCACTGCGTGCGCACGAGCACGTCCACGTCCGCCAGTACGAAGCTCTCGGTCCGTTGTTCTTCCCGGCGTATGCTGCGGCAAGCCTCGTCGCGCTCGTCCGTGGTCGCTGTCCCTACGCAGGCAACGCCTTCGAGGTGCATGCTTGCCGTCAGTCCGGGTACGCGGGTGTTGCCGAGGCGTGATCCTGTTCACCCGAACGATCGATCCATTGCGCCTGCCCATGAAACTCGTCCTGATGGTCCTCCTCGCGTTGTTCACCGCGTCGGCCCGTGCGGCGGAAGGTCCCTACGACGAGACCGCCGACGCGAGGCTCGAAGTGCAGCGTGCGCTCTCGGACGCAGGGGTGGCCAAGACGTCGGTGTTGGTCGTGTTCGGCGCAAATTGGTGCGCGGACTGCAAGGTCCTGGACATGACAATGAAGAAGGACCCGACCTCCGCGCTGGTGGCGCGCGAGTTCAAGGTGGTCAAGGTGGATGTCGGGCGCTTCGACCGCAACGTCGACCTCGCGACCGCCTACGGCGTGCCGCTGAAGAGTGGCATTCCCGCGATCGCGATCCTTTCGCCGCGCCACGAGGTGCTCTTCGCGACCCGTGCAGGCGAGCTCGCCGACGCCCGGAAGATGGGCGACGCGGGCATTCGCGAGTTCTTCAAGCGTGCCGCAGCTTCCACCAGGCCAGGCACCTGAAGCCGCGGCGGACCTCGGCTGCCTGCCGACCAGCGCGCTTGCGCAACCATGGAAAGCCCCCTCGTCACCGCAGCATTCGGATTGCTGCTGGTCGCCGTGGCGGTCGCGATTGCCTTCGTGTCCGACACGGGTTGGCCGGCGTATCTCGCCGCCGCCGTCATCGGCGGGCTCGGAGCCGAAGCGATCTACAGCGCGGCTCGCAATCGCCGTTCGCTGATCTCCCGCATCGGGCCGCTGCCTTGACGTGAGCGAATCGGCCAGGACTTCCGCCGCACGCGCGAAGGTCGCGTGCGGGTAGGTCACCTGCCGATCCGCCGGCGCCTTCGACACCCTTGCCTCGGGGCCATCGACCGTCCTATGCTCTTCGCAACGTTTGGGACCGCCGGTCTGTGCCGCCATGCAACGATTCGGACTCGCACTTGTGTACGCCGTCTGCGGCTACGTCCTCGCCGCGGGGATCGGCCACTTCGTGATCCAGCAGTTCTCCTCCAACGTTCACGACCGCGACCTCGAGGCCGCGATGACCAGCGCGTTCGTGGCCGGACCGATCGGCGCGGTAGTGGCCTTCGTGATCGGCTTCGTGCGCAAAGACAAGGGCGGTTCGTGAAGGACACCGTGCGCGCGATCGTTGCGTTCGCCTCGATGCTGATGTCGATTGCCGGCCTCGCCGCACCCACCGTGGCACCGGTGCGCGCGGAGATCGACGCGCTGCTGGCGCGTCTCGAGGCGTCGGGCTGCCGGTTCGGGCGCAACGAAGAGTGGCACGCCGGTGCGGATGCGAGGGCCCACCTGCTGCGCAAGCTCGAGTACATCGAGAAGTACGGCACGATCACGACGACGGAGCAGTTCATCGATGCGGCCGCGACGAAGAGCAGCGTGTCGGGTACCCCCTATGTCGTCCAGTGCGGCAGCGCCGCCAGCGTACCGGGCAGTGCCTGGCTCGCGGCGCAGCTCCAGCAATTGCGCGCCACGCCGGCCAAGCCGGCCCCTTGACGGCGTGCAGGTCCTCGGCGCGCTGCAGTCGAAGTGAACACGCGCGCGGAAATGCGGATCGAAGTCCACGACGACTTGCCGCCGGTGGAGGGGGCGATCGTGGACGCGGGCCTCGACGCCCACAACGCGGCGGCCGCGCCGCTCGACGACGTCCGCCCGCTCTCGTGCTTCGCGCGTCTGTCCTCGGGGGAGGTGGTCGGCGGTGCCGTCGGGCGCACGTGGGGACGCTGCTGCGAAATCCGTCAACTGTGGGTCGCCGAGGCATACCGCGGCCGGGGTCTCGGCACGAGCCTTGTGCATGCGCTCGAAGGCCGCGCCGCCGAACGGGGCTGCCACACGTTCTATCTCGAGACCTGGACGTTCCAGGCGCGCCGGTTCTACGAGACGCTCGGCTACGAGGTGCGGCTCGGGATCGAGGGCTACGCGCCGGGGATAGCCAAGTTCGTGATGATGCGGCATCACGACCCGGCCAATGCGCCGCCGACGTAGCCGCGTGCGCCGCGTCGAACTCGACCCATGCCACCGGCATGGCCCGTCGATAGGCGTACAATCCGGCGCCGTTCCGATTACGTTGCGGAGCGCCGCCGCGCCCCGTCCCTCACCCCCGCCCCTCACCCCCCTGCCGGGAGACTCCATGACCAGGATGCAACCACGCCGGACGACGCTCGCGGCCCTTGCCGCCGCCGCCCTCGCCGTCTCGTTCCCAGCCGCCGCGCAACAGAAGGCTGGAGAGCCGCTCAAGATCGGCTACGTCTACGTGAGCCCCATCGGCGACGCCGGCTGGACGTACCAGCACGACGTCGGCCGCAAGGAGATGGAGAAGGCGCTCGCCGGCAAGGTGACGACCAAGTACATCGAGAGCGTGCCCGAAGGCGCGGACGCCGAGCGCGTGATCCGCGAGCTCGCGCAGTCGGGCCACAACCTGATCTTCACGACCTCGTTCGGCTACATGAACCCGACGATCAAGGTCGCGCAGGCGTTCCCGAAGGTGAGCTTCGACCACGCCACCGGCTACAAGACCGCGAAGAACGTCGGCACCTACAACGCGCGCTTCTACGAGGGCCGCTACCTTGCCGGCATCGTCGCGGGCAAGATGAGCAAGTCGAACGTCGCGGGCTACGTCGCGGCATTCCCGATTCCCGAGGTGGTGATGGGCATCAACGCCTTCGCCCGCGGCATGCGCAGCGTGAACCCGAAGGCCGAGGTGAAGGTGGTCTGGGTCAACTCGTGGTACGACCCGGGCCGCGAGCGCGAGGCGGCCGACACGCTGATCTCGCAAGGCGCGGACGTGGTCACGCACCACACCGACTCGACCGCTGCCGTGCAGGCCGCCGAAGCGAAGAAGGTCTACGCGGTCGCCTATCACTCCGACATGTCCAAGTACGGCCCCAACGCGCACCTGACGGCGGTCACGCACAACTGGGGCGAGTACTACACGCGCACCGCGCAGGCGGCGCTCGACGGCAAGTGGAAGGTCGAGCAGCCGTGGATGGGCATCAAGGAGAACGTGATCCGGATGGCGCCGTTCAGCAAGGCCGTGCCGCAGGACGTCCAGGACCTCGTGAAGAAGACCGAGGCCGACATCAAGGCCGGCAAGTTCCACCCGTTCACTGGCCCCATCAAGGACAATGAGGGCAAGGAGCGCGTCGCTGCCGGCAAGACGATCGACGACGCGACGCTGAACAAGATGGACTACTACGTCGAAGGCGTGCAGGGCAAGCTGCCGAAATAGCAATAGGGGACACTCTCGCGGCTGGCCGGGCGACCCACGCCCGGCCACCGGATGCCTTGCAGGGGCACCGCGGCCCCGCTTGTCGGCCCGGGGGATGACCGCGCGCCGGTGGAGGAATAGCATTACAGGGCAATCGGGTACGGGCCCCTGCGTCGCGTTCGCGCGGCGTGCCGTCTCGCCAGCCTTCAACCATCGTCCGAAACACCCATGCGTCCATCGGTCATCGCCTTGACGGGCCTCCCAGGTACCGGAAAGACCCGCTTCGGCGCGGCGCTGTATCCGATGCTGCCGCCCGACTTCGCGTATCTGGACATCGATACGCTGACCCAGCCGCTGGTTCGCGCCGCGCTCGACGTCGTCGGCCTGAGCGTGGCCCAGGCCGCCGCCAATGGCACCCTGCGGCGGCTCCGTGACGCGCAGTACGCCTGCCTGTGGAACCAGGTCCGGGAACTCGTCTCGCTCCGCCGCAGCGTGCTGGTCGTGGCGCCGATGACCCACGAGCTCGACGACCCGCAGGCGTTCTTCGGCGTGGTGGCGAGCCTGCAACCGGCCCGCTTCGTGCTCCTGCGTGCGCGCGCCTCGCCCGAGACGGTCCGGGCCCGCCTGGAGCAGCGCGGCGACTTCCTCGACGAGTACCGGTTGTCGCGCTGGGCGATCGATCTGCAACGTTACGTGCGCCCCGCGCCGCTGCCCATGAACGGGCTCGAGCTCGACACGTCCGGGCCATCGGCACAGCACCTCGCGGAAAGGGCGCTGCCCTGGCTCCGCTCACAGCTCGCCTGGTCGGAACGCGCCGTGGATGCCGAGACGACTCGACCCGCCGCCGCGCGCGTCGGCGCGTGATCATCGCGGGCACCCGTTCGCCTCGCGGCCCGTCCCGCCGGCAGCCGACGGAACGACACCTCGCCCGATGAAGATCGCCGACCTGAAGGTTCACGTCCTGAAGAGCCCGTTGGCGGACCCCTTCGCGTTCTCGCAAGGGTGGGTCAGGCAGCGCTCCGCCACGTTGCTCGAGATCGTCACCGACGATGGGCTGGTCGGGTGGGGCGAGGCGTTCGCGCAGGGGCTCGAGCCTCCCGAGATCGCCGCCACGGTGATCGAGCACGCGTTGCGGCCGCTCCTCGTCGGCTGCGATCCGCTCGACACCGAGGTGCTGTGGCACCGCATGTACCACATGACGCGCGACTACGGCCGCAAGGGCTCGGTAATCGCCGCGATCAGCGCGGTCGACATCGCACTCTGGGACATCGTGGGCAAATGCCACGGGCAGCCGATCCACAAGCTGCTGGGTGGCGCCTTTCGCAGTCGCGTTCAGCCGTACGCCACCGGGTTCTACCGCATCTCGGGGCAGGGCGAGGCGGCGCGCCTCGCCGACGAGGCGCTACGCCACTTCGACGCCGGGTTCTCGCTGATGAAGGTGAAGCTCGGGTACGGCGTCGAGGACGACATCGCCTGCATGCAGGCGATCGGCAAGGCGATCCAGGGCAAGCCCATCCGGCTGATGATCGACACCAATCACGCGTACGGCCGTGCGGAGGCCCTGCGGCTCGGCCGGGCGCTCGCCGGGTTCGACCTGCGGTGGTACGAGGAACCGGTCGCGCCGGAGGATCTGCAGGGCTACGTGGAGATGCGGCAGAAGCTGCCGATGCCGATTGCGGGCGGCGAGAACGAGCACACCCTCTACGGCTTCCGCGATCTGCTCGCGGCCGGCTGCGTCGACGTCGCGCAGCCGGACATCGGCTCCTGTGGCGGCATCACCGCGGCCCGGCACATCGTCGCACTCGCCCAGGCCCACGGCGTGCAGGTGAACCCGCACGTGTGGGGCTCGGCGATCGCCCAGGCGGCCTCGCTGCAGCTCATCGCAGCCGTTCCCGTCGCGCACCACTCGCTGTTCGCGCAGGAGCCGGTACTCGAATACGACCGCTCGTCGCATCCGTTCCGCCAACAGCTGATCACGCGGCCGATCCAGCTCGTCGACGGCTGGGTACCCATCCCGGCGGGACCAGGCCTCGGGGTCGAGGTGGACCGGGCGGTGCTCGAAAAGTACCGCGCCTGAACGCGCGGGCGTCAGCCGGCGTTCAGCGCCAGAGGCCACGAATCCGCGCCGCGATGTCGACCGGGGGCGCAGCGACACGGTTCGAGAGGCTCCCGTCGACGGGCGGCGTCGCCACGGGCCAGCAGCAACGCTCGAAGAACGCCGTCAGCGCATCGGGAATGAAGCGGCTGCGCGAAGCGTAGACGTGCCGGTCGCCGTGCGCGGCCTGCTGGTGGACGTGGAAGCGCTGCGGCAGCATCAGTGAAAGCTCCTCCTTCGCGCGCGTCATTGCGACGTACAGCAGGCGCCGCTCCTCCTCCACTTCCTCGGTCGTCGCGGTGCTCATGTCGGACGGAATGCACCCGTCGACGACGTTGAGAACCTGCACTGCCTTCCACTCCTGTCCCTTCGCCGAGTGGATCGTTGACAGAATCAGGTAGTCGTCGTCCTTCAGCGCTGCGCCGGACCGGTCGCTGGTCGCATCGGGCGGGTCGAGCGCCATCTCGGTCAGGAAGCGCTCGCGCGACGGGTAGGTGGACGCGATCTGCACGAGCTGGACGAGATCGCCCTGGCGCACCGGCGCGTCGTCGTAGAGTCGGTTGAGGTGCGGCGCGTACCAGCGGGTGACGGTCTCGAGCTCCGCGGGCCACCGCGACGTCGTCGCGCAGAGCGCGCGCAGCAGCGCAATGAGCGGCGGCCAGTCCGTGCGCGCGGCGGCCGGTGGGGTGAACGCGTGCAACGCGGACACGACGTCCGGTGCGGCGCCGAGCGCGTCGAGCAGCCGCGTGGCGGTTGCCGGCCCGACGCCGGGGACGAGGCGGACGGCGCGAAAGCCCGCCAGACGGTTGCGCGGATTGTCGGCCCAGCGCAGCACCGACAATGCGTCCTTGACGTGCGAGGCTTCGAGGAAGCGCAACCCGCCGTACTTGACGAAGGGAATGCCGCGGCGGGTGAGCTCGAGCTCCAGCTGCGCGCTGTGGCTGGAGCTGCGGAACAGCACCGCCTGGGACTTCAGCGCCATGCCCCGTTCGCGTCGTTCCAGCACCCGCTCGGCAACGCAGCGCGCCTGGTCGCCTTCGTCGCGGACGCTGACGAGTTGCGGCCGCGCGGACGACGCACGATCGGTCCAGAGGTTCTTGGTGAAGCGTTCTCGCGCGAGACCGATCACGGCATTGGACGCGTCGAGGATCGCCTGGGTCGAACGGTAATTGCGATCGAGCGTCACCACGCGCGCGGGCGGCGCGAAGCGCTGCGGAAAGTCGAGGATGTTGCGCACCGTCGCCGCGCGGAACGAATAGATCGACTGGGCGTCGTCGCCGACGACCGTCACACCCCGGCCATCCGGCTTCATCGCGTGCAGGATCGACGCCTGCAGCCGGTTGGTGTCCTGGTACTCGTCGACGAGCACGTGGTCGAAGCGCTCGCCGATCTCCCGCGCGAGCGGTGGTTCGCCGACCATGTGCGCCCAGTAGAGCAGCAGGTCGTCGTAGTCGAGCACGTGCTGCGCCTGCTTCGCGTCGACATAGGAGCCGAACAGCTTGGCGAGATCGGCCTGCCACGGGACGCACCACGGATAGTCGCGCTCGAGCACCTCGCCGAGCGGCGCCTCGCCATTGACCGTGCGGGAGTAGATCGCGAGGCAGGTCGCCTTGGCCGGGAAGCGGCGCTCGGTGGTGTCGAGACCGAGCTCGTGCCGCGCGATCGCGATCAGGTCTTCCGCATCGCCGCGATCGAGGATGGTGAAGGACTCGTCGAGCCCGATGCGCGCGGCGTATTCGCGCAGCAGGCGCGCGCCGACGCTGTGGAACGTGCCCGCCCAGCGAAATGCGGCCGCGCCCCGCGTAGCCGATGCACCGAGCCCGAGCTGCAGCAGCTGCCCCGCCCGGCGCTCCATCTCGGCCGCCGCCCGCCGGCTGAACGTGAGCAGCAGGATCCGCTGCGGATCTGCGCCACTGCGCACCAGATGCGCGACGCGGAAGGCGAGCGTGTTGGTCTTGCCGGATCCCGCGCCGGCAATGACCAGCAGCGGACGGGCGTCGCCCGCATGCGGCCCCGTTCCATGCTCGACCGCGAGCCGCTGCTGCGCGTTCAGCGGCGCGAGGAACTCGGCGGAGTCGGGAGCACTGTCGAACATCGGCACGCATCGAACGAACGTTCTTTGCAGCATAGCATGGGTACCGCTTCGCATTCGGAGTTCGGTCGGCGGCAACGGTGGTTGCCGGCCGTCAAGATCGAGGGCGCGCGCCCGTCCTAGAGTGGTCATAGCGCCCGGCGCCGAGCGGCGCGACCAAGATGATCGATCGTCGGCAATTCCTCGGAGTCATGCTCATGTCCAGGGCCGCCCTCGCCCAAGGTGCAACGGAAATCGCGTTGCCGTCGCCCCAGACCGCTACCACCACCGTCGCGCTGATCGACGCGCTCTCCAGGCGACGCAGCACCCGGGACTTTTCCTCGAGAGAATTGCCGCGCGACGTCCTCTCGACGCTCTTGTGGTGCGCGTTCGGCATCAATCGGCCCGACAGCGGCGGGCGTACCGCGCCCTCGGCGCACAACTGGCAGGAGATCGAGGTGTTCGTCGCGCTGCCCGACGGCGCGTACCGCTACGATGCACGCCGCCATGCGCTGCAGCCGGTCGTCAACGCCGACCTGCGGGCGGCCACCGGCATGCAGGAGTTCGTCGGGACCGCCCCGCTCAATCTGGTGTACGTGTCCGACTTCGGCAAGATGGGCGACGCGAGCGCGGAGGACCGCACGTTCTACGCCGCGGCCGACGCCGGCTTCATCGCCCAGAACGTGTACCTCTACTGCGCGGCGGCCGGCCTCGCCTGCGTGGTACGGGGGCTCGTCGACCGGCGCAAGCTCGCGCCCGCGCTCAGGCTTCGGACCGATCAGCGGATCGTGCTCGCGCAGACGGTGGGTTATCCGAAGTAGGCGACGCACGAAACGGCTCGCCGCCAGGTCGCGTCGGCGAACGGAGCTGTTGCCTCGCACTCGCACTGCCAGCGCATGCGGCGGCAGGGGCCGTGCAGGCTCCCGCCTGGGACGCGACGGCGAACGCGAGCTCGCGTCGACCTACACGATCGACGACGGCGTCGTCGTGCCCCGCGACCGCTGACGCCCGTCGGGAGCGCCACGCGCCCCGCGTACAATTGCGCCGATCCCCGATCGACGCGATGAAAGAAGCGAACGCCCTGGAGGTCACTGCCGTCCGCGCGATCGAGACGTCCGATCGCGCGCGCGCGCTGTGGAGCGACGCCGACCGCGCCTGGGCGAGTCGCGCGGCTGCCGAGGTCGTCGGCGAAGGCGCATCGGTCGACGACTTCGTCGCGCGGCGCGCGAAGCTCGCGCTCGAACGCATTGGTACTCGCCAGCCGACGCTGACCCGCGCCGTCGAGACGCTGCGCTGGCGCCAGTGGGTCGGCGCGGCGGCCGTCGTCGTCGCGTTCCTGGCCGGCATGGCATTCAACCGCATCGGCTCGGGCGAGCGCATCAACCTGCTCGCCCCGCCGGTGCTCGCGCTCCTCGCATGGAACGTCGTCGTCTACGTGCTGCTGCTCGTCGCGCCGTTGCTGCGGGCGGGCGAGGTGAGAAAGGTCGCGGGCGGCTTCCTGCGGCGACTGGTGGCTCGCGTGGCGGGTGGCGCGGTGCGCGTGCCGCGGGATCGCACGGGACCTGCCGGCGAGGCCGTGGCGACGTT
>Ga0209391_10001365_pt1 | contig 12580 bp, 10 predicted proteins | sample PPLLak3March2015_FD_187246 | JGI IMG/M metagenome (GOLD analysis project Ga0209391, IMG submission 187246) | Freshwater sediment microbial communities from Prairie Pothole Lake near Jamestown, North Dakota, USA - PPLs Lake P7 Core (1) Depth... | ecosystem: Environmental > Aquatic > Freshwater >... | reverse complement strand
AGGGAGAACGCATTGGTGTAGCCGAGCACCTGCATGGAGTGCACCGCCAGTACGCTGCGGTAGCCCGAGCGGCAGACCACTGCGATCTCGCGCTCCCGTGCCGCGACCAGTTCCGGGACAGTCTCCTCGTACTCCCATTCGCAGGCGGATTCGAGGATCCCGCGCGGCACGTTGAGCGATCCCGCGATGTGCATGGCGTCGTATTCGTGCGGCTCACGGACATCGATGATCAGCAGGTCCGGGTTCTTCGCGAGCCTGGTCGCCATCTCCCAGGGCATGATCTCCCTTACGTCGGCAAGATTTTCCCTGACCAGCTCCAGAAAGTTCTTCATCGACCTTCCTCCATCCCGGTGGCCACCAGACGCAGCCGGAACCGCTCCTGTCCGTGATTCAATGTCATTCCCGTTTCCTCCCGTTCCAGGAAGCCGGTGCCAAACCGATCCTGAGCCATCGGCAATCTTGTGTCAAATACGGAATAAGTAGGCCTGGAAGGGCTGTGGGCATGTTGCGGCGCAGCATGGGTGGTAGAATCACGCCTTTGATTTTTCAGGCCATTCCTTCCCATGCCCGCCCGCCCAATCCGCAACATCGCCATTATCGCCCACGTCGACCACGGCAAGACCACGCTGGTCGACCAATTGCTCCGCCAGTCCGGCACCTTCGCCGCCCACCAGCACCTTGACGAGCGCGTGATGGATTCCAACGACCTGGAGAAGGAGCGCGGCATCACCATCCTCTCCAAGAACACCTCGGTGGAATACGCGGGGATTCATATCAACATCGTCGACACGCCGGGCCACGCCGACTTCGGCGGCGAGGTCGAGCGCGTGCTGGGCATGGTCGATGGCGTGCTGCTGCTGGTCGATGCCGTCGAAGGTCCGATGCCGCAGACGCGTTTCGTGACCAAGAAGGCGCTGGCCCTCGGCCTCAAGCCGATCGTCGTCGTCAACAAGGTCGACCGCGACGGCGCCAACCCCGACAACGCGATCAACCTGACCTTCGACCTGTTCGACAAGCTGGGCGCGACCGACGAGCAGCTCGATTTTCCGATCGTCTATGCCTCCGGCCTCAACGGGTGGGCGGCGCTGCAACTCGACGCGCCGCGCGACAACATGAAGCCGCTGTTCGAAACCGTGCTGTCGCACGTGCCGGCGCCGGACGCGGATATCAACGCGCCGCTGCAGTTCCAGATATCGGCGCTCGATTACTCGTCCTACGTCGGCCGCATCGGCGTCGGCCGCATCAAGCGCGGCCGGGTGAGGCCCGGGCAGCAGGTGCTGGTCATGTTCGGCACCGAGGAAGAGGCCGCCGAGCACGAGCGCACGCCGATCCGGGCGAAGATCGGCCAGGTTCTCGGCTACATGGGCCTGAACAAGGTCGATCTCGACGAGGGGCAGGCGGGCAACATCGTGCAGATCACCGGGATCGAGGACCTCGTGCTGGGCTGTACGGTGACTGACCCGGAAAACCCGGAAACCCTGCCGCTGCTCAAGATTGACGAGCCGACGCTGGAGATGCAGTTCATGGTCAATACCAGCCCGCTCGCCGGCACCGAGGGCAAGTTCGTCACCAGCCGCCAGATCCGCGAGCGTCTGCACAAGGAACTGCTGACCAACATGGCCCTGCGCGTGCATGACACGCCGAACAGCGATATTTTCGACGTTTCGGGGCGCGGCGAACTGCACCTCGGCATCCTGCTCGAAAACATGCGCCGCGAAGGTTTCGAGCTTGCCGTCGGGCGGCCGCGCGTGGTCAAGAAGACGATCAACGGCGTCGAGTGCGAGCCATTCGAAATGCTCTCGGTCGATGTCGAGGAGCAGCACCAGGGTGGTGTCATGGAAAGCCTGGGCATGCGCAAGGGCGACATGCAGGACATGGTGCCGGACGGTCGCGGCCGCGTGCGCATCGAATACCGCATTCCGGCGCGCGGGCTGATCGGCTTCCAGGGCGAATTCATGAACCTGACGCGCGGCACCGGCCTGATGAGCCACGTCTTCGACGAATACGCGCCGATCAAGGAAGGCAGTGTCGCCGAACGGCGCAACGGCGTGCTGGTCTCGCAGGACAACGGGGATGCCGTCGCCTATGCGCTGTGGAAGTTGCAGGATCGCGGCCGCATGTTCGTCAACCCCGGCGAGAAGCTCTACGAGGGCATGATCATCGGCATCCACAGTCGCGAGAACGACCTCGTCGTCAATCCGATCAAGGGCAAGCAACTGACCAACGTGCGCGCCTCCGGCACCGACGAGGCGGTGCGCCTGGTGCCGCCGATCCAGCTCAGCCTGGAAGCGGCCGTCGAGTTCATCGCCGAAGACGAACTGGTCGAGCTGACGCCAAAGTCGATCCGCATCCGCAAGCGCTACCTGACCGAGATCGAGCGCAAGCGGGCGCAGCGCGCCTCGTGATCTGGCGTCTGCAAACGATTATGAAAGGCGACCCGCGGGTCGCCTTTTTGTTGCCGCTGGCTGCGGTCGACGGCTTGAAAGGTCGAAAAATCAGCCGCCGGTCATCGACATGAAGCGCACCACACTCGGCGCCTCCATCTGCTGCGTGAAGTCGTGGCCCCAGGGCTTGATGCCCATGCTGTCGACGATCGCCTGGCGTAGCGGCGCCTCCTCGCCCGGATACTGGCGCAGGATGGGGAGCAGGTGAACCGCGTCGTTCTGGCCGAGGCAGGGGTAGAGTTCGCCCTTGGCGGTGATCCGGACGCGGTTGCAGGTGTCGCAGAAATTGTGGCTGTGCGGCGAGATGAAGCCGATCCGCGTTTCCGCGTCGGGAATCCGCCAGTAGCGCGCCGGGCCGCCGGAGGATTCGGTCGACGGGATCAGGTCGAAGCGGGTGGCCAGCCGCTCGCGGGTTTCTTCGGAAGAGATGTAGGTGTTGCTGCGCCCGAGAATCTCGCCGAGCGGCATTTCCTCGATGAAGGAAATGTCGAGTTCGTTGTCGAGCGCGAACTGGACGAGGTCGGCAAACTCGTCGTCGTTGATGCCGCGCATCATGACCGTGTTGACCTTGGTGCGGGCGAAGCCGGCGGCGCGTGCGGCGGCGATGCCGGCAAGAACCCTAGCGAGGTCGCCGATCCGGGTGATGGACTTGAAGCGGTCGCCCTTGAGCGTGTCGAGGCTGATGTTGATGCGCCTGACGCCCGCGGCCTTGAGCGCCGGTGCAAAGCGGTCGAGTTGCGAGCCGTTGCTGGTCATGACCAGGTTGTCGAGGCCGGGCAGTGCGGCGAGGCGCTCGATCAGCCACAGCGCGTCCTTGCGCACGAGCGGCTCGCCGCCGGTGATGCGCAGCTTGCTGACGCCGAGGCCGACGAAAACCGCCGCGACCTGCAGGCATTCTTCCAGGCTCATCACCTCGTGGCGCGGCAGGAAAGTCATTTCCTCGGCCATGCAGTAGGTGCAGCGGAAGTCGCAGCGGTCGGTGATCGACATGCGCAGGTAGCTGATCCGGCGTCCGTACTTGTCGACCAGCGTACCGGGCGCGTGGGAACGTTGCGCGCTGTCCACGGTCGGACTGGAACCATCCATTCCCGCGGGTGTCGCTTCCGGCCTCAGGGTTTCGTTGTGCATCGCTCTTCAGGCATCATGGTCGGACCCGGATGGAACCTGCTGTCGGGTGAGGCTGCCGATTATCGGTACTGGAGGTATTTCCAACAAGTGGAGACATCAAAAATGCAAAAGTTCAACCTGATCGGCGCCGCGAGTTGTGCTGTCCTGCTGGCCGGCTGCTTCGGCGGCCTGGGCGCTTCCAGGGCGGAGCGCGCCGAGGCGGTGCTGGCACCGACCGCCGGCAGCCAGGCCAACGGCAAGGTCACCTTCGCCCGCAGCGGCAACAAGGTGCTGGTCACCGCCGAGGTCAGTGGCTTGGCGCCCGGTGCGCACGGCTTCCATATCCACGAGAAGGGGGATTGCAGCGCGCCCGACGCGACGAGTGCCGGTGGCCACTTCAATCCCGGCGGCAAGCCGCACGGTAACCCGGAGCACGCCGAACACCACGCCGGCGACATGCCGCAGTTGATCGCCGACGCGCGCGGCGTCGCCAAGCTGACCGCCTACCTCGATACCGTGCAGATGGGCGAGGGCGCAGCTGACATCATCGGCCGCGGGGTCATCGTCCATGCCGCGCCGGACGACTTCAAGACGCAGCCGACCGGCAACTCGGGCGCACGCTTGGCGTGCGGGGTGATCGTCAGGAAATAGGCCGTTCGGGCCGTCGACCGCCGCTAGTGCGCGTGCGGCCGCCGGCTCTGCTGCCAGGCGAGGACAACCTGTCCGGATCCGGCCAGGATCGCTTGGTACTGCTCCGCCGGCAGGCTGGCGCGGAGCGCCGCGAAGAGTTGGCGCGTGTTTTCCTGCGCCAGGTTACCGGAGCCTTCCGGCGCGTCGAGCAGGCGGATCTGGATGCCGGCCAGCGCGTCAGCGAGCAGGCGCCAGCCTAGCTGGGGCATCCGGCGGGCGAGCGCCAGCATCAGGCTTCCCAGCGCCTGTGTGATGCGCTGCGCTTCCACCTCGTCGTCGCATGCCGTCATCGCCAGCCAGAGGGCGAGATGGATGTTGCGGCGTAGTTCGATCTTGAAATCGACCGCATCGCTCTCGACCTCTTCTATCTGCTTGAAGTACTGCTGGAAGCGGGCAGTGGCGGTGGCGTCGAGCCGGTTACGCAGCGCGCCAAGCAGAGTCGTCAGCGCCGGGATCGCGGTGAGTCCGAAAGCCTGGCTGTAGGCGAGGCCCCATTGGTCGAGGCCGCCAATCAGCAGCGCCCGGCGCAACGCTTGCTCGTCCGGCCCGGCGCCGGCCTGGCACCAGCGGTCGCAGTTGCTGTCGAGGTCGGCCAGCGCGGCAGAGAGCTTGCTCGCGTCGGCAGCGAACGTGAGGCGGAAGATCGTGGCGAAGGCATCCTGTGCCATGCGCGCGGCTTGCCGTTGCCTGTCGCGCGGCACCAGCGTGGCGAGATGGTCGGCGGCGATGTCGGTACTCATGTTCGGCAATGATCTGGCGGCAGGGAAGTCGGCGCAGCGTTGCGCGCTGAAGGGCGACAAGATACCGCGAATCCGGTGTTTCCTGAAGCCCCGGCAGACCTGTTGCGCGGGTTCAAACAGTTCTCCGAACGGCTGTCCGGCGCCAATGGTGCGCTGCAACAAAATGCTTGACAGTAGCAGCCGAGAAGGTAGAATACGCGTTATGTTGCACCGCAGCAATTTGATTCGGCGGGCAGCTCGAACCCCTCAACCAAGCACCTTAGGAGAATTCACCATGATCACTCAGCCCCAGGATCTCGCCAAGGCCGGTTTCGCGTCCGCCACCGTCGTCGCCAAGACTGCTTTCGACAGCTTCGAGAGCCTCGTCGCCCTCAACATGAGCGCCACCCGCTCGCTGTTCGAAGCCTCCTTCGCCAACGTCAGCAAGCTGTTCGGCACCACCGACATCCAGTCCTTCGTCAAGGTTCAACAGGAACTTGCCATGCCGGCCATCGAGAAGGGCGTGGATTACTCGCGCAACGTGCTGGCCATCACGACTGAAACCAAGGACAAGATCGCCAAGGAAGTCGAAACCCAGTTTGCCAGCGCCAACGCCAACGTCGCCGATCTGGTCGAGCAGGCCCTCGCGGCCGCGCCGGCCGGTTCCGAAGTCGCCGTCGCCGCCGTCAAATCGGCCATCAATGTCGCCAGCGACGCCTACGAAGGCATCAACAAGGCGGTCAAGCAGGTTGCCGACGTGACCGAGGCGAATGTCGTCGCCGCCACCGAAGCCACGCTGAAGGCTGCCAACGTCGCCGCCCCGAAGGCCGCGCCGCGCGCCCGCAAGACCGCCTGATCTTCACGGATCAGCCAGCAAAAAGCCGACGCAGCTTGCCTCGGCTTTTTTGTTGACCGCCGCGTCTAGCGGCGCGGCGCCTTGACCGGTCGGCCCTTGCCGCCGCGGGCACCGCGGCAGAACTCCAGGCGCTCGCCCTTGAGCTTGCCGGCGACGCCATCGACTACCGGCACGATGTCCTCCAGCGCAGTCCGGCCCGGCTCGGCGGCGATCAGCTTGAGGCCGCGTCCCTTGGGCAGCAGGCGGATTTCCTCGATGGCGAAGACCAGCCCGCGGCCGTCCTTCGTCAGGCAGGCCACCTCGCCCTGCGGTGCCAGCCCGAAGATGACCGGCGTTTCTTCCTCCGGCAGGGTCATGAAGGCCTTGCCGGCCTTGCCGCGCGACAGAAGATCGGCGCCCTGGCAACGGAAGCCGTAGCCGCCGCTGGCGGCGACCAGGTAGATTTTTTCGTTCTGCACGGCCTGGGCAAGGCAGGGCTTGCCGCCGACATGGAAGTCGGCCAGCGAGGTAGCCGGGACGCCGTCGCCTTTGCCGCCCGGGATGTCGGCAGCGGGAATCGAATAGGCGCGGCCGCGGGTGTCGAGCAGGACCAGGTTATCCACGGTCCGGCATGGCAGGCAGGCGAGCAGGCTGTCGCCGGAACGGAAAGCCAGCTGTGCCGGATCGACGTTGTGGCCGGTGCGCGAGCGCAGCCAGCCGTGTTTCGAGACGATCAGCGTAGTCGCTTCGTCGACGATGGAAACCGTCTTGGCATCCGCCATCGTGACCTTTTCGGCGGCTTCGATGACCGTACGGCGGTCGTCGCCGTATTTCTTCGCATCAGCCTCGATTTCGCCGGCGACGCAGGCGCGCAGGGCCTTTTCCGAGTCGAGCAGCTTGTTGAGGCCGGCGGCCTCGGCGCGCAGTTTCGCCAATTCCTCACCGATCCTGATGCCTTCCAGCCGTGCCAACTGGCGCAGGCGGATTTCGAGGATGTCCTCGGCCTGGATCTCCGACAGCTTGAAGTGCGCCATCAGGTCCGCCTTGGGGTCGTCCGCCTCGCGGATGACCTTGATGACGCGGTCGATGTCGAGCAGGATCGCCTGGCGGCCTTCGAGAATGTGGATGCGCTTCTCGGCGGCGCTCAGCCGGTGGCGTGTGCGGCGTTCGACGGTGGCCAGCCGGAAGCGGCACCATTCGGCGATCATGCTGTACAGGGACGCCTGGCGCGGCGTCCCATTGACGCCAAGCACCGTCAGGTTGATCGCGGCGTTGGTTTCGAGGCTGGTGTGGGCGAGCAGCATGCGTACCAGGTCATCCTGCCCCTGGCGCGACGAGGCCGGTTCGATGACCAGGCGCACGGCGTGTTCCTTGCCCGATTCGTCACGCACGCCGCTCTCGGAAATGGCCGAGAGGAAGGCGGCCTTGAGGTTCAACTGTTCGGGCGTGAACACCTTCTTGCCAGCCTTTTCCTTGGCGAGCGGGTTGGAGCAGGCCTCGATTTCCGACATCACCGTGGCGGTCGAGACGCCCGGCGGCAGTTCGGTGATGACCAGTCGCCACTGGCCGCGGGCGAGGTTCTCGATCTTCCACCTGGCGCGGACGCGCAGGCTGCCGCGTCCCGTCCGGTAGGTGGCGGCGATCTCCTCGGCCGACGAGATGATCTGGGCGCCGCCGGGGTAGTCGGGCCCGGGGACCAGCGCCAGGACGTCGTCCTCGCCGAATTTCGGGTTCCTGACGAAGTTGACCGCGGCCGCCGCGATTTCGCGCAGGTTGTGCGCCGGAATTTCGGTTGCCATGCCGACGGCGATGCCGGAGGCGCCGTTGAGGAGCACGAAGGGCAGGCGGGCCGGCAGCAGCGCCGGCTCGTCGTTTGCGCCGTCGTAGTTGGGCTTCCAGTCGACCGTGCCTTCGTCGAGTTCGGCCAGCAATAGTTCGGCGATCGGCGTCAGGCGGGCTTCGGTGTAGCGCATGGCGGCGGCGTTGTCGCCGTCGCGCGAGCCGAAATTGCCCTGGCCATCGACGATCGGGTAACGCAGGCTCCAGTCCTGGGCCATGCGGACCATGGCGTCGTACACCGACGAATCACCATGCGGGTGGTATTTGCCGATCACGTCGCCGACGACGCGCGCCGACTTCACGTGGCGCGGGCTGCGGTACAGCCCCATGCGGTGCATCGCGTAGAGAATGCGGCGCTGTACCGGCTTCTGGCCGTCGGCTGCGGAGGGCAGGGCGCGCCCAGTGACGACGCTCATCGCGTATTCAAGATAGCGGCGGGCGGCGTAGTCGGCCGGCGAGGGAATGTCGCCGGCCGGGCCGTTGGCCGGGGGCGGCAGGTCCGGCGGCAGCGCCGGCGTCTGCGGTTCGTCAGCGGATGGCTTGGCGTTGGCGTTGAACAGGCTGAGTTGGTCGGTCATGCTGTGGCGTCTGGATCCTGGATCGAGTCGGCGGCAAATTTATCACGGGCGGGGGCTACCGGCCGGCAAAAATCTATGGTCAGCCCGATTTTTGGAAGGCAGGTTTGTGTGAGCTAAATGCGGGCCTCGCTGGTCGATCAGAACAGCGCGCCGTTCTGATCGTTTTCCGGCTTCTCCGCCGATTTCTTCGCCGTTGTGGGTGCCGTGATCCTGATTCCCGCCCCCCACTTCAGGGCACCGCTGGCGCGCCAAAGGTCGAGATAGTGCCGGCGGCCCGAGCCGCACAGGCAAGGCGCATTGCGTTCCGGCTCCGCCTGCTTGCGCGGGCGGAAGCGGTTTTCGGGAATCGGCGTTGCGTTCCAGATTTCGAGCGCCACCAGCGTCGCCATGCTCTGCTTCATTTCCGGCGTTCGCACTTCCTCCGGAATCGCCAAGGCGTCCAGCAAGAACTCGAGCATACCGACCATGCGCGCGCGGAATTCGCTGAAGGAAATACCCTCCAGAATCTGGCAGGCGGAGGAATGGCACAGCACATCCAGGGTTTCGTGCCAGTCGTGTTGGTCGAGTGTGTTCATGGCGGTTTTCTGGGTGAAAAGTTGAGGGAATCAGGCGCTGGCCCGGCCGCGTTTGGCCTTGGGTGCCACGGCGTGCGGGGCGGCCAGGCACCTGGACTCGGCAGCCGCCTCGTCGGCCGGGTCCTGCGCGACGACTTGGCGAACTGGCGCAACTTGCGTCACTGCGTTGGGCATACGGGAATGTTACGCGCTTTCAGTCGGCGAGTCCGCTGTCGAGCAGCCGCTCGCATTCCGCCATCAGCGTCTCGGCAATTTCGGAATGATGGTTCGGGTCGAGCGATTCCATCATCTCATGGGCGGTGTAGAGCCCTGCTTCCCGCGACAGGGCGGCCGCGATTTGCCGGGCCAGGTGGTCGCTCAAGGCAGTGAGCTGCTGCCGTTCGCGCAATGGCAGGCGGTTCCTCGAGCGCGCCAGCCAGTCGGCGGCGAGGCTTGCCCCCTGGGGTTCCGTCAGCCATTTCTGATGCTCGTAGTAGGTCGTCAGGCGCTCGGCCGCCAGTGCGAAGATCAGGGCGACGCGCATGCCGCGATCCGTCATGGACTGACTTGAAACCGTCTCCCACGTCATTTGCCGCCATCCCCTTGCAAAAGTCCGCAGAAACATAGCACACCGGGAAGAAGGCCCGGGCGACGCACCTCGAACGCGGAACTTTTTATGAAAAATTCACGACCCTCCCGTTCGAAGGGGGCTAACATGAAAAAACGCTCGACAAGATGTCGACGCAAGTGCAATTTGTTCAATCGCAATGCAAAGGAGATGCCATGGGAATATTCAGTACGATCATGTCCAAACTCGGTTTCGGTGACGACAAGGTTGCAGAAGCCGCCGCGCCTGCCGCCCCAGAAGCCGCAGCGGCAGCACCGGCCCCGGTGGCGATCAGCGCGGTCGATGTCGTGGCCAAACTGGAAGCGCTGGCGAGTTCGCATGCCGAAAAGCTCAACTGGAAGGTATCGATCGTCGACCTGATGAAACTGCTCGGCCTCGACAGCAGCCTTGCCGTGCGCAAGGAACTGGCGACCGAGCTGGGCTGCCCCGCGGACAAGATGGGCGATTCGGCGCAGATGAACATGTGGCTGCACAAGACTGTGTTGCAGAAACTGGCGGAAAACGGCGGCAACGTGCCGGCGAGTCTGCTGTAGCATCCACCCGGTTCTTTCACCTTTCGACAGGCCCGCCGCGAGCGGGCCTGTTCGCGTCGCCATCTTCCCGCCTTCGCGGGGACGCCGGGCACTTCCGCGGCACCTCGCCGAGCGTTACATCAGGATCGCGAAGATGCTGCTGTAGTCGTCGCGCCAGGGCTGGAAACCGGGGCGGGCACTGATCGGCGTCGCGTCGGTCAGTTGCGGGTGGCGGAAGAAGGCGGGGTCACCGCTGATCAGCGCCCAGCGCGAGCGGAAAACCTGGCGCTGGCGGTCGCCCTCGAAATCGACCAGGCGAACGTCCTTGGCGAACTGCTCGGCCGCCACCTTCACCACCGGCTGCAGATCCAGGAAACGGTTGGTGATGTGCACGGCCAGCACGCCGTCCGCCTTCAAATGCCGGAAATACTGGGCGAACGCCTCGCGGGTGAGCAGGTGGATCGGCACCGAGTCGCCGGAAAAGGCATCGATGACGAGCACGTCGAACTGCTGGTCCGGTTCGACCTCCAGCTGCAGGCGGGCGTCACCGAGAATGGTTTCCGTGCGGGCGGAAGTGCGCGCGAGGTAGCTGAAATTGCTGTTGGCAATCTCGATGACCAGCGGATCGATCTCGTAGAGACGGAAGTAATCACCTTGGCGACCATAGCTGACCAGCGTCCCGACCCCCAGCCCGACGACGCCCACGCGCATCGGGCCTTGCGTGGCCTTGATCGCGATGGCCTTGCCGGCCCCGCCCTCGGGGCTGTAATAGGTGGTCGGCAGGTCGAGCTTGTCGGCGGCCAGGTGCTGGCGTCCGTGGACGATCTGGCCGTGCAGCATGCTGCGGTAACCGTCCTCGGCATTGGCGAATACTTGCAACGTTCCGTAGAAATTGCGGCGCGAGACCTCCGCGCCGCCGGTTTCCGCCGCATGATCGTCGATCCTGAACCACGCCAGCAGCACCAGCCCGACCAACGTTACGGCGATGGTCGCCAGTCTCTGGCGGCGGCCGGCGAAGCTGGCCCGGGGAATGATGGCAATGGCTGCGACCAGGCCGGTGAGCAGGATGCCGATGGAAAGTTCGTAGTTGCTGTCGAACCAGTACGGGGCGACGACGCCGACGAAGAATCCGCCGACGGCACCGCCGACAGCCAGCATCAGGTAGTAGCCGGTGAGCTGGCTGGGGTGCGGCTGCAGGCGCGCAAGTTCGCCGTGACAGACCATGCAGCAGACGAAGAAGGCGAACAGGTTGATCGCCATCGAAACGAAAATGGGGAGCTGGTTGAGGCCGAGCGTGGGCAGGACGGCAAGGGCGGCGAGACTGAAGACGAGCAGCGGCAGGTAGAGCTTGCGCCGGTACCAGCCATGATGATCGAAGCTGAGGATGAAGGAGAGCAGGTAGAGGGCGAGCGGCGCCACCCAGATCATCGGAATCGGCGCGATGTTCGCGGTGAGGAAGCTGGTATCGGCGACCATCAGGATGGACGGGCAGGCGGCCAGCGCGGCCCACAGCAGCTTGTTCTTCCAGGTCGGCGGCGGGCCGTCGTGATGCTGCTGCGCGGCCAGCGGCTTGCCGTTGCGGCCGCGCCAGGCGAGCAGGCCGCCGGCGACGACGAAACAGACAAAGAGCCCGGACCACAGGTACGACTGCCAGCGGGTCGGGAAGAACGGCTCGACGGCCAGCGGGTAGGCAAGCAGCGCCAGCATCGAGCCGAAATTGGAGAGGGCGAACAGCCGGTAGGGCACGAGGCCGGAACGTTCGCGCGCGAACCAGGCTTGCAGCAGCGGCCCCGTCGTCGATAGGACGAAGTAGGGCAGGCCGATCGAAACCATAAGCAAGCCGAGAATGCGCAGCGTCGGGTTCTCCGCGCCGGTGGGCTTCCAGTCGGCACTGGCGCCGATCGGCAGGAGCACCAGGCAGAGCAGCAGGAGACTGCCATGCAGCAGGCTCTGCCGGTAGGGTGAGAGGAAGCGGACGACCCAGTGCGAGTAGAAATAGCCGAGCAGCAGGGTCATCTGGAAGAACAGCATGCACGTCGTCCACACCGACGCCGAGCCGCCGAACCAGGGCAGGATCATCTTGCCGATCAGCGGCTGGACCTGGAAGAGCAGGAAAGCACTAAGAAAGATCGCCAGCCCGTAGTGCGCGGTAAGGCGGAGGTCGATCTTCATAAGGCTGTCCGTTCGAGGTTGCGGCGTGGCGAAGCCGCGGTTAGGCCGGCGTGGGCCGGAAGGCGTGGCAGGGTGTGCATTTGATCGTTCTTGGCCGGGATCGGCTTGGGCGGGCAGGCCGCATGTTACCCGAAGTTGGCCGCCGGTGAGGCATTGGCGACGCGGATTGGCGCCGGCCCTATACTGTCGGCCGTCATCCAATCTGCCGGCGTTTGCCCGGCAGCCGCCCGAAAATCGAGAATGAAGTCATCGTGCGTTGCCCGCTGCTGCCTGGCTGCCGCCCTCATCTTGTGTGTCGGCGCGCTGTCCGGCTGTTCCGGCTTGGTCAAGCTGAGTTCCGACCTGCGCGAGACGGCGCGCGATATCCGCCTGGTTTCCGGTACGGTCACCTCGCCGGCATGCCGGGACTGCGAGACTATCATCGTCGTTCTCGCCGACGAGGCCGGCAGCAGCGTCGACAACTATCGCGTGTTCGAGCGACCGGGAGCGTTCCGCCTGGCGG
>Ga0209391_10001364_pt1 | contig 12582 bp, 8 predicted proteins | sample PPLLak3March2015_FD_187246 | JGI IMG/M metagenome (GOLD analysis project Ga0209391, IMG submission 187246) | Freshwater sediment microbial communities from Prairie Pothole Lake near Jamestown, North Dakota, USA - PPLs Lake P7 Core (1) Depth... | ecosystem: Environmental > Aquatic > Freshwater >... | reverse complement strand
AGGATCTTGCCGACGTTGGTCTTCGGCAGCTCGTCGCGGAAGTACACGCGCTTCGGCACCTTGTAGCCGGTGAGCGACTTGCGGCAGTGCTCGACGATGTCGTCCTCCGTGAGCGCCGGGTCCTTGCGCACGACGAACAGCGCGACGATCTCGCCGGCGCGCTCGTCGGGCTGCGCCACGGCCGCGACCTCGAGCACGCCCGGGTGGGTGACGACCACGCCCTCGACCTCGTTCGGGTACACGTTGAATCCCGACACGAGGATCATGTCCTTCTTGCGGTCCTCGATGAAGACGTAGCCCTGCTCGTCCATGTAGCCGATGTCGCCGGTGCGCAGGATGCGGCCGTCGATCATCACCTTGTCGGTCTCGTCCTGGCGATTCCAGTAGCCGCGCATCACCTGCGGACCCTCGACGCAGATCTCGCCCGACTGGCGCACCGGCAGCGCGTTGCCGTCGTCGTCGCGGATGGTGATGACCGTCGAGGGAATCGGCAGGCCGATCGAGCCGTTGAACTCGGGCGCATCGAGCGGATTGATGCAGGCGCCGGGCGAAGTCTCGGTGAGGCCCCAGGCCTGCGTCAGCGTGCAGCCGGTCACCTGCTTCCAGCGCTCGGCGACCGCACGCTGCACGGCCATGCCGCCGCCGAGGCTCACCTTGAGCTTGCTGAAGTCGAGGCGGTCGAAGCCCGGCGTGTTGAGCAGCGCATTGAAGAGCGTGTTGACGCCCGCGAAGAACGTGAACGGGTACCGGGCGAGTTCCTTGACGAAGCCGGGGAAGTCGCGCGGGTTGGCGATCAGGATGTTGTGCGCGCCGAGCCGGAGGAACGTCAGGCAGCCCTGCAGCGAGAAAATGTGATAGAGCGGCAGCGCGCCGATCAGCACCATCTGCTCGGTCTGGTCGCGCAGCGACGGGCCCATCCAGGCCTCCGTCTGCAGCACGTTCGCCACCATGTTGCGGTGGGTCAGCACCGCGCCCTTGGACACGCCCGTGGTGCCGCCGGTGTACTGCAGGAAGGCGATGTCCTCGTGGCCGAGCGCCACGGGTTCGAGGTTCTCGTACTTGCCCTTGCTGAGCGCCTCCGCGAGGCCGACCGATTCGGGCAGCGAGTACTCCGGCACCTGCTTCTTGACGTGCCGCAGCGCGAAGTTCACGAGCGCGGACTTCGGGAAGCCGAGCAGGTCGCCGACGCTGGTGACGATCACCGTCTCGATGCCCGTCGCGGCATGAACCTCCGCGAAGGTGTGTGCAAAGTTCTCCAGGATCAGCAACGCCCGGGCGCCCGAGTCCTTGAGCTGGTGCTCCAGTTCGCGCGGCGTGTAGAGCGGGTTGGTGTTCACCACCGTGAGGCCGGCGCGGAAAGCTGCCGCCAGCGCCACCGGGTACTGCAGGATGTTGGGCAGCATGATGGCGAGGCGGTCGCCCTTCTTAAGTCCCGCCACCTGCTGCAGGTAGGCCGCGAACTGGCGGCTCAAGCGGTCGAGGTCGCCGTAGGTGAGGGTGCGGTCCATCGACGTGTAGGCCGGCCGGTCCGCGAACTTCTCGAAGCTGCGCGCGAGCAGCGCCTGCAGCGAGGAGATCTCGTCGGGATTGACGTCGGCCGGCACGCCGGCCGGGTAGCTCTTGAGCCAGATCTTTTCCATCCAGATTCCCCCGGCCCGCGGATCGCGCCGGAAAATCCGGCCGCGCTCTGGGCGACTTGCCTATATAGCAGCGCCGGCGGCGCTTTTCATCGTTTGAGCAGCGGCTTGAGCTCGGGCCACACCAGCTCCAGCAGCTTCGGCTGGGCCGCGGCGTTGGGGTGCAGGCCGTCGTCGAGCATCAGCGAGTCGTCGAGCGCGATGCCGTCGAGGAAGAACGGCACGAGCGGCAGTTCGTGGCGCTTCGCGAGGTCGCCGTACAGCGCGTGGAAGGCGCCGGCGTAGGCCGGGCCGTAATTGGGCGGGATGCGCATGCCGACCAGCAGCACTTTCGCGCCGGCGCCGCGCGACAGCTTCACCAGCGACTCGAAATTGGCGCGAACCTCGGCGATGGGCAGGCCGCGCAGGCCGTCGTTGCCGCCCAGCTCGATGATGACCACTGCCGGACGGTGCCGCTCGAGCGCCCGCGGCAGCCGGGCCAGCGCGCCACCGGTGGTTTCGCCGCTCGAACTGGCGTTGACCACGCGGTGCCCGTACCCTTTGGCCTCCAGCCGGGCCTGCAGCAGGGCCACCCACCCCTGCTCGAGGCGGATTCCGTAGGCCGCGCTCAGGCTGTCGCCCAGCACCAGGATCTTCGGAGACTCCGCCGGCGCCGCTGGCGCGAACAGCGTCGAGCACAGCAGGCAAACGACGATGAAGGCAGAACGAATGGACACGGTGCTCGAGGCGGCTGGGTTGGGCAAGCAGGTTAGCAGCCCCGAGGGAACGCTCGCCATTCTGTCGGACGTGTCCTTCGGCATCGTGCGCGGCGAGACCGTCGCCGTGATGGGCGCCTCCGGCGCCGGCAAGTCCACGCTGCTCGCCCTGCTCGCGGGCCTCGACGAGCCCACCTCGGGGACCGTGCACCTCGCCGGCAGCGACCTGACCACCCTCGACGAGGACGGCCGGGCGGCGGTGAGGGCGCGTCACGTCGGCTTCGTGTTCCAGTCCTTCCACCTCGTGCCCTCGCTCACGGCGCTCGAGAACGTCATGCTCCCGCTCGAGCTCGCGCGCCGACGGGATGCGCGCGGTGCGGCGCTCGAGGTGCTGGGCCGTGTTGGCCTCGCCGAGCGCGTCGGCCACTACCCGCGCCAGCTGTCGGGCGGCGAGCAGCAGCGCGTCGCGATCGCCCGCGCCTTCGTCACGCGGCCCGACGTGCTGTTCGCCGACGAGCCCACCGGCAATCTCGACGCCGCGACCGGCGAGCGCATCATGGAGCTGCTGTTCGGACTCAACGCCGAGACCGGCGCGACCCTGGTGCTCGTGACCCACGACCAGGCGCTGGCTGCGCGCTGCGGCCGCGTGATCCGCCTCGACGCCGGGCGCGTCGTGGGGCCTTGAAGGTGGCCTCGCTGCCATTCGTCCTTCGCAGCCTGCTCCGGGACCTCAAGTCCGGCGAGCTCGCCGTGCTGTTGCTCGCGCTGCTCGTGGCCGTCGCCTCGCTCACCGCGGTGGGCTTTTTCACCGATCGCGTCGGTCGCGCCGTCACCCAGCAAGCCGGTGAGGTACTCGCAGCCGACCTGCGGCTCGAGTCGCCCCGCCCGATCGACGAGGCCTACGACACCGAGGCCGTGGACCGCGGCCTCGAGGTGGCGCGAATCCTCTCCATGCCGAGCGTGGTGTTCCACGGCGAGGATTCCTCGCTCGTGGCGCTGCGCGCGGTAGGCGAGGGCTATCCGCTGCGCGGCCGGCTCAAGATCGCGGACGAGCCCTTCGGCCCGGCCCGGCCGACCGACGCCATTCCCGCGCCCGGCGAGGCCTGGGCCGACTCGCGGCTGCTGGCGCGCCTGGGCGTGCCAGTGGGCGCTACGCTCGCGGTCGGAGCGCACACGTTGCGGGTCACGCAGGTGCTCGACTACCGCCCCGACCAGGGCGCGGGCTTCAGCGACCTCTCGGCGACCCTCATGATCAATCTGGCCGACGTCCCGGCCACCGAGCTCATCCAGCCCGGCAGCCGGGTGAGCCGTGCCGTGCTGTTCGCCGGCGCCGGGGCGGACGTCGCGGCGTTCCGCGACCAGCTCAAGGCCACCAAGCAGCCCGGCGAGCGCCTGCAGGCGATCGAGGACGCGAGCCCGCAGATCCGCGCGTCCTCCGACCGCGCGGGCCGGTTCCTGTCGCTCGCGAGCCTGGTGAGCGTGCTGCTCTCGGCCGTGGCGGTGGCGATGGCGGCGCGCCGGTACGCCGCGCGGCACCTCGACACCGTGGCGCTGATGAAGTGCATGGGCGCCTCGCAGGGCTTCGTGCTGCGCCAGACGGTGCTGCAGCTCGTTGCCGTCGCCGTGCTGGTCACGCTCGTGGGCACGGCGGTCGGCTACCTGGCGCAGGCCGGGCTCGCGTGGCTGCTGCGCGACCTGATCCGCAGCGACCTGCCGCCGCCCGGCGTGGCGACGGCGGGGCTCGGGCTCGTCACCTCCGTGACCATCCTGGTCGGATTCGCGCTGCCGCCGCTGCTGCAGCTGAAGCGCGTGCCGCCGGCGCGCGTCCTCCGGCGCAACCTCGAGCCGCCGCCGCTGCGTTACGCCGCGGTGTACGTGTTCGCGATCGGCGCCGTGCTCGCGCTGCTCTACTGGCTCGTCCGCGACCCGCGGCTGGTGACGGTCGTGGCCGGGGGCATCGGCGCCACCTTCCTCGCGCTCGCCGCGGCGGGCTGGCTGCTCGTGAAGACGCTCGCGCCGCTGCGCCGCGGCGTCGGCGTCGCCTGGCGCTACGGCCTCGCCAACATCGCGCGTCGCGGCCGCGACAGCGTGGTGCAGATCGTGGCGTTCGGACTCGGCCTCATGGTGCTGCTGCTGCTCGCGCTGGTGCGTGACGACCTGCTGCGCGACTGGCGCGCGAGCCTGCCCGAGGACGCGCCCAACTACTTCATGATCAACATCCGCCCGGACGAGGGCGACGCGGTCCGCGAGTTCTTCCGCGAGCGCGGTCTGCCGCCCACCGATCTCGTGCCGCTGGTGCGGGCGCGGCTCACCGCGATCAACGACGTGCCGGTGGACCGGATCCGCTTCGAGGGTGACCGCGCCCAGGGCTTCGTCGAGCGCGAGGCCAACCTCACCTGGGCGCGCACGCTGCGCGACGACAACCGGTTGCTAAGCGGCACCTGGTGGACCGACGGCGACGACGGCAGTCCGCGCGTGTCCGTGGAGCAGGACTACGCCGAGCGGCTCGGACTGAAGCTCGGCGACACGGTCACCTACGACGTGGCTGGAGAGCCCGTCACGGCCACGATCACCAGCCTGCGCGAGGTGCGCTGGGACTCCTTCCAGCCGAACTTCTTCATGGTGTTCTCGCCGGGCGTGCTGGACGACGTCACCGGCACGCTGATCACCAGCGTCCACGTCGAGCCCGGACAGCGGCCGGCGCTGGTGGACCTCGTGCGGCAGTTCCCCGAGGTGACCATCATCGACCTCGACGCGCTGCTCTCGCAGGTGCGCGACGTGATGGACAAGGCGGCACTGGCCGTGCAGTACGTGTTCCTGTTCACCCTCGCCGCGGGCCTCATGGTGCTGCTCGCCGCGGTGCAGGCCACCCGCGACGAACGCCGCTACGAGAGCGCCATGCTGCGAACGCTCGGGGCGAGCCGCCGCGTCGTGTTCCAGGGGGTGGCGGCGGAGTTCACCGCGCTCGGGCTGCTCTCGGGCCTGCTCGCTTCGGCGGGGGCGACGGTGGTGGGCTACTTCCTCGCGCGCGAGGTGTTCAACCTCGAGTACTCGCCCGATCCGTGGGTGTGGGTGTTCGGCATCGTGGGCGGGGCGCTGCTCGTCGGCATCGCGGGCGTGCTCGCGGCGCGCTCTGTCGTGACGCAGCCGCCGGCGGCGACGCTCAGGCAAGCGCAGTAGGGTCGCCGGCGTTTCGGAGGCCGCTGCACGTCGACCGCGGTGGCGGGCGCTCCGTGCCGGGTGCGGGTCGAGTCGCTCCCCGATACTCGCTTGGTCGACCCGCACCCGGCACGGGGCGCCGGATACGCGGCGCCTGGGCGAGCCCGCCTGCGCCGGGCTCGCACGGCGCATGAAGCGCCAACCGGACTCGACGTTGGCCGCGCGGCTTGAACGAACCTTGCAGCTGCGACCCTCGCCGTCACTCAGCCGCGGCGGGTGAAGCTGAATTCGGCCGAACCTGCATGCGCCGTGCGAGTCGCCGGTCCGCCGGCGGCTCGCTCAGGCGCGGTGTCTCCGCGGTTCATCCGGACCGCATTCCGACCAAGCGAGTATCGGGGAGCGACTCGGAATGCGGTCCGGATGAACCGCCGCAGCCACACGAACCCTAAGCCGACTGCCTCCGCCCGGCGAACTCGAACGGATCCGCAACCCCCTCGAAGATCCGTTCCATCGCCCGCCACTCGCGCTCCCGCAGTACGGCGAGGAACTCGTCCGCCCCGTGCATCGCCTCGAACGCGTCGAGGCCGCGCTCGAGGAATTCCTGCATCGCGCCGAAGCCGGCAGCGTGTGCCGGCCGGCGTGCGAAGTGAACGAGCCCGCGGATCATGGGCCTCTTCACGACGCGGTCGAGGTACTTGCCGATGGTGCCGAGCAGCTCGATCTGCCGCTCGCGATCGGCCCGGCGCCCGGCGCGGCGATAGCCCTCCGCGTAGGTGTCGACCGTGATCGGTCCGGGCGGCATCGCTCGCACCACGTCCGCGTCGAGTTCCTGCGACAGGATCTCGAGCTCGATGGCGAGCATCAGCGCGTGCAGCGCCTCCCTGGGCAGCAGCCGCTCCATGACGCGGTGCACGCGCTGCAGGTCGCGATCGCGCGCCTGCGGGTCGCCGCCGCCGTACAGCTCATTGAAGAAGAACTCGACGGCGATGCGGTAGCGCGGGTTGGCGCGCAGGTCGGCGTGGCTGCGCAGCAGGCGCTTCGACTGCCAGTGCTGCAGCTTCACGAGGCGCTCGCGCGCGGCGCGGTCGTCCGCGAACACGCCTCGCAGCGCCGCGTTGCGCTCGAGCAGGCGGCCGAGCGTGCCGGGGTCGTCGCGCCCGCGGCGTTCGTCGCCGACCTCGACGCCGAGGATCTTCACGGTTTCAGCGCAGCGCGTGGAGGGACGACTCGAGCCGATCGAGCGCCCGGTGCAGCGACCCGGTGACCGGCTGCATGCGGCGGGCGCGCTCGCGGACGGCGGCGCCGAAGCTGCGCGTGCGATCCTCGAGGCGGTCGCGCCGCAGGCGAATGCCGTGCCGCGCCAGGATGGGCTCGAGGCCGTCGGCCTGCGCGAGGAGGTCGCGCCGCGTGCGCTGGTAGGCGTGCTCGGCCAGCCGCTTGCGGTCCGCGTAGCGGAACACGTTCTTGAAGAACATTTCGTCGTCGCCGCGGTCGGGCTCGAGCAGCAGCACGTCGGTGTTCGGATAGCTCTGCTTGTAGGTGCGCATGCCGACCAGCATCCGCGACTGGATCATCGCGCGGAACGTCTGGCTCAGCACCACCGGCAGCCCGCCGTGTGTGAGGTCGAGGTCCCGGCGTGCGCCGTTGGTGCGCGGCGGCACGCTGGCGGCGTCGAAGGCCACGAGCGGGTTGATGCAGATGACGAAGTCGGCGCCCTCGTCGAGCAGCAGCGAGGCGTTCATGGTGCGCATGAGCGCGCCGTCCACGTACGTGTGGCCGTCGATCGGCACCGGCGGATACAGGCCCGGCAGCGCCGTGCTCGCCTGGATCGCTCGCGAGATCGGCACGTGGTCGAAGCCTGGCTCGCCGAAGCGCACCGAGTAGCCGCTGTTGAGCTCGGTGGCGACGATGTAGAGGCTGCGCGGCAGCTCGCGGAAGTCGTTCGTGCGGCCCGGGCCCGTGAACATCTGCGCGAGGAACCGCTCGAAGGGCCGGTTGTCGCACAGCCCCGTGGGCAGCAGCCGTCCGATCGGGTCGATCGCCTCGGCCCAGTCCTTGCCGGGGTCGCGCAGGTACTGCTTGAAGATGTCCGCCGCGAGTCCCGGGATCGCGGCGATGCGCGTGCCGTACTCGCGGAACGCGGGCCGCAGGAACAGGCCCGGCCGCACGGGATGCTCGGTGGACGCGTTGTGGATGAACACGACGCCCATGTCCGTGGTGTCGTAGCCGTTGACGAGCCCGGCCGCGATCATCGCGCCCGAGCTCACGCCCACGTACATGTCGAGGGTGGTGAGGTCTAGGCCCTCGAAGGACTCGCTGATGGCGTGCAGCGTGCCGACTTCATAGAACGCGCCGAGCGGGCCACCGCCCGCGAGCGCGAGCCCGATGCGTCGGTGGCTCGGTGGCGATCGTCGTGCGGCGGGCTGGAGGTCGAGCATCGGAGTGGTCCGTCCTCGGCTCAGCGGGCCGTCTTCGCCCGGGCCCGGCGCCTGGCCGGGGCCTTGCCGGCCGACCGCTTGGCACGCGCCTGCTTCGCCGACAGGGTCTTCACGGTGGCGTTCAGCTCGGCGACGCGCCGGGTGAGGACGCGGATTTCCTCTGCGGTCGGCACGCCGAGCTGGTTCATCGCCTTGTGGACGCGACTCTGGAACAGCGTCTCGAGGTTGTCCCAGGTCTCGCTGGCCTGGTCGCGGGCCGAGCCTAGCTTCGCCTGCACGGATTCCTGCGCCGACTCGAAGGCCTCGCGGATCATCTCCTCGGCATTCGAGCGCGAGCGCGTCAGCAGCTTGAAGCCCTCGGCCACCGCGTCCTGGAAGGCCGCCGGGCCCTCCTTCTGCGCCTTCGCGACGGCCCCCATGCCGGCGAGCCAGATCTGCTGGACGTTCTCGATCAGCGCGCCCTGCGCCGTCGTCGCCCGGCTCCGCGCCTTCCGGGTGCGTGACTTGACCGTCTTCTTCTTGCGCGTCGCCATCGAAGCCCCCTCGCGGCCGGTGCCGCAGCTGGAATACGCCTCTATTGTGGCCGATTCCGCGCCTTTTGCTGCACTGTGTCAATCCGAGATCTAGGCAGTTTCCGCAGGGCGAGCGCGCCCACGACCGTCGCGAGCAGCAGCTTCTCGAACTCGGCCGGGAAGCGCTCGACGACCTGGGCCGGAGACGGCACGAGCGCCCGGTCCGCGATCATCCCGAAGTGCACCTGGCCGGCGTAGGACAGGATGCTGATCCCGAGGCCGATCGAGCCGCTCTGCGGCACCCAGAAGTACATTTCGGTCACGCGCTGCCCGCACATATAGAGCGGCGCCTGCGGGCCCGGCACGTTGGAGACGACGGCGGTCGCCTTGCGGCTGAACGTCTCCACGAGCGGTGCCTGGACCGCCGCAGGCAGCATGCCCATGAGACCGAGCGACATCAGCGACGCCGCCGGCTGCAGCGAGCCCTTCAGCGTAGCCATCGCCTCGTGGGTGGCCCGGAGGCGCTGCAGCGGGTCGGCGAGACCGAGCGCGAGTTCCACGAACACCAGGCCGAACTTGTTGCCGAGCGACAGCGGCTCCTCGGCCTCCCGCAAGTTGACCGGGACCGAGGCCCGCACGCGCAGGTCGCGCGTGTCGAAGCCCTGCTCCCGCAGATGGCCGCCCAGGGCGCCTGCGGCCGTGGACATGAGCACGTCGTTGATGCTGCAGCCGAGCGTAGTGCCGATCGTCCTGACCTCGTGCAGCGGGATCGGCGTCGCCCATGCGACGGTCTTCTCGCCGCTCAGGGCGCCGCGCAACGGCGTGACGGGATCGTCGGGCAGCGCGAGCACCCGGACGAACTCGCCGGCCATCCCTCCCAGGTTGCCGGCGAGCGCGGCCGCCCGCCCCGGGTGGAAGAGCTGGTGCACGCCGCTCTCGAGCAGCCGCGCGCCCTCGGCGAGCGCGTTCTCGAGGATGTCGCCCGCCGGCATCGTGAGGTGCTGAAGCCAGCCGAGCACGGGCAGGACGTCCGGCCGTGGCGACGGGCGGGCCGGGCGGCGGGCGAGGGCGGGACCGGAATCCTGTTCCGTCATGGACAGGAGCACTCGGATCATGGCGATGCCGTCCGCGTAGCAGTGGTGCACGCGGATGATCCACGCGCTGCCGCGCTCGTAGCGCTCGACCAGGTGGACCTGCCATATCGGTCGTCGCGGGTCGAGCGCTTCGCTCGCGAGCCGGGAGACCAGCGCCTGCAACTCGTCCTTGCCGGCCGGCGGAGGCAGCACCACGCGCACGAGGTGCGCGTCGAGATCGAACGCGTCGTCGTCGACCCAGGACGCGCCGAGCGCGTCCGCGGCGACCCGGCGGCGGAAGCGCGTGAAGCACAGCAGCCGCTGCTCGATCATGCGGCGGAAGTCGTCCGGCCGGACCGGCGTCTCGGTGACCGACACGCCCACGATCATCATGGTGTTGTCTGGCCCGTCCATGCGCAGCCAGGCCGTGTCCACGCTGGACATGCGCTCGTGACCGGATGTCGTCATCTGGGTCCTTCCCGCGCCCGCGCGCCACGTTGACCTGCAACCGCCCCGCCCCTAAGGTAGCCGCAAAACGAGCCGTCGCGAAACGCGGCGCTGCCGTCCATCGCTGGGGAGAAATAAATGACCTACTTCGTGACCGGCGCGACCGGATTCATCGGCCGCTTCCTGGTGCAGTCGCTGCTCGCCCGGGGCAAGGGCACGGTGTACGTGCTGGTGCGGCCCAAGTCGCTCGGCAAGCTCGACGAGCTGCGCGAGTTCTGGGGCAAGGAGAGCGTCCGTCGCGTCGTGGCCGTGAAGGGCGACCTCGGGCAGCCGAAGCTCGGCGTGTCGAGGGGGGACCTCACGAAGCTCAAGGGCAAGGTCAAGCACTTCTTCCACCTCGGGGCCGTGTACGACCTCGAGGCCAGCGCCGAGACCATGCACGAAGCGAACATCGTCGGTACGCAGACGGCGCTCGCCTTCGCCGAGGCGGTCAACGCCGGCTGCTTCCACCTCGTGAGCTCGATCGCGGCCGCAGGCCTCTATCGCGGCACCTTCACCGAGGACATGTTCGAGGAGGCCGAGGACCTCGACCACCCCTACTACCGCACCAAGCACGATTCAGAGGGCCTGGTGCGCGCCAACGGCCGGATTCCCTTCCGCATCTACCGCCCCGGCGTCGTGGTGGGCCACTCGAAGACGGGCTTCATCGACAAGATCGACGGGCCTTACTACTTCTTCAAGGCCCTGCAGAAGATGCGCGAGTCCTGGCCGCGGTGGATCCCGCTGGTGGGTCTCGAGGGCGGCTATGTCAACCTGGTGCCGGTGGACTACGTTGTAAACGCCATGGTCCACCTCGCGCACCAGCCGAAGCTCGACGGACGCTGCTTCCACCTCACCGATCCCAAGCCCCGTCGGGTCGGCGAGATGCTGAACGTGTTCGCGCGCGCCGCGCACGCTCCCGAGATGGCGTTCCGCCTCGATTCGAAGATCTTCGCGATGGTGCCGGAGGGCGTCACGCAGTCGCTCGAGCGCAGCAAGCCGGTGCGCAACGTCGTGAACCAGCTGCTCGGCGACCTGCAGATCCCGAAGTCGGTGCTGGAGTTCATCAACTACCCGACCCGCTTCGACTCGAGCGACACGCAGAAGCTGCTCGAGAAGGCCAAGATCCGGGTGCCGCAGCTCGAGGACTACGCCTGGCGCCTGTGGGACTACTGGGAACGCCACCTCGACCCCGACCTCTCGATCGACCGCAGCCTGCGCGGCGCCGTGAAGGGCAAGGTGGTGGTGATCACCGGCGGCTCCTCAGGCATCGGCGAGGCCGCGGCGCTGCGCGTCGCGGAGGCGGGCGGCAAGGTCGTGATTGTCGCGCGCGACGAGGAGAAGCTCGCCGAGGTGCGGGCGAAGATCGTCGCGCTGGGCGGCTTCGCGAAGACCTATTCCTGCGACCTCGGCGACTACGCAGCCAACGACAAGCTCGCGAAGGACATCCTGAAGGAGTTCGGCCACGTGGACGTGCTGGTCAACAACGCCGGCCGCTCGATCCGCCGCTCGCTCGCGCTCTCCTACGACCGCTTCCACGACTTCGAGCGCACGATGCAGCTGAACTACTTCGCCTGCGTGCGCCTGACCATGAACCTCCTGCCGTCCATGACGGCCCGGCGCCGCGGGCACGTCATCAACGTCTCCTCGATCGGCGTGCTCTCGAACGCGCCGCGCTTCTCGGCCTACGTGGCCTCCAAGGCCGCGCTCGAATCGTTCGCGCGCTGCGCCGCCTCGGAGTTCCACGACGAGGGCCTGTACTTCACGATCATCAACATGCCGCTGGTGCGCACGCCGATGATCGCGCCAACCAAGATCTACGAGGGCATGCCCACCATCATCTCGCCCGACGAGGCGGCCGACATGATCGCCGACGCGATCATCAGGAAGCCGCAGCGAATCGCCACGCGCCTCGGCGTGATGTCCGAGATCATGCACCTCGTGATGCCGAAGATGTCCGAGGTGGTGATGAACTCGGCGTACCGCATGTTCCCGGACTCCCCGGCGGCGCAGGGCAAGAAGGACGGTGAGGAACAGCGGCCGCCGACCAAGGAGGCGATGATCTTCGCCTCGCTGATGCGCGGCATTCACTGGTAGCACTGGCGGCACCCCGGACGCTGGCCGTACAGGAGCACACGCATGCGACGACTCGGCCCGCTTCTCGCGCTTCTGACGATGCTGGTGGCCAGCCTGCCCGGCGCGGCTGCGGCGCAGGGCAACCAGCGCTCGGCGCAGAGCGACTGCACCCGGGAAGTCCAGCGACGCGGCTTCACCGTGCTGTCCACGGGCAATTTCCAGCAGTCGCGGGACGGCTGGCAGCTGGACATCAAGGCGCGGGATCATCGCGGCAAGGTCACGGACGGCACGTGCTTCGTCGAGACGCGCACGGGGGACGTGAGCCTGTACGGCTTCGGCTGGGGCGGCAGCGGGACGGTGGACAGCTTCGAGTTCAATTGCGCGTCGAAAGACGAGCGCTACCGCGAATGCCAGCTGCCGATCGACGGTCGGGCTCGGCTCGTGAAGCGCAAGTCCGACTCGCCGTGCATCGAGGGCTCGAGCTGGGGACAGAAGGGCGACCGCGT
>Ga0209391_10001363_pt1 | contig 12582 bp, 5 predicted proteins | sample PPLLak3March2015_FD_187246 | JGI IMG/M metagenome (GOLD analysis project Ga0209391, IMG submission 187246) | Freshwater sediment microbial communities from Prairie Pothole Lake near Jamestown, North Dakota, USA - PPLs Lake P7 Core (1) Depth... | ecosystem: Environmental > Aquatic > Freshwater >... | reverse complement strand
CGCGGAACCTCGCGCCGGCACCGGATCCCGGCGCGGACGCTGCAATGCAGCTCCCAGGAAGCGCGGACCCGGACAGCCTATGAGCCCGAAGGGCCGCCCCGAGGGCGAATCAGGCCCGAAGCGCGCAGCGCGAAGGGTAGTCCTATGAGCCGCACGCTGGAGGTTGCGCTCGGCACGCGCAGCTATCCCATTCACATCGGCGCCGGCACGATCGGTCGCGCCGGCGAACTGTTGCAGGCACTGCCGTCACGGCGCGCGGTGGTCGTCACCAATGCCGCGGTGGCGTCGCATTGGCTCGCACCGCTGCGTGTCGCGCTCGCCTCCGGAGGGTTCCGCAGCGAGGTCGTGCTCATTCCGGACGGCGAGTCGCACAAGAGCCTCGCGACGCTGTCGGATGTCCTCACCCGCCTGCTCGAGCTCGCCGCCGAGCGGCAGACCGCGCTGATCGCCCTCGGCGGCGGCGTCGTCGGCGACCTCGCGGGGTTCGCCGCCGCGATCTACCAGCGCGGCATGCCGTTCGTGCAGGTGCCGACGACGCTGCTCGCGCAGGTCGACTCGTCGGTCGGCGGCAAGACGGCCGTCAACCATCCGCTCGGCAAGAACATGATCGGGGCCTTCTGGCAGCCGCGCGCGGTGCTGATCGACACCGACTGCCTGCGCACGCTGCCCGACCGCGAGTTGGCTGCCGGTACCGCCGAGGTGATCAAGGCCGGCGCTATTCGCGACCGCGCCTTCCTCGATTGGCTGGACGGCGCGATCGGCTCGATCGTCGCGCGCGACGCCGGTGCGCTCGAGCACGCGATCTTCGAGAGCTGCCGGATCAAGGCCGAGGTGGTCGCGGCCGACGAGCACGAGACCGGCGAGCGCGCGCTGCTCAACTTCGGGCACACGTTCGGGCACGCGATCGAGAATGCGGCCGGCTACGGTGCGTGGCTGCACGGCGAGGCGGTCGCCGCCGGCATGGTGCTCGCGGCCCGCCTGTCGGCGCGCGTCGCCGGATTGCCGGCAGCCGACGCGGAGCGCCTTGCCGCGCTGCTCGGACGCGCCGGCCTGCCACTCGTGCCGCCGCGACTGTCGCGCGCGCGCTGGCTCGAGCTCATGGCCCGCGACAAGAAGGTCGAGGCCGGCGTGATCCGCTTCGTGCTGCTCGAGGCCCTCGGCCGTGCCGTGGTGCGCGCCGGGGTCTCCGCCGAGGAGCTCGCGGCGGTGCTCGGCTGATTCGGCGTCCCGACCGTCCGATGGAAACGCAAACGGCGCCCGCGGGCGCCGTTTGCGCTGCTGCGAACCGACCTGCTACTGGCAGTAGATCGTCACCGTCGCGAGCTGCTGCGGCGCATTCGCGTCGCCGATCGTGATCGTCGTGGCGCCGCCGGCCGGCACGCTCGAGACGTTGAGCTGCCCGGGCGAGACGCTGACCGGGTTGCTCCCGAAGACCACGCCGGGGCGCGAGGAGGTCGCGCTGAACGGGGGCTTCCCGACCAACGTGATCGCGAACGTCGTGCCCACGCAGCTGACCGGTGCGGAGGCCGAGCCCGTGCCGGACGCGAACACCTGGAGGTTCACCGTGGGCGGTGTGGGGGTCGCCGTGCCGGGAACGTTCTCGACGATCGGCAGGCCGGTGGTCAGCGTGCGGCCGGTGGCGTCGGTGACCGCGAACGTGAGTCCGGTAAAGCAGGAGCCATTGGTGATCACGTCGAAGCCGCCGCCGTTCACCGGGACCGGGCTGCCTACCAGCGTGACGGCGTCGGGATAGTTGGTGACGACGCGGTACGGCGGCGTGCCGCCGAAGACGTAGTACGAGACACGCACCCCGGCGGAGCAGACGCCCGCCTGGGGTCCGGTGATCGTCGTCGTGCCGCTCGGGGCGACCGAGAGCACGCCCTCGCCGCTCGTGACCTGCGCGATCACGAACTGGCCGGTGACCTGGCTGCCGGTCGTGAGCTCGGTGGCGCGCAGCAGCGCGATCTGCGTCGGCGTGGTCGCCGGCACCGCGATGATCACGCGTGCCTCGCCGTTGGCGTCCGACACGACGGTCTGCGTCGAGGCGAGCGGCGAGCCGGGATTGGTGGTCTGCAGCGAGTATTGGCCCTGGACGACGTCGAAGCGGACTTGCCGGCCGGCGAGCGGCACACCGCCCGAACCGGTGACCCGCACCGTCGCCGAGCCCGTCTGCCCCGAGCACACGTCGCCGCCGTCGCACGGGGCGCCGTTGCCGACGACGGTGATCGACGCGGGCAGCAGCAACGACGGGCGCACGGTGATCGCGGCGCCGGACAGCGCTCCGGCCGCGTCGCGGATCGTGACGTTCGCGGATTGCGCGGTGTCGACGTTGGCGGCGAGCAGCGTCAGCGTATTGCCGGTGACGTTGGTCGGTACTGGCAGCACCGCCGGGTTCGCCGAGAACGCCTGGTAGGGCGGCGTGCCGCCGGAGATCGACAGGATCAGCGGCGTGCCGGCGAAGGCGACGGCCTCCGCCGGTACCACGACCAGCGGGCCAGGCGTGGGTGGCAAAGGCTCGTAGGGATTGTTGGGCGCGCCGCTGCCCCCGCCGCAGGCGGTGAGTGCAAGCATCGCTGCGGTCGCCGCCCCGGTGAGGGCGGGGCGCAGCCAGGCGGTGAGGCGGGTTGCGAGCATGGGCGGATCCTGAATGATGTTGTCCTAAAGCTGCCGGGGTTTCGGTGCCGTTTTAAACGGTGCAACAAAGAGATACAGCACTTTGTTCAGATTAAAGCCCAGGAGCGGCATCGAGCGCAAGGGGCGAGACCCCCGAGCGGCAGCAATTGGCCGACGGGGTGTTGCGCAGGCACCCGCGTGCCCGCGGGTTTGTTGCCGCAATGCAGCATCCTGAGTAGTATGCGAAAGTTTCCGCCTGTCTTTCGCGAAGCGGGCCTGCGGCCGGGTTTTCGGCGACCGGCCGGGCATTCGGCGTCTTTCATGACGAGGTCTCCAGCGTGACGCACCCCACTTCCGGCACAAGCGCGCGGCCGCCGGGCCGCCAGGGCCTCTACAGCCCCGCCCACGAGCACGACGCCTGCGGATTGGGCTTCGTGGCCCACATCAAGGGCCGCAAGTCGCACGCGATCGTTCGCCAGGGCCTGTCGATCCTCGAGAATCTCACCCACCGCGGTGCGACCGGAGCCGATCCGCTGCAGGGCGACGGCGCCGGGATCCTCGTGCAGATGCCGGATGCGTTCCTGCGCCGGGCGTGCGGCAAGCTCGGCATCACCCTGCCTGCGATCGGTCAGTACGGCGTCGGCATGGTGTTCCTGCCGCAGGAGCCGGCGTCGCGCATGGCCTGCGAGCAGGAGATCGAGCGCGCCGTCCACGCCGAGGGACAGGTCGTGCTCGGCTGGCGCGACGTTCCGACCAGCAACGCGGGGCTCTCCGAGCGCACCAAGGAAGTCGAGCCGGTGATCCGGCAGGTCTTCGTCGGCCGCGGCGCGCGCGACATGGACGCCGACGCGCTGGAGCGCAAGCTGTACGTGATCCGCAAGCGCTCGGGGCACGCGATCCAGGCGCTCAAGCTCCGGCACGGCAAGGAGTTCTACGTGCCGTCGCTGTCGACGCGCACGATCGTCTACAAGGGCATGCTGCTCGCCCATCAGGTCGGAAGCTTCTACAAGGACCTCGACGACGAGACGTTCGTCTCCGCGCTGGCGATGGTGCACCAGCGCTTCTCGACGAACACGTTCCCGACCTGGGACCTCGCGCACCCGTTCCGCTTCGTCTGCCACAACGGCGAGATCAACACGCTGCGCGGCAACTTCAACTGGATCCGTGCGCGCGAGGGGGCGATCGCGTCGGCGGTGCTCGGCGACGACCTGCCGAAGCTGTGGCCGCTGATCTACGACGGCCAGTCCGACTCGGCGTCGTTCGACAACGCGCTCGAACTCCTCGTCATGGGCGGCTATCCGCTCGCCCACGCGATGATGATGATGATCCCGGAAGCCTGGGCCGGGAACCCGCTGATGGACGAGGACCGGCGCTCGTTCTACGAGTACCACGCCGCGCTGATGGAGCCGTGGGACGGTCCCGCGGCAATGGCCTTCACCAACGGCCGCCAGATCGGCGCGACGCTCGACCGCAACGGACTGCGGCCGGCGCGCTTCGTCGTCACCGACGACGACTACATCGTGATGGCCTCGGAAGTCGGCGTGCTCGACATCCCCGAGTCGAAGATCGTGAAGAAGTGGCGGCTGCAGCCGGGAAAGATGCTGCTCGTCGACCTCGAGGCCGGGCGCATCGTCGACGATGCGGAGCTGAAGCGCACGCTCGCCACCGGGAAGCCCTATCGCGCGTGGATCGAGCGCTGCCGCCTGCGGCTCGAGGACATGCCGGAGCCCGCGCCGGCCACGCCCTCGGAAGTGTCGCTGCTCGACCGCCAGCAGGCATTCGGCTGGACGCAGGAAGACGTCAAGGTGATCCTCGCGCCGATGGCGCAGACGGGCGAAGAGCCGATCGGCTCGATGGGCAACGACGCCGCGCTGCCCGTGCTCTCCGACCGGGCGAAGCCGTTCTACGGCTACTTCAAGCAGCTGTTCGCGCAGGTCACGAACCCGCCGATCGACCCGATCCGCGAGGAGCTCGTGATGAGCCTCGTCTCGTTCATCGGGCCGCGGCCGAACCTGCTCGGCATCGACACCACCGAGCCGCCGATGCGGCTCGAGGTCGAACAGCCGATCCTCACGTCGGACAGCATGGAGCGGCTGCGGCACGTCGAGCTCTTCACCGGCGGCGCGTTCAAGTGCGAGGAGCTCGACATCACCTACCCGGCGGACTGGGGTCCGAACGGCATGGAGGCCGCGCTCGCGAGCCTCGCCGCGCACGCCGAGGACGCGATCCGCCAAGGCCGCAATGTGCTGATCCTGTCCGACCGCACCGTGTCGGCGGAGCGGCTGCCGATCCCGGCGCTCCTCGCCACTGCCGCAGTGCACGAGCACCTGGTGAAGCAGGGCCTGCGCACGTCGGCAGGCCTGGTCGTCGAGACCGGGTCGGCCCGCGAGGTGCACCACTTCGCGCTGCTCGCGGGCTACGGCGCCGAGGCAATCCATCCCTACCTCGCGCTGGAAACGCTGCAGTCGCCGGCGCCGGCGCTGCCAGGCGTCGAGCCGAAGGACGCGCAGAAGCGCTTCATCAAGGCGGTCTGCAAGGGTCTCTACAAGGTGATGTCCAAGATGGGCATTTCCACGTACCAGTCGTACTGCGGCGCGCAGATCTTCGAGGCCGTCGGGCTGCAGAAGGCCTTCGTCGACAAGTACTTCTTCGGCACCGCGAGCAACGTCGAGGGCATCGGCATCTTCGAGGTTGCCGAGGAGGCGTGGCGCATGCACCGGCAGGCGTTCGGCGGCGATCCGGTGCTCGCCGGCATGCTCGATGCCGGCGGCGAATACGCGTACCGGGTGCGCGGCGAGGAGCACATGTGGACGCCCGACTCGATCGCGAAGCTGCAGCACGCGACGCGCACGGGCAGCGCCTCGACCTACGACGAGTACGCGAAGCTCATCAACGACCAGACCCGCAAGCTGAAGACGCTGCGCGGCCTGTTCGAGTTCCGGACTGCCGGGCGCACGCCCGTGCCGGTCGAGGAGGTCGAGCCGGCCGCGGCCATCGTGAAGCGCTTCGCCACCGGCGCGATGAGCCTCGGCTCGATCTCGACCGAGGCGCACACGACGCTCGCGATCGCGATGAACCGCATCGGCGGCAAGTCGAACACCGGCGAGGGCGGCGAGGACGACGCGCGCTATCGCGCCGAAATGCGCGCCGGCAGGAGCGTGATCAAGGACGGCGACACGCTGGCCGGCATGCTCGGACGCGAGCGCATCGAGCACGACGTGCCGCTCAAGGCCGGTGACAGCCTGCGCTCGAAGATCAAGCAGGTGGCCTCCGGGCGCTTCGGCGTCACCGCAGAGTACCTTGCCTCCGCCGACCAGATCCAGATCAAGATGGCGCAGGGCGCGAAGCCCGGCGAGGGCGGACAGCTGCCCGGCCACAAGGTGTCCGAGTACATCGCCAAGCTGCGCTACTCGGTGCCCGGCGTCGGCCTGATCTCGCCGCCGCCGCACCACGACATCTACTCTATCGAGGACCTGGCGCAGCTGATCCACGACCTCAAGAACGCCAACCCGCGTGCGTCGATCTCGGTGAAGCTGGTCTCCGAGGTCGGCGTCGGCACGGTCGCCGCCGGCGTGGCGAAGGCCAAGTCCGACCACGTGACGATCTCCGGCCACGACGGCGGCACCGGCGCCTCGCCCGTGTCGTCGATCAAGCACGCGGGCACGCCCTGGGAGCTCGGGCTCGCGGAGACGCAGCAGACGCTGGTGCTGAATCGCCTGCGTGGCCGCATCACCGTGCAGGTGGACGGGCAGATGAAGACCGGCCGCGACGTGGTCATCGGTGCGCTGCTCGGTGCCGACGAGTTCGGCTTCGCGACGGCGCCGCTGGTCGTCGAGGGCTGCATCATGATGCGCAAGTGCCACCTCAACACCTGCCCGGTAGGGGTCGCGACGCAGGACCCGGTGCTGCGCCGACGGTTCGCGGGGCAGCCCGAGCACGTCGTCAACTACTTCTTCTTCGTCGCCGAGGAAGTGCGGCGGATCATGGCCTCGCTCGGGATCACGCGCTTCGACGACCTGATCGGCCGCAGCGATCTGCTCGACGTGCGCGCGGGCATCGACCACTGGAAGGCGAAGGGACTCGACTTCTCGCGCGTCTTCCACCAGCCGGCGATGCCGCCCGAGGTCGCGCGGCACCGCACCGAGTCGCAGGACCACGGGCTCGATCGCGCGCTCGACCACGAGATCATCAAGGCCGCGGCGCCGGCGCTGGACAAGCGGCAGCCGGTGCGCCTCAACTTCCGCATCCGCAATGCACACCGCTCGGTCGGCGGCATGCTCTCCGGCGAGGTCGCGCGCCGCTACGGCCACGAGGGACTCCCGGACGACACGATCCACGTCGCCTTCGAGGGCATCGCCGGGCAGAGCTTCGGTGCGTTCCTCGCCCGCGGCGTGACCTTCGAGCTCAAGGGCGCGACCAACGACTACGTCGGCAAGGGCATGTCGGGCGGACGCGTCGTGGTCTACCCCGATCCGTCCTGCCCGGCGAAACCGGAAGAGAACATCGTCATCGGCAACACGGTGATGTACGGGGCGATCGCCGGCGAGGCCTACTTCCGTGGCGTGGCCGGCGAGCGCTTCTGCGTGCGCAACTCGGGCGCGTCGGCGGTCGTCGAGGGCACGGGCGACCACGGCTGCGAGTACATGACGGGCGGAACCGTCGTCGTGCTCGGAGCCACCGGACGCAACTTCGCCGCGGGGATGAGCGGCGGCATCGCCTACGTCTACGATGGCGACGGCACGTTTGCCGCGCGCTGCAACACCGCGATGGTGGAGCTCGGGCCAGTCGAGACCGAAGGCGAGCAGGCGCGCGTCGAGCGCGAGCTCGTCGCGTCGGGCAAGGGTCGCCTGCGCCACGCCGGACGCGCCGACGAGGCGCTGCTGCGCGAGCTGATCGAGCGCCACCTGCGCTTCACCGGCTCGACGGTCGCGCACGCGCTGCTCGACGGCTGGGAGGTCGCGCGCACGAAATTCGTGAAGGTGTTCCCGCACGAGTACAAGCGCGCGCTCGGCGAGATGTATGCCAGGGAGGCCCCGAAGCCGGCGGCTGCGGAGAAGCAGAAGGCGGCGGCATAGCGGTCTGTCGTCATTCCCGCGTGCGCGGGGACGACGACGCGAAGGTTTCCACGGATAAGAAGGTCGTATGGGCAAGATAACGGGGTTTCTCGAACTGCAGCGCATCCAGGAAGCGTCCGAGCCGGCGGCGCAGCGCTTGCGGCACTACCGCGAGTTCGTGCTGGCGCTCGAGGACGATGCGGCCTCGAAGCAGGGCGCGCGGTGCATGGACTGCGGCATCCCGTTCTGCCAGAGCGGCTGCCCGATCAACAACATCATTCCCGACTGGAACGACCTGGTCTACCGGCGCCAGTGGCAGCAGGCGCTCGAGGTGCTGCACTCGACCAACAACTTCCCCGAGTTCACCGGCCGCGTCTGCCCCGCGCCTTGCGAGGCCGCGTGCACGCTGAACATCAACAGCGACGCAGTGGGCATCAAGTCGATCGAGCACTTCATCATCGACAAGGGCTGGGAAGAAGGCTGGGTCGTGCCGCTGCCCCCCGAGCGCAAGACCGGGCGCCGCGTTGCCGTGGTCGGCTCCGGGCCCGCGGGTCTTGCCTGCGCGCAGCAGCTCGCGCGCGCCGGGCACGACGTCGTCGTCCTCGAGAAGAGCGACCGCATCGGCGGGCTGCTCCGCTACGGGATCCCGGACTTCAAGATGGAGAAGCCGCTGATCGACCGGCGCATGGCACAGATGTCGGCCGAGGGCGTCCTGTTCCGCCCGGGTGTGGACGTCGGCCGCGACGTGACCGGCCAGGCGCTCCTCGCGGAGTTCGACGCGGTCGTGCTCGCGGGTGGCGCGGAACGGCCGCGCGACCTGCCGGTGCCGGGGCGGGAGCTCGCCGGCGTGCACTTCGCGATGGAGTTCCTGCCGCAGCAGAACAAGGTGGTCGCGGGCGACGCGGTGACCGGCCAGATCATGGCCACCGGCAAGCACGTCGTCGTGATCGGCGGCGGCGACACCGGATCGGATTGCGTCGGCACGTCGAACCGCCACGGTGCGGCGTCGGTCACGCAGTTCGAGCTCCTGCCGCAACCGCCGGAGCAGGAGAACAAGCCGCTGACGTGGCCGTACTGGCCGACCAAGCTGCGCACGTCGTCGTCGCACGAGGAAGGCTGTGCACGCGACTGGTCGGTCGCCACCAAGCGCTTCGAGGGCCGCGACGGCAAGGTCGCGAAGCTCGTCGCCGCGCGACTCGAGTGGACCAAGGACGCCAACGGCCAGCTGAAGATGACCGAGGTGCCGGGCAGCGAGTTCGAGTTGCCGGCGGACCTCGTGCTGCTCGCGATGGGATTCGTCGGCCCCGCGTCGGACGCGCTCTTCGAGCAGCTGGGCGTGCGCCGCGACCCGCGCAGCAACGTCGGCGCGAACACGGACGACTACCGGACCTCCGTCGCAAAGGTCTTCGCCGCCGGCGACATGCGCCGCGGGCAGTCGCTCGTCGTCTGGGCGATCCGCGAGGGGCGCCAGTGCGCCCGCGCGGTCGACGAGTTCCTGATGGGGACCTCGGAGCTACCCCGCTAGTTCAGTACACTAGCCTACCGAGCGAACGGGCGCGCAACGCGCGCCTTCCTCCCCTTGTTCCGGAACGACACCTTCCTGCGGGCGCTGCGCCGCCAGCCCACGCCCTATACGCCCGTGTGGCTGATGCGGCAGGCGGGTCGCTATCTTCCCGAGTACAACCGCACGCGCGCGCGCGCCGGCAGCTTCATGGGGCTCGCCCAGCACCCGGAGCTCGCCTGCGAAGTGACGCTGCAGCCGCTCGAGCGCTATCCGCTCGACGCGGCGATCCTCTTCTCGGACATCCTGACGATCCCCGACGCGATGGGGCTCGGTCTGTCGTTCGCCGAGGGCGAAGGCCCGCGCTTCGAGCGCACTACCGCCGACGAGGGCGCGATCGGCGCGCTCGACGTGCCGGACATGGCCAAGCTCCGCTACGTCTTCGACGCGGTGGCGACGATCAAGCGCGCACTCGCCGGCCGCGTGCCGCTGATCGGCTTCTCGGGCAGCCCATTCACGCTCGCCTGCTACATGATCGAGGGCCGCGGCAGCGACGACGACTTCGCGAAGGTGCGGCGGATGGCGTGCGCGCGCCCGGACCTGCTGGCGCGGCTGGTCGACGTCAACGCACGGGCGGTCACCGCCTACCTCAACGAGCAGATCCAGGCCGGCGCCGACGCCGTGATGATCTTCGACACCTGGGGCGGGCTGCTCCCGGCGGCCGCGTACCGTCGCTTCTCGCTCGCGACCATGACTGCCGTGCTGCGCGGCCTCGCGCCCGGCCCCGATGGGGCGCGCGTGCCGACGATCGTCTTCACGAAAGGCGGCGGCTCGTGGCTGCCCGAGATCGCCGCGTGCGGCGCCGACGGCGTGGGACTCGACTGGACGGTCGATCTCGCCGCCGCGCGCGCGACGGTCGGCGATCGGGTGGCGCTGCAGGGCAACCTCGACCCGCTGGTGCTGACCACCGATCCCGCGACGGTGGCGCGCGAGGCCGAGGCCGTGGTCCGGGCCGCAGGGCCGGCGCCGGGACACATCTTCAACCTCGGCCACGGCATCGTGCCGAAGACCCCGCCGGAAAACGTCGCCGCCCTGGTGGAAACGGTCCACCGCGTCTCGCGGCGCTAGCGCCGCGGCAAGACCGCGGCGTTCCTTCCGGCCAGCGGCCACCCCTGACCCCGAAGTGTTGATCGCGGGGCTTGACAAGCGCCGATTTCATTGGTCAATCCGGCAGTTATGCACACTTTGGAACGCTAACAGGGGCATTCCGGCGTGTTTCCGGAAGCGTCGGGCATGCGATTTTCAACTCATTGATTATAAATGGTAAAAAAGTTGCCTGCGACGGGACTCCGGAACGTGTTGGCGCACGGGCGATACGACGGCACCCGGTGTCAAGCGGTTTACGCACAAAGTTATCCACAGCTGGTGTGGGCCGTTTGGCGATGGCTTTCAAATGAACGACTTGCGCCTCTTTGTTGCGACTCATGGTGAGCTTCGTTCGAATCCGATTCGGTGACCGTGCATCTGCCGCAGGCGCAGGACGACCGTGACGATCGCCCGCGTCGCGCTGCCGGTCGCGACGGCGCATCTCTTCGACTACTGGGTGCCGTCGGGCTTCGAGCTCCACGTCGGCGCGATCGTGCGCGTGCCGCTCGCCAGGCGCCGTGTCATCGGCGTGGTGGTGGAGCTCCTCGAGGCGACGCCGGTGGCGCCGGAGAAGCTCGTGCCGATCGAGGAGCTGCTCGCGCTGCCGCCGCTGCCCGACGACGTGCGCGAGCTCGCACAGTTCGTTGCGTCCTACTACCAGGCGCCTCCCGGCCTGGCCCTCGCGCTGGCGACGCCTCCGGCGGGCACGTCGTCGACGCGCGCACGCGGCGCCGCGCGTGCGCTCGCATTGACGGACGAGGGTCGCGCGGCGCTGCCGACTGCGCTCGCCAGGGCGCCCGCGGCGCGTGCGCTCTTCGAGCGCTTGCTTCCCGAAGGCGCCGCGCTCGAGCCGGAGGCGATCGCTGCGCTCGCCCCGCATCTGCGTCGCGTGCTCGCGCGCTGGCGCCGCGACGGCCTGGTGTCCGCGCGTGCACCGCGGCCTGAGACCGAGGGCGAGTTGCGGCTCAACGAGGCCCAGACGCAGGCGGTGGCGTCGATCGACGCCGCGCGCGGGCGCTTCGCGCCGTTCCTGCTGCAGGGCGTGACGGGCAGCGGCAAGACCGAGGTCTATCTGGCCGCGGCGGCGTCGGCGGTGGCCGCCGGCGGACAGGCGTTGCTGCTCGTGCCCGAGATCAACCTCACGCCGCAGCTCGTCGCGCGTGTCGCGGCCGCGCTTCCACGCGCGCGCACGGCGACACTGCACAGCGCGCTGCCCGATGGCGAACGGCGCGCGAACTGGGAGCAGGCCGCGCGCGGCGAGGCCGACCTCGTCCTCGGCACCCGGCTCGCCGTGTTCGCAGCGCTGCCGCGCCTCTCGCTCATCGTCGTCGACGAGGAGCACGACGGCTCGTACAAGCAGCACGACGGTGTCCGCTATCACGCGCGCGACGCCGCCGTGTGGCGCGCGCACCGGCTCGGCATTCCGGTCGTGCTCGGCAGCGCCACGCCGTCGCTCGAGAGCTACGCGCACGCGCGCGCCGGGCGCTATGCGCGTCTCGTCCTCGAGCGCCGTGCCGATCCGCGCGCCGCGCCGCCGGCGATCCGCTTCGTCCCGGCGCGCGACGCGGGACGCGACGACGGTCTCGCGCCGGCCCTCGTCACGGCGATCGCCGCCCGCCTCGAGCGTGGCGAGCAGTCGCTCGTGTTCGTGAACCGGCGCGGCTTCGCGCCGTCGCTCAAGTGCTCGGCCTGTGGCTGGGAGGCAGGATGCCCGCGCTGCAGCGCGCGGCTCACGAGCCATCGCGCCCCCGTCGCGCTCGTCTGCCACCACTGCGGGCATCGCGAGCGCGTGCCTCGCGCGTGCCCCTCGTGCGGCAACGTCGACCTGCTGCCGCTGGGCCACGGCACGCAGCGGCTCGAGCAGGGCCTCGCGGCCGCGTTCCCCGGCGCGAGGATCGCGCGCGTGGACCGCGACACCACGCGGCGGCGGCACGCGTTCGCGGACATGCGGGCGCGCATGGCGGGCAACGAGCTCGACGTCCTGGTCGGCACGCAGATGCTTGCCAAGGGACACGACTTCCCGCGTCTCACGCTGGTCGGGGTGCTTGGCGCGGACAATGCCCTCTACAGCGCCGATTTCCGCGCCACCGAACGTTTGGCCGCGCTGCTCATGCAGGTGGCGGGTCGCGCGGGTCGCGCGGAGCTGCCCGGCGAGGTGATCGTGCAGACGGACTTTCCCGACCACCCGCTCTACCGGGCGCTCGTCCGGCACGACTACGACGCGTTCGCGCTCGACCTGCTCGGCGAGCGTGAGGCCTGCGGACTGCC
>Ga0209391_10001362_pt1 | contig 12585 bp, 10 predicted proteins | sample PPLLak3March2015_FD_187246 | JGI IMG/M metagenome (GOLD analysis project Ga0209391, IMG submission 187246) | Freshwater sediment microbial communities from Prairie Pothole Lake near Jamestown, North Dakota, USA - PPLs Lake P7 Core (1) Depth... | ecosystem: Environmental > Aquatic > Freshwater >... | reverse complement strand
AGGGTAGGTGGCGATTAAAATTACGGTTAAATTCTAGCGGCTTGTCGCTGTTGACTACAGTTTTGTAGGCTGGCTAAAGAGATTGCAACGTATTCTGACAACTCTTTAGAAATGTTGGGTTACGCTATCGCAAGGCAGTTGCTCCAGTATCCATGCGTAACCCAATCTATAAAAATGTTTTAAATTGATTTATTAGAATCCGCAACTGCGACCGCGTTCAGTATATTTACCGAACGTAGTGCAATCTTTGCCCCAGCATTTCAGGAGTAACCACTACAACTCCACCGGTGCTGACATGAAATCTTTTTTCGTCTTCTGCTTTATTTTCACCAATGATGGTGCCTTCCGGGACATCACAGCCTTTTTCTATAATCGCTTTGGTAATGCGGCAATGACGGGCAATATTGACTTGAGGCAAGATAATAGAATCTTGTACAGTAGAATAGGAGTTGACACGGACATTTGAAAATAACAAGGAATGCCTTACTGTTGCGCCAGAAATTACACAGCCTCCTGAAACCATCGAGTCAAGAGCCTGTCCCCGCCTGTCATCATCATCAAAAACAAATTTCGCCGGCGGTGTTTGTACCTGATTTGTCCATATAGGCCAAGTGTCGTCATATAAATTCATACCGGGGTTGACTCCGATTAGCTCCATATTAGCCGCCCAATAAGCATCAATTGTACCTACATCACGCCAGTAACTTTGTTCACCGCTTTGTAAGTCTAAAAATGGATACGCATTGACTATGTATTTATCGATAACAGCAGGAATAATATCTTTACCGAAATCATTAGTAGAGCCTTTGGTGTCAGCATCTTTAAGCAGTTGTTCAAACAAAAAAGGAGCGTTAAAGATATAAATGCCCATAGACGCCAAAGCGGTATCGGTTCTACCGGGCATAACAGGGGGATTTGCAGGTTTTTCTACAAAAGCTTTAACGCGTCGACTGGCATCAACATCCATGACGCCAAAAGCTGTTGCTTCTTCCAGCGATACTTCCAAACAACCTATCGTTAAATCAGCATTTTTTTCAATATGGTCTGCCAGCATAGCACCGTAATCCATTTTATAGATGTGATCACCGGCCAGTATCAAAATATGTTCAGGATGGCGCGCGCGAAGAATATCGATGTTCTGAAAAATTGCGTCAGCCGTACCTTTATACCAGGAATCTTCACTGTGTCTTTGTTGGGCGGGCATTAAGTCAACATATTCACCAAACTCACCGCGCAAAAACCCCCATCCTTGCTGAATATGGCGAATGAGAGAGTCCGCCTTGTATTGAGTCAAAATACCAATTTTGCGTATGCCGGAATTCACGCAATTGGATAACGGAAAATCAATAATTCGAAACTTGCCGCCGAAGGGCACAGCCGGCTTGGCGCGCCAATCTGTCATGTTCATCAACCGCGAGCCACGGCCACCAGCTAATATTAATGCGATTGTATTACGGGTTAAATGACCGACATTATGATCATGCTTTTGATTGCTTGACGCTGACATTTTTCATCTCCATGTTGATATAGATATTACAACTGTAGGTTATTTTGGTAAGATTCACCAAACAATCATTCTACTACTACACCGAGGCCATTCAAAGTGAAAAAGCGTTCAAATAACACACTTGACTCTGAAGCTACAAAAACTACCGCAGCTAAACCGGAAGCGGACACGCCTAACTCTGAATCTGCAAAAACTTTAGAAGAAAAAACAGTATCAAGCACACTTGATGTTAATCCCAAGAAAACCGAAAATCCAAAAACAGAAGCTAAAGCACCGTCCTCTGGGCCCGCTAAAACCATGGCAACCAAAAAAGAAGGAATAGATGTGCCAGCAGATGCTAAAAATCCTGAAAAAGCAGAAGAAGTAAAATCGCCAGTCCCTGGGCCTGCAAAAACCGTAGCAGTAAAAAAAGAAGAAAACAAACTTGATCCCGATTCCATAAAAATTATGGAAGCGAAGCATCATGATCCTTTTTCAGTTTTGGGTCGTCATCCAAAGAACAATCAAATCTTGATTAAAGTATATCTGCCCTATGCAGAAACGGTTCGTTTTAGCAATAATGGACCTGTTCTTAACCGGATAACCGGTACGGATTTTTTTGAGTATTACGCCAAAGAAGGAGAATTGCCGGAACACTACAAATTAAACTGGGTAGATAAAAACGGTTACACTCACGAGAACTATGATCCGTATGACTTTGGCCCACAATTACCACCCTTTGACCAACATTTATTCGGAGAAGGTAAACACTGGCATATTTATCAAAAACTGGGCGGACACCTGCATAGTGTTGATGGTATTGATGGGGTTTTATTTACTGTATGGGCTCCCAATGCTGGCCGGGTGAGTGTGGTCGGTGACTTTAATCGCTGGGATGGCCGTTGTAATCCTATGCGTAGTCTCGGTGGTAGCGGAATTTGGGAAATATTCATTCCTGGCCTAAAAGCAGGTTGCTTATACAAATTTGAAATTTTAAATCGCAATAGCAACGAGATTTTAGTAAAAACAGACCCTTATGGGCAGCAATTTGAATTCCGGCCCAGCACATCGTCAATTGTAGTTAAGGAAAAAAGCTATACATGGCAGGACACGCGCTGGATGATGCAGCGTGCCAAGCACGATTGGCTGCATGAACCCATGGCTATTTACGAAGTCCATCTGGGCTCCTGGCGACGCGATAATCAGGGAAATTTCCTCACTTATCGGGAACTCGCTGTCGAACTTGTTAATTATGTTAAGCAAATGGGCTTTACCCATATTGAACTGTTGCCTATTACTGAGCATCCTTTTGATGGTTCATGGGGTTATCAAACTACGGGTTATTTTGCCCCAACCAGCCGTCACGGCACGCCCGATGATTTTCGCTATTTTGTCGATACCTGTCACCAAAACGATATTGGCATTATTCTTGACTGGGTCCCTGCGCATTTCCCTAAAGACGCTTTTGCCCTTGCCCGCTTTGACGGCAGCGCCCTATATGAGCATGAAGACCCGCGTAAAGGCGAACACCGTGACTGGGGTACCCTTATCTATAATTATGGGCGTAATGAGGTTAAAAACTTTTTATTGGCCAGCGCGATTTTTTGGCTGGAAGAATTTCATCTTGATGGTTTAAGAGTTGATGCTGTGGCTTCCATGCTTTATCTCGATTATTCCCGCGAAGCCAATGACTGGATTCCCAACATGTATGGCGGCAACGAGAATCTGGAGGCTATTGATTTTTTCAGGGAACTAAATACCGTCACCCACGAGCTGCATCCTGGTACGGTTATGATGGCTGAAGAATCCACTTCCTGGCCTCAAGTCACACGTCCAACATGGACCGGCGGTTTGGGTTTTTCCATGAAATGGAATATGGGGTGGATGCATGATGTATTGTCTTATATGAGTGAGGAACCCATCCACCGCAAGTATCACCATGATCAGCTCACTTTCGGTATGCTCTATGCCTTTACCGAAAACTTCACCCTGCCTTTTTCTCATGACGAAGTGGTGCATGGTAAAGGGTCTTTGGTCAACAAAATGCCGGGGGATGAATGGCAGCGCTTCGCTAATTTACGGCTGTTATATACTTTCATGTACACTTATCCCGGTAAGAAGCTGTTGTTTATGGGATGTGAATTCGGGCAAGGTACTGAATGGAATTCCAACAAGGATTTGGATTGGTATGTACTGGATTATGCTCATCACAAGGGCGTGCAAACATTAGTTAAAGATCTGAATCATATTTACCAAACACATTCGGCTTTATTTACCCATGATTTTGATCATCATGGCTTCGAGTGGATTGATTGTCATGATGTACAGCAGTCAATCATCAGTTACCGTCGTAAAAACCAATCTGAAGAATTAATTGTTGTCCTTAATTTCACGCCTGTACCCAGAGAAAATTACCGGCTCGGCGTGCCTGAGGCGGGTACCTATGCCGAAATTTTTAATTCTGATTCCCAATATTATGATGGCAGCAACATGGGTAATGGTATGGTTGTATCAGAGCCTACGCCATGGATGAATCACCCTCACTCCATAAGCCTAACCTTACCTCCTTTGGGAGCTTTGATCTTAAAGCTTCAATAAGTTTAGGGCGCTATTTGCGAACCGATAATTTCCAGGGTGCGCTCAACAGCGCACCCTGGAACTTGATAATGATCGCACAAGAATCATATGAAAAAAATACTCTTTGTAACCAGTGAAGCACATCCTCTGATTAAAACCGGAGGTCTTGCTGATGTTTGCGGCAGTCTGCCCAAAGCATTGGCTGAACTATCTCAAGAAATTAAGCTGATCATACCCAATTATCAGGCTTTAAAAATAACTGAAAATGTCCGCTTTCTTTGTTCTATACGGGTTGATAACCGGAATATTAATATTCTTGAAACCCGTATGCCTGATAGTCATGTTACTGTTTGGCTAGTTGATTATCCTGCCTATTACAACTATCCGGGCAACCCCTATGTTGACGAAAATGGCAACCCTTGGCCTATCAATGCTGAACGATTTGCGCTATTTTGCCGTGTCGCCGTTGAAGCCGCTATGAATAGAGTACATCAGGACTGGAAGCCGGATATTGTGCATTGTAATGATTGGCAAACCGGTTTAGTGCCGGCTTTACTGTCTATTGAGCGCGATCCTCCCTCGACTGTATTTACCATTCATAATATGGCTTATCAGGGTTTATTTCCTGCTAGAACAGCCGCCGCATTAAATTTGCCAGGCCAGTTATGGCATTCCGCTGGACTGGAATTTCATGAAATGCTGTCTTTTATTAAAGGCGGCTTGGTTTATGCGGATTACATAACCACCGTTAGTCCGACCTATGCCCTGGAAATTCAAACGCCGGAATTTGGTTATGGCCTTGAAGGGTTGCTGGATCATCGAAAAGAATTTTTAGGCGGTATCATCAACGGCATTGATATGGATCAATGGGATCCCGAAACAGATCCATATATTACTCAGCACTTTACAGCAACAACGCTCAATAAAAAACAACTCAATAAGTCTGCATTACAAAGAAGATTCTCGCTTCCGGTTAACGATCGTGTTCCTCTCTTTGGGTTGATCGGTCGACTGGTAGAGCAAAAAGGCATAGACCTGATTTTAGAATGTCTTCCAGAAATGGTCAGCATGGACCTGCAATTTGTATTGCTCGGCAGTGGCGATAAAGACTTTGAAAAACAGCTACAAAATCTGGCTGATTTATATCCTGACAAAATTGCGATAACCATTGGCTACGATGAATCGCTGGCTCATCTTATCGAGGCAGGCGCTGATATTTTCTTAATGCCATCGCGGTTTGAGCCTTGCGGTTTAAATCAAATGTACAGCCAACGCTACGGCACTATTCCTATTGTCAGAAAAACCGGCGGCCTTGCTGATACGGTTACTGATGCCTTGCCTGAAACTTTAGCCAATAATACGGCGAGTGGTATTGTTTTCAACGAAGCAAGTTCAGGATCTTTGCTGGAAGCCATTAAGCGCACCCTGATTTTATACAACTCCGCTGATACCTGGAAGAAAATGCAGGTTAATGCCATGAAAAAAGATTTCTCCTGGCAACGTAGTGCTGAACAGTATCTGGCGTTATACGAAAACCTATAAGAAGATCCGCTCAGATCGCGTCCAGAATCAATTGGACGCGGCTTGCGCTTATCGAGTGATTGAGACGACGGATGAATAAAATCCAGCTGCTGTATGTAGAAAATGTCATCACCAGAAAAAAAAGAGTTCTTCAACAGGAACTGTCATTTTTTATGCTGGTTGAAAATTTGGGTTATGACAAGGATTGTGATGTTCTATGGTCTGGCGAGGATGGTGAGTGGCACACACTACAAGCAACCTATCACAGTAATCCTGATCACGATAAAGAGTACTGGCGAGCTCACATAGCAGTTAAATCCACAGCAGATAGAACGCTCCCGGGTAATATCAAGTTTGCATTGCGATATCGAACACAGGGAACAGAGCATTGGGACAATAAGCACGGCCTGAATTATTCCAGTCAGGCCGACTCCGGAATTAAGGTAGTAACTTCACGTCCAATATTGAACATTGGTTTTGAGAGCAGTCTGAAAGATGGACAGAAATACGTCCCCATCACCGTATCGGTAAATCAGTCTGTTCATGCCAAATCAGTCACTATTCACTGGACAACTGACAATTGGAAGCACACGCATAAAACACCCTGTCAGTTTAAAAGAAGCTTTTGGGATGAAAAATTCCGTAGCAATGCCAGGAATCCAAATCAATATGGTTCTCAGATATGGAAAGGATTGCTCAAGATCGATGATGCTTTTCGATTGCAATATACCATTTCCTGTGAATGTCCTGATCAGGTCTTGTGGGACAACAATTATGGCAAGAATTATTCGCTTTGTCATAAGCCGCTAAAAGTTATGATTCTTAATTTGCATTGTTATCAGGAAGACAATCAGGACGCCAAGTTTTCACAAATAGCTAAAGCGATTAATGACCTGGACGTTGACATTGTCTGTTTTCAGGAAGTCGCAGAGCTTTGGAACGATGGGCACGGGGACTGGGATACTAATTCGGCCAAAATCATTAATGATCGTCTTAATTCGCCTTACCATCTCTACACGGATTGGTCGCATATGGGTTTTGATAAATACCGGGAAGGTGTTGCCATCGTGAGTAGATTTCCAATGTTAAAACAGGAAGCAAAATATGTTTCTAACAGCCATAGTGCCTACAGTATTCATTCCAGAAAAGTTGTCATGGCACAAGTGCATGTTCCCTGCATGGGCTTAATCAATTTTTTTTCGGCGCATCTGAGTTGGTGGGATGACGGTTTTCCAGAGCAGTTTAAAAAACTGAGCAAGTGGGCTTCTGATAACCAAACAGAGGATGTCAGTGGAACCATGCTATGCGGTGATTTTAATATTACAGCAGGATCGGAAGGTTATAATCTGGTAGTCAAAGGCAATGAGTATGATGACCAGTTTTTAGCCGCCAATTCCCATGGCGTATTTGAAAAAATTTTTAAAGTGAATGATCCCTACTGGCAGCATTATCTTGCCGATGATTATCGTATTGATTATATTTTCATGAACAAAGCAAGTGATCTACACATCACTTCAGGAAGGGTGTTGTTTACGGAAGAAGATTATGGCAGAGTCTCGGACCATTGCGGTTATTTAATGACTTTTGAACCGAAGTAACTCTGGCCGTGAAACACTCGTCTACGACTACATAGAACCATCAAAACCATCCAGTAAGATGAATATTAAAAATATAAAAAGCATAAATTTATACAAGGTGATGACATGCAAATAGCAGAACATTATGCCATGCCAGTTCATGGGCATCTGGGCGGCTATTTTCAAAGAGTCAATGATTTCAATGATAAATTTGATATCCGCTGGGGGAAAATAGAATTTGATGTATTCTTTGGCGTTCAAGCCAATGTGAAAGTAATTCTTAAAGTGTATCGTGACCATGGCATTTGCGAAACCTACCTTGTTGATACAGATGCCTTTGATATCCAATGGGATCGCCACAAGCGCAGTACACGCGATTTTTATATCCACCCGTTTTCCAATAACTTCGGTCCCATTAATTGCGTCAAGTTTTCTTTTATAATTCATCTGGACGAGCACTCCATTGCTTCGCAAAATGACTATATTTTCATGGACAGTCATCAAGCACAAGATGGACATCCGCAGTATCGAAAGATCACTGGTGAATGGTCAACCCCTAATGCCTATCGAACTTATGAACTGAATGCAGCCGAATTGCAGAGCGACGTAGACTGGTATAATCACCATTTCGAATCCTTGAATCTTATCCCCAAGTTTACTAAAGGTCAGCAATATCACCCGTATCATCCCAAACGTTTTATTCATGATCATATAGACAAGGTAATACGCAGCAAGTGGGAAAATCCCGGCCGCTTATGTACCATTAAAGTCAGTGTTGACTGTATAGATGACACCGATTTCGTTTCCCATTTGGTACATGCCAGTCATCAGGGCGTTTTGGTTCAGTGTATTGTCGATTGGCGCAAAATGACCCTCACCAACAGTCAGAATTATGCTCGGTTAAAGCGCGCCAGACTTGAGCTGATAGGCGTATTTTGCACGCCCCAGCATCATCTGATTGAAGTTGAACCGGACATGCATACCAAATTTGTTATTTTTAACGATGAGGACTGCATACTGGGTTCATTTAATATCACCTTCGATCGCTGGTGGGCTAATTGGGAATCCGGAATGACCTTTCATTCCAAAGGCGTATGCCGTCTGCTTGATAATATATTCCAGAGTCAACGCGGCGGGGTGAATCAACGATATGGCATTGATCCCTTAGGTCATTTCAATCTGCTTTATACTTTCGGCAGACAGGTCATGCTTAATGGGAAGCTTTATCGACCCCATCATGCCATTCTGGCCGAAATTCATCATGCCAGACGCTCGATCAAGCTTTGTTTGTTTTTGATGGGCGATTTGTTGGGAGATCATCATGATAGCGTGGTCGATGCCTTGATACACGCCCAGGATAGAGGGGTTTATGTCCATATTCTTTTTAATGGGCATTTGGCCAGACAGGGGCGAATTGGTGTAGAGCGGTCTATGCATGATGAACTCAATCGCCCATTGTTGCCGGCAGTGCAACGACTAAAAAATGCCGGTATTCCAGTAGGTTTGGTATATGGGCAGGACGATCACCCTGTCCCTTATTCACCCATTCATTCCAAATATTGCGTTATCGATGATTCGATTGTCATTGAAGGCAGTTTTAACTGGTACAACACGTCTGTTTTTTCTCATGATTTACTTGTAGTGGTTAATAATCACCAAGTGGCGCAACCCTACCTTTATGAGTTTGACGAAATACAGCGATCATTCAGAGTCTATTATTAATTGAGGAAGGCGTTTTATAATAGGAATGCGTCTGGTTTTCTGACCAACTTTCGTGCCTTTCATGGGCGGTGCGTAACATCAATTACACAGTTTGCTGAATAATCATTGATGGTTGATCTCTCTTGTCTATGTAAATAATCCTGTAATAATTACCGTGTTATAAAGGGCGATGTTTATTAGGGGGCATTTATGTCAGACGACAATAAAAGCGTTATAGATACAATTAAATATAATTTTGATCCGACTTATGGTTATTCGCTTGATCAATTGTTAGCTGTAAAAGCGCCTAAAGAACCGAAAGATTTTGATTGCTTTTGGCAAAAGCGCTATCAAAAGGCGTTAACTGTTGACCCTCAGCCACACATAAAAATCATTAAGGAAGATAGGCTAGGGCGGCGTGTATTTGATATAAGTTATACCTCTACCGATAATTTTCCTATTCGAGGCTGGTTATTGGTGCCGGCTTTTGGTGTGATTAAACGGGGCTTTATTGTCGGCCACGGCTATGGCGGACGTAATGAACCTGATTTTCATTTGCCCTTTAAAAATGCAGCCTTGTTGTTTCCCTGTTTTCGTGGCTTAGCTCTCAGTGCCCAACCGTCGATTTCTTCCGAGCCATATTGGCATGTACTGCATGATATTAACCAGAGGGATCGTTATATCCTGGGTGGCTGTGTTGAAGATGTGTGGTTGGCTGTCAGTACGTTGCTTTCCCTGTTTCCACAAACAGCAGGGCGACTAGGCTATCTGGGTGTTAGTTTTGGTGGTGGTATTGGCGCGTTGGCACTGGCGTGGGAGTCGCGTATTAGCAAGGGACACCTTAATGCGCCCACGTTTGGTCATCAACCCTTACGTTTGAGACTTGCAAGCGATGGAAGCGCACATAGTGTTCAGCAATATTATCGAACTCATAAAAAACAAACACTTAAAGTTTTGCGTTATTACGATGCAGCCCTGGCGGCTAAGCGAATTACCATGCCCATTCATTGTGCCTGCGCAAAATTCGATCCCTGTGTCGCTCCGCCCGGTCAGTTTGCAATATACAATGCATTACCTAAGAAAAAACAGCTATTCATCTTGGATGCCGGGCATCACAACTATCCCAATCAAGTGCGGCAAGAGTTCGACCTAATTAATGAACTTGATGCATTTTTTGCACCACTTAGTGAATAATTATTTTGATATGCACAGGAGGCTTAAATGAACCGTGAATATCACAAGTGGTGGAGCGATCGATTGCAACGCGATATGGAGTTACTGGTGTTTGGTCATGCCGGTGCGAAAGTATTGGTTTTTCCCTCGCGTTTTGGACGGTTTTATGAGTACGAAAAATTGGGCATAGTAGAATCTTTAAAGTACAAAATTGAACATGGCTGGCTACAACTTTATTGTATCGACAGCATTGATACTGAAAGCTTTTACTGTGGATGGGCGCATCCCTCCGGACGTATTCAGCGCCATATAGACTATGAAGAATACATTCTGAACGAAGTGTTACCCTTTATGCAAAGCAGGAATCCGCATGAATGTGTGATTTCTCATGGTTTAAGTCTTGGCGCATTTCATGCCGCCAATCTTGTTTTTCGCTATCCCCATTTTTTTAAAAAGCTGGTTGCTTTCTCGGGCCGTTATGATCTGACGCTAAATGTAGAGTTTTTTAACGATCTTTTCGATGGTTTTTATAATGAAAATATTTATTTTCATACCCCCAACCATTTTTTGCCTAATCTGGAATGTTCCTGGCGTTTAAGCAAGCTAAGGAAAATGGATATTTCCATTGTTATTGGCAAAGAAGATCCATTTTTGCAGAATAATGAACAGTTAAGTTCAATTTTGTCGCAAAAAGGCATTAATCATCAGTTATTGGTTTGGGATGATAGGGCGCATAGCGGTTATTATTGGCGACGCATGGCAGCGCTTTATATCTAAGCGGCTTTTTCTGGATTTCTGATAATAGTATTTTCCAATAGCTGAAAAAAGTTTTATAATATGCGGTTCTATGGAGCATATCGCTCCTCCTTGCTTTACCTTCTTTTTAAGACAGAGAGGGAAGGCTTTTAACCGAAAGGAAAAATAATGCGACATTATGAAATTGTCTTTTTAGTCCATCCTGACCAAAGTGCTCAGGTTCCAGCGATGATTGAACGTTATAAGTCAACCATCGAAGCTGCATCAGGCACCATTCACCGTTTGGAAGACTGGGGTCGTAGACATCTGGCTTATCCTATTAAAAAAATTCATAAAGCACATTATGTGCTGATGAATGTTGAGTGTGATCAGCCTACATTGGAAGAACTGGAAAGCGGCTTCCGTTTTAATGATGCAATTTTGCGCAGCATGACTTTATTGCAAAAAGCGGCCATCACTCAACCTTCTGCTATTGCCACAGCAACAGCAGAAGAAAATAAAGCAGCTGAATCCAGAGCTAAAGATGCTGCGGCCAGAGAAGCGGTTGTAGTGCCTGCAACAGGCGATCTCGACGACGACATTGACCTTGACGACGTTGATTTCGATGCAGACGAAATCATCCCTGAATAACGCTTTTAACTTATTGGATTTAAGGAAATTATTATGGCACGTAACATCAGACGCAAAAAATTCTGCCGATTCAGTGCAGAAGGTGGAACAGAGATCGATTACAAAGATCTGGATTTATTAAGTGATTATATTACTGAAACCGGCAAAATTGTTCCTAGCCGGATCACAGGAACCAGCGCCAAGTATCAAAGACAGTTATGTGTTGCAATTAAACGCGCCCGTTTTATTGCATTGCTACCGTTCTGCGACGCACACAAATAATAGACTGGAGGGGCAGTGAATTTTTTAGCGACATATATAATGCGAGGCAGAATGCAGGCTATGATAGTGGCTTCTTCGCTCGCATTATTGTCACTGATGATGCCCCCGGTAAGTGTTGTAAGTTCAGCCACTGTTGCTCTCGTTACTTTAAGGCGGGGTGCATTCGAAGGTTTATATGTTTTAATCTGTTCCAGTGTGGCAGCAGGGCTATTAGGATTCCTGATATTTGGTAATTACCAGTTTGCTTTGCTATATGTAATGGTTCTGTGGTTGCCGATCTGGTTGATTTCAATCGTATTAAGAGAAGGTCGGTATTTATCTCTGGCGATTGAAATTGCGATATTGATTGGCATGTTTGGCGTTGTAGGTTTTTATCTCTATGCAGCAGACCCTGCGGCAATGTGGAAAGCCGTACTTTCGCAAATGATTCCAGCAGACGCACCCGTTGCAGATATTCAACGCACTATAGACATTCTTTCACATTACATGACTGGAGTTATTGCAGCAGGTTCAGTATTTGGCTTGTTGTTTGGACTATTTCTGGGTCGGTGGTGGCAGGCGAATCTCTATAATCCTGGTGGTTTCAGGGAAGAATTTTTGTCATTGGATACTAAACCGAGGCTATCAATAGGTACTGTTGCAGTCGTAGCAATTGCATTGGCAAGCCCTGGAGTGATCTCTGAAATAGCGTGGAATGTCAGCATTTTGCTCTTTGTGTTGTATACAGTGAGCGGAACAGCAGTTTTGCATACAGTATTCTCTGGAATGAAACTGGGTCGCTATATGGTGCCTATGCTCTATATAACCCTGTTTTTGATACCCCATGCAATGCTGCTTGTTGCGCTGGTTGGCTTGAGCGACCCATGGTTGAACTTACGAAAAAAAAAATCGAATCAACACACG
>Ga0209391_10001361_pt1 | contig 12593 bp, 13 predicted proteins | sample PPLLak3March2015_FD_187246 | JGI IMG/M metagenome (GOLD analysis project Ga0209391, IMG submission 187246) | Freshwater sediment microbial communities from Prairie Pothole Lake near Jamestown, North Dakota, USA - PPLs Lake P7 Core (1) Depth... | ecosystem: Environmental > Aquatic > Freshwater >... | reverse complement strand
GGGGTCGACCATGTGGCGCAGGCCGCGCGGGTGCACCAGCATGCGGGCCTGCGGCAATTCGCGCATCAGCGCGCCGGCGCCACCGGCGTGGTCCAGGTGCACGTGGGTCGGGATCACCCAGTCGACGGCGTCGCGCGACAGGCCCAGCGCATCCAGGGCCCCGAGCAGGCGCGGCACGGCGAAGGTGGTGCCGGTGTCGACGAAGGCGGCGCGGCCTTCGTGCACGACCAGGTAGGCGGCGTCGAAGCCGTCGCGCAGGAACCCGGTGTCGACGGCGTGCACACCGTCACCCAAGGCTTCGAGATAGGGGGGCAGATCGGCAGGCATAGGCAAATTGTCCGCGATCGCCGATCGTTTACTTGTAAAGCACTTCGCTGCGACAATCCTGGCAGGAGATCCAGATCCATGCGCATCGTCTGCATCGGCGGCGGCCCCGCCGGCCTGTATTTCGCGCTGCTGATGAAGAAGCTCGACCCGGCGCACCGCATCACGGTGGTCGAGCGCAACCGGCCCTACGACACCTTCGGCTGGGGCGTCGTCTTCTCCGACGCGACGATGGACAACATGCGCGCCTGGGACGCCGAGACCGCCGATGCGATCGAGGTCGCATTCAACCACTGGGACGATATCGAGCTGCATTTCAAGGGCCGCTGCATCCGCAGCGGCGGCCACGGCTTCGTCGGCATCGGGCGCAAGAAGCTGCTCAATATCCTGCAGCGGCGCTGCGAGGCGCTGGGCGTGGAACTGGTGTTCGAGACCGACGCCGATTCGGATGCCGACTACCCCGACGCCGACCTCGTGATCGCCAGCGACGGCATCAATTCGCGCATCCGCCAGAAATATGCCGAGGTGTTCGAGCCCGACATCGTGACGCGGCCCAACCGTTTCATCTGGCTCGGCACGACGCGACTCTTCGACGCCTTCAACTTCCTGTTCGAGAAGACCGAACACGGCTGGTTCCAGGCCCATGTCTACAAATTCGACGACAGCACCACGACCTTCATCGTCGAGACGCCCGAGGACGTGTGGCGCGCGCACGGCCTGGACCAGGCGAACGTCGAGCAGTCGATCGCCTTCTGCGAGCAGCTCTTCGCCAGCCACCTGCAGGGTCACCGGCTGCTCAGCAATGCGCGCCATCTCGACCCCTTGAAGCGCGGTTCGGCGTGGATCAATTTCCAGCGTGTGCGCTGCCGGCGGTGGCACCACTTCAACGGCCGCAGCCACGTCGTGCTGATGGGCGACGCGGTGCACACGGCGCACTTCGCGATCGGCTCGGGCACCAAGCTGGCGCTCGAGGATGCGATCGAGCTGACGCGGCTGTTCAAGCAGGCCGGCGGCGTCGAGGCCATCCCCGCGGTGCTCGAAAAGTACCAGGCCGCGCGTGAGGTCGACGTGCTGCGGCTGCAGAACGCAGCCTGGAATGCGATGGAGTGGTTCGAGGTGGTGGGCACGCGTTATTGCGACCAGCTGCCACCCGAGCAGTTCATGTACAGCATGCTCACGCGCAGCCAGCGCATCAGCCACGAGAACCTGCGCCTGCGCGACGCGACCTGGCTCGAAGGCTACGAGCGCTGGTTTGCGCGCCGTGCCGGCGTGGCTGTGGACGGGGCGGCGCGGCCGCCGAGCCCGATGTTCACGCCCTATACGCTGCGCGGCATGACGGTGTCCAACCGAGTCGTCGTCTCGCCGATGGCGATGTATTCGGCCACGGACGGCGTGCCCGACGATTTCCACCTCGTGCACTTCGGCGCGCGCGCGCTGGGCGGCGCCGGGCTGCTTTACGCCGAGATGACCTGCGTCAGCCCCGACGCGCGCATCACACCCGGCTGCGCCGGCCTTTGGAACGACGGCCAGCGCGATGCCTGGAAACGCATCGTCGACTTCGTTCACGAGCACAGCAGCGCGAAGATGGGCCTCCAGCTCGGCCACGCCGGACGCAAGGGCAGCACGCAGCTCGGTTGGCAGCGCGCCGACGAGCCGCTGGAGGCCGGCAACTGGCCGCTGCTGTCGGCCTCGGCGCTGCCCTACGGACCGACCTCGCAGCGGCCGCGCGAGATGACGCGTGCCGACATGGAGCGCATCACGGCCGATTTCGTCGCTGCCACGCAGCGCGCCGCCGCGGCCGGCTTCGACATCGTGGAACTGCACTGCGCGCACGGCTACCTGCTGTCGAGCTTCCTGTCGCCGCTGACCAACCAGCGCGGCGACGACTATGGCGGCCCGGTCGAGAACCGTGCCCGCTGGCCGCTGGAAGTGTTCGCCGCCATCCGAGCGGTGTGGCCCGAAGCGCGGCCGATCTCGGTGCGCCTGAGCTGCCACGACTGGTTCCCCGGGGGCAACACCGCCGAGGACGCGGTGGCCATCGCGCGCTTGTTCAAGAGCGCGGGGGCGGACATCATCGACTGCTCGTCGGGCCAGGTGGTGGCCGACCAGAAGCCGGTCTACGGCCGCATGTACCAGACGCCGTTTGCCGACCGCATCCGCAACGAGGTCGGCATCCCCACCGTGGCGGTGGGCGCGATCTTCGAGGCCGACCACGTCAACATGGTCATCGCCGCCGGCCGCGCCGACCTCTGTGCGCTGGCGCGGCCGCACCTGGCCGACCCGGCATGGACGCTGCACGAGGCGGCGAAGATCGGCTTCGAGGGCATCGCCTGGCCGGTGCAGTACCTGTCTGGCCGCAGCCAGTACCAGGCCAACCTGAGGCGAGCCCAGGCGTGACCGGCGACCGCCACCGTTCGCTCGCCGCCGGGGCTTTCAGCGCACCGGTATCGACTGCTTGAGCTGGCCCAGCAGTTCGAACAACTGCGCCTGCTGCGCCGCGCTCAGGCCGCCGAGCAGTTCCGTCACCCATACCTCATGAGCGCGCGCCATGGTGCGGAACTGGCGCCGGCCCTCTGCCGTGAGCTGCACCGTGCAGGCGCGGCGGTCGGCGGGGTCGTCCTGGCGTTCGACCAGGCCCTCGGCCACCAGGCGGTCGGTGAGGCCGGTGACATTGCCGCCGGTCACCATGAGCCGGCGCGACAGTTCACGCATCTTCATGCCGCCGCGATGGCGGTCGAGCTGCGCCATGAGGTCGAAGCGCGGCAGCGAGCCCTGGAACTGTTCACGCAGGCGCGTGCGTAGCGGGGCTTCGATGCGGTTCGTGCAGGCGAGCAGCCGAAGCCACAGGCGCAGGGCCAGGTGGTCGTCGTCGCTGGCGCGGGTCTCGGAGTCGACCGGCGCCGGCCCGCGCGGGTCAGCAGCGGCGCTCACACCGCCCGCATCTCACTGCGGGCCGAGCACGGTCCACAGCCGCGCGATATCGGCCGCGCCGTCGGTGGCCTTCACGCCGCGCAGGGTCTGCATGGCGGCGCCCCTGGTCTTGCTCGACTGCAGTTGCGCCATGCCCAACCGCAGCCTGGCATCGTCGGGGTGCTTGAGGCCGCCCTTGGCGATGCCTTGCTGGATCAGTTCGATGCCGCGGTCGACGTCGCCCATGGAAACGTAGGCATAACCGACCCGGACCAGGTTGTCGCCTTCCTTGACGGCGGCCGCCTCGGAGGCCAGGTCGGGCAGCTTGGCGCGGACTTCGGCGTCACGCTTGAGGGCCAGGTCGCGCAATCGCTGGTGGCGTGGCGCCTCGGGCCCGGTGCCCAGTGCGCCGGCCTTGTAACCCTGGTCGATGACGCGCAGTGCCTCGGCCGACAGACCGGCCTGCAGCGACAGCTGAGCCATTTCCATGTAGTCCTCGGTCTTTTCCATGGTGCCGCTGGCCAGGCGCAGGCGCAGCACGTCGAGCTCGAAGCGCGGGGCGAACCCGGACTTGCGCGGCAGTCGAGCGAGGTAGGCGTTCCAGTAGTCCTTCTTGGGGTAGTTCGCCAGCAGCTTGCCCAGCGTGGTGCCGTAGCCGGCCTGGTTGCCGGTCCGCTGCTGAGCGTCGGCCAGGCGCAGCAGGTCGCCTTCGTCGGGGCGGCGACCGGCCTGTTCGGCGGCCGCCACGGCCGCCCCGGCATCGCGGGCGATGGCTGCATAGTCGCCGCTCACCGATTGCAGATAGGCCTGCAACTGGCGCGTCGTGGCCGTGTTGTGGCCGCCCTGCGTGGCGCGGTCGAGCCACTCGGTGGCCTTGGCGTTGTTTCGCTGCTGCGCGTAGGCCGAGGCCAGCTGTTCGGCCGTGGCACCCTTCTCGGCAGCGCCGACCGTGGCGTGGATCGACTCCAGCGCCCGAATGGCGGTATTCACATCGCCGGCTCGCTGTGCGGCCGCGGCCTTCATGCGGTCGATCGTGAGCTGCTCGGCGGACGTGCGGTTGGGGACGCGCTCCGCCTCGGCCACCTTGGTCAGCGCCTCCTTGGCCTTGCCGGCGCGCAGCAGTTCGCCGGCCTGCTGCAGCGGCTTGCCGACCTCGGGCCGCAGCCCCTGGGCCATGGCGGCGGTCAGCCAGCCGGCGGCGATGAGGGCCAGGGTGAGGGCGCGCAGGGTCTTCATGGTCGGAAACAGGGCATCAGGGGCCGGTGTTGCAGGTCGTTGTCAGAGGAACTGCTCGTTGCCGACGATACCGATCTTGGTCACCCCCAGTCGCTGTGCGGTGGCCATGATCATCGCCACGTGCTTGTAGGTCACCAGCTTGTTCGGCCGCAGGTGCACCTCGGGCTGGTCGGGCTGCGCCGCCACCGCGGCCAGGCGGACCTCGATGGCGGCACGGTCGCCGGCCTCGATGATCTCGCCGTTCCAGCCGATGGTGCCGTCGAAGTCGACGTCGATGCGGATGATCTCGGGCGGCACCGGCGGCGGCGCCGCGTTGCTGGGTATCGGCATGTTCATCTTCACGGCGTGGGTCTGGATCGGAATGGTGATGATGAACATGATGAGCAGCACCAGCATCACGTCGATCAGCGGCGTGGTGTTGATGTCCATCATCACGTCGCCGTCCTCGTCGCCCGAGGAGGTGCCTACATTCATGGCCATGGTGTGACTGTCCTCCTACTGCCTGGCGGCGGCACCGGCCGGCGGCTCGGTGATGAATCCGACCTTGAAGATGCCGGCGCGCTGGCAGGCGACGACGACGCGGCCCACCGATTCGTAGCGCACTTCCTGGTCGCCGCGGATGTGCACCTCGGGTTGCGGCTCCTTCACCGCCTCGACCTTGAGCCGGTCGACCAGCGTCTCGATGTCGGGCAGGCGTTCGATATTCCAGAAGATCTCGCCTTCGCGGTTGACCGCGATGACGATATTTTCCGGCTTGGTCTGCAGCGGGATGTTTCTTTCCTCGGGCAGCTGCAGCTTGATCGTCTGCGTGACCACCGGGATGGTGATCAGGAAGATGATCAGCAGCACCAGCATCACGTCCACCAGCGGTGTCGTGTTGATGGTGTTGTTGAGCTGGTCCTCGCCGCTCTCGTCGGCGGGACCCACGTTCATCGACATGGCGATCTCCTGACTGGAGCCTCAGGCGCTCAGCGTTTGCCGGCCAGCAACACGTTGTGCAGGTCGCCGGCGAAGGCGCGCGTGAGGTCCATGATCCCCTTGTTGCGCCGCAGCAGCCAGTTGTAGCCCATCACCGCGGGCACCGCGACGGCCAGGCCGATGGCGGTCATGATCAGCGCCTCGCCGACCGGGCCGGCGACCTTGTCGATCGAGGCCTGGCCCGAGATGCCGATCTTCACGAGGGCGTTGTAGATGCCCCAGACGGTGCCGAACAGGCCGACGAATGGCGCCGTGGAGCCGACGGTGGCCAGGAAGGCCATGCCGTCCTGCAGCCGGCCCTGCACGTTGCCGACGGCGCGGTCGATCGACATCGTGATCCAGGTGTGCTTGTCGATGGCCTCGACCATCGTGCCCTCGTGATGCTCGCTGGCCTTGATGCCCTGCTCGGCGATGAAGTGCATCGCGGTGCCGCTCTTGAGCGCACCGACGCCGGCATGCACCGTGCTTGCCTTCCAGAAGATGTCGGCATCCTTCACCGCGCTCCGCATCATGGAGCGCTGCTCGAAGACCTTCGTGAAGATGATGTACCAGCTGCCCATCGACATGATGACCAGGATCACCAGCGTGCCCTTGGCGACGTAGTCGCCCTGGCCCCACAGCGCCTGCAGGCCATAGGGATTCTCGATGGCCTCTTCGCTGACGGTCGGCACCACGGGCGCCGGAGCCGGTGCCGGTGCAGGTGCCGGTGCTTCGGCAGCCGCTGCGGGCGCCGGCTCGGAGGCGGCCTGGGCCAGTGCCGCCAGCGGCAGGCTGAGCGACAGCACGAATCCGGCCAGCAACGCGGCCAGCGATTTGGCGGCCCATGGGCGCGCTTGCAGCATTCGATTCAGGTACATGGTGACTCCAGGAGGACAGGCTGGCGCAGCCCCTCGGCCGCGCCCTTGGGGGATGCGGATCAGTCGGTGATGCGCCAGACGTAGGTGATGCGCGAGGTCAGCTTCTCGGGCTTGCCGTCGAGCGTGCCGGGGGTGCCCTTGCAGGCGCGCACGGCGTCGAGCGCGAGGCGGTCGAGGACCTTGTGCTCGCGCGTCGGGCCGGCAGACTTTTCCACCGTGGCCTCGGCGATCTGGCCGGTGGTGTCCATGGTGTAGACGATCGTCGTGCTGCCCTGGGCTTCGGCGCGCCGCGCGGCGGCGGTGTACTCGGGCCTCGCGCAGGCATTCTGGAAGTCGATGCGCGGCTCGGTGCGTGCCGGCGGGCGCGGCGGCGCCGGCGGCGCGGGCGGTGCAGCGGGCGCGGGCGGTGGGGCGAGGAAAACCGGTGGCGCCGGCGGCGGCGCCACCTGGGTCGTCGTGATCGTCGGCGCCGGCGTCGGCGGCGGATTGACGACGACCTCTGGCGGCGGCACGAACGACGGCGGCGGTGGCGCGAACTTCGGCGGCGGCGGCAGGTTCTCTGGCGGCGGCGGGGGCGGCGGCTTGGTCTCCTCGATGATCTTGGTCTCGATCGGAGCCTTGATCACCTCGATCATGCGCTGGGCCAGCCCGGTCACCAGCGCCCAACCCAGCAGCACGTGCAGCGCCACCACGATGCCGAACCCGAGCAAGTGCCGGCCCGGGTTGCGGTGTTGTTGGGCGAAATCCACTCGACATCTCCAGTCGACCCTGCGCGTGCTTGACGCAGGGCACTGCAAAATTCTTCCGATCACGGCCTCGTGAGCCGCCCCCACCCGATGCGGTCGGGGCGCGCGACTATATCGCGAACGTCCGCAGTCCCGATGGGGACATCACCCTAGACCTGCGGCTGGCGGCGCCGCGAGCGACCTCGGCGCCTGTCGGCGGGATCGATGCCGAGGCAGCATCGATGGCTGCCTACGCCATGCCGCTCAGCGCGCCTTCCAGGCCGCGCGCAGGGTCTGCAGCGCATGGCTCGCGGCGTCCGGCGCATCGCAGGCGACGACCTGCCGCGCGGGCATCGCGCGCAGCCACGTCAGCTGCCTCTTGGCCAGCTGGCGCGTGGCGGCCGTGCCGGTGTCGCGCAGCCTGTCCAGCCGCCCCTGGTCGAGCGCTTCCCAGGCTTGGCGGTAGCCGACGCAGCGCGTCGACGGCAGGCCCGTGTGCAGGTCGCCGCGGGCGCGCAGGGCACGCACCTCGTCCACCAGCCCGGCGTCGAGCATGGCGCCGAAACGCGCGGCGATGCGCTCGTGCAGCCAGGCGCGCGACGAAGGCTCCAGCGACACCAGCGGCAATTCACCCGCGGGCGCCGCGGCACGCGGGGCGGACCGATGCCAGGCCGACAGCGGCCGGCCGGTGAGGCGCCAGACTTCGAGCGCACGCTGGATGCGCTGCGCATCGGCCGGTGCCACTCGCGCCGCCGTGGCGGGGTCGACGCGTGCCAGCTCGGCGTGCATGGCCGGCCAGCCCAGCGTCGCGGCTTCGGCGTCGATGCGTTCGCGCAGGCCGGCGTCGGCCTCGGGCATCGGGTCCAGACCTTCGCGCAGGGCCTTGAAATAGAGCATCGTTCCGCCGACCAGCAGGGGCAGGTGCCCGCGCCGCGCGATCTCGTCGATCAGGCGCCGGGCGTCGGCGACGAAGCGCGCCGCGCTGTAGGCCTGCGCAGGATCGAGGATGTCGATGAGGTGGTGCGCGACCTGCACACGTTCGGCGGCCGCCGGCTTGGCGGTGCCGATGTCCATGCCGCGATAGACGAGTGCCGAATCGACGCTCACGACCTCCACCGGCTGCTCACGGGCCATGGCGCGCGCGAAGGCCAGCGCGACCGCGGTCTTGCCGCTGGCCGTCGGCCCGGCCAGGCACAGCGCACGCGGCTTCACGGCGTGTGGCGCTGCACCAGCGTCCAGGCCACCAGTGTTGTCGCCAGTGACCAGAAGCCGACACCCAGCGCGTAGGGCAGCACGGTGCCGTCGAGCGCGTGGCCGAGCCAGAGGCCGACCAGGAACGCCGTCAGCGCGAGCACGAATCCAGCCAGCGCCGACGCGGCGCCGGCGGCGCGTGGAAACGGCCCCACCGCGCCGGCCTGGCCGCAGGGCTGGTGGATGCCGTGGCCGAAGGCGAACAGCCACTGCGGCACGATCACCGCCCAGGCCGAAGATACGCCGGCCAGCGCCAGCACGACGATGGATACGCCGCCGGCGAGCGTGAAGCCGCCACCGCGTGCCACCGCGCCCCGGATGCCGTGGCGCACGATCCAGCGCCGACAGACGAAGGTGCCGGCGAGGTAGCTCACGGAACCACTGGCCATCGCCAGGCCGTAGCCGCCGGGGCTGAGGCCGAGCACGTCGATGAAGACGAAGGACGATCCGGCGAGGATGGTGAACAGGCCGCCGTAGGTGGACGACACCAGCAGCGTCCAGGCGACGAAGACGGGGTGGCGGGCGATCCGCCCCCACTGCGCCAGCAGCGGCCCGGCGCGGGTGGCCTGGCGGTTCCTGTGCTGCAGCGTCTCGGGCAGGCGCCAGACGACGAAGGCCAGCGTCAGTGCGCCAAAGGCCGCCACCACGCCCAGCGCCGCGCGCCAGCCCCAGTGGGCAGCGATGACGCCGCCGAGCACCGGGCCGGCGATCGCGATCACGCCCAGGCCCGACAGCGCCAGCGACATCACCTGCGCGCCTTCCTGCGGTTCGTACAGGTCGCGCACGATGGCGCGCGCGCAGACGACGGCGGCGGCCATCGTCGCGCCCTGCAGCACCCGCCACAGCACCAGCCAGCCGATGCTGCCGGCGAGCACGCTGCCGACGCTGGCGGCGGTGTACAGCAGCAGCCCGGTGATCAGCACCGGGCGCCGGCCGATGCGGTCGGCCACCGGGCCCCAGAACAGCTGCGCCACGCCGAAGGCCAGGATCAGCGCCGACATCGTGAGCTGCGCCGCGCTCATCGGCGCGGCCAGCTCGCGCGTGAGCTGCGGCAGCGCCGGCAGGTAGATGTCGGTGGTGACCGGCTGCAGGCCCAGCAGCAGCGCCAGCGCGAGGCCAGCCAGGCCGCGCGAGACGCGGGGCGCGGCGACTGCACCCGCGGCCGCCGGTGGAGACGGAATCATGCGGAGGAGGTTAGCAGCCGCGGCCCGCCGCAGCGCCGGGCCGGGTCAAATGAAACGCTCGTGGTCGGCCAGATAGCGCCACTGCCCCGGCGGCAGCGCGCCGAGCACGACGCTGCCGATGCGCACGCGCTTCAGGCCCACCACCTTCAGCCCCACCAGTTCGCACATGCGGCGGATCTGCCGCTTCCTGCCTTCGCGCAATACGAACCGCAGCTGGTCCTCGTTCGACCAGCTCACCTGCGCCGGCCTGAGCGGCTGGCCGTCGAGTTCGAGGCCGTGGCGCAGGCGCTGCAACTGCTGTTCGGGCGGTGGCCCGGGCGCCAGCTGCTGCACACGGACGAGGTATTCCTTCTCGACCCGCGTCTCGTCGCCGATCAGCAGCTTGGCGATGCGCCCGTCCTGCGTCAGCACCAGCAGCCCGGTGGAGTCGATGTCCAGCCGGCCGGCCGGTGCCAGGTGGCGCAGGTGGCCGCGGTCGAAGTGGATGCCGCTCGGATCCTGCGACCAGCGCTTGTCGGGCGTGACCAGCACCGAGGCCGGTTCGTGGCCGTCCTCGGCCTGGCCGCTGACATAGCCGATCGGCTTGTGGAGCAGGATGGTGACGCGCCTTGCCTGCTCGTTGCGCGCCTTGGGGTCGATGTCGATGCGTGCGTCGGGTGCGGCGCGCTGGCCGAGCACCGCCAGCCGGCCGTCGACGCGCACCCAGCCGGCCTCGATCCATTCGTCAGCCTCACGCCGCGAGGCGATGCCGCGCTCGGTGATGAGCTTGGAGATGCGCACGCCTGCGGTCGGCGGCCGGGGCGGCGGCGCAACGGTGACTGCGGGACGCAGCGCCTGCGCTGGCGCAGCCGACGGGACCGTTGGGCGTGGCGGGGCCGGACGCGGCGGCGCGCCGGGGCGCACCGGACGGCGTGTCGGATCGCGTGGGGCAGCGCGGGCGCTGAGCTTGGGGCGGTCGGCCATGCCGCGATTGGACCATGCCGGTGGTCTGCACACCGTCTTTCAGGAAGCGCTATCGTCGCCGACAGAGCCTGGAGTCTGTGGATGTCGCTTCGCCTCCTGTCCCTGTCCTGCCTGCTGTGGCTGGCCGCCGGCGCCGCGGTCGCAGCACCCCCTCTGGCGCCCGCAATGAAGGCCGAACTCGAGGCCGCGATCGAGACCTACGAGGCGGGGCACATGGCGCCGGCGCGTGTCGCGTTCGAGTCGCTGGCACGGCGCGGCGTGCCGGCAGCCGCATACAACCTGGCGGTGATGCACCTGCGAGGGGAGGTGGCGGATCCCGACCTGCGGCAAGCTCAGGCGCTGCTCGTGCGCGCCGCGCAGGGCGGCCTCGTGACGGCGCAACTGGCGCTGGCGCAGGGGCTGGAGACCGGCGAGCTCGGCGCGCGCGACCTGGCGCTGGCGCACCGCTGGTACGAAGTGGCGGCCGCCAGCGGCAGCGTCGATGCGCAACTCGCGATGGGCACCGCGCACTACCTCGGTCGCGGCCTGGCCAAGGATGCGGCGCGCGCCGCACACTGGTTCCGCGAGGCGGCCAAGGGCGGTGACGTCGGCGCGATGTACCTGCTGGCCTCGATGTACGAACAGGGCGACGGCGTCGAGCGCGACCTGCGGCTGGCGCGCTATTGGTACGACAGCGCGGCGCGCAACGGCGACGAAGCGGCGCCGGGCAAGGTGCGTGAACTGGACGCCCGGCTGGCGCTGCCGCCGGCCTGAACGGCCGCCGCCGCCGCTACAGCACCACCCTGACCATCGGGTGCGTGCTGAGCGTGCGATAGAGCTCGTCGAGCTGCTCGCGGCTGGTGGCGGTGACGGTGATCGTCAGCCCCAGGTACTTGCCGGCCCGGCTCGGCCGCCGCTCGATCGTCGCCTCGTCGAAGCCGGCATCGAAACGGCGCGCGATCGCCACCACCGCGGCCTCGAAACCCTCTGCCTGCACGCCCATGACCTTGATCGGAAAGGCGCTCGGATAGACGATCAGGCTTTCTTCGGTCATCGCCGCTGCGGCGTGCAGGTTCAGATCGACATCGTCAGCTTGGCCTGCTGGTAGGCCTCGTACAGCCGCGCATAGACCGGCCCGGGCTTGCCGCGCAGCGCGCCGTGGCCCACCTCCTCGCCGTCGATGCGCGTCACCGGCAGGATCTCCTTGGTGGCCGAGCTGAGCATCACCTCGTCGGCGGCGAGCACGTCGGCCTCGGAGATCGGGCGCAGGTTGTAGGCGATGCCACAGTCCTCGCACAGCTCGCGCAGCAACTCGACGCGTATGCCCTCGAGCACATGCTCGCTCTTCGGCGGGCCGAGCAGCGCGCCTTCGTGCGCGATCCAGACGTTGCTCGCCGCCGCCTCGGTGAGCCAGCCGTCGCGGAACATGATCGTCTCCAGCGCGCCGCGGTCGGCCGAGATCTGCCGCGCCAGCACGTTGCCCAGCAGGCTGATGCTCTTGATGTCGCCACGCTCCCAGCGAAAGTCGCGCGCGGTGACGCAGGCCACGCCGTGGTGGCGCATCTCGGCGGTGGCCGGCTTCATGGGGTTGGCCATCATGAAGACGGTCGGCGTCAGCCCCGGCGGCATGACGTGGTCGCGTGGTGCCACGCCGCGCGTGATCTGGATGTAGACGAGCTGGTCCTCGGCGCCGGTGGCCTGCGCCACCGCGGCCACCAGCGTGCGGCAGCGCTCGAGCCAGGCGTCGCGGGCATGCGGGTTGTCGATGCGCAGCTTGGCCAGCGAGCGATTCAGCCGTGCCAGGTGCTGGTCGAAACGGAAGAAGCGCCGGCCGTAGACGGGCACCACCTCGTAGATGCCGTCGCCGAAGATGAAGCCGCGGTCGAGCACGCTCACCTTGGCCTGCGAGATCGGCGTGTACTCGCCGTTCAGGTAACACAGCAGATCTTTCATGCGCGGGGTCCCGGAGTGCCGCGGGATTGTGTCACGCAGGGGGCCATCGGCTACTTCACCCAGAGGCGGATTGCGTCCCAGGCGCGGCCGAAGATGCCGGCCAGGGCCACCGGCTCCAGCACCACCAGGGGCACCGTCGCCACCGCCGTGCCGGCGGCCGTGCTGACCTGGATCACGCCGACCTGCTGGCCCTGCGTCAGCGGTGCCAGCAGCGGATCGGTGCGTTCGATGGT
>Ga0209391_10001359_pt1 | contig 12598 bp, 14 predicted proteins | sample PPLLak3March2015_FD_187246 | JGI IMG/M metagenome (GOLD analysis project Ga0209391, IMG submission 187246) | Freshwater sediment microbial communities from Prairie Pothole Lake near Jamestown, North Dakota, USA - PPLs Lake P7 Core (1) Depth... | ecosystem: Environmental > Aquatic > Freshwater >... | reverse complement strand
GGTTGTAGATGACAGATACCCAAATGATACCAGGCAACTAGCCGTTGGGTTTGTTGAAAGAAGAACTTCAACCAATTTCCCTGGTGGAAAACCTGACGGTGTTTGGGATCCGGGAGACTCACTAAACACCTCTGGTGAGGTAATAATTATTTTCGATGCTAATTATGACGCTAATGGTCAACAGATTGAATATACAGGAGGTGAGTTTAACACTCCTGGTGGTCCGGTAACCGTTTGGACTGATTTGTTAAGAGCTACAACCGGCTTGCAAACACCACCTGCAGATGCGATTGGATTTACAGCAGATCAGAGAAAAATTTTCTTATCTCCATGGTTCAATGCAATGTATGTTGTGGGTTTGCAAAGAAAAGATGCTTCTATGTTCTTTAATAATGGAGATGTTTTAAGCACAAACATTACTGTTTATCCATACACCAGTGAAGATATTTATGAATTTACTACTTCTTCAACAACGTTAAATGAAGATCAACAGAAAGCTTTGTTTGAGAGGGTTAATGTTTATCCAAATCCTCTGTATGGTTTCAATGTTGCTACAAGTTACAACAATAGTGCGGCAGATGAACCATTTGTAACATTTTCAAATCTTCCTGAAGAAATTTCAATTAAAGTTTATTCATTGTCAGGTCAGTTGTTAAGAACTTTAGGTGTTGAAGATAAATCTTCACCAACCTCTCCATTCTTAACTTGGAATCTGCAAAATGAATCTGGATTAAGAGTGGCTTCAGGCATGTATTTTGCTATTGTAACCTCACCAAAGTATGGTGAAAAGGTTCTGAAGTTTGCTATAATTATGCCTCAAAAACAGATTCAAAAATATTAAGATTATTGGGCGGTTTATGCCGCCCGGTAAATTTTGAAAAAATTTAGGAGTATTAGAAAATGAAAAAAATTGTCACAATAATTCTTTTAGTAATGTTTTCTGCATCAGTTTATGCAGGTGATGTTGCCAGAAAGGGTACAACAGGAGCTGAACAACTACTAATTCCAGTTGGTGCAAGAGGTATTGCCACAGGCGGTGCATTTATCTCCAATCTTACAGGATTAGAATCTATTTACTATAATCCGGCTGGTTTAGATCGCTCTAAAGGTGCCGAAGCCATCTTTAGCTACATGAATTATGTAGCCGATCTTAATGTGTCATACTTTGGTGCTGGCACTAGTCTAGGTGAACTTGGATCTATCGGATTGACATTTAAATCCATTGATTTTGGAGATATTCCAGTTACAACATCAGATTTTCCTGATGGCGATGGAACAACCTATTCTCCGGCATTTATTACTTTTGGTCTTACTTATTCTAAAGTTATTACCGATAGAATTTCTGTAGGAACCAACTTTAAATTCATTAATGAAACTATCGAAAATACCAGTGCTTCAGGGTTTGCGATTGATTTTGGTGTACAATATCGATTCGATGAAAATGTATCGATCGGTGCAACACTAAAAAATATTGGCGGTAATATGAGATATTCCGGTGCTGATTTGCAGCAAGTAACAGGAATTCCTGGAAGCAACCCTGGCTCACCTAATGGTACATACGAAATAGTTTCAGAGGAATTTCAGATACCTAGCTTTTTCGAACTAAGCGCATCTTACAATTACGAAATGGATGAACAAAATAATCTCTTGGTTGGAGGAACGTTCGTAGCCAACAACTCGTTAGAAGATGCTCTGAATTTAGGCTTAGAGTATGGATTTATGAAAATGTTCTTTTTGCGCGGTGGATATAATCTTGCTCTGGCAGGTGCTGATGATTCAATTTATGGTTTTACTGCTGGTGCTGGTGTTGATTATCAGGTAGGATCAGGAATCGGAATAACATTTGACTATGCTTATAGAGACGTTAAAGATTTTCCAACTGCTAATCATATATTTACTGTTAAATTAGCTTTTCAATAATGAAAATGTAGTTTTTTATCTAAGCGTCTATTGCATAACAATAGACGCTTTTTTATTTAATGAGAATTGTAAAATGAAAAAAATATTAATATTCTTTGCTTTTTTCTGCACTCCAATAATTTCTCAGTCACAATTTGATTTTGAATTTGACTATGCTCAATTTGGATATGATACTACATCTAATTATGTTGAATTTTATTACTCCTTCAATCAGGCTTCTTTAACTGTTGGGACTGATAATTCAAATCCAAATTTGGAAGGGCTGCTAAAAATTTTCATAAAAAACAGCGTATCTGGTGATACAGTTGTTTATAACCAGTGGAAAGTACATCACGATGTTGATACATCCAATATTACTAATCAATTGCTTGTTGGTACATTGGGTTTTGTCATTCCAGGCGGAACGTATGATTGTCAGTTTATGGCTTCCGATCTTAATAAACCCGAAATGTTCAAAGAGATAAAGGAACAACTAAAAATCACACCTTACCTAAATAGTGGCTTAGGTATTAGCGATATACAACTTGCTTCAAAAATGATTCAGGGAAGTGAAAACACAAGTTCTATCTTTTATAAAAACACATACGAAGTTGTGCCTATTCCTAATTTAGTATTTGGTAAATCTCAGCCCGTTGCATTTTTCTATACTGAAATCTACAATCTTCAATCAACGTTGATAAAAAGTGAATATATAAAGATGAGAATGATGCTTTATAACAGTAAAGGAAAATTAATCAAAGAGAAGTCTAAGAATCTTTCAAGAAATTCAAATACACGTGTAGAAGTTGGTTCACAGATCTTATCAAATTATCCAACAGACTCTTATACTTTTGTAATTGCTTTGATTGATAGTTTAAGCAGTACGGGTATTTCAACTGCTAAAAAGTTTTTTGTTTACAATCCGGATATAGTTGTTGTTGATACTTTTGAAACTTCTATTACGCCAGTACTTAGTTCCACTTTTGGTTCAATGTCTGAAGATGAATTAGATGACTTGTTTGAAAAATCTAGATATCTTGCAACAAAAACTGAGATTGATAAATATGAAAGACTTTCGAATGTTGAAGGTAAACGAGAATTTACATTTGAATTTTGGAAAGTTAAAGAAGAAATTTTTGGTGCTGCCCAAGGTAATAATGAATTCTACAGAACGTATCTCCAACGAATAGATTTGTGCAACCAGAGATATACAACTATGGGTAAACAGGGATGGAAAACTGATAGAGGCAGAGTATATTTACTTTATGGTGAGCCAACAGAAATTGAAAGGTATCCTAATCAATTGGAAACAAGACCTTACGAAATCTGGCAATACACAGAAATTGAAGGAGGAGTATATTTTGTTTTCGCAGATCTTACCGGGTTTTCGGACTATACTGTAATTCATTCAACTAAGCGAGGCGAATTAAGAGATGATAATTGGCAAAGACGGATAGTTGTTAGGTGATACTGCTTTAGAGTGCTCTAAGCCCCATATTCTATGGCTTTTTTGTTGAGAATATAATTGATTAATAAATCCTTTCATTTCACTATTTTTACACACCAAAATCTTAAAATGATGTGAAAAATATTCTCGAATATATACTATTTTTATTCTTTAGTTTTCTTTGCCAAGCACTTGGACTGCGGCTATCCAGAAAATTTTCTAATTTAATCGCCTTCATTTTCTTTTATGTCATCCCCATCCGTAAAGATGTAGTATTTGATAATCTTAAACATGCATTTCCTGAGTTATCTGAAAAAGAAATCAAAAATATTGCTTATGGCAGCTATAAAAACTTTGCAATTGCTCTGGTTGAGATTTTATATCTGCCCAGAATTAATAAAGAGCAAATTAAAAATGTTGTTATATTAAATAACCTGGAATTAGTCGAAAGAAAAGAAAAAGAACAAAATGGAGTAATTCTTCTAACAGCACATTTTGGTAATTGGGAGTATTGTGCAATTTCAACAGGAGTAAATCTAAATAAGAACTTGTCAGTTGTTGTTAAATCACAGCGAAATACTTTTGTTAATAATTGGATGAACAAAGCCCGGACCCGTTTGACCAACGAAGTAGTTCAATTAGGGATTTCAATAAGAAATGTTTATCAAGTGCTCTTAAAAAAAGGACTGATAGGACTTGTTGCGGATCAAAGAGGCCCTGAAGAAAGTATAAAATTAGTTTTTTTTGGACGCAAGACATCTGTTTATACTGGTCCAGCAATTTTATCACTTAAAATGAATTCTCCCATAATTTATGGTGTGGCAGTCAGACAACCCGATTACTCATATAAAGTTGACTTTACAGAAATTAGTAGAGAAGATTTACCGGATGATTATGAAGAAAAAGTAAAAGTACTCTCTGAAAGATTATTAATGCATCTTGAAAAAAGTATTCGTGAACATCCCGATCAATGGCTATGGATGCACAAAAGATGGAAACATTGATATGAATAGTGAAAGAATTTTATTTATTCAAACAGCGTTTCCCGGTGATGCCATTCTTACATTACCTGCAATAAAAAAACTTAAAGATTTTTTTCCTGATTGTAAGATTGATGTATTGTGTATACCCACAACTATAGAAATTTTTGCCGCTTCTCCTTTTGTTGATAATGCAATTTTTATCGACAAAAGAGGTGAACACAAATCTTTACGAAGCACGTACAAATTTATCAAGCAGTTAAGGCTGAATAATTACACAAGAATTTATTCTTCACATAGATCATTACGAACATCGTTAATTGTACTTTTGCTTGAAGTAAGAAATACTTATGGCTTTGATAATTCAATGCTGATGCATGTATACAAAAATCTTATACCATATAGTTCATCTAGGCATGAAGTTCAAAGAAACTTTGATTTAGTTGGATATGAGTATGACGATCAAAGTTGGAGAACAATTCCGGAAATTATTTCAAATAAAGAATCACTGGAAAAAGTAAACACATTTATCGAACAAAATGATTTACAAAATGGATTTATTGCAATAGCACCTGGCAGCGTTTGGAATACAAAAAAATATCCATCAGATTATTATGAAGTAATTATTACGCACTGTATTGATCTAAAATATAAAGTTTTACTTATTGGCGGCGAAAATGATAAATCAATTTCTGAAACCATCGCTACAAAATTTTCTAAATATGTTATTAACACAGCAGGTAGTTTTTCAATCGTCGAAAGCTTAGAGCTTCTGAGATATGCAAAGTTATTAGTCTCCAATGACAGTGCCCCAACTCATATGGGTATGTGTGCTGATGTTAAAGTATTAACAATTTACTGTTCAACTGTTCCGGAATTTGGTTTTTATCCCTATAACAAAAAAAGTTCATCAATAAGTTTTGATGATTTGAAGTGTAAACCTTGTGGAATTCATGGACACGATAGATGTCCTATAAACACTTTTGAGTGTGCGATAAAGCTTTTACCTGAGCGGGTTATCTTAAAATTAGAGGAAATGTTACATGATTAAAAAGAAAAAATCTATTCTAATTAATATTGATGAAAATTTTGATGAAAGTATTAAACTTGCTAATGAACTATTTCTAAAAGGTTCGATTTTTATTTATCCAACTGATACGATTTATGGATTTGGCGGAAATCCATTTAATGAGATAGCAATAAAAAAAATCAGCGAGGTTAAAGGTAAAGCTAACTGGAGGCGATATATATTTTTAGTATCTGATATTGAAATGTTAAAAAATTATGCTGATATAAGCTCGGAAAAATATTTAGACTTTCTTTTATCAATATGGCCAAACCCTGTTTCGGTGATTCTTAAATTGAATAAAAAATATCAGGAAATACTTAATTCCGAGACTGGGGCTTTTAGAATCCCTAATTATAGATTTTGTCAGAAATTAATTAGCGAATTAAAAATGCCGTTAATTTCAACTAGTGTAAACAGAACAGGTAATGAACCCCTAAATGATCCTTCTCAAATCATTCTGGAATTTGCAAATGAAGTAGATGCAATTTTCTATTCTGATAAAAAATCTTTTTTTGAAGCTTCTACTCTGATTGATTTAGGCAAAGATGAGCCGGTTCTTGTAAGAGAGGGTAAAATTAAATTTGTAGAATTAATGAAAAAGCTGAATTAGATTAGACCATCAAAATTTAAAAAAAGATGCTAAAATTATTTAAAATAAAAAGATTCTCAATAATCGTATTACCTGAAGAAACATCAAGTGAACCCAGATCTATAAAGATTTCATTCGCAAAAATGATTACATATTTAGGTATATACAGCCTTTTCGTTTTTTTTCTGGGTTTCTATATTATAAGTTTTACTCCAGTTAGTGAGGTTCTATTTCCTTACTCGTTAAGATTAACAGAATCAGATAAAAAGAGAGTAGAGATTTTAAATAGTAAAGTTGTTTTTCTTGCAAAAGAAATTGAGTCATTAAAATCGGTTAATAAACGATTAAAATTTGCCATAATGCTAGGGGATTCAACTCTGCTTAATGAACCGATTCAAAAGAAAGATTCCACAATTTCAAAATTACCTATTGAAGGAAATATTTTAAGTGTGTTTGTTAAGTTTTTTGATAAGATATTCTATAATCAAGAAAAGGATATTTTTTTTATTAAACCTGCCGAAGGTTTTGTAAGCAGATCATTTGATCCTGAACGCGGACACAACGGAAATGATTATTCTATGAAAGAAAATAGTCCTATTTTTGCATCAGCTGGTGGTTATGTTGTGTTTGCTGATTATACAACAAATTTTGGTTACACGATAATAATTAATCATCAGAAAAATTATTTAACTAAATATCTTCATTGTGCTACAATACTTAAAAAAGAGGGTGACATTGTTAGGCAAGGCGAGTTAATCGCATTAAGTGGAAATTCTGGCACAGAATCCACAGGGCCGCATCTGCATTTTGAAATTTGGAAAGATGGAAAACCAATTGATCCATCAAAAATTTTAATTAAATTTTAGGAGTTTTATTTTGAAAACTAATACTAACAGGAGTGCTATGGAAGAAGTAACAATTATAAGCAGCGGTGTTGTTATTGAAGGCAAAGTTTCCAGCAATGGTAATGTTCGTGTTGACGGCACAGTTAAAGGTGACATTACAGCTCAGGGAAATCTTACAGTTGGTGAGCATGGAAGTATCCAGGGACAACTTACCGGAGAAACTATATCTATCGGCGGAAAAGTTGAAGGAACTGTTAATGCCAAAGAAAAACTTGTTCTAGAATCAAAAGCCGTTTTAAAGGGTGATCTTCTTACAAAAATACTTGTTGTTGAAGCCGGAGCTATGTTTGAAGGAAAGAGTTCGATGAGCAGTCAATCTTCCTTTAAGCCTGTCAGTAAAGGAGAATAAAATGGCTCAAAAACCGGAAGGTGATTCCGGTATTGCCAAATCTTTGCGGGATGTTGGACCATATCTTGGATTGGGTCTTCAACTTGCAGTAACAATTGTTGCTTTTGTTCTTATAGGTAGCTGGCTTGATGATAAGTTTTCTCAGAATTATATCTTTACTCTAATCGCTGGAGTGTTCGGGATAGGAATTGGGTTATATAACCTGATACGAACAGTAACGTATTTAGAGAAACGAAGTAAAATTAAGAATGAAAAAAAATAGAATATTTTACTTTTTCAGCATAATCCCGGTTTTATTTTTTATTAGTATTGTTGCTTTTTTTATAAACAAAAACCTCAATTCTGAACTTTTTTTTAGTCTCTTTTACGGATTTATTTTCTCAACATTAAACTTCTTGTTAGGGGTTTTATCAATTCATTTTGGATTTGAAAAAAGTGATAAAATCTTTCTAGTTATAGTGTTTGGGGGATTAGTGATTCGTCTATTTTTGATGCTCATCCTCATTGTAATAGCCTTAGAATTCTTGTTTGTTAGGCTCAATTCTTTTATCTTTACAACCTTTATTTTCTATTTCTACTATCTCATAGTAGAGATTTTTATACTAAATCAGAAAAAGAATTTTATAATCAAGACTAAGCAATGATTGACTCTACTTCAACACAATTAATTGTTGATAGCCTCAAAAATACCAAATCGGCATCCAGCAGTGATTGGATTCTCCATCACGTGATGGACGGGAATTATCTTGATTTTTCACCGTTTTTTAAGATCTATCTTCCTCATTTTGAATTATTTGGCATAGATTTATCAATCACCAGACACGTTCTTTTTATGTGGTTTGGTGCTCTTTTACTCTTTATTGTGATGACAAGAGTTGCTAAAGCTTATAAAGTATCAATGGTTCCTAAAGGTTTTACAAACTTCTGGGAATTGTTTATCATTTTTGTTCGAGATGAAATTGCAAAACCAACCATTGGAAAAGGATTTGAGAAATTTTTACCATACTTGTTAACTGCATTTTTCTTTATCCTTTTTGGAAATTTTCTTGGATTAGTACCTTTCTCGGCAACTTTCACAAGTAACATTGCTGTAACAGCAACAATGGCAATTTTTACTTTTTTGGTAATTCAAATAGGCGGAATGCGAAGCAATGGTGTATTTGGTTACTTTAAAGGATTGATACCACACGGTGTGCCTGCTTTTTTGTTACCAATTATGATAGTTGTCGAACTTTTAGGATTGCTCGCAAAACCATTTGCATTGGCTATTCGTCTTTTTGCAAATATGACTGCGGGGCATATTGTTATTTATGCTTTGATTAGTTTAATATTTGTTATGCAGAGCGTTGGCTGGGCAGGTTTGGCAATTCCTATGGCTTTGTTTATTTACGGACTTGAAGTTTTAGTAGCTTTATTACAAGCTTATATTTTTACAATGCTGTCTTCCTTGTTTATTGGAATGGCAGTTCATCAGGATCATTAAGATAATTTATAACATTTAATTTAATAATAGGAGAACGTTAATGGAATATGCATATTTAGCTGCCGGTTTAGGTGCTGGATTAACAATCTTTGGTGGTGCTTTAGGTATTGGCAAATTAGCCGCTGCCGCAATGGAAGCAAGCGGAAGACAACCAGAAGCTGCCGGTGCAATCAGAACCTCAATGATCATCGCTGCTGCGTTGATTGAAGGTATTTCTCTATTCGCATTGGTTATCTGCTTTATCTTAGCAGGTAAGTAATTAGTTAAATGGAGTGTGATTACACTCCAGATATTTAAAAATAAACTTAACAATAAGATTATGATTGCAAATACTACATTTGCTTTTATTGCTTTGATTGTATCTGAAACAGAAGGCGGCAGTGCCGGATTGCTTTCCGTTAATGGTGGATTAGCTTTTTGGACTTCTCTCACTTTTATTCTGCTTCTTATTCTTCTTACAAAGTTTGCCTGGAAGCCGATTCTTTCTGCTTTAAAACAGAGAGAAGATGCTATTAAAGATTCACTCGAGCAAGCCGAAAAAGCAAAAGATGAAGCAAAACAAATTCTGGCAGAAAATCAAAATAGCTTAGCAAAAGCTGAGGATGAATCTAAAAAGATTGTGGAGCAGAGCAGACAATTTGCTCAGAATCTTAAAGATCAAATGATTAAGGACAGCAAGGAACAAGCTAAAAAGTTGATCGAAGAAGCTTCGGCTGAAATTGATAGAAAGAAAAATGCAGCGTTTGAAGAATTAAAAAATCAAATTGCTGAAATTTCAGTTCAGGCTGCTGAAAAGATTTTAAAAGAAAACCTTGATGCAGAAAAAAATAAAAAACTTGTTGATAAATACATAAGCGACATATCTAAAAATTAATTATGGCTTCATCAAAAGTTGCAAATAGATACGCTCAATCTTTTCTTGATACTTCTATCGAGAAAAATATTCTTGATACAGTAATAAAAGATTTTGATTTGGTATATGAAAGCCTTACTAAAAGTCATGAATTGCTAAGAGCGTTTAAAAGTCCTGTGATCAAAACAGAAACTAAACAATCTATACTTGTTGAAATTTTTGAAAAGTTAATCAGCAAAGACAGTATGGACTTTTTAAATTTTGTTATTGTAAAGGGCAGAGAAGAACTATTTACTGAGATTTTAGAAAAGTTTGTTAGTCTAAAAGATGAACATATTGGTGCTGTAAAAATAGATGTAACAACAGCATTTGTTTTTAATGAAGAGCAAAAAACTCAGTTGCAGCAAAAATTTGAATCACATCTAAAAAAGAAAGCTCGTTTAACATTTAAAGTTGATCAAAATATTATTGGTGGATTTGTTGCAAAGGTTGGCGATACGGTTTACAATGCTTCTATGATTCATCAGCTTGGTCTATTGCGAAAACAATTATTGCAAGACGGTATTACATTAAATTAATTCAAAGGAAGTTAATAAAGGAAATTACAAATGGCAGAAGTTAGACCTGATGAAATATCTGCGATATTAAGAAAACAACTTTCCGGTTTTGAAAGTGAAGTTGACATTTATGATGTTGGAACCGTACTACAGGTTGGGGATGGTATTGCACGTGTTTACGGACTTTCTCAAGTTATGTCGAGTGAGTTAGTTGAATTTCCAAATAATGTTTTTGGAATGGTATTAAATCTTGAAGAAGACAGCGTAGGTTGTGTTTTATTTGGCGATACAACATTGGTAAAAGAAGGCGATACGGTTAAACGTACGAAACGCGTAGCTTCAATGCCAGTCGGTGATGAAATGCTTGGGCGTGTTATCACTCCGCTTGGATTCCCAATTGATGGAAAAGGACCAATAAACACTAATCAATTTTTACCAATTGAAAGAAAAGCACTTGGTGTTATTCAAAGACAACCTGTAAAAGAACCGATTCAAACCGGTATCATTGCAGTGGATTCAATGATTCCTATTGGCAGAGGACAACGAGAACTAATTATTGGAGATAGACAGACAGGTAAAACTGCAATTGCTGTGGATGCAATAATTAATCAAAAATTTACTCATACTGAAGAAGCAAAAGCTTTAGGTATTAGTCCAGTGTTTTGTGTTTATGTAGCTATTGGTCAAAAGGAATCTACCGTTGCTCAGGTTGTTGCAAAGCTTCAGGAAAAAGGTGCGATGGAATATACAACTGTAATTAATGCGGGTGCGTCAGATCCGGCACCGCTGCAATTTATTGCCCCATATTCAGGAGCTACATTAGGTGAATATTTTAGAGATAACGGTAAGCATGCTCTTTGTATTTACGATGATCTTTCAAAACAGGCTCAGGCTTATAGAGAATTGTCTTTGTTATTGAGAAGACCTCCCGGTCGTGAAGCATACCCAGGTGATGTGTTTTATCTTCACTCAAGATTACTTGAGAGAGCTTCAAAACTTAGTGATGCTGAAGGCGGAGGAAGTTTAACTGCTCTTCCAATTATTGAAACGCAGCAGGGAGACGTTTCTGCTTACATTCCAACAAACGTAATTTCTATTACTGATGGTCAGATTTATCTTGAATCGAATTTATTTAATGCAGGTATAAGACCAGCTATCAACGTAGGTATATCAGTTTCTCGTGTGGGTGGTAACGCTCAGATTAAAGCGATGAAAAAAGTTGCAGGAAGTTTGAAACTTGACCTTGCTCAATACAGAGAATTAGAAGCATTTTCAAAATTTGGATCGGACCTCGATAAATCAACTCAAAGAACTTTAGCTAAAGGTGCTAGGTTAGTTGAATTACTCAAACAAGAACAATACGCACCAATACCAGTTGAAAAGCAAGTAGTCAGTATTTACTATGGTACTAAAGGATTTATGGATGAAATTCCTGTTAAAGAGGTAAAACGATTTCAAAAAGAAGTTCTTGAATATATTGAAGTAAAATATAAACAGATTTTTGATTCGATTAAAAAAGACAAAGATGTTAGTAAAGAAACTGAAGAATTACTTAAGAAAGTCGGACAAGAATTTTTATCAACATTTAAATAGCCTAGAATTATTACTTAGATACTAATGGCAACATTAAGAGATATAAAACTTAGAATAAAAGGTATAAAAAGCACTCAGCAAATTACCAAAGCCATGAAAATGGTTGCAGCTGCAAAACTACGCCGTGCAACGGAATCAGTTTTGAATGCGCGCCCTTATGCTAAAAAAATATCTGTGCTGCTTTCACATCTTGTAAATGAAGATGAAAAACAGGCTAATCCTTTATTTGCTGACAGAGAAGTTAAGAATGTTGCTGTTGTTGTTGTTACTGCGGATCGCGGGCTTTGCGGCGCTTTTAATACTAATATTATAAAAGAAGCTGTTAGATATCTGGAAGAAGAAGTAAAACAAAAAGGTTTGAACTATCAGCTTTATTGTTTAGGCAAAAAAGGTTCAGATTATTTTGGCAGAAGAAATTATAATATCTCTGCTAAATATCCTGGCATATTTTCTCAAATAGATTACAGCACCGCACAAAGACTAGTTGATGAAATAATTCCCAAATATCTTGATGGAAGCATCGATAAAGTAATAATTATTTTTAATGAATTTAAATCCATCATACAGCAAAAAATTGTTGTAGAACAGTTTTTGCCAATTACACCCGGTGATGAAAACGATAAATACGAATCTGCAAATTATATTTATGAACCGGATCAAAAAGCAATATTTAATTATTTGATTCCAAAACATCTTAAAGGACAAATGTGGAGAGTTTTATTGGAATCTAATGCATCTGAATTTGCTGCACGTATGACAGCTATGGATAATGCAACCACGAATGCAAAAGAATTAATCAGAACTCTTAGTCTTACTTATAATAGCAAGCGACAAGCCGCGATTACCACTGAGATACTTGAAATTGTTTCCGGTG
>Ga0209391_10001357_pt1 | contig 12612 bp, 6 predicted proteins | sample PPLLak3March2015_FD_187246 | JGI IMG/M metagenome (GOLD analysis project Ga0209391, IMG submission 187246) | Freshwater sediment microbial communities from Prairie Pothole Lake near Jamestown, North Dakota, USA - PPLs Lake P7 Core (1) Depth... | ecosystem: Environmental > Aquatic > Freshwater >... | reverse complement strand
CGCATAAAGCGCCCGTCGAAGCGCAGGCGCCGAACGGCCGCGTCCTCGGCCAGGAAGCGCAGGCGCCAGCGGCGCAGCGTCTCGGCATAGTCCGCGCCGAAGCGCAGCTCGTTGACGATGCGCAGCCCGGCGCGTTCGGCCTGCTCGCGGAAGGCCTGCGGGCTGGGCAGCAGGCCGCCCGGGAAGATGTACTGCTGGATGAAGTCGGTGGAGCGCGTGTAGCGCTCGAACAGGTCGTCGCGGATGGTGATGGACTGCAGGCAGGCACGGCCCCCCGGCTTGAGCAGCGTGCGCAGCTGGTCGAAGAAGCCCGGCCAGTACTCGCGGCCCACGGCCTCGAACATCTCGATCGAGGCGATGGCGTCGTAGGGGCCGTCGCTCAGGTCGCGGTAGTCCTGCAGGCGCAGATCGGCCCGGTGCGTCAGCCCGTGCACGCGCAGCCGCTCCTGTGCGTAGCCCAGCTGCTCGGTGGACAGGGTCACGCCGGTGACGTGGGCGTCGAAGTGGCGGGCGGCGTACTCGGCCACGCCGCCCCAGCCGCAGCCGATCTCCAGCAGGCGCTGGCCCGGCTGCACGCGGCACTCCTCGAGCGCGCGCCGCACCTTGGCCCACTGCGCCTGCACCAGGTCGCCCTGCGGGTCGCCGTCGAACCAGGCGGCGGAATAGCTCATCGTCTCGTCCAGCCAAAGCTTGTAGAACTCGTTGCCCAGGTCGTAGTGGGCGTGGATGTTCTTGCGGCTGCCGCGGCGCGAATTGCGGTTCAGCAGGTGCTTGGCGCGGTACAGCATCGAGCCCCACCAGCTGCCGTAGATCGCCGACTCCACCGCGTCGCGGTTGGCGATGAACACCTTCAGCAGCGCCACCAGGTCGGGCGTGCTCCAGTCCTCGGCGATGAAGCTCTCGGCGAAGCCGATGTCGCCGCTGCGCAGCGCCGCGCTGCAGACCTTCCAGTTGCGCAGCCGCATCGCGCCGCGCGGCTCGTGTTCCGCGCCGCTGCCGAAGCGCAGCTGCGTGCCGTCGGGCAGCTGCAGGTCGAGCGTGCCGTGCTGCAGCTTGCGCAGCAGGCCGAAGACGGCGCGGGCCGAGGCCGGCGCCGAGTCGGGCAGCGAGAGGGCGGGGGCGGGGGCGGTACGGATCATGGTGCGGTTCGGTCGTTGGAGGGCTCGGGTTCAACGGGTGACGAAACGGTCCGGCGGCGCCGGCTTGGGCACGTAGGGCATGCGCTTGGACCAGACGCGCAGCGCCTGCCAGTGGATGCGGGCGATGACGCCGAAGCTCATCAGCGGCACGCCGAAGAAGGCGGCGCGCGCGCTGGAGCGCGTCAGCGGCTGCAGCTGGCCGGACAGGCTGGTCTGCAGCAGTGCGCCGTCGGCGTCCTCGTGGTCGATGCGCACCACGCAGCGCTCGCCGTCGGCGCGCCGGCTGCGCATGAAGCGGAAACGGTAGCCGCCGACGACGTGGCTGAAGGGCGAGACGTGAAACACCTTGCGCGCGTGCAGGTCGCGGCCGTAGGCCAGCTGCTCGCCCGCCAGCAGGTAGCAGTGGCGCTCGCCGAAGGTGTTGTTCACCTCGACGACGATGGCCGCCAGCGAGCCGTCGGCGCGCTCGCAATACCAGAAGCTCACCGGCTTGAAGACGTAGCCGAGCACGCGCGGGTAGGTCTGCAGCCAGACCTCGCCGTCGGCATCGGCGATGCCCTCGGCGCGCAGCAGCTCCTCCAGCCAGCCGAGCGCGTCGGCCCGGCCGTCGCCGTGGTCGCGGTCGTGGAAGGCGAGCAGGCCGAAGCGGTTGCGCGCCAGCGCGGCAGCGGGCTCTTCGCGCAGGCGGCGCATCGGCAGCATCAGGAAGTAGGTGCGGTAGTCGAAGGCGTTGTCCACCGGCCGCAGCCGGTGGTGCCGCACCTGCCCGGTGCCGATCTGCGCGACGGGCCGGTGGCCCTGGCCGGCTGTGCTCACGCCGCCTCCAGTTCGCGCGTGGCGTCGAGCGCCAGGCGTTGCCCGAGCGCCTCGGCCACCGCCTGGCCGGACATCAGCCCGTCCTCGTGGAAGCCGTAGCGCGTCCAGGCGCCGCAGAACCAGGTGTGCGACCGGCCCTGGATCTCGGCCAGCCGGCGCTGTGCGGCCACGGCCGCGGCATCGAACACCGGATGGCTGTAGTCGAAGCGGCCCAGCACCTTCCCGGCGGCGATGGGCCGCACCGGGTTCAACGACACGACCACCGGCGTGCGCCAGGGCAGCGGCTGCAGCTTGTTGATCAGGTAGTGCAGGCACACGCGCGACTGCTCGCGCGAGGCGTTGACTGCGCGCTCGTAGTTCCAGGCTGCCCAGGCCAGGCGGCGGCGCGGCAGCACGTCGACGTCGGTGTGCAGCACCGCATGGTTGGGTTGGTAGCGGATCGCGCCGAGCAGCTGGCGCTCGGCCGGGCTGGGGTCGGACAGCAGCGCCAGGCTCTGGTCGCTGTGGCAAGCCAGCACCGCCTCGTCGTAGTGTTCGGTGCCGTTGTCGGTGGCCACGACGACGCCGGCGCCGGTGCGGCGCAAGGCCCGCACCTGCGTGCGCAGGCGCGCGTCGGCGATCGCCGGCAGCATCTTCTGCACGTACTGCTTCGAGCCCCCGACCACCGTGTGCCACTGCGGCCGGTCGTTCACCTGGATGAGTCCGTGGTTGTGGCAGAAACGGATCATCGTGCCCACCGGGAAGCGCAGCATCTGCTCGGTCGGGCAGGACCAGATGCAGCCCAGCATCGGCAGCAGGTACCAATCGCGGAAGGCTTCGCCGAAGCCATGCCGGTCGAGGAAGTGGTCGATCGGCTCGGCCATGCCGGCTTCGTCGCCGGCCTCAGCGATGCCGGTGCACAGCTTGTTGAAGCGCAGGATCTGCGCCAGCATGCCCAGGAAACGCGGCCGCAGCAGGTTGGCGCGCTGCGCGAACACGGCGTTCAGGTTCGAGCCGCTCCATTCCAGTCCCTGTGCGGGCACCTGCACCGAGAAGCTCATGTCCGACGCGGCGGTGGCCACGCCGAGTTCCCGGAACAGCTGCACCAGCCGCGGATAGGTGCGGTGGTTGAAGACCAGGAAGCCGGTGTCCACGCCGTGCAGCGTGCCCTCCAGGCGCACATCCACGGTGTGGCTGTGCCCGCCGAAATGCGAGCCTGCTTCGAACAGCGTGACCCGAGCCTGCGCAGCCAGCGCGTGGGCGACCGACAGGCCGCTGATGCCCGAGCCGATGACGGCGATGCGTCGCATGGCTTCAGGCTCCCAGCGGCTGCCGGGCCGGATGGACCGCGGGGTTCAGCAGTGTGTAATGCGGCTTTGCGAACATGGCGGGTGTGCTGGAGTTGAACTCGTTTGAACTGATGAGTTCATATTCTGAACTTGCCGGGCGCTATCTGTCTTGTTTGTCCGCAAAATACCCATATGAATATTGTGGGTTAAAGTCGCTGCCCGGAGGCTTGTGCCCATGCCGTTCGAGGCCGCAGGGTTGAACGGGCTGCCTAGAATGTCTTCCGCATCCACTGGAACCGCCATGCTCTACCCGGAACTCTTCAAGCAGCTGGAAGCCGTGCGCTGGAACATGGACAGCGACATCGCCTGGGACCGCTTCGACGGCGCGCTGTTGAGCGACGAGCAGGCGAAGACCATCAAGATGAACGCCATCACCGAGTGGGCGGCGCTTCCGGCCACCGAGATGTTCCTGCGCGACAACCGCGGCGACAGCGACTTCAGCGCCTTCATGAGCGTCTGGTTCTTCGAGGAGCAGAAGCACTCGCTGGTGCTGATGGAGTACCTGCGCCGCTTCCGTCCGGAACTCGTGCCCACCGAGGAGGAGTTGCACGCGGTGCGCTTCGAGTTCGACCCGGCCCCGGCGCTGGAGACGCTGATGCTGCACTTCTGCGGCGAGATCCGGCTGAACCACTGGTACCGGCGCGCGGCCGAATGGCACACCGAGCCGGTGATCCGGCAGATCTACGAGACCCTGGCGCGCGACGAGGCACGCCATGGCGGCGCCTACTTGCGCTACATGAAGCGTGCGCTGACGCGCTTCGGCGACGAGGCGCGCGCCGCGTTCTCCAAGGTCGGCGTGCTGATGGCCAGTGCGCGGCGCACCGCGCAGGCGCTGCACCCGACCAACCTGCACGTCAACGCCAGCCTCTTCCCGCGCGACACGGTGCAAAGCCGCCTGCCGGACCCGGTCTGGCTGGAGCGCTGGCTCGACCAGCAGATCCGCTTCGACGCCGCCTGGGAAACCAAGGTGGTCGAGCGCATCCTGCACAACCTGAGCCTGTTGCTCGAGCGCAGCTTCGCCAGCGTGCAGGAGCTCAACCGCTACCGCAAGGAAGTCAGCGGCCGCCTGGCGCAGACCGCGCAGCCGCAGCCCGCCTGAGCGGCCAGGCGTCGGTCAGCCCTTCGACGCCTGCGCCGCCATGCGCTCGGCGTCGGCCTTGCGATCGGCCGCCACGCGTTGTGCGCTGGGCCGCTCGCCGATCAGCTTCACGTAGGACTTCCAGTCGATGCCGGCGGCGGCCAGCATGTCCTCGCCCAACACCGCCTTGCTCGCGCTGGCCACCAGCGGCAGGCTGACGAAGGCGGCGCAGTCGGCCAGCGTGAAGGTCTCTCCACCCACGTAGGGCGCAAACTTCGCCAGCCGCTTGAAGCCGGCGATGTTCTTGGCCAGTTGCTTGCGGACGCGCTCCTTCGTGGGGTCGTCGACGCTGCCGCCGAAGAAGGCCTGCGCGTACAGCTCGCGGGCCACCAGTTCCAGGTGCAGCTCGATGAAGGTGACCAGCTCGCGCATCTTCGCGGCGGCCAGCGGGCCTTGCGGCGTCAACGGCTTGTCCGGCGACAGTGCGTCCAGGTACTCGGCGATCACCTGGCTCTCGCACAGCGGGCCCTCGGGGGTGCGGATGAACGGGATCTTGCCCAGCGGCGAGGCCGCCAGCACGGCCTCGTCGGTGGACTTGGTCATCACCCGCTCCTCGGTGAAGGGGATGCCCTTCTCGAGCAGCACCATCTTCACCTTGTTGTAGTAGTTGGACAGCGAAAAGCCGCACAGCGTGATCATCGAGGTCTCCTTCGGATAGGGGCTGCGAGTTTAGTGATCGCCCGGCCGTACCGGCTGTCGCCTCAGGGTCAGCGCCAGCGCCGTACACAGCGCGCCGGCGATCGAGCCGCTGGCGTGGGCCAGCGGGGCCACGGCCACGTCCAGCTCGCCGGGCGCATGGACGGCCGCGCCCCAAGGCTCCTCGACCAGCAGCTTCACGCTCTGGCCCGCCAGCATCAGCCAGCCGACGGTGCGCTGTGCGCCATGGCCACGCAGCACCAGCCACAGCGTGACCGCGGCCACGCCGCCGTGCAGCACGCCGGACAACCCGCCGTAGTGCAGCAGCTCCGGCTTGGCCAGCAGCGCCAGCTGCGTGAAGGGCCACGACAGCAACCAGGCCAGCGCCACCACGCCGGGCACGCGCGCGGCCCAGCCGTAGGCCGCGACCAGCGCCGCAGCCAGCAGGTTCGCGCCCAGGTGCAGCGGCGTGAAGTGCACGAGCGCCGCCGTCCACCAGCGCCAGGCCTCGGGCCAGCGCCGCGGCTGCCAGTCGATCAGGCCGCTGTCGACCGTCCAGGCCGCCAGCGATGCCAGCGCCAGCAGCGCACACAGCCGCAGCCAGAGCACACCGGCGCGCTCCTGGCCGGCGCCCGCGGACTCAGCCAAAGACGGCTTGCCACAGCGCGCGCACGGCGACGGCCTGCGGGGCCAGCGCCTCGGGCGCGAAATGCGTCGGCTGTTCGTCCAGGCGCGCCAGATGCTGCGCGCGGCGCAGCTCGCGGTAGGCGGCGGCGGCGGCCTGTCCGATGCCGTCGCCGAGCAGCCCTGCCTGCTCGGCGCGCTGCAGCAAGGCGATGTTGCCGGCGTTGTCCAGCAGCGCGGGATGCGCGGCGCCATGGGCCAGCACCAGCTGCTGCACCGCGAACTCCACGTCCATCATGCCGCCGGGGCTGTGCTTGACGTCGAAACGCCCCGCCCGCACCGGGTGCGCCGAGCGCACCTTCTCGCGCATGGCGCGGATCTCGTCGCGCAACGAGGCCGCATCGCGCGGCGCGGTGAGCACGCCGCGGCGCACGCGTTCGAAGCGCTCGGCCAGTGCGGGCGCCCCGGCGCAGAAGCGGGCCCGCGTGATGGCCTGGTGCTCCCAGGTCCAGGCGGTGTTGCTGCCCCGGCCCAGCTGGTAGCGCTCGAAGGCGTCGATCGAGCTCACCAGCAGCCCCGAGCCGCCGTTGGGCCGCAGCGCGGTGTCGATGTCGAACAGCTCGCCGGCCGAGGTGCGCAGCGTCAGCCAGGTGATCAGCTTGCGCACGAAGGCCGCGTAGACCTCCTGCGCCCGGTCCTTGTCGGCCTCGTCATGGTCGTCGTAGACGAAGACCACGTCCAGGTCGCTGCCGTAGCCGAGCTCCTTGCCCCCGAGCTTGCCGTAGGCGATGACGGCGAACTGCGGCTGCTCGCGGTGGCGCTGCTTGAGCAGCGCCCAGGCCCAGCGCAAGGCGATGTCCAGCGTCGCGTCGGCCAGCGCCGACAGGTCGTCGGCCACCTGCTCCACCGTGAGCTCGCGCTCGACGTCGCGCACCAGCGTGCGGAACAGCTCGGCATGGTGCGCATGGCGCAGCGTGTCGAGCAGCAGCTCCTCGTTGACCTGGCCCGAGCGCTGCCAGGCCAGGTGCCGCGCCTCCAGGTCGGCGCGGAACACCGCCGGCTCGAAGCGGCCGTGCTGCAGCCGCTCGTCGGCCAGCTCGTCGATCACGCCCGGGTGGCGCATCAGGTACTGCATCGGCCAGCGCGCCAGGCCCAGCAGGCGCAGCAGCCGCTCCTGCACCGCGGGCCGCTCGACCAGCAGCGCCAGGTAGCTCTCGCGGCGCAGCAGCGGTTCCACCCAGTCGATGAAGCGCAGCACCGCGCCTTCGTTGCAGCGGCCGTCGGCCACGCATTCGGCGGCGCGCTTGACCAGCCGGCCCAGGCGCAGCTTGCTCTCGTCGCGCAGCGCCGCCACGCGCGGCTGCCCGGCCCACTGCGCGACGCGGCGCGCAACCTCGGTCGGCAGGCCCTCGAGCAACCGTTCGCTGTCCACCGGCAGCGGTCCGCAGCCGACGCAGCCCTTGCCGGCCCCCGAGCCGCCGGACTGGCCGTCGTGCAGCAGCGCGTCGAACTCGGTGGCCACGAACTCGCGCACCTCGCCCAGGCGGTCGAGCAGCTCGCAGGCGTCGGCGTTGCAGCTCAGGCCCATGCTGGCGGCGATCCATCCGAGGTCGCCATCGGCCATCGGCAGCAGGTGCGTCTGCTGGTCGTCCAGGTACTGGATGCGGTGCTCCACGCGACGCAGGAAGTCGTAGCACTCGGCCAGCCGCTCGGCGGTGGCCGGCTTCATCAGGCCGCGCGCGGACAACCGTTCCAGGCTGCGCAGCGTCGAGCGGGTGCGGATCTCCGGAAACTGCCCGCCGCGCGCCACCTGCATCAGCTGCACGATGAACTCGATCTCGCGGATCCCGCCGCGCGACAGCTTGACATCGTTGGCGCGCTCGGGCCGGCCGGCGGCGCGGCGCTGCGCTTCTTCGCGGATCTTGCGGTGCAGCTGGCGCAGCCCCTCGAACACGCTGTAGTCCAGGTAGCGGCGATAGACGAAGGGTGTGACCAGCGCGCGCAGCGCCAGCGCCCGCTCGCGGCCGACGCTAGCCTGTGGCGCGACGATGCGGCTCTTCAACCAGGCGAAGCGCTCCCACTCGCGGCCCTGCACCTGGAGGTATTCCTCCAGCATCGGCAGGCTGCACACCGGCGGCCCGGAGTTGCCGTTGGGCCGCAGCGCCAGGTCGACGCGGAAGACGAAGCCGTCGTCGGTGGTCTCGCCGATCAGCGAGTACAGTTTCTTCGCCACCAGCGAGAAGTACTCGTGCGCGCTCACCCGGGCCGTGCCGTCCGTCTCGCCCTCGTCCTCGTACACGTAGATGAGGTCGATGTCGGACGAGACGTTCAGCTCGCGCGCACCGAGCTTGCCCATGCCGATGATCCAGAACTCGACGCGCCGGCCCTGCGCGTCGCGCGGCACGCCGTGGCGCTCGTCGGCCTCGGCCAGCGCCTGGGCCAGCGCCAGCTCCAGCGTGGCCTCGGCCAGCGCGGTCGTGCCGGCCGTGATGGTGTCCAGCCGCGCGCCCTGTTCCACGTCCAGGCACGCAAGGCGCTCCATGCACAGCTGACGTGCCACGCGCAGGGCGGAACCCAGCGCGCGCCCATCCTGGTGCAGCCGCAGCACCAGCGACTGCACGGCCGTCGCGTCGAAGCCGCCGGGCGGCAGAAGCGCCAGCTCTGCCGCGTAGCGGCGCCGGATGCGTTGCACGAAGCGGCTGTGGGAGGCGGCCGCGGCCTGCGGCGGCGTTGCTGCGACAAGCGGTTCGGAACCCATGGCGTCCGGTCTGGGGCCTGTGCTAGATTGACCTGCGCTGCCGACGGCGGTGGGCGACGGGCTGCTGCGGCAGGCCGGTGGCCCGGGCCTCGCGAAGCCTTTCGCGACGCGCAACTGCTCTACCGCCGAATGCACTCAACTTCGTCTCCTGCTGCTGATGACGGCCTGCCGCCGCGCTGGCAGCGGCTGCGCCGGGTCGAACGCTGGCTCACGGTCGTCGTGCTGGCGCTGTGGGGGCTGCTGCTCGCGGCGTGGCTCGCGCTGCACTGGATCATTCTGCCGCACATCGACGAGTGGCGTCCGCGCATCGAGCGGCTGGCCAGCGAGGCCATAGGGTTGAAGGTCGGCATCGGCGCCATCCAGGTGCAATCCAGCGGCTGGGTGCCGGCGCTGCAGCTGCGCGACCTGCGCGTCTATGACCGCGAGGGCCGCGAGGCGCTGCACCTGGCCAGCGTGCAGACGGCACTCGCGCCGCAGATGCTGCTGGCGCTGCAGCTGCGCTTCCAGCAGGTGCTGGTCGATGGCGCAAGCCTGGAGGTGCGGCGCGATGCCCAGGGCCGCTGGCACGTCGCCGGGCTGGACTGGGACGACCGCGCGGACCGTACCGATACCCGCGCCCGCGACTGGTTCCTCGAGCAGCACGAGTTCGTCGTGCGCAACGCCGAGCTGCGCTTCACCGACGAGTACCGCGGCACCGCGCCCATGCTGCTCAGCCAGGTCGATCTGGTGCTGCGCAACGGTCTGCGCCGCCACGCGCTGCGGCTGGACGCCACGCCCCCGCCCGAATGGGGCGACCGTTTCACGCTGCGCGGGCGCTTCACCCAGCCGCTGCTGGCGCCGTCCGGCGAGTTCGGTCGCTGGAGCGGCGTGCTCTATGCCGAGTTCCCGCGCGCCGATGTCGCGGCGCTGCGCCGCCAGACCGCCCTGCCGCTGGAGCTGGCCGAAGGCGAAGGCGCGGTGCGCGGCTGGCTGGACATCGAGAACGGCGTGCCGCGCAAGGCCACCGTCGATTTCGCGCTGGACACGCTGTCCGTGCAGCTGACGCCGGCGCTGCAAGCGTTGCGCGTGGAGCAGATCGCCGGGCGTGTGGACGCCGAGCGCGATGCCGACGGTGTGCGCATGCATGCGCACGACCTGGGTTTTCGCAGCGCCGACGGCCGCAGCTGGCCGGCGGGCGCGCTGAGCCTGGCCTGGCGCCAGGCTCAGGACCTGCGCACGCGCTGGCCCTCGGCCACCGAACCGATCACGGGCGGCGAGCTTCAGGCCGAAAGGCTGAACCTGGAGATGCTGGCGCTCATTGCCGAGAGCCTGCCGCTCGGCGCAGGCCTGCGCGAGAAGCTGCTGGCGCTGCAGCCGCAGGGCACCGTCGACAGCCTGCAGGCGCGCTGGGACGGCCGCGCCGCGCAGCCGACGGGCTACCAGGTGCGGGCCAGGCTGCAGCAGCTGGGCCTGCAGGCGCTGCCGGCCGCCTCCGGACCGGGCCAGCCCGGTTTTAGCCGCGCCGAGGTCGAGCTGACGGCCAGCGAGCGCGGCGGCGAGGCCACGGTCGCCATCCGCGGGGGCACGCTGCTCTATCCGGGCATGTGGGAGGATCCGCTGGTGCCGCTGGACGAGCTCCAGGCGGCGCTGTCCTGGCGCATCGAGGCCGCACCGGATGGCGCGAGCGCCATCGAGTTGAAGATCGGCAACGCCAGCTTCGCCAACGCCGACCTGCAGGGCGAGCTGAGCGCCACCTGGCAGGGGGTGCTGGCCGACGATGCGGCGCATGCCGACCGCTCGCCGGGGCGCCTGGACCTGCGCGCGCGCCTGCTCCGTGCGCGCGCCCAGAGCGTGGCGCGCTACCTGCCGCTGACCATCGACGAGGCGGCGCGCGTGCACGTGCGCGACGCCGTGCAGGGCGGCCGCGTCCGCTCCGGCACCGTGCGCCTGCGCGGCGACCTGGCGGACTTCCCCTTCGACGGCGTGCGCGACGCCGAGATGCGCGTCGTGCTGCAGCTGCAGGACGTGCGCTATGCCTTCATGCCGGAAGGGGCCGGCGCCTCGGCGGCGGGTTGGCCGGCCATCGAGCGGGTGAACGGCGAACTCGAGTTCGACCGCCTGGCGATGAAGCTGCGGCGCATGCAGGGCCAGATGGCCGGCTACGAGCTGCGCGAGGTGCAGGGCGGCATCGCCGACGTCTCGGCCGATCGGCCGCGGCTGCAGCTGCAGGGCGAAGGGCGCGGCCCGCTGGCCGACGTGCTGCGCGTGCTGCGGCTGGCGCCGCCCGGGCCGCAGGCCGCCGCGGCGTTGCAGTCGCTGCGCGCCACCGGCCCCAGCCAGCTGAACCTGGCGCTCGACATGCCGCTGGACGAACCCGGACAGAGCCAGCTGCGCGGAAAGCTGCAGCTGCAGGGCAACGAACTGCGCCTGGCACCCGACCTGCCAGAGCTTCTGGGCGCGCGTGGCAGCATCGACTTCGACCCGCAGGGCTTGCAGCTGCGCGGCATGACGGCGCGCGTGCTCGGCGGCGACACCAGCTTCGAGGGCAGCATCGCCTTTGCCGGCGCCGTGCGCCTCAGCGCACAGGGCCAGGCAGGCGCCGAGGCCTTGCGCAGTGCAGCCGCCGGCGGGCCCTGGGTGGAGCCGGCTTCGCTGCTGCGCGGCCAGGCCGCCTGGCGCGCGAATCTTTCCGTCAACGCCGGACGCAGCGAATTCTCGCTGCAGAGCAACCTGGTCGGCATGCAGCTGGACCTGCCGCCGCCGCTGGCCAAGCCGACCGCGTCGAGCAGCCTGCCGCTGCGCCTGCAGATCGCGCCCGTGCCCGACGCCGCGCCGGGCCAGCTGCGTGACGGCCTGCAGCTCGAGCTCGGCGATCTGCTGAAGCTGCAGCTGCAGCGCGACCTTTCCGGCCCGGAGCCGGTGGTGCTGCGCGGCAGCCTGGCGGTGCTCGACAAGCTGCCGCCGCTGCCGCCAGCAGGCTGGCAGGCGGCGCTGAAGCTCGGCCGCGTCGACCTGGATGCCTGGGAGCCCCTGCTCGGCAACCTCGGCGATGGCGCCGGCCCGCAAGGTGCAAGGCCTCCGCTGGCCGTGCAGTTGCAGGCCGAGGAGCTGCGCGCCGGCTCGCGCCGACTGAACCGGGTCAAGGGCACGCTGTCGCGCTTCGAAAGCGGCGACGAGAGCGTGTGGCGTGCGCGGGTCGATGCCGAGCAGCTGGCCGGCGAGATCGACTACCGCGTGCCGCGCAGCGGCACGCAGGCGGGCCGCGTGCAGGCGCGGCTACAACGCCTGTCGGTGCCGCAGTCGGAGGTCGAGACCGTCGAGCAGATGCTGGGCCAGCCGCCGCGCAGCGTGCCGGCGCTGGACATCGTGGTCGACGAGTTCGAGCTGCGCGGACGTCCGCTCGGCCGGCTGCAGGTGCTGGCCTTCAACCGCCCGCAGCCGGGGGGCGCCGGCTTGCTCGAATGGCAGCTCGACCGGCTGGCGCTGAGCATGCCCGAGGCCCAAATGCAGGCCAGCGGCCACTGGCAGGCCGGCGGCGCCAGGCGAATGATGCTGGATTTCGGCCTGGAGCTGACCGACAGCGGCGCCCTGCTGCAGCGTCTGGGCGCCGGTCAGGCGATGCGTGGCGGCAAGGGGCGGCTGCAGGGACAGCTGTCCTGGGCCGGCTCGCCGCTTTCGCTGGACTACCCGAGCATGGCAGGACAGCTGCAGGTGGACATCGGGCAGGGCCAGTTCCTGCACGCCAAGACCGGCGGCGCGCGGCTGCTGGGCGTACTCAGCCTGCAGGCTCTGCCGCGGCGCCTGTCGCTGGACTTCCGCGACCTCTTCGACGAGGGCTTCGCCTTCGACTCGATCGAGGGCGATGTGCGTGTGCAGCGGGGCGTGGCACGAACCGACACCCTGCGCATGAGCGGAGCGCAGGCCACCGTGCTGATGCAGGGCAGCGCCGACCTGAAACACGAGACGCAGGACCTGCGCGTGCTGATCGTGCCGAAGTTCGATGCCACGGGCGCGGCCCTGGCCACGATGGCCATCAACCCGGCGATCGGCCTGGGCGCGCTGGTGGCGCAGTGGGCGCTGCGCGAGCCGCTGATCGCCGCCAACACCAGCGAAATGCACATCACCGGCAGCTGGGCCGACCCGCAGGTGGAGCAGATCGCGCGCCCGGCCACCACCGGAGCTGCCCGCGAGGCG
>Ga0209391_10001356_pt1 | contig 12629 bp, 12 predicted proteins | sample PPLLak3March2015_FD_187246 | JGI IMG/M metagenome (GOLD analysis project Ga0209391, IMG submission 187246) | Freshwater sediment microbial communities from Prairie Pothole Lake near Jamestown, North Dakota, USA - PPLs Lake P7 Core (1) Depth... | ecosystem: Environmental > Aquatic > Freshwater >... | reverse complement strand
TGCTGCACCAGCTGCAGCTCGCGCAGGAGCGGCTCGTGCTCGACAGCGAGACTTACCTCGACCAGCACCTCATCCGGCACATGCAGGTGCGCTGACCGGCGATGACGCTAGCCCTCGAGATCAACGACGCCGGACTCGTGCTCGCCCGCGACGGGCAGGTCGTCGTCGAGGCGCCGGGCTGCGCGCTGCTCGACGGGCGCGAACCGCAGACCGGCGCGGCCGCCGCGCGGCGCGCCCGCCTGCAGCCGCTCCATGCCGAGACGCGCTATTGGCAGGACCTCGGCACCGCAGCCCTGCAGCGGCAGACGCCGGCGGCGGGTAGTTACGCCGAAGTCGCGTGCGCGCAGCTCACGCAACTGGCGCGCGAAGCGGGCGCGGCCGGCAGCGACACGCTCTACGCCGTGCCGGCGTGGTACACGCGTGAGCAGCTCTCCGTGCTGCTCGGCGTCGCGCGGGAGGCGGGCCTGCCTGCAGCGGGTCTCGTCGACGCGGGTCTCGCCGCCGCGGCCCTCGAGCCGGTCCCGGCCGGGGCGGTTCAGCTCGAACTCACGCTGCACCGTGCGGTGGTGACCGTGCTCGAGCACGTGGGTGACCTGCGGCGAGCGCGCTATGAGCTGTTGCCGCAGCACGGCTGGCTGGCAATGCAGCAGGCGTGGATCGACGTGATCGCGGCGGCGTTCGTGCGCAAGACGCGCTTTGATCCGCTGCACGAGGCCGCCGGCGAGCAGCGGCTCTGGGACGGACTGCCCGGCTGGCTCGCGGCGCTCGAGCACGCCGACACGGTCACGATCGAGGTTCCGGCGGCCGGCACCACGCTGGCGGTCGAGCTGGCGCGCGCCGAGTTCGCCGCCGCGGCGCAGGGCCTGTACGACGCGGTGGTGCACGTGCTGCAACGGGCGCGGCCGGCGGGTGGCCCGCTGCACGTGCGCGTGTCGCACCGCTGGTCCGGGTTGCCCGGGTTCGCGGACCGGCTCGCCGCGCTGCGGGATTGTGAGTGGCGGCCGTTGCCGCGTGGTGCGGCAGCGCTCGGAGCGCTGGCGTTCGAGAGTGTGCTGCGGCGCGATCCCGCGCAGCTCGTGCTCGTGCAACGGCTGCCGGTGCCGCTTGCACGCGCGGCGGCGGGCGCCGCGGCGCCGGCAACACGCGTCGCTCCGGAGGACCGGCCGACCCACGTCGTGCATCGCGGCCGCGCGTGGCCCCTCGGGCAGGACGCCTTGCTCGTAGGTGCCGCCGTCCCGGCCGGTCAGCGGGCGCTCACCATCGCGGCCGGCCCGGGCGTGTCACGCGTGCACTGTCGGCTCGGGTCCGATGCCGATGGCGCCTGGCTCGAGGACCAGAGCACGTACGGCACCCTGCTGAACGGAGCGCGCGTGGGCGGGCGTGTGGCGCTGCGCGCGGGCGATCGCCTGCGGCTCGGCAACCCGGGGGTCGAGCTCGAGCTGGTGCGCGTGGTGGACGGCCATGGCGCGGCGTAAGACCGAAATCTTCAGCCTCTCGTTCCTCGACGTGATCGCGTGCGGGTTCGGCGCGATCGTGCTGTTCTACACCATCCTCAGCGCGCAGGCGGGCGTGCAGCGCGAGAAGCGCAACGACGACCTGCAGGCGGAGGTCGATCGCCTCGAGGAGGAAGTGCTCGAGGGCTACAAGAACCTCGTCGTGCTGCGCAATTCGCTCGAGAGCACCGACGAGGCGGTGCCGGCCGAAGGGCTCGCGGCCCGCATCATCGAGGAGACCGAGCGCCTCAAGCAGCAACTGGCCGAGGCGGAGCAGGACACGCTCTCGAAGCGCGAGACCATCGAGCGCCTCAAGCAGGACCTGAAGTCGCTCGAGGAAGGCACGCGCCGCCTGAGCGCGGGCACGCCGAGCCCGGGCCAGCCGGGCACGCGCATCAAGGGATTCGTCGGCAGCGGCGACCGCCAGTACCTCACGGGCCTCAAGGTGGGCGGCGAGCGCATCGTCATCCTCGTCGACGCCTCCGCGAGCATGATGGATGAGTCGGTCGTGAACGTGATCCGGCTGCGCAACATGCCGGAATCGCGCCGCCTGGCCGCGGCGAAGTGGCGCCGCACCGTCGCGACCGTGGACTGGCTCACCGCGCAGCTGCCCGCCAAGGCGAAGTTCCAGGCCTACGCGTTCAACACCAAGCCGCGGTCGCTCGTGCCCGGCAGCGACGGCAAGTGGCTGGACGCGGGCGACCCGAAGGCGCTGAACGACGCGCTGCGAGAGCTGCGCCGCACGGTGCCGCAGGACGGCACCAGCCTCGAGAACGCGTTCAAGGCCGCGCTCGCGCTCTCGCCCAGGCCCGACAACATCATCCTGGTCACCGACGGCCTGCCCACGCAGGGCGAATCGCCGCCCCCGATTCGCAAGACGATCGACGGCGAGGGGCGCCTCAAGCTGTTCGAGCGCGCGCTGGACCGGCTCCCGGCGGGAGTGCCGGTGAACGTGATCCTGTTGCCGATGGAAGGCGACCCGCTCGCGCCGGGGGCGTTCTGGACGCTCGCGCGCCGCACCAACGGCGCGTTCCTCAGCCCGGCGAGGGACTGGCCGTGAAGCGCTCGCGGCTCGGCCGGCGCGACGTCGAGGTGTTCAGCCTGTCGTTCCTCGACGCGATCTGCTGCGGCTTCGGGGCAGTGATCCTGCTGCTGGTGCTTACCGAGGTGGGCGAGCCGGTGGTTTTCGAGAAGTCGCGCGAGGAACTCGAGGGCCGCGTGCTCGAGCTGCAGGAGCAGCTCTTCGAGATCCGCGGCAACAGCGAGGTGCTGAACCGCGAGCTCAAGACGCGGCGCATCCAGCTCTCCGAGGAGCAGCAGAAAGTCGCGCGCCTGCGCGGTGACTTGAGCTCGTTGCGCGGCCAGTACGACTCGTCGCGCAAGGACGCCGAGGTGGCGAACGAGATCGAGGGCCGGCTCGTGTCCGCGCAGCAGGAGCTGAGCGAGGAGATGAAGCGGCTGCTCGGCGCGCAGTACCGCCGCAAGGAGGAATCGCCGATCGGCGGCATCCCGGTGGACAGCGAGTACATCATCTTCATCATCGACACGTCCGGCTCGATGGCCAACTATGCCTGGCCACTGATGCTGGCCAAGATGCAGGAAGTGCTCGACGCCCACCCGACGGTGAAGGGCTGGCAGGTGATGAACGACGAGGGCGGCTACATGTTCTCCGGGTATCGGGGCCGCTGGCTGCCCGACACCCCCGCGCAGCGCAAAATCGTGCTCGACCGGCTGCGCAACTGGTTCCCGTTCAGTAACTCGAGCCCGGTCGAGGGCATCGTCGAGGCGATCCGCACGTACTACGCGAGCGGCCTGCGCATCAGCCTGTACGTGCTGGGCGACGAGTTCACCGGATCGTCCATCGACTCGGTGGTGCGCGCGGTGGACACGATCAACCGCGAGGACAAGTCCGGCCGGCGGCGCGTGCGCATCCACGCGATCGGCTTCCCGGTGCGCCCGGACGCGCCGCAGTACACGAGCGTGCGCTTCGCGACGCTGATGCGCATCCTGTGCGACCGCAACGGCGGCACGTTCGTCGGGCTCAACGAGCCCGGCAGCTACCGGCGCTGAACGCTGCGTGCGAAGATCCAGGTGATGGACGGCACCACGACAATGCACAGGCGCGCGCGGCGGCACGCGGGATGGGCGCACTGGCTGCCGTTGCCGACGTTCGTGCTGCTGGCGGGCTGCGTCACCACGCAGTTCGAAACCGAGGCGGTCATCCCGCAGCCGCTCGTCACGCGCATCCCGGTGGTGGTGGGCCTGTACGTTCCGCCGGCGTTCCGTGAAGCCGTGCATCGCGAGAAGCGCGATGGCGCGGACTACGTGATCGCGATCGGCAAGGCGCAGTCGGCCGGCTTCGATCGCCTGTTGCACGCGATGTTCACCCGCGTGGTGCCCGTGGCGGCAATTGAGGCGGGCGCCGTCAGCGATCCGGAAGTGCGCGGCGTGTTCGAGCCGGTGCTCGAGGATTTCTCGTTCGTCACCCCGCGCGACACCGGCGCGCCGCTGTACGCCGTGAGCCTCAAGTACCGCATCAATGCGTATACGCCTGCCGGCCAGGCCGTGGACTCGTGGACGTTCACGGGCTACGGCGCGCAGGCGAGCGGCTCGGTGCCCGGGCAGGGCAAGACGGCGTTGCAGCAGGCCGCCAGCCTCGCCATGCGCGACGCGGGCGCCAAGATCGCCGTTGAGTTTCGCGAGCAGGCGATCGTGCGCGGGCTGATCGACGCGTCTGCGCCGCTCGTCGAAGTCGAGGTTCAGCCGCCGCCCTGAGCGGGTGGCGCCGGCGCAGTCGGCGGGTCTTCCGCCGGGGGCTGCGTCGGCTTGTCTGCCGGCGTCTCTGCCGGAGTGTCCTCGCGCAGCACGTAGAACGGCTGTATGAACCGCAAGCCCTGGGTCTCGACCGGCTGGCCGTCCACCAGGCGCGGCCGATAACGCGCCGTCTCCACGGCGCGCAGCGCCTGGGTGGCGAGCCGCTGGTCGCTGCCGCCCGACACCACGCGCGGATCGCGGATGCTGCCGTCGGCCGTCACCGTCAGCTCGAGTTCGACGTCACGCCGCTCAACCTCTTCGGGCGGCCGGCGCGCATAGCGGTCCCAGTTCTCCGGCAAGGTGTAGCGGATCAGCAGCGGCGCGCCGAACAGCGCCTGTTGCAGCTTCGCGCCGTCCGGTGCCGCTCCCGCTGCCCGCCACGCGCGCTGGTAACTCGGCTTCGCCCGCTCCGGCAGCTGCCGCGCCGTATGCCAGTCCCCGAGCTGCGAGTGCACGTCCGCCACCAGTGCCGGCGCGGTATCGGGATTGGCGTCGACGATCGTCGCCGCGCGCTCGAGCGCCCTGAGCCCCTCTGCCGCGATGGTGCTTGGCGACAGGCTCGGCAGCGTCGGCATCACCGGGTCGTGGAACATGCTGCTGCGTTGTGCGTCTGCGGAACTCATCTCGCGGATGATCGGATCGGTCAGCCAGCGGCGCGCATTCTCCGCGAATCCGGTGAGCGGACCGACCAGCTCGGTCGACTCGGGACCGGCGAGCGACTGCACCAGCTCGGCAGACTGCCGCAGCGTCGAGCGGCCGGCCTCGAACGAGCGCACCCGCGTGTACCAGCGCCCGAGCGACTCGAGTTGTCGCGCGAAAGGCAGGCTCCGCTCGCCCTGGTGGCGGCCGACGATCCGCAGCGCGTAGCGGTGGGCGAGCAACGCGTCCTCGACGCGACCGATCTCGGTGAGTGCCGCGGCCTGCTTGTCGAGCAGCGGCAGCTGTTCCTCGTTGAAGAGTCCCTCGGCGCGCCGGTTGAGCGCGATCGCCCGGTCCAGGCTCGCCGCCGCGAGGTCGTAACGCCGCGCGGCGTGGTACGTGAGGCCAAGCCCCGCGTAAGCGCGGGCGAGACGCGGGCTCGTCAGGCGGCCCGAGGTTTCGATGAGCCCGATCACGCGCTGGAAGCTCGCCTCGGCGGCCACGTAGTCGCCCGCGCGCAGCTGTGCGAGCGCGAGGTTCATCAACGCGACCTGCAGCTCCTCGGGCTGCGCGCCCGCCCGCTCGGTCAGCTCGACCACCCTGCGGCCCTGCTCGACGGCGGCGGAATACTCACCGGCATCGAAGAGGCGCTTGAATTCGGCGTGCGCGTGCGCGCGCTCGTCCTTCGCAGGCGGGGCCGCGGTTGGCGCGGTGTGCGCCGAGCCAGCTGCCGGAACCGGTGCATCCGCAGCGAACGCTGCGCCCGTCGCCAGGACGAGCACGAGGCCGGCGGCCGGCAATCGCCAGTGTGTCTGGAAGGTCGTCACGCCGCGCAACAGTGACACGGCGCGGCGGCGCCGCGCAATCGCCGCCGGCGGCGTCAGGGCTTCTCGAAAAGATAGTGCGACACGATCCACTCGTTGCCGCCGCGGTACCCGAACAGTTCCGCGCAGGACATGAAGAACACGCGCCAGTACACCCACCAGCGCCGGGCCTCGCCGGCGCCGTACGTTGCTTCGAGCACGGGCATCAGCTGCGCGCGCTGGCGGTCCATGTTGGCGAGCCACGCCTCGGAGGTCTTCTGGTAGTGCGTGCCGTTCACACGCCAGTGCTCGATGCAGCGCAGGTCGCGCTGGAAGTAGAGCAGCAGGTGGTCGCTCGGCATCAGGCCACCCGTGAAGAAATACCTCGCCATCCAGTCGGATTCGTCGCGCACTTCGAAGGGGTACGCGAAGCGGGTGTGCGCGAAGATGTGCACGAACAGCGTGCCGCCGGGGCGCAGCCAGCCCGCGATGCGGCCGAGCAGCGCCTGGTAGTTGCGCATGTGCTCGAACATCTCGACCGACACCACGCGGTCGAACTGCTGGCCGGCGGGAAAGTCGAGCACGTTGGCGTCGCGCGTGATCACCTCGACGTTGCGCAGGCCGCGTTCGGCAGCACGCGCGTCGATGAACGCTTTCTGGCTGCGCGAGTTCGAGACTGCGGTGATGCGCGCATTGGGGTAATGCTCGGCCATCCACAGCGTGAGCGAGCCCCAGCCGCAGCCGAGCTCGAGGATGCGGTCGCCGTCGGTGAGGCGCGCTCGCTCGCAGGTCAGGGCGAGCATGCGTGCTTCGGCGTCGTCGAGCGCGGTGACGCCCGGATCGAAGTAACACGACGAATACTTGAGATGCTCGCCCAGCACCCGGCGGAAGAATTCGCTCGGCAGTTCGTAGTGCTGCTCGTTCGCCGCCTGCGTCTCGATCGCCACCGGGCTCTGCCGCAGCTGCTCGACCAACCGCATGAAGTGGGCCTGCTGCGCCTCCGGATCACCCTGGTCTTCTTCGCGCAGCCGTGCGGCGAGCAGGCGGCGGATGCCTGCGCGGATCAGCGGGTCGGGCAGCTGGTCGGATTCGAGGAGCCGGAAGGGGAGGGAAGTCATGGGGAAGGGGATGGGGGATAGGGGATGGGGGACAGGGGACAGGGGACAGGGGACAGTAGGATAGCGGCAGCGCTTTGAGGGTAGTGGCAACGAGGGTCGGAGACTTACGGCTTGCAGCGGCGGCGATGCAACTGCTTCCGACTGTCCCCTATACCCTGTCCCCTTTGCGAAGCAGCAATTGCGCGACGGGCTCGCCCGGGCGCAAGCGCGCCAGCTGCAGCAGGACGTAAACCGCCATGGCGATGTTGCCGAGCAGCATGATCGCGACGAACCAGCCGGCGCGAGCCAGCGCGCGGGCTTCCTTGTAGAACACCCACGCGTAGAACGTCAGGAATCCGAAATACGCATCGGCGAGCGTGGCGTAGGTCCACCAGCGGTCGGGCTCGGCCGCGAGCCCGCCCCACTCCCAGATCGGCTGGTGCAGGCTGGCGGTGACCGTGACGACCAGCATCGCCACGAGGATGCCGCCAAACAGCGCGAAGAGGGGGATGCGCGAGGACATGCGAGCCGGTTCGTCGCGCTCCCGGCTGCGGATTCGGTCAGGCGGCGGTCGGCGTCCCTGCCGTCGCCGGGCGCGCCGGGCCGATGATCTCGGTTTCGTACCGCCAGACCTCGATGTCGGCGGCCCAGAAATCGGCCGGCCAGCCCGCCTTCTGCTTGAGGCGGCGCAGAAATTCCTGCGGGCCCGCGACCTGCTCCCACACCTTGGGCAGGAACGTCGCGCGCATGCCGCGCCGGGCCAGCACCAGTCCGTCGCGGCCGGGGACGAGCCCGAGCAGCAGTTCCTGCTCGCTCGCCACCACCACGCGTTCGCACGGCGTGAGCACCGACACCTCGAGTTGCGCGAGCCGCCATTCGGCGACGGTCAGCGGCGGGAAGCGGGAGTCGTGGAACGCGCTGGCCTGCGCGTTGTGCCACACGTCGAGCAGCAGCGGCCGCGCCGGTTCGAGCGTGCCGCAGCAGCCGCGCAATGCGTGATCGATGGTGATGGTCACGAAGCTCGCGCGCGGTTCGCCGAGCGGCTGCGGCAGGTGGCGGGTGTCGGGCGGCGACGCGATCGACCGGCCGAGCCTGGATTCGATGGCCTTCGCGGCGGTCGCGATCAATGTCTGGCGTGCCGCGGGCTCAAGTCTCGTAGATGGCGTAGCTGCCATAGCCCACTACCCGCGAGCGGTCGCCGGCCGTGTCGCCCGAGTTGCGCTGGTCGAGCAGTTCCACCGCGAGGCCGCGCCGGCGGGCGACCTGCATCAGTCCGTTGATGGCCCGTGCACCGCAGGCCTGCTCGTCCGGCAAGTCGCTGCGACGCTCGAGGATGGCGTGCGTCGACTGGTCGTCGAGCTGTCGCGCTTCCTCGGACGTGTGGTAGTGGCTCAGGTCGGAGCTGACGATGACCAGCGTGTCGGCACCGTTCCACGCCCCGTCGAGCGCGCGCGCCACCTGTTCGGGCGGCGACAGCCCCAGCGCGATCGGCAGGATGTCGAATTCGTCCAGCACGACCTGCAGGAACGGCAGCTGCACCTCGAGCGAATGCTCCGCAGCGTGCGGCGCGTCGGACACGCCGACGAGGCCGAGTTCACGCAGGCGCTGCCGCGCTGTGGCGTCGACGGGCACTTCGCCGAGCGGCGTGGCGAAGCACTCGACCGAAGGCACGGCCAGGCCGCGCATCGGCACGCGATGGCTCGGTCCCAGCATCACCACGTGGCGGATGTGCGCGCGCGAGTCGCGCAGCAGCCGGTACGCACAACCTGCGACCAGGCCCGAATACGGATATCCCGCGTGCGGCACGATGAGGGCCTTGGGTTGGCGGGCCGGCCCCTTGCGCGGGCACGCTTCGATGTAGTCGGTGACGGCGCGGCGCAGCTCCGTGGCGTCCTGCGGGTAGAACAACCCGGCGACTGCGGGAGGCCGCACCCTTGACATGTCCCGGCCCAGGCTCAACATCGGAATTCCATGGGAGTACGTTCCTCCCGCATGCGGCCTTGCGCCAACGTTGGCCAATATCCCGCCCGGGTACCACCGGCGCTAATCGTATGAATACCCATTTTTCTGCCACTCCTACGCGCCACTGGCGGCGCCTCGAGGATGGCCGCGTGCAGTGCGACGTTTGCCCGCGTCACTGCCGGCTGCACGAAGGGCAGCGCGGGCTGTGCTTCGTGCGCGGGCGCGACCGTGACGGCATAGAGCTTTATACCTATGGCCGCTCGAGCGGCTTCTGCGTCGACCCGATCGAAAAGAAGCCGCTCAATCATTTCCTGCCCGGATCGTCGGTGCTGTCGTTCGGCACGGCGGGCTGCAATCTCGCCTGCAAGTTCTGCCAGAACTGGGACATGAGCAAATCGCGCGAGATGGACACACTCGCTGACTCGGCATCGCCCGAGGAACTCGCGCTCACTGCGAGCCGCCTCGGCTGTGCCAGCGTGGCTTTTACCTACAACGATCCGACGGTTTTCATGGAGTACGCGATCGACGTCGCGCACGCGTGCCGCACCAAAGGAGTGCGCACGGTCGCCGTGACCGCTGGCTACATCTGCCCGGAACCGCGCGCGGAGTTCTTTGCGGCGATGGATGCCGCCAACATCGACCTCAAGGCTTTCACCGAGCGCTTCTACCGCAACCTCTGCGGCGCGGAACTCGCGCCGGTGCTCGACACGCTCGAGTACGTGAAGCGCGAGACGCAGACGTGGCTCGAGATCACGACGCTGCTCATCCCGGGCGAGAACGACTCCGATGCCGAGCTCGACGCGATGACGCAGTGGATCGCGTCACACCTCGGGCCTGACGTGCCGTTGCATTTCTCGGCGTTCCACCCGGACTGGAAGATGGACGATCACCCGCCGACGCCACCGGCGACGCTCACGCGAGCACGGGACATCGCGATGCGCAACGGCCTGCACTACGTGTACACCGGCAACGTGCACGACCGCGCGGGCGGCAGCACGTGGTGCCACGCCTGCGGCGCGCTGCTGATCGAACGCGACTGGTACGAACTCGGTCGCTGGGGCCTGACGCCGGACGGCTGTTGCGCGAATTGCGGCACGAGCATCCCGGGCGTTTTTGCGGCCCAGCCCGGGACGTGGGGTGCGAAGCGGATGCCGGTGCGGCTGCACCGGCACTGACAAGCGGTAAAAGGGGACGCAACCCTTTTCGCGAACCGAAAAGGGTTGCGTCCCCTTTTACCGCTTGGGTACGTTCGCGCGCAATTCGTCGAGCCACACCGTGGCTGGCGAATCACTCGGCGCACGCCAGTCGCTGCGCGGCGAGAGCGAGCCACCGGAGCCCACCTTCGGCCCGTTCGGCATCGCCGAACGCTTGAACTGGCTGCCTTGGAAGAACCGTTGCACGAACACCTCGAGCCAGTGGCGGATCACGGCGAGGTCGTACTCGCGCCGCTCCGACTCGGGCACCGTGTCCGGCCACGCGCCAGTCTTGCGATCTCCCCAGGCCGCGTGCGCGAGGAAGGCGACCTTGCTCGGCCGATAGCCGAAGCGGCTGAGGTAATAGAGGTTGAAGTCCTGCAGTTCGTAGGGCCCGACCACGGTCTCGGATGACTGGGCGGGCTCCTCGCCGGAGCCCGGCACCAGTTCCGGCGAGATGCGCGTGTTGACGATGCGGTCGAGCACCGCCGTCGTTCGGTCGTCGAACTGCGCGGTGCGCACCAGCCAGCGGATCAGGTGCTGGATGAGCGTCTTCGGCACCGACGCATTCACGTTGTAGTGCGACATGTGGTCGCCTACGCCGTACGTCGTGAAGCCTAGCGCGAGCTCGGAGAGGTCGCCTGTGCCGAGCACGAGGCCTCCGTGCAGGTTCGCGAGCCGGAACAGGTGCGAAGTGCGCTCGCCGGCCTGCACGTTCTCGTAGGTGACGTCGTAGACGCGCTTGCCTTTCGCAGCCGGGTGCTGGATGCGCTCGAGCATCAGCTGGGCTGCGGCGCGGATGTCGATTTCATCGGCTGAAATGCCGAGCGCCTGCATCAGCGCGTGCGCGCTGTCAAAGGTGTGCTGGCTCGTGCCGAAACCGGGCAGCGTGTAACCCAGGATGTTCTTGCGCGGCAGGCCGAGGCGATCGAAGGCGCGCACGGCGACGAGTGCCGCTTGCGTCGAGTCGAGCCCGCCCGAGATGCCGATCACGACCTTCTTCAGGCCAGTGGCCTGCAGTCGCTTCATCAGCCCCTCGACCTGGATGTCGTACACCTCGGCGCAACGCTCGTCGCGACGGGCCGGGTCGGACGGCACGTACGGGAAGCGCTCGATGCGTCGGCGCAGCGGCACACGGCCCGCGGGCACGTCGACGTCGAACTCGATGCGCCGGAATTCCCGCAGGTCGCGCGCGTGAGCCTGGGCGTTGTCGCCGAAGCTCGTCATGCGCGTGCGTTCCTGGCGGATGTGGTCCAGGTCGAGGTCGGCGGTGACGATGCCTGCTTCGCGCGGGAAGCGCGTGGATTCCGCCAGCCGCTCGCCGTTCTCGTAGATCAGCGCGTGGCCGTCCCAGGCGAGGTCGGTCGTCGACTCACCCGGCCCCGCGGCGGAGTACAGGCAGCCGGCGATGCACTTGGCGGAGTGCGAGGCGCCGAGCAGCCGGCGGTAATCCGCCTTGCCGACGGTGACGTCGCTCGCCGACAGATTTGCGAGCACCGTCGCGCCGGCCAGCGCCGCGAGCGTGCTCGGCGGCAGCGGCACCCAAAGGTCTTCGCACACCTCGAGGTGCAGCACGAATCCAGGCAGGTTGCGCACCGAAAACAGCAGCTGAGTGCCGAAGGGCACGTCCTGCCCGAGCAATCGCAGTGAGGTCGAGACCGCCTGCGCGGCCGGGGCGAACTGCCGGCGCTCGTAGAACTCGCGGTAGTTCGGCAGGTAGCTCTTGGGCACGGCACCGAGCAGCCGGCCGCGATGCACCAGCACGGCGCAGTTGAACAGGCGGTCGTCGGCCCGCAGCGGCAGGCCGGCCGCGATCGCAAGCGGCAGTTTGCGGCTTGCTTCGACCAGGGTCTGCAGGGCGTCGAGCGAGGCGTCGAGCAGGGCGTCCTGCTGGAACAGGTCCTCGTTGGAATACGCGGACAGGCCGAGTTCCGGGAACACCGCGAGCACGGCCTGCTGGCGCGCCGCCTGCCGGGCGAGGTCGAGGGTCCGCGCGACGTTGTCGGCGGGCGAGGCGACCTCGACCTGCGGCGTGGCAACGGCTACCCGGGCGAACCCGTGCCGGTAGATTGACTCGAACGGGGGCGGCGCTGCGGGGCGGGACTTGGCCATGCGGGGCTCGAGACCATTGCAATGTGAGCAGTTTCGGCCTCCCGGGGCGGACCGGCAAGGGACGGGCACCCCGGAGATGCGAACCTGGTCACACCGGCTGGCGGGAGATTGGCGCTAGCCTGCGGCCACGTTCAGCGTGGGATGACATATGTCAGCCGATCTGTTCAAGCGAGCCAAGGCACTGTTCGGGCGTGACGCGCCCGAGCCGGCGCCGGCTGCGCCGCGCAAGGCACCGAAAAAATTCCACGCCGTGACGATCGCACCCGGCCCGCGGGCCTGCCCGGGAGCCCGGGCTCTCGAGGGGCAGCGTTTCCTGTCGCGCGATGCCCCCCCTTTGCCGCTCAAGAACTGTGGCTCGCCGCAGTGCGAGTGCCGCTACGAGCACTACGACGACCGCCGCAAGGGCAACCGTCGTGCGCACGATCTCGGTGTCTCGATCGACGGCTACGAGGGCAGCGAGCTGCGGCAGAAGGCTAAGCGCGGCCGCCGCCAGACCGACGGCCGGGGCGGATAAAG
>Ga0209391_10001355_pt1 | contig 12631 bp, 15 predicted proteins | sample PPLLak3March2015_FD_187246 | JGI IMG/M metagenome (GOLD analysis project Ga0209391, IMG submission 187246) | Freshwater sediment microbial communities from Prairie Pothole Lake near Jamestown, North Dakota, USA - PPLs Lake P7 Core (1) Depth... | ecosystem: Environmental > Aquatic > Freshwater >... | reverse complement strand
CTGGCGGAAAGGGAGGGATTCGAACCCTCGGTACTACGATGTAGTACACCGGATTTCGAGTCCGGCGCATTCGACCACTCTGCCACCTTTCCGGGGGTGTTCTTGCGTCGAGCCGACCTGGGAATTCTAGCCGATCAGGGTCGCAGCACTGCGGCGCCGCGAAGGTAAGGACGCAACGCCGCCGGGATCGAGATCGACCCGTCGGCCTGCTGGTGGTTTTCCAACACCGCAACCAGCGCGCGGCCCACCGCCAGGCCCGAGCCGTTGAGCGTGTGCACGAACTCGGGCTTGCCGGGCTGGCCGTTGACGACGGGACGGAAGCGCGTTTGCATGCGCCGCGCCTGGAAGGCATCGCAATTGCTGCAGGAGCTGATCTCGCGGTAGGTGTCCTGCGCCGGCAGCCAGACCTCCAGGTCGTAGGTCTTGGCGGAGCCGAAGCCCATGTCGCCGGTGCACAGCGTGATGACGCGGTAGGGCAACTCCAGCTTGCGCAGTACGGCCTCGGCGTGGCCGACCATCTGCTCCAGTGCCTCGTTGCTGCGCTCGGGGTGCGCGATCTGCACCATCTCGACCTTGTCGAACTGGTGCTGGCGGATCATGCCGCGCGTATCCCGACCGGCGCTGCCGGCTTCGGAGCGGAAACACGGGCTGTGCGCGGTGAGTTTGAGCGGCAGCGCCGCCGCATCCAGGATCTGCTCGCGCACGCTGTTGGTGAGCGAAATCTCCGAGGTCGAGATCAGATACTGCTCGGGCTGCGTCTGGGCGCCGCCGCCCGCGCCGGCATCGCCGGCACCGCCGCGGAAGACCCAGAACATGTCCTCCTTGAATTTCGGCAACTGCCCGGTGCCTTCCAGCACCTCGCGGTTGACGATATACGGCGTCCAGCACTCGGTGTAGCCGTGTTCCTGCGTCTGCACGTCCAGCATGAACTGGGCGAGCGCGCGGTGCAGCCGAGCCGCCGGGCCGCGCAGGAAGGTGAAGCGCGATCCCGACAGCTTCGCGCCCGTGTCGAAGTCCATGCCCAAGGGCGCGCCGACATCGACGTGGTCGCGCGGCTCGAAATCAAAACGGCGCGGCGTCCCCCAACGCCGGACCTCGACATTGGCGCTCTCGTCCGCACCCTGCGGCACGTCGGCCTGCGGCAGATTCGGCAGCGACATCAGCATGTCCTGCAGTTCGGCCTGGATGGCCTCCAGGCGCCGCGCGCCGGCATCGAGCTCGCCGGCAATGCCGCCCACCTCGGCCATCACGGCCGCGGTGTCCTCCCCCTTGGCCTTGAGCTGGCCGATCTGCCTGGACAGCGCATTGCGCCGCGCCTGCAGCTGTTCGGTGCCGACCTGGATCTGCTTGCGTTCGGCCTCGAGTGCGCTGAAGCGCGGCACGTCGAGAAAGGGTTGCGGCTTCTTGCGCCGCTCCAGCTGGGCGATGACGCCGGGCAGATCGCGTCGCAGAAGGTTGATGTCGAGCATGGTGATCCTGTATTGGGCTGGGGACGTGCCAACGGCGCCCGTGCGAGGCGCCGACTTCGTGAGTGTTCGAAGCAGCGGCGCGGTCAGGATCGGGACGCGGCCACTTCGCTCATGCTGCGGTCACCCAGGCCCCGCGGCAGGGGGAAGTGCACGTTCTCGGTCACACCATCCATCTTGCGGATGCTGACGGCGCCGAATTCGCGCAGGCGTGCGATCACCTGCTGCACCAGGATGTCGGGGGCCGAGGCGCCCGCGGTCAGCCCGACGCGGTGGCCGCGCTCGAACCACTGCAGTTGCAGGTCGTCCGCGCCCTCGACCATGTAGGCGGCGGTGCCCAGCCGCTCGGCCAGTTCACGCAGGCGATTGCTGTTGCTGCTGGTCGGGCTGCCGACGACGATGACCACGTCCACCGCCGGCGCCAGCAGCTTGACGGCGTCCTGGCGGTTCTGCGTCGCGTAGCAGATGTCCTGCTTCTTGGGTTCGCGCACGTTGGGAAAGAGCCGCTTGACCTCGGCCAGGATCTCGGCCGCATCGTCGACGCTCAGCGTCGTCTGCGTCACGACCGCCAGCTTGTCGCCGCGCGGCCGCAGCAGCGCCACGTCGGCACGCTCCTCCACCAGGTAGATGCCCTCGCTGAGCTGGCCCATCGTGCCTTCGACCTCGGGGTGGCCCTTGTGGCCGATCATGATGAACTCGTAGCCCTCGCGCGCCAGCTTGGCCACCTCCACGTGCACCTTGGTCACGAGCGGGCAGGTGGCGTCGAAGACCTGGAAGCCGCGCCGCGCCGCCTCGCGCCGCACCGCCTGGCTCACGCCATGGGCGCTGAAGACCAGCGTGGCGCCCGGCGGCACGTCGGCGAGGTCCTCGATGAAGATCGCCCCCTTGGCCTTGAGGTCGCCGACGACATAGGTGTTGTGAACGATCTCGTGGCGCACATAGATCGGCGCGCCGTATTTGACCAGCGCGCGTTCGACGATCTCGATGGCGCGGTCCACCCCGGCGCAGAAGCCGCGGGGTTCGGCCAGCAGCACTTCGTCGACGACCGCCGTCACAGCACCCCCAGCACCTGGACCTCGAAGCGCACCGGCTGGCCGGCCAGCGGATGGTTGAAGTCGAACAGCAGCCAGTCGACGCCGACCTCGCGCACCACGCCGGCGTACCGGCCCTCGCCGTCGGGGGTGGGGAACTGCACCACGTCGCCCACGGCGTAACGCTCGTCGGGGTCGCCCAGGCGATGCAGCAGGCTGATCTTCACGCGCTGCAGCAACTCGGGGTTGCGCTCGCCGAAGGCGCTGCCCGCAGGCAGGTCGAAAGCCTCGCGCGCGCCTTCGGGCAGGCCGAGCAGGCGGGCCTCGATGGCCGGCGCCAGTTGCCCGGTGCCGAGCGACAGTGTCGCCGGCTTGTCGTTGAAGGTATTCACGACGTCGGCACCGTCGGGGCCGGCCAGGCGGTAGTGAAGAGTCAGGAAGGACCCCGGCTGGATCTGGTTCACGTGGGCGGGAGGCTGTCGAATAGACTGGGCCCGATTCTACCGGTGCCCCCTGCCCCCACTGTCCGCCACACCCATGAAGGACCTGCCCGCCGACCAGCGCCCGCGCGAGAAGCTGCTGGCCCGCGGCGCGGCGTCGCTGGCCGACGCCGAGCTGCTGGCCCTGCTGCTGCGCACCGGCTACCGGGGCCAGGGCGTGCTGTCGCTGGCGGCGCATGTGCTGCAGCGGTGCGGGGGCTACGCCGGACTGCTGCACGCCACGGCGGCGAACCTGCAGGACATCAAGGGGCTGGGCCCGGCCAAGCGCGCCGAGCTGCTGGCGGTGATCGAGATGGCACGCCGCGCGCTGGCCGAGCAGATGCAGGCGCGTCCCGTGTTCGACAGCCCGGGCCGTGTCAAGGACTACCTGTCGCTGCACCTGCGCGGACGCGAGCATGAGGTCTTCGCGGTGATGTTCCTGGATGGGCAACACCGCCTGCTGGGCGTCGAGGACATGTTCCGCGGCACGCTCACGCAGACCAGCGTCTACCCGCGCGAGGTCGTCAAGCGCGCGCTGGCGTTCAATGCCGGCGCCGTGGTGCTCGCGCACAACCACCCCTCGGGCCTGGCCGAGCCCTCGCGTGCCGACGAATTCCTGACGCAGACGCTGAAGTCGGCGCTGCAACTGGTGGACGTGCGCGTGCTCGACCACCTGGTCGTCGGTCAGGGCCAGGTGGTGTCGTTCGCCGAACGGGGGCTGCTGTGAAGCTGCGCGCGCTGGCCGACCTGCACGCCCTGCGCACGGCCCTGCGCGAGCAGGAGCATCGCGCGGCCGAACGCGCCGCGCAGGAGCGCGCCGTCCACGCGGCGGCCGAGCGGGCGCGGCGGCAGTTCGCCGACGCCGTGGGCCCGGTGACGCGGCTGCCTCATCACGGTCGCAGCTCGCACCGCCTGCCATTGCCGACACCCGAGCCCCGGCAGCGGCTCCTGGACGAACAGGCAGCGCTGCGCGAGGCGATCTCCGACGAGGTCAACGTCGAGTCGCTGCTGCTCACCGACGACGGTCTGAGCTTCCGCCGCGAAGGCGTCGGCCTGGACGTGGTGACGCGGCTGCGCCGTGGCGAGTGGTCGATCCAGGGCCAGATCGACCTCCACGGCATGCGCCGCGACGAGGCGCGCGAGCAGCTCGCCGCCTTCATGCGCGAAGCCGAGCGACGCGGCTGGCGCTGCCTGCGCGTGGTGCACGGCAAGGGCCTGGGCTCGCCCGGCCGCGAGCCGGTGCTCAAGACGCGCGTGCAGCGCTGGCTCGGCCAGCATGCCGACGTCATCGCCTTCACGCAGGCGCGTGCACCGGAAGGCGGCGCCGGGGCGATGATCGTCCTGCGGCGCGGCTGAGCCGGCGACACGGGCACAGTGGCGTGGCCGCTCAGCGGTTGCGCATCCAGTCGGCGGTCCCGAAGAACGACTCTGCCAGGCGCTGCGCCAGGGTGCCGTCGATCCGCTGCTCGTGCATGGCCTGGACCATGCATGCCATCCACTGGTCTCGCTCGGCGATGCCGATGCGGTACGGAAGGTGGCGCGCCCGCAGCCGCGGGTGGCCATGGCGCTGCACGTAGTGGTCGGGGCCACCGAGCCATCCGCACAGGAACCAGTACAGCTTGTCGCGCGAACCGTCCAGCACGCCCGGATGCAGCGCCCGGATGCCGGCATAGGCGGGTTCGAGATCCATGAGGTCGTAGAAGCGGTCCACCAGCGCCCGCACGCCGGGCTCGCCACCGAGGGCGAGGTACGGCGTCGGTGCGTTCATGCGGTCAGCCGGCCGGCGATGGCCGCCAGTGCCATGGCGGCCGGCGTGCCCGGCAGGGTCTCGAAAAGCAGCTCGCGGCGCTGCACGGCTTCGCGGACCGCCGGATCGGCCGGGAGTTCGCCCAGCAGATCCAGGCGCACCGGGGCGTCCAGGCCCGGGCTGACATAACGATCCACCACCTGCTGCAGCTGCTGCCGCACCATGCGCCCCTCGCCGGGCCGCCGTGTCTGGTTCACGACCAGGCTGATCTGGCGCCGGCCCTGTGCCGCCGCCAGCACCTTGATCGTGGCATAGGCGTCGGTCAGCGAGGTCGGCTCGGGCGTCACCACCACCAGCACCTGACCGGCCAGCGACACGGTGTAGAGGACGACGTCCGATATGCCGGCGCCGGTGTCGACCAGGACATGGTCGAACAGCGGCTCCACCTCGTCGATGACCTGCCGGAGCCGGTCGCGCAGCTCGGGTGTCATGCGCGAATACTCGACCAGGCCCGAGCCCGCCAGCAGGACCGAAAACCCGCCCGGCGCGGGCAGGATCGCGTCCTGCAAGCGGCTCTTGCCGGTGAAGACGTCGTGCAGCGTGACCTGGGGGAAAAGGTTCAGCACGACGTCCAGGTTGGCCAGCCCGAGGTCGGCGTCGAGCACCAGCACGCGACGGCCGGCGCGTGCCAGCGCCGCGGCCAGATTGGCGGCCACGAAGGTCTTGCCGACGCCGCCCTTGCCGCTCGTGACTGCGATGGTCCTGCGTCCGCTTTGCCGCGGCGGCGTCGATGTCATTCGTGGTCCTGCCCGAAGTAGGTGTCGAAGAGCAGACGCTTCTCTTCGTTGCTCACCACCGGCATCGCCGTGGGCTCGATACGCACCAGATTGCGGCCTTGGGCCTTGGCCAGGTAGAGCTGCTGGTCGGCGCGTTCCTGCCACAGTGGCGGCTTGGAGCGCACCCACTGCGGTGCGTAGGCGCCACCGATGCTCACGGTGACCGTGATGCGCTGGTCGTGGTTGATCGTCACCGGCAGATGCTCCAGGCGCCGCCGCACGCGTTCTGCCACCGCCTCGCCGAAGGCGCTGGCGCAACTGGGCAGGATGATCGCGAACTCCTCGCCGCCGATGCGGGCCACGAGGTCCATCGGCCGCACACAATCGATCAGGGTGGCGGCAACGGCCTTGAGCACGTGGTCGCCGGCGGCGTGGCCCCATTGGTCGTTGACGCTCTTGAAGTGGTCGATATCCAGCGTCAGCAGCAGCGCCGGTTCGCCGCTGCGCGCCACGCGGTCGATCTCGCGTCCCAGCGCCAGTTCGAAGGCGCGCCGGTTCGCCAGTCCGGTCAGTGCATCGCGGCTGGACAGGTCGACCAGGGCGTCGATGAGTTCCTGCAGCCAGGCCGGGCTGCCGGGCGCACCCGAAGGCGCATCCCGCCCGGCCTGTGCGAGCAACTGGAGCGCCTGCTCGAGGCGCAGCGCCGGCGAAACCGACGAAGGCGTGAAGGTGGATCTGTCCAAGGGTCGGCTGCGCCGGGCAGGCGGTGCCACGGCTCGAGGGTGCGGCAAGTCTAGCAGCGGCACTCCCCCTGTAGCGGAGGCAGGACGACCCTGCCCGGCTACCAGAGGCCGCGCTCGTGGTCCCAGAGCGAACGATCCCGCATCGGCCACTCGCGCTCGCCCAGACCGATGTCGCGTCGCGTGCTGTCGCTCAATTGATCCAGCGCCCGCAGTTCGGCTCGACGCAGCGACCGTTCGCGCCAGGACTGCCAGCCCCGCTGCACGCTGGACAGCCATCGCGGCGGAAGCGCACGCGTCGACGGCGAGGTCCGAACCTGGGACAGGGCGGACGAAGGGCAGCAGGCAGTGGTCATGTGCAGTCTCCAAGCTTCAGTGCTGGTAAGCATATTCAGCACAGAGCCCAAAGGAAATTGACCATTGCTGCATTGATTGTTCATTTATGCTTACCAGCATGGCCAGATTGCCTCTCAATACCCTGCCGGCATTTCGTGCCGCTGCACGCCTGCAGAACCTGCGCGCCGCGGCCGAGGAGTTGCACCTGACACACAGCGCGGTCAGCCAGCAGATCAAGCTGCTGGAAGATCAGATCGGACTGGCGCTGTTCGACCGCCGCGGCCGCAGCATCGTGCTCAATGCCGCCGGCGCAGCGCTGCAGCGCGCAGTGGAGCAGGCGCTCGACCGCTTGGCCGAGGGCCTGCGCGCGGCGCAAGCCGCCGACGCCGGCACGGCGCAACAGGTGCGGCTGACGGTGCTGCCTTCGTTTGCGCAGCGCTGGCTGCTGCCCCGCATGGGCCGCTGGCGCGAGCGGCATCCGGAGATCACGCTCGAGATCCACGCCTCGCAGCAGCTGGTGGACCTGCAGCGCGAGGGCTTCCATGCCGCCCTGCGTGTCGGATCGGGCCAGTGGCGCGGCCTGCAAGCCGAGCGCCTGATGGATTCACCGATCGTCGCGGTGGCCTCGCCGGTGCGTGCGGCGCGCCTGGCCGCCGGCGATCCGGCCGCCATCGCCGCCGAGCCGCTGCTCGGCCCGGCCGAGATGTGGGAGCGCTGGCTGGCCCTGGGCGGGCAGCGCCTGGCGGCCAAGCCGGTGGCCGAATTCAATGACGCCGGGCTGATGCTGCAGGCGGTGGAGCAGGATATCGGCATCGCCCTGGCGCGCGGGCTGTTGGCCGCAGACGCGCTGCAGGCGGGGCGGCTGGTGCAATTGTCGCCGCTGGCCCTGGCCGACCCCGCCTTCGCCACCTACTGGCTGGTGCACGCGCCGGAACTGGCCGACTGGCCACCGCTGGTGGCGCTGCGCGACTGGCTGTTCGACGAGATGGCGCTTTCGCGCGCAGCCCTGGCGGCGCTTCAGCGCGGCTGAACGCCGTCCACCGCCGGCGGCAGGAACAGCGTCTGCAGGTCGGACAGGAAGTCGAAGCCGCGTGACGTCGGCCGTACGCTGCCGCCGGAGCCGTCACGCTCGATCAGGCCACGCGCCTCGGCCTCGGCGAGCGGAGCGGCCAGTGCCGACAGCGGCAAGCCGGTGCGCTCGCTGAAGCGCGACAGTTCGAAGCCCTCGCGCAGGCGCAGGGCGTTGAGCATGAATTCGAAAGGCAGGTCGCGCCGGGCCACCTCGTGCTGCTGCGACACGCCCTGCCCCTGCAGCGCATGCGTCATGTACGCCGCCGGCTCGCGCCAGCGCACCTGGCGCAGCACGCGGTGCGGAAAGCTCAGCTTGCCGTGAGCACCGGCGCCGATGCCCAGGTAGTCGCCGAACTGCCAGTAGTTGAGGTTGTGCCGGCAACGGTGGCCCGGCCGGGCGAAGGCCGATACCTCGTAGCGCTGCAATCCTGCCGTCGCCGCCCGCGCCGTCACGAGGTCGAGCATGTCGCTGGCCAGGTCGTCGTCGGGCAGTTCTGGGGGCCGGAGCGCGAACATCGTATTGGGCTCGACGGTCAGGTGGTAGATGGACAGGTGCGGCGGCGCGTGGGCCAGTGCCGCATCGAGGTCGGCACTCAGGCCGGCCAGCGTCTGCCCCGGCAGCGCGTACATGAGGTCGATGTTGAAGGTCTCGAAGGCCACCCTCGCCTCGGCGACCGCAGCATGCGCCTGCGCGGCGTCGTGCACGCGGCCGATGCGTTTCAGCGCCTCGTCGTCGAAGCTCTGCACGCCGATCGACAGGCGGGTCACGCCGGCCGTGCGGTAGGCCCCGAAGCGTTCACGCTCGAAGGTGCCGGGATTGGCCTCCAGCGTCACCTCGACCCCGGGCTCCAGCGGCAGCCGGGCGCGGATGTCGGCCAGCAGGCGGTCGATGGCGTCCGGCGAAAACAGGCTGGGCGTGCCGCCGCCGATGAAGACGCTGGATACGCGCCGGCCCCAGACCAGCGGCAGCGCGGACTCGAGGTCGGCACGCAGCGCATCGAGATAGCGCGCTTCGGGGAGCTCACCCGACTTCTCGTGGGAATTGAAGTCGCAGTACGGACACTTCTTCAGGCACCACGGCAGGTGCACGTAAAGCGCCAGCGGCGGCATCGCGCCCAGTTGCAGCGTGCCGGGGCGGAGGTGGTGTGCTGCGGCATCGGCGGCGCCCGTTCCGTTCACAGCCGCCAGACCTCCTGCAGCAGCGCCCGCAACTGCACCATGGCACGCGCGCGGTGGCTGTGCCGGTTCTTGGTGGCGGCGTCGAGCTCGGCGACCGTGGCACCGAGCTCGGGTATCCACATCAGCGGGTCGTAGCCGAAGCCGCCCTCGCCTCGCGGCGCGTCGAGGATCGATCCGGGCCAGCGCCCGACCGCCACCAGCGGCTGCGGGTCGGCGGCGTGGCGCACGGCCACGAGCGTGCTCACGAAGTGGGCACGGCGGTCGGACTGGCCCTGCAGGCGTTGCAGCAGCAGCGCATTGTTCGCCGCGTCCTGCACGCGCCGCTGCGCCTCGCGCTCTCCCGGCGGCGGGGACAAGCCGGCGTAGTGCGCCGAGACCACACCCGGCGCGCCGCCCAGGGCATCGACACAGACGCCCGAGTCGTCGGCGATGGCGGCTGCACCCGCCGCTGCCGCGGCGTGGCGCGCCTTGGCCAGCGCATTCTCGATGAAGGTGATGTGCGGCTCGTCGGCTTCGGCGATGCCGAGCGCTGCCTGCGCGACCAGTTCCACCGCGAGGCCACCCAGCAGTTCCCGCAGCTCGGACAGCTTCCGGGCGTTGTTCGACGCCAGCACCAGGCGCAGCGCCGGCATCAGGCCAACCCGAGCGAGCGCCGCTGCGCGGCCACCAGTTCGCGGATCCCCTTTTCGGCCAGCGCCAGCAGCGCATCCATCTCGGCACGGGTGAAGGGTGCGCCCTCGGCCGTGCCCTGGACTTCGACAAAACCGCCCGAGGCCGTCATGACGACGTTCATGTCGGTGTCGCAGGCCGCGTCCTCGACATATTCCAGGTCCAGCAGCGGCGTGCCCTGGACGACGCCCACCGACACCGCGGCGACGAAATCGCGGATCGGGCTCGCCTCGAGGCGGCCTTGCGCCAGCAGCCAGCTCACGGCGTCGTGCGCGGCGACGAAGGCGCCGGTGATGGCCGCGGTGCGCGTGCCGCCGTCGGCCTGCAGCACGTCGCAGTCGAGCGCGATCGTGCGTTCGCCCAGGGCAGCGAGATCGAACACCGTGCGCAGCGAGCGCCCGATGAGGCGCTGGATCTCCTGCGTGCGGCCGCTCTGCTTGCCCTTGGCGGCCTCGCGGTCGCTGCGCGTGTGCGTGCTGCGCGGCAACATGCCGTATTCGCCGGTGACCCAGCCCTGGCCGCTGCCGCGCTTGTGCGGCGGCACCTTCTCCTCCACCGACGCCGTGCACAGCACGCGCGTGTCGCCGAAGCTCACCAGCACCGAACCTTCGGCGTGGCGGGTGTAGCCGCGCTGCAGGCTCACCGGGCGCAGCGCATCGGCGGCGCGGCCACCAGTTCGTTCGAAGCTCATCGGGAGGATCCTGGAGTTGGAGAGGCGCCGCAGCGCCAGGCCGCGGCGAGGGTGACAGGCCTAGCGCCGCCGACCGGAACTGCGCTCGATGGCCTCGTTGATTTCGCGGATCGAGCGCTCGATCTCGGCGTCGTCGAGATCGTCGCCGGCCGAGCCGGCGCCCAGGCTGGCCTGGATGGTCGAGGCGAAGACCTCGTCGCCCAGCGAGGTTGTCGACACGCCGCCCGCGTTGTCCAGGTCCTCGGCGGCCTCCCATTCCACCGCCAGCACGGTGACGTTGTCGCTGTGCTCCCCGCCGGCGCGCAAGGCGCGCTCGACCAGTTCGGGCACCGCGTCCGAGATCGGGTTGCCGGCCAGCACCGAGGTGATGGTGGCGTCGTCGACGGTGCCCCACAGGCCATCGGAACACAGCATCAGGCGGTCGCCGGGTTGCACGTGCACCGGGCCGATGGTGTCGATGATCGGCTTGCCGGGGCTGCCCAGGCAGGTGAAGAGCACATTGCGGTTGACCTGGCCGCCCATCGCCAGCACGTGCGCCAGCGTATCCTGCAGCTCGGAGTAGGAGTGGTCGCGCGTACGCGCCACCAGCTTGTCGCCGCGCACCAGGTACAGGCGCGAATCGCCGCAATGCGCCCAGTACGCGGCATGGCCCTGCAGCACGCAGGCCACGATCGTCGTTCGCGGCGTGTCCATCAGGGCCCGCTCGGTAGCGTAGCGCAGCAGCTGGTGGTGGCCGGCCACGATGGCGTCGTGCAGGAAGCGCAGCGGCTCTGGCAGGCTCGGCTTGGCCTCGCGCTGGAACAGCGCGGAAAGCGTCTGCAACGCCAGTTGCGACGCGACTTCGCCTTCCGGGTGGCCACCCATGCCGTCGGCGAGCGCGAACAGCCCCGAGTCACGCGTATAGCAGTAACCCATGCGGTCCTCGTTCTGCTCGCGGCCCCCCTTGCGGCTGATCTGGTAGACGGAGAATTTCATCGATTCGAAAGCGTCCCCAGGCGGCGGGCCGGGGCAATCACGTCTTCGCGCCCGTCTTGATCGTCTCGATCTGCAGCTTGAGTCGTTCGCCGAAGCTGAGCTTGGTGTAGCGGCGCTCGGTCTCGCGCGCCAGTTCCTTCTGCAGCGCGAAGACGCTCTGCGGCCGCGACAGCGGATCGAGCGACATGCACCACTCCGTGACCTCGATGAGGTTGTCGGAATAGACATTGCGCAGGCGCGACAGGCTCAGCGCGAGGCGGTCCTTCTCCAGCCGCTGCGGTGCGTCGTTGGGCGGGTAGCCCTGCATGCAGGCGTAGATGCAGGCGCCGATGGCATAGATGTCGGTCCACGGGCCCAGCGTGCCGTCGCGGCGGTACATCTCCGGCGCCGCGAACCCGGGCGTGTACATCGGGCGGATGAAATTGCCTTCCTTGGACAGCACCTCGCGCGCGGCGCCGAAGTCGAGCATCACCGCCTTGTTGTCGTTGGTGACGAAGATATTGGCCGGTTTGATATCCAGGTGCAGCATCTTGTGCTGGTGCACGATGCGCAGGCCGCGCAGGATCTCGTCGAACAGGCTGCGGATCGTGCTCTCGCGGAACACCTTGTCGCGCTTCAAGTCGCGCGCGGTGACGATGAAGTCCTGCAGGGTGTCGCCCTGCAGGTAGTTCATCACCATGTAGACGGTCTCGTTCTCGCGGAAGAAGTTGAGCACCGAGACCACACTCGGGTGGCTGATCTGCGCCAGCGAGCGACCTTCTTCGAAGAAGCTCTTCAATCCAAGCCGGTACAGCGGCTGCTTGTCGGGCTTGACCCGCGGCGTCAGCTCGCCCGGCGAACGCTCGGCCAGCGAAGCGGGCAGGTATTCCTTGATCGCCACCAGCTGGTCGCCCTCGCCCTGCGCCAGGTAGACGACGCCGAAGCCCCCGGCGGCCAGCTTCTTGACGATCGTGTAGCCGCCGACCACGGTGCCCGATGGCAACGGCGCGGGCTTGGGTTTAGACATAATCCTTGGCTTTGACAGGGCGCGGCACGATGGCTGTTTATAGCATGACGGGGTATGCCAGCGCGGCCTCGGAGCCCGGTGCGGCCGGGCCCGCGGTGGTGGTGGAAGCGCGTTCGGTGAACAGCCGTTTTCTCGACCTGGCGCTGAAACTGCCCGACGAACTGCGCGGGCTGGAGCCGGCCCTGCGCGAACGCCTCACCGCTGCCTTCCGGCGCGGCAAGATCGAACTGCGCATGGCCACCGCGCGTGAAGCCGAAGGCGCCTGGCCCACGCCCAGCACCGAGCAGCTGAACCGCCTTGCGCACCTGGAAAGTTCCGTTCAGGGCTGGTTGCCGCAGGCGCGCGCGCTGTCGGTCGACGAGGTGCTGCACTGGTGCCGCGGCGGCGGCGCTGCCGAGCGGCTGGACGAACCGGCGCTGGCTGCCGCGGCGCTATGCATCGAAGGCCTGCGCGAGGCGCGTGCCC
>Ga0209391_10001353_pt1 | contig 12650 bp, 9 predicted proteins | sample PPLLak3March2015_FD_187246 | JGI IMG/M metagenome (GOLD analysis project Ga0209391, IMG submission 187246) | Freshwater sediment microbial communities from Prairie Pothole Lake near Jamestown, North Dakota, USA - PPLs Lake P7 Core (1) Depth... | ecosystem: Environmental > Aquatic > Freshwater >... | reverse complement strand
GGCCAGGTACTCGGCCTCATCGTCGGTGGGCGCGGCAATCAGCGGCACGCCGATCACCACATACGGCTTTGCCAGCGCTGCGGAAGGCCGAAACTGGCCACGGTAGACCTCCAGCGCCTGGCGCAGCAGGCGCGGCGCGAAGTGCGAGGCAAACGCATACGGCAGGCCGCGCTCGGCCGCGAGCTGCGCCGAGAACAGGCTGGAGCCGAGCAGCCAGATTGGCACCTGGGTACCCGCACCCGGCATGGCGATGAGTTGCTGGCCGTGGCGCACCGGGCCCAGCAGTTGCTGCAGTTCCGCCACGTCACGCGGAAAATCAGCCTCGGTTTCGACCCGGTCGCGGCGCAACGCGCGCATCGTGGCCCGGTCCGTGCCCGGTGCGCGGCCCAGGCCCAAGTCAATGCGACCCGGGTACAACTCGGCCAGTGTGCCGAAGGCCTCGGCCACCACCAGCGGCGCGTGGTTCGGCAACATGACGCCGCCCGAGCCGACGCGCATCGTTTTCGTGCCACCGGCAATGTGCCCCACCAGCACCGCTGTCGCGGAGCTGGCGATGCCAGCCATGTTGTGATGCTCGGCCAGCCAGTAACGGGTAAAGCCGAGCGATTCGGCGTGCTGCGCGGTGCGCAGGGCAATCTTCAGCGCGTCGGCCACGCTGCCGCCCTCGCGAACGGCGACCAGATCCAGCATGGACAGGGCGATATCCCGGAGCTTTTTCATGACTCGATTGTCGCGCAAGACACTTCGTCGGTGTCCGGGATCAGGCAGCCAAGTCGCCGGTGTCGTCGTTGCGGGCCAAAGGCTGGCGGTCTTTGCCCGCCTTGGCCGGCCTGCCGCGCGGCCTTCAAGCCAGCAACTCGCACAGGCTGCGCAGTTCGGCCACCGTCACATGCGGCGCGTACGCCGGGGACTCCCAGACGTGGCCGGCGCGGTTGACCCAGGCCATCTGCATGCCGGCGTTGAGTGCGCCCACGCCGTCCAGGTGTGCGTCGTCGCCAATGTGCAGCACTGCGTCAGAGGGCACGCCTGCCGCCCGCGCACCGACATGGAACATGCGCGGGTCGGGTTTTCCCACGCCCAGCGTGCTTGAGCTGAACGCTGCACAAAAGTGACGGCCGATGCCGACGCGCTGCACATCCGCATTGCCATTGGACAAAGCCACCACGGGAAAGCGGCTGCTGAGGAACTCCAGTGCAGGCAAGGCGTCGTCAAAGAACTCGACGCGTTGGCGGGCGTCGAAGAACACCTCGAACGCGGGCTCTGCCAGGCCGGGGTCATCGCCCGATCGTGTCAGCATGACCCGGATGGATTCGCGGCGCAGCGCGCTCATGTCATGCGCCAGGTCGGGCCGGTGGGTGTTCATATGCAGGCGCACCTCGCGCAACGCGCCGGGGGCAGCGCATGCAGCGGCTGTTGCCGGAGCGTGCCGGGCCAGCCAGGTCTGCAAGCTTGCTTCGGCCCGCGCAATGGTCGGCCAGATCGGCCACAGGGTGTCGTCCAGGTCCAGGGTGATGGCGCGGATGCGGGAAACGTCGAGCAGGGGCATGGGGATGAATGAGGGCAGTCCGCGCGAAAAAATCGCTTGCGGGAGAATACCGCATGTCCTTCCAAACCGAACCCTCCTTCCAGCATGGCCAGCCGGCCAGAACGGCCGTGCTGCTGTGCAACCTGGGCACGCCCGACGAACCCACGGCGCCGGCCCTGCGCCGCTATCTGGCGGAGTTCCTCGGTGACCACCGCGTGGTGGAGATTCCCCGGCCCATCTGGTGGCTGATCCTGCACGGCATCATCCTGCGCACGCGCCCGGCCAAGTCAGCCAGGAAATACGCGTCGATCTGGCTGCCCGAAGGCTCGCCGCTGAAGGTGTGGACCGACAAACAGGCGACCCTGCTGCGCGGCCACCTCGGCGAGCGCGGCCATCACGTCACTGTGCGCTACGCCATGCGCTACGGCAACCCGTCGATGGCCTCGGAACTGGACAAGCTCAAGGCCGAGGGGCACAACCGTATCCTGATCCTGCCCGCCTATCCCCAGTACAGCGCCACCACCACCGCCAGCGTGTTCGACGCCGTCTACACCTGGGCCGCGAGGGTGCGCCGTATTCCCGAGCTGCGTTTCGTCAATAACTGCCACGACGACCCGGGCTACATCGAGGCGCTGGCCCGGCGGATCACGAAATACTGGCAGGACCATGGCCGCCCGGACAGGCTGGTGATGAGCTTTCACGGCGTTCCGGAGCGTACCCTGCACCTGGGCGACCCCTACCACTGCGAATGCCACAAGACCGCGCGCCTTCTGGCGCAAAGGCTGAGCCTGTCGAAAGACCAGTACCAGCTGACCTTCCAGTCCCGCTTTGGAAAGGCCAAATGGTTGCAGCCCTATACCGAACCCACGCTCGTGTCGCTGGCACAGGCGGGCGTCAAGCGGGTGGATGTGGTCTGCCCCGGCTTCACCGGCGACTGCCTGGAGACGCTGGAGGAGATTGCGATGGAGGCGCGTGAGGCCTTCCTGCATGCGGGCGGCAAGGAATTCAACTACATCCCCTGCCTGAACGACAGTCCCGGTTGGATCGCTGCCTTGGCCACCCTGGCCGAACGGCATTTGTCAGGCTGGCCGACGCAGGTCAAGCATGACGAGGCTGCCGCCGCCGGTTCACGCGCACTCGCACTGGCGCTGGGGGCGAAGCAGTAGGGTTGGTTGCGCGCCGGGCCGGGGGGCGCCTCAAGCGGCCGTGACTCCGCCTGCAGCCGTCAGGAAGTCGCTGACCAGCGCCAGGTGATCGGGCACGTTGAGCGCCGGCGCATGGCCGCAACCTGGAACTTCCACCACCTGCAACGTGCCCCTCAGCCCCGGGCCACGCTGCTTCATGGCCGCCACGGTCGCTGGCAGCACCAGGTCAGATTCCGCGCCACGCAGGCACAGCACGGGGATCTCCAGGGCGTCGTAGTGGTGCCAGATCAGGTAATCGTCGGGGTAGCTCAGAAACTGCTGCACCATGGCCGGGTCGTAATGCGGGGTCACGCGGCCATCGGACAATCGGCGCGTCGAAGTCTCGGTCAGCCGGCGCCATTGGGCGTCGCTGAGCCACCCGTAAGGCTTGTAGACCTGCCGGAAGAAGGCCTCGAGCTCCAGCACCGTGGCGAAAGCGGGCGGATTGCCCGCGTAGGCCTTGATGCGTTCAATGGCCGCCTGCGCCAGTTCAGGGGCATTGTCATTAAGCACCAGACATCGGATGCGCCCCTTGAGCGAGGGCTCGAAATAGCCCGACGCGCACACCATGCCGATGGCACCGCCCATCGAGGTGCCCACCCAGTGTGCGCGCTCGACGCCGAGCTGGTCCAGCAGCTCGCGAGCCGTGCGGGCGTAGAACGCCAGGCAGTACTCGTGCAGCGGATCGGGGCTCCATTGCGAGAGGCCGCGGCCCAGCGTGTCGGGGCAGATCACCCGGTAGCCCTGGCGACTCAGATGGTCGGCCAGCTCGTCCATGTCGCGCCCGGTGCGCGCCAGGCCATGCCAGGCAATCACGGTTTGCGCATGGCCGGCGCCCCACTCGGTGAAGTGAAGCTCCCGGCCAGCGCAGGTCAGATAGTGAGATGTGAAACTCATGCCTTGTCTCCATGCAGCCCGCCGCGATCGAGGGTGGCGCTGGCACGCAGTCGCCCCACCACCCCGGTCGGGAAGTAGTACACCGAAAGAACGAAGAGCACGCCCAGCCAGAGCAGCCAGCGGTCGGGCGAGAGCAACGCCGACACCACGGGTATGGCGGTGGTGGCCTCGCTGGCCAGGCGCAGGAGCTCCTGAAGGTAGCTCTGCGCAACCAGGAACAGCACCGCGCCGATCGCCGCGCCGTACATCGTTCCCATGCCGCCAATGACCACGATCAGCAGCACGTCGATCATGATCTCGAAGCTCAGCGAGGTGTCCGGCCCGTTGTAGCGCAGCCAGAGTGCCAGCATGGCACCAGCCAGCGTGGCGAACAGCGCCGACAGCACGCTCGATGTGGTGCGGTAGACCACCACCCGGTAGCCGATGGCCTCGGCACGGAACTCGTTCTCGCGGATCGCCTGGAGCACGCGACCAAAGGGCGAGTTGACGATGCGCAACAGCGCCAGCACCAGTACCACGGCAGTGACGAACAGCAGGTAGTAGGTCAGCAGGCGGCCGTCCACGGAGACCCCGAGGAAGGGCGCATCGAGAAATTCGTGGCTGGGCATCAGCAACTCCGGCAGCTTGAAGCTCAGGCCGTCCTCACCGCCAGTGAAATCTGACATCTGTGAGGCAAAGGTCTGGAACGCCGAGGCCACCGCCAGTGTGATCATCGCGAAGAAGATGGCGCGCACCCGCAGAGAGAACAGCCCCACCGCGAGTGAAAGCACCAGAGACAAGACCAGTGACGCGCCCAGCCCAACCCCCAGCGCCGTCCAGGTGGGCCCCAGTCGGGTGCTGGCCATCGCCATGCCGTAGGCGCCGATACCGAAAAACATGGTGTGGGCGAAGCTCACGATGCCGGTGTAGCCCAACAGCAGATCGAAGCTGGCCACCAGCACGATGAACACCAGCACCTTGGCCGCCACCGACAGCGCCTTGACGCCGGGGAAGATGAAGGGCGCGAAGGCCAGCCCGAGCAGCACAGCCACCAGAATGACCGCAAGCACGCGGCTGCGGGGAAAGTCGTTGGAAAGGAGACGGTTCAACATGATTCCAGCTTTCACCGGTTCGCCACCGGGTACACACCCTGCGGGCGCCACAGCAGCACCGCCACCATCAGCGCGATGTTGGAGAACAGCGCCACCTTGGGCACCAGGAAGCCGGTGTAGTTGGCCATCAGCCCGACCAGCAGCGCGCCGATCAAGGCGCCGCCGGTCGAGCCCAGGCCGCCGATGATGATGACGATGAAGATCAGGATGTTGACCTGCGCGCCCATCTGCGGCGTCACGTTCTGCTGGTACAGGCCCCACATCACGCCGCCCAGGCCGGCCAGCGCACTGCCCACCACGAAGACGCCGACGAACAGACGGCGAATGCGGTAGCCCAGCGACTCGACCATCTCGCGGTCCTGCACGCCGGCGCGGATCAGCAGGCCGATCTTGGTGCGGCTGAGCGTCCAGGCCAGCAGCGCAAACACGACCAGGCCGACCACCACCGCCACCACCCGGTAACGCTCGATGGACGCGTCGCCCAGCAGCAGGGAGCCGCGCAGCGCCTCGGGCAGCGGCAGCGCGATCTGCTGCGGGCCCCAGATCACCTTGATGAGCTCCTCGCCGATGATCATGCCGCCCATGGTGATCAGGATCTGTTTCAGGTGCTGGCCGTAAACCGGGCGCACGATGAAGCGCTCGAAGGCCACGCCCACGGCGCCCGCCACCAGCATGCCGACGACCATGGCGGGTGCCAGTGCCACAAGGTTGCGCCACAGTTCGGTGGAGCCGGTCCAGTCGCTCATGCCGCCCAGCACCGACGTGGCCACGTAGGCGCCCAGCGCAATGAACACGCCGTGCCCGAAATTCAGCACGTCCATCAGGCCGAAAACCAGGGTGAGCCCCGAGGCGATGATGAAGATGATCATGCCCATGGCCAGCCCGGCGACCGTGAGCGTGAGCCAGGTCGAGCCCGAGCCCACCAGCGGCAGCGCGATGAGTGCCAGCAGCGGCACCAGTGCCAGCGGCTTCCAGTCGAGCTCAAGGGCCTTCATGGCGTTTCTCCCGGTCTCTGGAAACACTCAATATCAATATCAATAGCAAACAATGACCTATTGACTATGGGAATGGCTGGTTTTTTCTTGAAGAATGTCATAGTGCCAGCCCCAGCAGCGAGGTTTGCAGGCTTTCACTCTCCGCCAGTTCGCGCATGGAGCCGGCGTGGACCACGACGCCGTTGTCCATCACCGCCACCGTGTCGCCCAGCCGCTTGGCGAAGTTGATGTTCTGCTCGACCAACAGGATGGTCACGCCGCTGGCCTTGAGCTGCTGGAAGGCCTCGATCATGTTGTTGATGATGGCCGGCGCCAGGCCCTTGCTGGGTTCGTCCACGATCAGCAGTTCGCGCGGCTCTACGATGCCGCGCGCCACGGCCAGCATCTGCTTCTGCCCGCCGGAGAGCTTGCCCGCCGGATGGTTCCAGAAGGTCTGCACCGCGGGGAACAGCTTGAAGATCCACTGCAACCGGGCTTCGTCCATTTGCGCCGCGTGTTTCGCCTTGCGCGCGGCCAGCAGCATGTTCTCCTTGACCGTGAGGTCGGAGAAGATGCCCATGTTCTCGGGCACGTAGGCGATGTTGAGGGCAGCGATCTGCGGCGTGGCCATCGCCGTGATGTCCTTGCCGCCAAAGCTGATGCGGCCCTTTGATGCCGGCCACAGGCCCATGATGGTGCGTAGCGTGGTGGTCTTGCCCGCGCCGTTGCGCCCCAGCAGCATCGTGAGCTGGCCGCGCGGCACGGCCAGGTCCACGCCGTGCAGGATGTGGTAGGCCCCGATGTGCGTGTGCACGCCTTCCAGTTTGAGCAGGATGTCGCTCATGCTGTCTCCCTTGGCTGGCCGGCGGCAGAGGCGCTTTGCGGAGCGACGCCCAGATAAGCCTCCTGCACCACAGGAGATGCAATGACCGCTGCCGGCTCGCCATCGGCCACCAGTGCGCCGTTGTGCAGCACGATGATGCGGTCGGCGAGCTCGCGCACCACGTCCATCTTGTGCTCCACCAGCAGGATGGTCTTGGTCTTGTCGCTTTTCAGCCCGCGGATCAGGTCAAGGATGACCGGCGCCTCAGCCGTGCTCATGCCGGCGGTGGGTTCGTCGAACATGTAGACCTGCGGGTCGAGCGCCATCAGCAGCGCGACTTCGAGCTTGCGCTGGTCACCGTGCGGCAGATTCGCCACCAGGCTGTCCTGCTTGGGCGCCATGGCCACGGTGACCAGGATCTCGTGCGCACGCCGGGTCAGCGCCGCATGGTCGCTCCAGATGCTCCACAGGTTCAGCCCGCGCCGGTGCGGCCCGTCGGTGGCGGCCTGCACGGCCAGACGGACGTTTTCCAGCACGGTGAGCTTGGGGAACAGGTTGGTGAGCTGGAAGGCGCGACCCAGGCCGGCGCGGGTGCGCGCCGAAACCCCCAGGCCGGAAAGGTCACGCCCGTTCAGGCTGACGGTGCCCGCCGACGCCTTGAGCTGCCCCGAGATCAGGTTGAAATAGGTGGTCTTGCCGGCACCATTGGGGCCGACGATGGCGGTCAGGGTGCCCGGTTCGAAACGGCACGAGACGGCATTCACCGCCACGTGGCCACCAAAACGGATCGTCAGGTCTGTGGTTTGCAGCATTTTTGAAGTCGCCGAAGAGCAGCGAGAGGCGCAAAAGGGTTGGAACGGCGTCGCGAGCGGGCACGAGGCTAGGCGGACGGAGCGCAGACACCGGAACGTACTTCAGTACGTGAGGATGGCGAGCACCGCCCAACGACGCATCGTGCCCGCGCAGTAGCCAGGCCCGCCCTTTTTCAGCGCTTGTTGCGGATCGGGATATTCATCTCTTCGGGCTTGATCTCGCGCACCAGTTCCGGCACGCCCCAGGCGAAGGCCGGGTCTACCTTGATCTTGAAGTGGTACATGCTCTGCATCGCCTGGTGGTCTTCCTTGCGGAACGTCATCTTGCCCTTGGGCGTGTCGAAGCTCATGCCCTCCATGGTCTCGATCAGCTTGTTGGTGCTGGTGTCGCCGTTGGTCTTCTTGAGTGCCGTCACGATGGCCATGGCGGCAGAGAACCCGCCGGCGGTGAAGAAGTCCGGCGGCGCCTTGAACTGCTTGTAGTGCTGCGCCACCATGGCTTCGTTGATCGGGTTCTTCGGAATGCCGAAGTAGTAGTACAGCGCGCCTTCCATGCCCGGGAACTGCTTGTAGGCCACCATCGCCGGCAGGATGTTGCCACCGGTGGCCAACTCGATGCCATAGCGCTTCTTCAGGTCCAGGTCGGCGATCTTGGCGAAGGGTGCCGGCGCACCAGACCAGCCCACCGAAATGTACTTCTTGCCCGGTTGGTCCTTGAGCTTGTCGATGATGCGCTGCAGACCGGCGGTGAAGTCGGTGGTGCCTACGGGCAGGTATTCCTCATGGACGATCTTGGCGTGCTTGGTGAATTCCTTGGCGGCCTTCACGCCGTCGCGGCCAAAGGCGTTGTCGTTGGCCAGCGTGGCAATCACGTTGCCGGGCTGGTCCAGTGCGGCGGCGTTGGCAGCGGCGTCCTGGCTGCTGTTGCGGCCGGTGCGGAAGATGTACTTGTTCCACTTGTCGCCGGTGATGCTGTCAGCCACCGCGGGCTCGACCAGCAGGATTTTTTTGTATTCTTCAGCCACGGGCAACATGGCCAGAGCGACAGGAGATGCCGTCGGGCCCACTGCGATATCGACCTTGTCGTCGGCATACGCAGCGGCCAGCAGGCTCTTGCCCACGTCGGGCTTGCCCTGGTCGTCCTTCTCGATCACGACCAGTTTCTTGCCCGCCACCATCATCGTGCCGCCGGTGGCGTAGTCCAGGCCCATGTTGAAACCCACGATGGTCTGCTTCGCATAGGCTTCCAGCGGGCCGGTCTTGCTGGCGATGATGGCAATCTTGATCTCTTTGGACTGACTGAATGCGGGTGCGGCTATGGCGCTTGCCAGAACGGCCAGTGCGATCAGGTTTCGACGGTGCATGAAGAGTCTCCTTGTATTGAACACATGCATCTTTGCAACCTTCATGCCCACCCGCTAGCCTTTGATTTCATTGAAAAATCTCAACGTTCGGAATAATTTGTATGAAATACAGTCAGTTTTGGTGTCTTTGATTCATACAAATGCCCATGAATAATTCAGGGTTTCTACGAAGTATCGGGAAGCGGTTTTGATTCTCCCGAATCCGGTCAGTCCTCTTGCAACAAGGTGAGCTCGTCATCGGTGTGGCGCAAGCGGATGGCCAGCGTACGCGCCAGCGCTGACATCATGATGAACGCGGTCAAGCGGTGTGCCTCGGCCAGCTGGTTGAATTTGTCGCGGGTCAGCACAAACAGTTCCGTATCCTGGTGCGCGATCGCCTCGTTGCCGCGCGGGCGGTGGTCCAGGAATGCCAGACCACCAAAAAAGTCACCTCGCCCAAAGGTGGCCATGTGGTGCAACTGCGCGCTCCCGCCCGAGCTCACGAGAAGTCGCACCTCACCGGATCGGATCAGGTACAACTCTTCGCCGGGATCACCCCTGCGGTAGATGGCCTCGCCAGCTTTCCAAGAACGCCGCTCCATGGACGCCTCGAGATCCACCATGGTGTCGTCCTTGCGCCCCTGGAAAAGCTCCATCTCGTGCAGTTCCAGCGGTACTGAAGCGGCCTGGGGTCGGTCGATCGCCCCGAGCAGGCGATCCTCCACCCATTCGATGGCCGATTCGAGTGTGGGCATGATCAATACGGGGCTGTCACTGCCGGTCAGGCCGCTCAGCTCAAGAAACTCCCGCAGATTGCGGCCGTTGGGCAGGCTCTCGCGTACGTTGGACAACAACAGGACAGCGTTGCGCTCGGCCAGCATGTCGCGGATCAGGATCAGCGTGTGGGCCGCCGTCAGATCGACCGATTGAACTCGCTGCAGATCGAGAATGATGAAGTCCCGGGCGCGCAGTTCGGGCTCCAGCGTCACATAGAAGTGATGCGTAGTTCCGAAGAACAGACTGCCCTGCAGTTCAAAAATAATCCCGGAAGCACCCTTCTGTTCAAGCAGCCGCATTTCGGCCTCCGGCCGATACCATGTGGACGAGCGCTGGCTGACCAGGCTCTTGCGACGGATCACATTGCCTCCGACCTGCTCGCGAAGGAAAAGAATGATGGCAAGAACGACGCCTGTCGCCGAGGCTGCGATCAGACCCACACTGAGCGCCACGGCGACCACTGCCAGCACCACCAGAAAGTCCAGCACCGTCGAGCGCGACTCCAGGTAGCGCAACGGGTCCGTATCGATCATGCGAATCCCCACCACGATCAACACGCCGCTCAGGGTCGCCACGGGGATCCAGGCGACGAAGGCCCCAAGCATCAGAGCGGCAACCAGTGCAAACGCGCCTTCCAGAATTCCGGAAATACGGGTCGTCGCGCCGCTGGACAAATTCACCAGACTTGCGCCCATTGTTCCGGCGCCAGGCATTCCGCCGATCGTCGAGGCGACTATGTTGCCAAACCCCTGCGCCGCCAGTTCACGGTTGGGTTCGTGCCGGGTTCGCGTCATCTGGTCGAGGACCACACAGGTCTTCAGCGTGTCGATGGACAGCAAGGCCGCCAACGTCAGCGCACTGCCCAGCAGGGCCGCCACCTGGGAAAGCCGCAGATCACCAATCTGGAACCAGCGATTCGTCAGCAGCCCGACGTAGCCCTCGGCCGATGCACCGAGCGGCCCCACCACCAGATGGTTGCCGGCCAGTTGCAACATGGACGCATCATTGCTGGCCAGCCCCAAATAGGTCAAAAGCCCCGCCAGGATGCCGACAATGGTGGCGGGGATGGCCTTGGTCACTCTCGCGGCCAGCAGCATGGCCACAACGGTCGCCCCGCCAATCGCCAGGCCCCGCCAATCCCAAAGGTGTGGGGAAACCAGCACGTCAAACCAGCCGGACCCTGCCGGCGCTCCGGCAAATTTCGGAATCTGGCTGCCAACGATGATCAGTCCCACCCCGCTGAGGTAGCCACTGACCACCGGATACGGAATGTAGCGAATCAGTTTTCCAACGCCCAGAAAGCCGATCAGCATCTGGATCAGCCCCGTGAGGATGCCTAGCACCGTCATCAGCAGCACGATGGTTTCGGCTGCGACGCCCTGCTGCACCAATTCAATGGCAAATGCGGACAGCACTGCAGCGGCGGGTGCACAAGGCGCGCTGATCAGGCGGTCCGTGCCGCCGAACGTGGGCGCAATGAGACCGAGCGCGGTAGCGCCAAGAATGCCGGTGAGCGCCCCGAAGGCGGCGTACTGAGGACCGATTGCGGCATAGACCGTGACACCGAAGGCGACAGCCGCAGGCAGCGCCACGAGCATGGCGGCGAGTCCACCCCAGAAATCGCCTGCGTGATGGTTCCAGCGCCCGAACAACTCCCTCATCAATGACTCCTTGTCACGACAATGCCCGGCGCTCGCACGCCCTCGGCTGCGCAAGCCGCAACGCGGGGTGATCCGGGGCGGCCATCAAGGATGCGGGTGCGTGTCACGGATCGTCTGAAGACGCTCATACAACTTGGCTCGGGAGATTCCAAGCAGCCTGGCCACCGCGACCTTGTTGCCCCGACACTGCGCCAAGGCCGCCGTGATGGCGGCCGCTTCCAGTTCTGCCACTTGCAGCGCCAGCGGCCGGACCAGGGCGGGGAGCGCCTGCTCGGTCGACGGGGCAATGCCTGCAGAGTCAGTGTACGCCGGCTCGTCAGGGAAACCGGTCCGCGCCCCGTGGGTCTCACGCAGCACGGCTTCGATGTGCTGTCGCCCCAGGTGGTGCGAATCTGCGCGCATGGTGGCCTGCTCCAGCACGTTGCGCAACTCACGGATGTTGCCGCGCCAGGTTTGGCGGGCCAGCAGTGTCAGCGCTTCGGCGCTCAACTCGGGCGGCTGCTCACCACTGCGCAAGGCCATGTCTTCACCCAAGGCCTCGACCAGGGCGGCAAGGTCTTCACGCCGGTCGCGCAGCGCGGGCACGCGAATCGGCAAGACGTTCAGTCGGTAGTACAGGTCTTCGCGGAAGTTGCCCTCGCGCACCAGCTTCACGAGATCACGCGAGGTGGCGGCAATGACCCGCGCATCGAAAGGGATCAGCTGGTTGGAGCCCAGCGGCTCGATCTCGCCCTCCTGCAGGGCGCGCAGCAGCTTGGACTGCAACACCAGCGGCATGTCGCCGATCTCGTCGAGAAACAGAGTGCCGCCATCGGCCAGGCGGAACTTGCCGTCGCGCCCCTTGCGTTCGGCGCCGGTGTAGGCGCCAGGCGCCACACCGAAAAACTCCGCCTCCAGCAAAGTATCCGGAACTGCGGCGATGTTCACGCTGATGAAGGCGCCCCGCGACCGCGCCGACGAGGCGTGGATTGCATGGGCCAGTAGTTCCTTGCCGGTGCCGGTCTCGCCCAGCAGAAGGACCGGGCTGCTGGACTGCGCCGCTCGGCGCGCCTGGCGTTTGACTTCCACCGCAGCGGGACTGGTACCGACGAAACTGGTGAAGGTGTACTTGGACTGCCTCTTGCCGCCGTGCTGCAGGCGCTGGGTGGCCAGTTCACGCCGGGCTTCGTCCAGGTCGCGCTGCGCCAGCGAGAACTTGGCGATCAGCGGTTGCAGATTGGTCTCGGGCTGGTCGAACAGGACGATGCCCAGGGCACCGATCACGGCGCCCGAGGCGTCGCGCAAGGGAATCCGGCTGACCACGAAGGTGCCGGCGCGGTTGGTCAGCAAGTCGATCAGGATCGGCTTGCCGGTCTCCAGCACCTTGTGCATCTGGGTGTTCTGCACCACCGCGGAGACCGGGTGGCCGACAAAGTCTTCCTCGCGCTCAAAGCCCAGCGCCGGCAGGTAGCGGCGGTACTGGTCGTTGATCCAGACCACCCGCGCCTCGCGGTCGACCAGCAGCATGCCCTCACTGGCGTTGGCAAACAGGTCGAACATCGACCGCGCTGCCAGCTCCAGGAT